>Ga0265297_10002320_pt1 | contig 39340 bp, 36 predicted proteins | sample Munlanlwell13791_FD_192502 | JGI IMG/M metagenome (GOLD analysis project Ga0265297, IMG submission 192502) | Leachate microbial communities from a municipal landfill in Southern Ontario, Canada - Leachate well 137-91 | ecosystem: Engineered > Solid waste > Landfill > Unclassified | place...
AATTTTGGCCAACTGGTCTTTACGGGGAACATATTTACCCGACGATTGCCACATGTCACGGTAAACAAGACTGAATTTAATTTCTTTCATTTTTTAATGATATATTGAATTTTGGATTATGTATTTTTTTTCTTCTTTATTTTATTAAATTCATAATTATCAGACATATTCAAATAACTTACCATCGTTCTGATTTATTATGCAAATATCCGACATTTTTTCCATTAAATACGCTTATTAGAGAAATATTTCTCTAATTATTTTTATAAATTTTGAACTTACTTTTCAAATAGCAAGATTCTAAAAAGTAAGGATAGGTTTTATATAAAAAAAGGAACTGAAAAAGGACTTTGGAGAGGAGTATAAAATTCTGTTTTCTTTTATATGGACATAAAATTGGCGTACTTTCTAATTTGTACTCCGTGTTGTTCCAGAACTTCAAATGCAATAGTAATACCGATGGTTTCCCAATGTGACCCATCGGGTAATGAATTGTGGCCCTGAATCAGATTGACTTTAATTGTTTTCTGATTCAACGTAATTTGCTTTGAAATGAAGGGTTTATGTGAACGAAAAATATCAAGATACCAATCTTCCGGAATTAATGGAAAGAGCTTGGTAAAACAGAAAGAAGTAAGAGATTTATGAGTAATCCAATACACAGATTTTGGAGTAAAATATAATATTGCATTAGGTGTTCCGGTATGCAGCCAACCTGGCGTTTTCGGGTATTTGCTGTAAACTTCCAAATACATATCTCCAAAATCCTTATCACGAAATTTTTCAGAAACCCGATAGTCTATTCCATTCAGTGCAATCAACACATCGACATCCTGTCGCTGAAATTCCAGGTCAATCACTGAATCGGAATTAAACCGTTTGATATTCGTCACATGAAGTACTTCCCGGTAAAAAGCATCCGCGTTAGCGGTTTGTTCATGCTCGTGATGAAGACTGAGTTCAAAATTGTGTATCATCAATTGAAGGTCTATTTTAGTTCTCCGGTAAACGATATGGCATCGCGTTGATTGGAACTCACCGTAAATGAAGATCTGCCATTGTTGAATATATTAACAAAAAATTGATACTGATACTCTCTGGTGGTAATTTTGAACCGGATATCCCAACCATTATTTTTTTTGTTTGGGATTATGCTATATTCTTTCGCAGGTTCTGAAAATTTGATTCCTCCATCCGATATTCCATAAGGTGCTACAAAAGCCACCCCATAATAAGGTAAATAAGCAAATGCAGAATCGTTTTTAATTTTCAAATCATAATCGGATGTCAAATAAATTTGTCGGCCACGCAAGGGGTTTGCATAGTTTACAGTTATTACATAATCTTTTGATTGAACCTTTTGTGTCACTTTATCAATGGTGGCTGGTAAAGTTTTTGAAGATGAACACGAAACAAGGAAAAGCAGAGCGGCTAATCCAAAATGAATAATTTGTGTTTTCATAATTAAACATTTTTATTACATTCCAATCCAGTATTATATTGTAATATTATAATTCAATCGGGATCAATTTTGTTCAATTTCATAGATTAAATAATGTCCAATTTCCAATTATAATAAAATTATTTTCAACGATCTAAAAACAACGATCTATACAATTTCATCATCATTATCTGCCTTAGCAAATTTTAAACCCGTGTCAGTTTTATAATTTTTCCGGTCCAGGCAGGAATTTCCATGCGGAAAACTTCTTTTGAACTCAGTGTAAAATCAGCAAAAACATCCGTTTCGTCCAATAAATTGATGCAAGTAAATTTTCCTCCTTCTTGAATTTCAAGGAATTGAAATACTTCGCGTGGGAAACGAACTTCCGTTTCGAGGTGTTTATCATGAAAATTCAGGACAAACAGCAGCAATTCATCATTAAACTGACGGAAATAGGCAAACTGTTCGTGCGAATTAAATTTAGGATTATCGTAGTTGGCAAATTCCAGATCATACATAATTCCATCTGTTATAGCCTTTTCATTCAGAGTAATGTTCAAAAGTTTCCGATAAAATTCACGTAATTCTCTTTGAGCTGTTGTCAATTTTTTACCATCAAATTTACCATCATTCGCCCAGTCCTGTATCGACTTCACACCCCAATAATCAAAAATAGTTGTCCGTCCATCCACGCCGCTAAACCCTTCGCTATCCATACCTATTTCACCCAATTCCTGCCCGAAATAAATCATTACAGGTGCCTGAGTTAAGGTGGCTGCAACGATCATTGCCGGTTGGGCAAATCGTCCGCTCCCGGAAAAGAAACCGGAACCTATTCGTTGTTCATCATGGTTTTCAAGGAAATTAAGCATATGGTTTTCAATTCCTCCAAGGGATTGCCAGGCATTGGTAATATCCCGTACCGGATAGTTTTTACTGGTTACGTTCCGGAGCATTTCGTACATCCCTACTTTGTCATATAAATAATCGAATTTACCGTTACTCAAATAGTTCCTATATTCGACCGGATTATAAACTTCTGCTATAAAGATTATTTCGGGATATTCTGATTTTACCCGGGTGATAGACCAGTTCCAGAATTCCACTGGAACCATTTCAGCCATATCACAGCGAAAACCATCCACCTTTTTTGCTGCCCAGAAAAGTAAGATATCACGCATTTTTATCCATGTATCGGGTATCGGGTCGAAATTATTCTGATGACCTTCCACATAGTTTACACCATAATTTAATTTCACTGTTTCGTACCAGTCATTAATAGTTGGTGATGCTGTAAATTGGTCATTACCGGTAGCTTTTGTCGGAAATTCATAATAATCATTACAATCAAATTGAGGGGAAAAATTCTGATTCGGGATATAATAGAAGTTATTTGATGGAGAAAATGCCCATTCTTTACGATCATTTTCACCCAAATCAAGCACATTTTTTGGTTTTGCATCAGATTTATATTCACGTGCCACATGGTTAGGTACAAAATCAATAATTACTTTCATTCCGGCATTGTGAGTCCGTTTGAGCAAATTCTGAAATTCTGTCATACGTTTCTTCACATCTTCCGCCAGATCCGGATCCACATCATAGTAATCTTTGATGGCGTAAGCTGAACCCGCATTTCCTTTTACAATGGCATCATGATCTTTCTTTATGCCAAAAGCTGTATAATCTGTCTTTGTTGCATGCTCAATGATGCCAGTATACCAGATGTGAGAAATTCCGAGTGATTTTATTTCTTTTAAAGCCTTCGTAGTAAAACTATTAAACTTTCCACAACCATTTTCTTCAATGGTTCCGTTATGTTTATTGTTTGAATTGAAATTTCCGAAAAGTCGGGGAAGGACCTGATAAATTACAAATTTTGACATGAAATGTATATATATGCTTTAAACTATTGATTGTTGACTTTATTTTTATCGAACTTATTAGTTGTCAGAACTTTAAACTCAATTTGTAAATTTTGTTTTACTTTAGAAGAGCTACTGCCGGCACTATTTAAAGAAATTTTAAAGTTATCAAGGTAAACAGTTCCTTTGGGCGGAACCATAAAACCAAACTGATTGAATACTGCAGTTGTCTCCATTTCAGATTGATAGCAATAAACATCATTAATAAAGTAATACAACATCTTTCCGATTTTGAATACTTTGAGTTTATTTGATCCTGCTGCAACAATGGACGATTCAGATAATTCAGTATAATAGCTGTACCATGTACGGTTCCCCATAAACATTTTCAGATTATTATTAAGCGTAAAGTATTCTATCGGATCATTGACACCGTCCGATCCACCTGGTATTGTACCAAAAAGAATTCCATACTGATTGGTTTGATCGGCTGATGGATATTCGAGGGTTAATTCATACGAAAAATCAGAGAGGTTGGAAATAGGGTTCGAAATAGTCGCATAAACCATATATGAAGAATCAACTTTTGATTGAAAACATAATCTTCCGTTAACCAGGCTTGTTTTGTATTTTGTATTGTCAACAAGTGCCCAACCCGATTGATCCGGACTATCGAAATTTTTCTGGTAAGAAGTTATAAAGCCGGTGGTATCTACTAAAAGTTGAGTACTGGCAAAGTCCGGTGCAGGAGTGCTTTCATTAAATAATTCATCCAGATAATAGGCACGACGAATACCTCTGTAGTTGATGTTCCAGGGGCGGTCGCCCAACTGATCACCTCCGCACATGATGGATTTCCAGTCGCCATTTTCGAGCAAATCATTCAAATGTTTCCTTCCCAATAATCCGTGACCTAATTCGTGAAAAAGTAAATCTTCTTTCATCAAATCGGCACCGGCAGTTTTACTGATTGCATTCCAGTAGGTTTTATCAATTTCTATGCGGATAGGATCTTCATAATGACACAGGCCTGCCGTATTATCCTTTAAGTCTGCAAACTCTACAATCAAGCCGGTAGCTTTCAGGTCGAAAGAACGTCCTCTGGCTAAAGCCTCTGTTTCAAAACGCTGTACATAAACTTCAAATTCGGAACCTACCCGATATTCATTTGCATCCTTGCAGGATACGAGGGAGAAAAGCAGCAGATTAAGAAAAAAGAAATATTTGGTTTGAGTCATATAAAAAAATAAGGAAAAATCACATGCAAATATAAACAATAATCCCCTTATCCTTGTTATTCATACATTAAGAAAATTATTATTAAACTAAATTATAAAATTAATGGCAACAGTAAAATTCAAAGGAACAGATGTGCACACAAATGGACAATTACCTGCAGTAGGTAGTCAGGTGCCCGATTTCACATTGGTAGGCAGCGGCCTACAAGAAATTCATTTAAGCGATTACAAAGGGAAACGCGTATTATTAAATATTTTTCCGAGCTTAGATACAGGTACTTGCGCTGCATCGGTACGGAATTTCAATAAATGGGTTTCCGGTAAAGAAAATGTTGTTGTACTTTGCGTTTCAAAAGATTTACCTTTTGCTCAAAGTCGTTTTTGCGGAGCTGAAGGACTTGAAAACGTTATTACTGCTTCCGATTTCAGATACAATAGTTTTGCTACTGATTTTGGAGTGTTGCTGACAGACGGTCCTCTTCAGGGATTAATGGCACGATCAGTTGTTGCCATTGATGAAAATGGTAAAGTTCTGTACACCGAGCAGGTTTCGGAGATCGTTAACGAACCAAGCTATGATATAACCGTTTTTTAATTAAAATGTGGCCTGTTTTGTGGGCAGGTCTTTTTATGTTTGTACAATAAGAACGATACCTACATATGACAACCTTCCTCAGCTGTGAAGCTTAGGGAGGTTTTTTATTAATCCCCTACCTCTAAAGGGGAGTATAAAATTACTCAGAGTTTTTTTAGAGCCACTCCCAATTTCTTCAATCCATCTTCTAAACTGATAGCGTCTACCGTTTCGAATGCTTTAAGGACAATACGGGCACAGGCTTCCGCATCATCTCCGGCGCGATGATGATGAAAACGAATATCATGATAATCGCAAACCGAGCCCAGCGAATGGCTGGGCAAGTGCTTCCAGGCTTTTCGGGAAAGACTGACACTGCAAAAATAACCGGCAGTTGGTATTGCCAGATCATAATAAGCAAGACTGGCCCGTAATACACGCATATCGAAAGGAGCATTGTGTGCAACCAGTGTACTGTCATCAAACCAGGGTTTTAATTCACTCCACAACTCTTCGAAGGTGTCCGAACGAACTAAATCAGCAGTAGAAATTCCATGAACCCGTTCATTCCATGGATTCATATAAGGAAAACAAGCGGGTTTGATTAACCAGGATTTCGATTCCTCTATTTTTCCGTTTTCAACCCGCGTAAGTCCAATTTCACATGGATAATTGGCATGAGCCGTTTCAAAATCAATTGCAATAAAGTTCATTTATTTCTCAACTATCAATTTTATACTATTTTTAGCGGGTCAAAGATACAATTTATGAATAAAAACTTCATTCTTTTTCCAGAATTTATGAAAATTGATTTTTCTCTTATAAAATGACAGTCTCTCAATACTTAATTTACACTTGAACAGACAAGTATATAAATGAATGTATCATTGTAATTTACTCCTGTTAATTGAGAATTGATAAAAAAAGCATTCAGGGTTTGTTAAATAACAAGTAACAATACTTCACAGGGTACTATATTCATCTAATTTGAGTACTTTTGCACACTAATCATTTAAATGTGCAAAATGAATACATTAAAAATCGGAAATCTTACCGCACGACTACCTATTATACAAGGTGGTATGGGTGTTGGAATTTCAATGTCAAGTTTAGCGTCAGCTGTTGCAAATGAGGGAGGAATAGGTGTTATTTCGTGTGCAGGCATTGGTCTTATTTACCGTCATACGGCAAAAGATTATATGGAAGCTTGTATTATTGGATTAAGGGAGGAAATCAGAAAAGCAAGAGAAAAAACATCCGGTATTATTGGTGTAAATATCATGATGGCTTTAACTAATTTCAGCGACATGGTAAAAACGGCAATCGCCGAAAAGGTGGACATTATATTTGCCGGAGCCGGTCTTCCAATGGACTTACCCAAATATATAACTCCCGAATGTGTAACAAAACTGGTTCCTATCGTTTCGTCTGCCCGTGCAGCCAGAATTATTTGTGAAAAGTGGAAAACGCTTTATGACTATCTTCCCGATTTAGTCGTGGTTGAAGGTCCGAAAGCAGGAGGTCATCTTGGGTTCAAGACCAATCAAATTGAAGATCCAGATTTTTCCATCGAGAATTTAATTCCTGACGTAGTTAGAGAAGTTGCTATTTTCGAAGAAAAATACAATCAGGAAATTCCGGTCATTGCTGCCGGTGGAATTTATACCGGTGAGGACATGTACAACATTATGCAATCGGGTGCCAAAGGAGTTCAAATTGCCAGTCGCTTTGTGACTACCAATGAATGTGATGCGGATATAAAATTTAAAGAATCTTATATCAAGGCGAGTCAGGATGAAGTTGAGATTATTCAAAGTCCGGTAGGAATGCCGGGACGTGCCTTGAAAGGTGAATTTTTGGAAAAAGTGAAACAAGGACTTACGGCACCGAAATCTTGTCCGTACAATTGTTTACATACCTGCGATTATACAAAGGTACCCTATTGTATTATTGTCACTTTATACAATGCTTATCTGGGTAAAATGGATAAAGGATATGCTTTTGCCGGTAGCAATGCCTATCGTGCGACTAAAATCACTTCGGTGAAAGAAATAATCGACGAACTGGTTTCCGATTATAACCGTGTTGAAAAACTGGCACTTTCGTAATATCAACATTGATTTTTACTTCAATTTTTAAAAGAAGGCAAATTAACCACTTCGGTTGTTTTGCCTTTTTATTTTACCGGGATTCACTATTTGCCTTAATTATAAAAAGGAGTTCCACAATGCAATTTCAATTAAATTATTCTTGAAATAAATCGTAGAAAATACACTTATATTCCGGATTTTTTGGCTAATATTGCAATCACTAATAATAAGTAGGATAGGTAATATGAAAAGTATACAAATTCAATATAATGAAGCCCTGAATGATATTGATATTGAATCGGCCGGAAACTTACTGGAGGATTTTGGTCAAAGGGATAAAATTGAAATGCTGAACTGGATAAATGATTTTCCGTACCGTCCCATCACCCTTTTTCATATTGCACGTTCAAAAGATAGTATTTTCATAAAATACGCCGTTCAGGGAAGTATGCTTCGAGCGATATATTCTAACGATCAGGACCCGGTTCATGAAGATAGTTGTGTAGAGTTTTTCTGCAAGCCGGTTGATTCGGCTTCCTATAACAATTTTGAGTTTAATTGTATCGGAACCTGTTCGGCATCACGGAGAAAAGGAAGAGCAGATGAAGTAGTGCCCCTGTCGACAGATGAATTGCAGACCATTGAGCGTTTTCCAAGCATCGGAAGACGGGCATTTAACGAACTGGAAGGAATGTTCGAATGGGAATTGACAGTAAAAATTCCCTTTACTTTGATCGGCATCGATCCCCAACATTTGCCAGAAAAAATACTTGGAAACTTTTATAAATGTGCCGATGGTACCGATTCGCCTCATTTTGTGACCTGGAGTCCGGTGACGACTGAAAAACCCGATTTCCATACACCTCATTTTTTTGGAGAACTGTATTTTTAGAAAATCGTATTATTTTACATAATAATCGTCATAATAACCGAATCAGGGTTATCATGACGATTTCTTATTATCTTCTTATCCCTTCTCATAAAATCTGATTTACTATTCTTTTGTCCGACCCATTTTTCCAAATTTTGTGTAAGGAATAGTTTATTCATGTTCAGTTATGGATTATTCTGTGTAAAAACAGCTTTTTCTTTACATGTTATGACTTATTCTGTGTAAGGAATAGCCACATTTTAGTCAAAGCAGTTATTATCTTATTCACCCAATCAATTTGATTGGGTGAAATTATTTCACCTAAAAAGAGTGAAGATTAAAACTATTTTATATATTTGTATCGATAAAAGGGGATTCCATCAGAAACAGAGTTATAGGGATACAATGCGTAATACTGTATGCGACATATCTGTCCGAAGCGGGTTTCGTATGTTCATTGGCTGACTGAAAATGCTGTGTTACTGGCAATATTGCTTGATTGTTTAAGGAAAGAGGGCTAACAAATCACTTATTTCAAAACGTAAAAATATAATCATTAATCAATCATACGTATGAAAACAACTGGCTTACTTTTAGGAATTTTAATTTGTTCTTTTTCATTATTTGGTAATACTATACACCGTAAATACGATGTTCTTATCCAAAACGCAGACTCTCTGTACAGGGTAAAAGATTTTAAGTACTCTGCTTTTACATTTTCGGAGGCTTTTAAAGCTCTGGATGCTAAAATAACGATAGATCACCGTTATAATGCCGCTTGTTCATGGGCATTGTCAAACTACCCCGACAGCGCATTTTTTCATTTGAATTATATAACAACATGCATGAATTATACGAATTATGGTCATATAAATGCAGACCCTGATTTAATATCGCTATATAAAGACAAAAGGTGGAAACCATTACTTGAAAATGTTCTGGCCAATAAAAAGAAAGCCTTTCCCAATCTGGATTTAATAGCGGTAAACGGGTTCAAGGTTGAAATGGCTAGCTATGGGATGGAAAACAACCACAAGGGAAAACCGGTCATTGTTTTTGAAAATGGAAGAGGTACTGATTTCGAATATTGGATAACAGTCATAAAAGAAGTATCAAAGGAAAATGCCACTTTCGCCTACAACCGGCCAAGAATCGGATGTTCCGAAGATGATAATCAACTTCCTACAATAGGTCATATTGTCGAAGTCCTGCGACAGTCACTTCTTGCTAAAGGGCTTTACCCGCCTTATCTACTTGTAGGACATTCCTGGGGTGCAGCTTATGTCAGATACTTTGCTACATTATATCCCAATGAGATTGCAGGATTGATTTTTGTCGATCCACACGACTTTGTCAAAAAAGAAGGTGGAGGTAGATTACCATACAGGGAAATCGGGTTGCGCGAAAACCAAATTGATTCTCTTTTTGCCGTTTACGACAAATGGGCTGATGAATACATAGCCAGGGGACCAAAGTTTGTAGTTGAAGAAATGAAAGCTCAAAGAGAATTCAGCAAAACCGGGTATGAACTCTGTAACCGGAATCCTTTACCAGACGTACCAGTTCATTTTATAAAAGCAGGCGGTTATCCGCTGAATCCTGAGCAAACGGCTACATTGTATGATCGAAAGAAAATGTTCAGAATAAACAATAATATACAAATGGAAAGTTGGCTTGAGCTAATTAATCCTCTCAAATATGGAAAATTCTTTTATTGTTCCAATTCCGGTCATTTCATTCAAAAGGATGATCCTGATATTATAATTTCAAGTATTAAACTGGCTTTGGGTGATTATAGTAAAATCAGGAAAGAAAAAGAAACCGGTCGTTAATACACTTTTAAGCGTACAGGAGGCTGTGTCGTACTATCCTATTAACTATTTTAATTGCTCCGCTTGAACTTTGTTATTATGTAAGAAGTAAAATTGATGAATTTTAATAAAATATTAATAAAAAAGGGAGTGAATATAATCAGCTCTTCAACAAATATCTATTCTGTATTACTGGTTTAATGCAATTTTTTTCAATTTCTCTATCTGTTCTGCATTACCAAATACCAGCAGTTTATCACCCAATTGAATCAGATTATCAGCTTTGGGGTTCACCTGTAGCTCACTCATGGATGAATAGAATCCTATAACAACCAGATTCGTGCGATTGGGTATATTGGCTTCCCGATAGGTTTTATTTATCAGATCACTGTCTTCTTTAATCTCAACCAGTCCAAACTGATATTCTTTCATTTCTTCTTTACCACCAAATTCTACAAAACTATAAAAATCGGTACTGTTTGTGGCTATAGAAATGATTCGATCGGTCGCAATTTCGATAGGTGATACAATAAAATCAGCACCGGCTTTTTTGAATTTTTCAGAAGAATTTGTTTCGGCGACCCGGGTAATCACTTTAATGTTTTTATTCAAATCTTTGGCACTCAGGGTTACAAAAAGATTTTCGGCATCGGTCGAAAGAACAGAAATTATAAATCTGGCTTTTGTTATTCCCGCCCTAATCAATACGGCATCGTCGGTGGCATCGGCATCCAAATGAATGTACTTATCGCTGTACAATTCCTTTAACTTTTCATTTCGTTCGGAATTACTTTCAATTATAACTACTTCCAGACCTTTTTTTAGTAAATCTTCCAGCACATGTTTCCCGGTTTTCCCATATCCACAAACTATGTAATGGTTTTTCATTTTGTCTAAAGTCTTATCCATTTTTCTTTGTTTTAATAATGTTGATAATTCTCCTTCGGCGAAGAAGGTTGATATTTTTCCAACGGCATATAATCCGACTGTAAAAGCTGCAATAATTAAACTGATGGTGAAAATTCTTCCAGCCGGTGTTACCGGCACAACATCGCCATAACCAATTGTAGCCAACGTAATGACCAGCATATAAATTGATTGAAGCGGCGATAAATGCTCAATAAAAATTAAACCTAAAAACCCAATAATAAAAATAGAAAATATTGCCATCAAGGGAATAAATAATTCCTTGAAAATCAATGTTCTTAATTTAGTTCTGAATCTCATTTTTCATTTTTTGAATTAGATTAAGCAAATGCAAAGATATGATTTCAACAAAAATCAATCACACAATGAATATAAATCACCACGTGGATTGACCAACAAAACAGGAACAGGTGATTTTTTTACAACATGATATTCTTTCGGTCCAAAAAGTATATCGTCCAAGCCATAATCGCGCGAAGCGGATACAATGATAATTCCGGCCTGTTCATTCTCTGCAACCTGAATGGCTTCCACTTCCACTTTAAAACTGTCACGGGTTGCTTTCTCAAGCGTATAACCGAAGTTGAATTTATCAAATAAAGATTTCATTTTATCAGCATTGGCAGCAGCCTTTGATCCATAATCGTTGGCTAACAGCATTTTAATCTCCGAACTGCAAAACCGTCCGAAAGCAGCTGCAAATTGAGCTTTTTCCATTTCTTCTTCCAAAAATCCAATGGGAAGAATTACTTTCTTCAAATCAAGTTCTTTAAATGAGTCTTTAAAAAGCAGATATGGAATTCGTAACTCCCGACAGGCACTTAAGGCTGTTCGAATGGATTTTGAACCCGATTCAGAGAGTTGAATAAACAAAAATAAGGCATCCAACTCTTCACAGACAGAATATATAGTATCGGCTTTCATGCTGCGAACAACGATTTTTATATCCGTTGAATGATTGACTGTCAAAAAAGCTTCCAGTTCTCTTTCCCGTTCAACTTTTAGGTTATCTGCATCTACAAAACTCAGGACAGTACATGATTTCTGAAGTTGGGTTGCCAGCGTTGCTGCAGACAACAAGAGAATTTGTGCTGTTTTTATTTGTTGAATTTGAACCAGTACCATGATTGATTATATATTCGTTAAATAATCGGGTTAGTTTCTTTCAGCCCCCTTTTGGGGGTTGGGGGGCTATTCCTGAAAATAAACCCTCTTAACACGTCTCGAAACACTTGTAAGCACTTCATACGGAATAGTCTTCAACCATCCTGCAACTTCGGAAATGGTAAGATGATCACCGAATATTTCCACCTGATCACCTTCTTTCGCTTCTAAATCAGTCACATCAATCATCACCAGATCCATACATACATTTCCAATCACTTTAGCACGCTGGCCGTTGATAAGCACCTCTCCTACTCCATTTCCCAATTTGCGGTCGAAACCATCGGCATATCCAATCGGAATAACGGCAATGCGTTTATCAGTATTCACAATTCCTTTACGGCTGTAACCGACTGTTTCGCCGGCTTTCACATTTTTCATCTGTAAAATTATGGTTTTCAATGCACAAACCTGCTTCAGGTTCGCTTCGGGCAAGGAACTGATGCCGTAATGACCAATGCCCAAACGTACCATATCGAACTGGAATTCAGGGAATCGTTCAATGCCGGCTGAATTAAGTATATGGCGCATTATATGGTGTGTAAAAGTAGTTGAAAATTGATCAGCACAATTATTGAAAGTTGATATCTGTTGGCGTGTAAAAGCATCGAATTTTGCTTCGTCGGAACCAGACAAATGAGAAAAGACCGAACGGACTTTCACCTGATTCTGATTTTTCAGTTTTGTGAGTAGCTGTTCCATTTCCTGCGGTTCAAAACCAAGGCGATGCATACCGCTATCTATTTTGATGTGAATGGGATAATCAACAATTCCAAGCTTTCCGGCAGCTGCAATAAAGGTATCGAGCAAACGAAAACTGTATATTTCCGGTTCCAGTTTGTTGTCGAAAATCATTCCGTAACTACCCTTTTCGGGATTCATCACCACAATGGGAATACGAATACCTTCACGTCGCAATTCAGCTCCCTCGTCGGCAACGGCCACTGCCAGGTATTCTACCTGATGATGTTGCAGCGTTCGGGCTACTTCCACCGAACCACTTCCGTATGCAAAAGCTTTAACCATGCACATCATTTTGGTTTCAGGACGAAGTTTGGAACGGAAATAATTCAAATTATCCACCAACGCGTTTAAATTTACTTCCAGAATGGTTTCATGCGTAATTAACTCGAGTTTTTCAGAAATATCTTCAAAATGATATTTACGGGAACCCTTCAAAAGAATTATTTCCTTTTGAAAATCGCGGATAAACTTCGATTTCAGAAAATCTTCCGTTGTTTGGAAAAAATATTTCTCATTCAATTGAAATGCATCGGACTGAGATGAAATTTCAGTTCCAATACCGATAATGCGCTGAATATTTTTATTTTTCAACAGTTCGGCAACCGTTTTGTATAATTCAACCGGTGAATATCCGCTTTGCAGAATATCAGACAAAATAAGCGTTTTCGATAAGCCTTTGGCGGTAGCCTGCTGGTTCAGAAAATCGAGTGCGATACTCAGCGAATTCAAGTCGGAATTGTAACTATCGTTGATAATCAGACAATCACGTATTCCTTCTTTTACTTCCATACGCATGGCCACGGCTTCGAGCTGAAGAACTCGTTTCGCAATTTCGTCCATCGTATAGCCAAACAATAACATCACTGCCACACATTGTAAGGTGTTTTCCACGGATGCTTCGTCAGTAAAAGGTATGGTTATCTGACTTTCCACTTCATCAAATTTAAGTGCAACTTGTGTAGATGCCGGTTTTTTTTCAACCCTCAAAATGCGCATTCTAGCCCGCTCTCCTTTTCCCCACGCAAACAATTTTCCTTTGAAATCCGATTGAGCAATCGATATTTCAACTAATTTATTATCAGAACAATAAACTAATTCTTCGGTTTGTTTAAACAGTTGCAGTTTTTCTTCGCATTTCTGCTTTAAACCCGAGAAATTTTCCTGATGTGCGTCACCTAAGTTGGTAAAAACACCTATAGTGGGTTGGATGATAGGTTGTAAGCGTTCCATTTCGTGAGGTTCTGAAATACCGGCTTCGAAAATTCCCAATTCAGTAGTCGCACTCATGGCCCATACCGACAGGGGAACACCAATTTGGGAATTGTAACTGCGAGGCGAACGAATAATATTATAATCGGTGTGTAACAATTGAAACAGCCATTCTTTTACCACCGTTTTTCCATTGCTACCGGTGATACCGATTACAGGAATTTTGAATGATGAACGATGCTTTGCGGCCAGCAATTGCAATGCTTTCAATGCATCATTCACCTGCAGGAAAACGGCATCGGGTAATTTGGCAAAGTCCGGACGCATTTCACTCACGACAAAAAAACGAAGATTTTGTTGGTATAGTTCCGAAACATAGTTATGACCATCGTTTCGGCTAGTTTTAATGGCAAAAAACAAACTCTCGAATGGAAATGACAATGAGCGACTATCGGTCAATAACCAATTTATATCAGCGTCTGGTTGTTTTTTAATGTTAGCACCAATTAACCGGGCTATTTCAGTAAGTTTCATATATTCAGTTATCAGTTGATTGAAATATTATCTTCTTCTTCCAAAAATCCGCAAGAGAAAGAGAAACAGGTTAATGAAATCGAGATAAAGTGTCAAGGCACCGATTATGGCTTCTTTTTTATCTTCTTCGCTTCCTTCGTTCCCAATAATATTGAGTTTTTTTAGTTTTTGCGTATCATAGGCTATCAACCCGACGAAAATCAAAACACCTGCATACGAAGAAATCCAGTAGAGCATTTCGCTCTTGAGAAACATATTGACAACAGAAGCTATAATTAAGCCAAATAATGCCATGATAAGGATATTCCCCATTTCGGTAAGGTCCTTTTTAGTGAAAAATCCGTAAGCACTCATTGCTGCAAATGTTCCGGCGCTTATAAAAAATACAGATGCTATTGATTCGGTTGTGAAAGCAAAAAATATGCAAGACATTGTGAGACCATTCAGTATAGAATATAAAACGAATATAATGGTGGCCGTCATTGCTGACATTTTTTTTATTACTCCGACCAAAATACCTACCAAAACCAATTCAGAGATCAACAATCCCATAAAAACATATTGCTGACCAAAAATAAAATTAGTAATTTCGGGTGTTGCAGCCGTTTTATAAGCCATTAAACCCGTAATGATTAATGCCAGTGACATCCAGCCATAAACATTTACAAAGAAACGTTTTGTTTCAACGATTTCCTGTTCTTTCGACATTTCAATAAAACTACTCATAATTCCATTCTTAAATAATTCATTTTAATTTTTAATTTTATTATCACTAGAAAAAAGTTCTCAATATCTTATTTTTGCAATAATACCTTCTGATGTAGTCAATACACATTCATTTTTTGAAATGATATTCACTGTATTAATGATTGAATTTCCGATTTTATGACGCCACAATACCGCACCTGTTTTAGCATCAATACCATGTAATAAGCCGTTTTTTGTTCCAAAAACGATGATACCAGCCCGTTCAACCAACATACTTGGGTTGTGGTCGTACCCATAACAGGCACCTGTTTTCCAAATCAGTTTGGGAGAATTTGTCCGGGTATCCAGCGCCACCACACTATCGTTCATGCACCGGCTGTAAACAACATTACCATCTTCCGAAATTCCCTCCGTTTCGCGTACTTCATGCAAGTTTGTACGCCAGATTACTTTACCGGTTTCGGCATCAAGGGCAGTCCAAAACCGATCGGGCGCCGTAATAAATATTTTAGCGTGAGAATATACCGGCAAAACAGCTGCGGGAGAATTATGCATTCCGGGGTTTCCATTATTCCATTTCCATGCCAGACTGCCATTGGTAGCATTTAATGCATAAAAGTTAGTATCCCATGCTCCAAAATAAATTTTGTTTTGAGCATAAACCGGTTTCGTTTCCACATAACCCCTGAGCCCTGAAAATTTCCATAATTGAGAACCATCTTTTAAGCTAATAGCTCTGAAATTTCCATCGCTACCTCCGATAAAAACCGTATCGTTTTTCACTAACGGATTTCCCATTACGGCTTTAGCAGTTTTAAATTTCCAAATTAATTCTCCCGATGAAGCCTTTAGGCAATAAATGGAACCATCGGTCGATCCAAAAACAACCCGATCGGAAGCTACTGCAGGTGAAGAAATTATGCGGTTTCCGGTTTTAAATTTCCAACTATTCTTTCCGTTTTGCAAAGAAACTGCATTCATATATCCCAAATCATCGCCATAGAAAACCATATTATTCGCAACAGCCGGCGTACAATACAAACCAACCCGCGAATTTATCTTCCAAATTTCCTTAACATTTTTATTTATGGTATTAACTTCAAACGAGGGCTTTAAGGCCGTTTCGGGTCGATCGTATTTTTTGGTTTCAAAAGCCAACGTGAGCCATAATTTTGGGTCTTGTCCAATTTTCTTTTCATATACCCGAATGGAGTCGGAAATGGAATAAACAGAATATCCTCCAACCGTGTCAGTGGCTCTTAAAGTTGAGCGATTGACAATACCCGGAATTTCATCGTAATTTAAAACCATATTCCGGTGATAATGACCACCCAAAACGGCTTGCACATTATACCTCCGAATAACATCAGTCATTTCATACCAGTTATCCACATCACCTTTTAACAAGGGATAATGGGTAATAATAAAAACGGGCATACTGTTACCGGTTTTATTTAATTCCGACTGAACCCAATCGATATCCTGTGGAGCTATGTGCCCATCGCCCATTTTTATAATCGGTCCGGTTGTAAATCCGATAAATTCACACCCTTTATGTGTAAAAACAAATTTATCATTGCCAAATATGTGTGCGAAATCTGTAGCACCCGATTCACTCCATTTTGTTTCGTGGTTACCGGCTGTAATATAATATGGAATCAAAAGTTTATCGAGAATCTTTTTTGCATTGCTTAAAGAGATACTATCTCCGCTTTCGGAAATATCGCCCGAAACCAGTACAAAATCAATTCCTTTAGTTGAATTTACTTCGTTGACAGCATTATGAAGATCTTCGGCCGGAGTAGGATTATTTACGTTGAGATGCAAATCGGTAAAAAGGGCAAATCGGAAAGGTTCAGTAGCAAATGTTACTGAATTACATTGAAATAGAAATACAATGCTAAATAAAAGGAAAGCATATTTTCTCATTTCGAAAGCTTTAATTTTAAAAACACAGGTTCTGTTTTTTGACCCACAAAGATACAACTTTCAACCGGAAAGCCATACCAATTATTCATATATGACAGTATTAGCCAATAAAAAATGGTGAGTATAAAACCCACCATACTTATAAAATCTTTTAAAATCAGCTTAGTTTAAAAATAATAGCAATTTAAATCAGATTGATAATCACCCCGGGAATTAATCCCAATAAAATCATCAATACAGCCGCAAGAATAATCTGCTTTTTATAGTTGCTGCTCGAATCAATAGCAGAAGTTGCTGATGGATGATTGGCATACATAGCTACAATCGGACGAATGTAAAAATAAACACTGATCATAGAACCCACGATAGCCACAATGACCAATGGCAGATAAATCTGACAGTCAGGCTGATAATCAAAGTAGTTTAATAATAAAAAGGGTGGAATGACACATCCCACCCAATATTCTGCACTATTTATTTGTTTGTTTTTATAAATCAGGAATGACAGTTGGTATATCAGATATTCATTTTTTCTATTAGTACCGTTTGGTTCAATTCATTAGAGTTGATATTTACCACATATAATCCGGAAGGATAGCTAGAAATATTAAACTTGCCATTTGCGGTATATGATAATCTTTGTGTGTAAATTACTTGTCCTGCAATATTTGTAATTCGAAACTCACCATTGGAAATAACTTTATCGGATTGAAAATAGATATAATTATGTGCCGGATTAGGATAGATGCTAATGCTATTTTGTTTTGATTCCTTACTGTCTGTGTTTGTTCCATTCTTGTTTTGAAAAAGATATAGTACTTCACCGTCAGTTAAAGCTTTGTTGTATAAACTGAATTTATCAATTAAACCCAACCAGGTAGGATCGCTATTGTAACCACTTTTGCCTAAATATGCATAATTAAGGATTAGGTTAGCCAGGCTGTTTCCACTATTCATACTTGATGAGCCAGCTTTAACCCCATCAACATAATATGAAATGTCATTTGACTTAATTATACTTACTACCTGATGTAAAAGGCCATCGTCCATTTCAACTGAGTTTACATAATTTTCCGCATTCCAGGGAGCAGTGGTATTTCCACACGATATGGCTACCCGGCTTATATTATCGGCCCGTGCAACCGAGATGAAACATCCGTCTGACCCCATGTTATTTAATGTGTTGCCAAAATAACAAAGCATGGTATTTCCTGTATTTGTTCCGGTTTTGGATGTAAACCAAGCTTCCATCGAAAGTGCTGTATAGGTTGTAATTCCCAATTGGCTTGCCGGAAGTTCAAGGTATTGACCGGCGGCATCCGTTTTTAATGCATTATTTACAATAGTAGCTCCACCCCTTAATATGCCATTGGCAGAGCCAACTAAATCATTTGCCGTACCATCGTTGAACATCCATTGATGAGTTAGGTTGGCAGTACCGGGATTTACGGGTTGTACCACAGGCGGCCTGACATTATAATCATAGTGAAACCAATCGACATCAATATATCCGTTTTCGGCTGCTTGATTATATGTAAATATACCAATCCTATCACCACGATAATTTCCCCAGGTCAGTGCATATGAATTGCCGTACGGAATAAAAGTACTATCATCCACACTGTATGAATACTGGTTGTTTCCGTCGAGTCCCCAGGTTGATTTCAAATATATAATCGTATCGCTGATTGCTGTGCCAACTGTCTCATTTCCATTATTGTTGTAGGCAAGATAGCGAATTCCTGAAATTTGTTTTACTCCAAAAGTAGCATACGTGTTAGCATAATGGCAAATTCCCGCAACTTGTCCATCGGTCATTTTGCCAATATGTATTTTAGCAACAGCCTCACACATACTTGTTTTCATACTTCGTTGGGTAATGGTATTTCCTACCCGGAAAAGAAGCCCACTACTTCCTGAAACAGGCTGAAAAGCCTTTAGCCTTAAGAATCCGGGACGCTCTGCGAGTGACCACTTATCGGCACGCGGCTGGTAGTTCCATTCCCATTGTACTTCCACGGTTGATTTTTCAAATTCGTCATTCGTATGAATATAACAACTTTTGTTGCTTTTCAGAGGCATCTTTCCTGACCACATCATTTTTCCAATGCCATCAGTGCCAACGTTTCCTACAATTGGCCATCCGTCAATCCAGGTAACGGGTAGTAAACTCGCAGTCCGTCCTTCCCAGGCTCCGGAACCGTGATGGGTGAAAAACTGCCATGTACTATCAGGAAGCTGAATCAATCCTCCCTGATTAGGTTCACGGTCGTTAAGCCCGGATACATTGACATGAATGAGTTGTTTTATTTCTGTGTAAGGACCATATATATTCTGCGAACGTTCCATCATCATTACACGTCCTTCCGATTTCACTTCACTAAAAAAATGGTAGTACCAATCCTTTATTTTGTAAAGTTTATTTGCCTCACTACCTGTTGATTGGTGAATAATAACATCTGAAGTTAAATCAAGGCTTTTCCCATCGGCAGCCATTTTGAATAAATGAATCTTATAATTGTCAGCATAATTGGTAGCAATAAAATATAATTGCCCGTCTTCATCGCAAAAGCTACAACAATCGTCCCAACCGGTGACTTTCCAGAATGAGGTAAGCGGCTCCCAGGGACCCGCCGGATTAGTTGCAGAACTCATAAAATAGCCATCATCGGGTGTACCAAAATAAACCCAGAATTTACCTTTGTAATATCGAATGGAACCTGCCCACACTCCATGTCCGTAACGGTTCATTTTGTCCCAATTGTAATCAGGTCCCATAACAGTTACATTATTTACAACATGGCTTAAAATCTCCCAGTTAACAAGATCTTTGGAGTGAAGAATTATTACTCCGGGGGAATACTGGAAAGTAGAGGAAATGGCATAATAGTCCGAGTCCACTCGTATAGCATCAATATCACTATAATCGGATGGAAGAACAGGATTAAAGTAGGTATCATCATTTTGATCACCCCATTTCCCAGGAGTCTGACCAAAAGAATTTGTATTTACTAACTGAAAAATCAAAAAAGCTAATAATAATTTGATTACGTTCATTTTTTGAATAAATTTCAATATATATTCCATTCCCAAATAACTCTACCCTGATGGTGAGGGTTGGGGTGAGGTCGGACTTGGGACGGTATAAACCCGATTTTATGAAAACATTATTATTTTTCCCACTGATATAATTCATTAAAAAAACACACCCCAATTTAAATCAGATTGATAATCACCCCGGGAATTAATCCCAATAAAATCATCAATACAGCCGCAAGAATAATCTGCTTTTTATAGTTGCTGCTCGAATCGATGGCTGAAGTTGCTGATGGTTGATTGGCATACATGGCTACAATCGGACGAATGTAAAAATAAACACTGATCATAGAACCCACGATAGCCACTATGACCAATAGCAGGTTTCCTTGCTCAATAGCTGAAATAAACAAATTATATTTAGCAGCAAAACCAACCAATGGTGGAATCCCTGCCAACGAAAGCATGGCAATGGTCATGGCAAAGGCCTCGGTTGGATTGTGTTTGGCGAGCCCGTTGAAAGCTTTAATAGAAAAAGTACCTGTTTCCTCGCGTACCAGAATAAGTACCGCAAATGCAGTGATAGTGGCTATGGTGTACGAAATAGAATATAGCAGCAATACACCAGCGGCATCCTGTTTCAAAGCAATGATGGCAATAAGCATGTAACCGGCATGGGCAATTCCCGAATAGGCAAACATACGTTTCACATTATCCTGATAAAAAGCGGAAAGATTTCCAATCAAAATAGTGGCAATGGCAAAAATAGTCAATGTAATTTTCCAAATGGATTCAACTTCTCCGAAACTCGAATTCATCAAACGGAAAAATGCAGCTATTGCAGCTACTTTCCCCACTGTGGCCATAAATGTGGTAATCAGTGTTGGTGAGCCTTCGTATACGTCCGGTGCCCAAAAATGAAAGGGTGCAGCACCAATTTTAAAAGTCATACCGATGGCTACCAGTAGCAAACCGATATTCAACATGCCGGGCATATTATGCTGATGTAAAATGACATATTGTTTTATTTCTTCCAGATTCAGACTCCCACTGGCACCATATAGCAAAGCGATACCAAAAAGAAGAAATCCCGAAGCAAATGAACCGGTAAGAAAGTATTTCATAGCAGCCTCGTTGGAATTCGGATCAAATTTTTTACTACCGGCCAATATGTAAAGTGATAATGAAAGTGTCTCAATTCCAACAAACAACATCAACAAATTGCCAAAACCTGTCATCGTCAAACTCCCAACTAATGCGAAAAGAATAAGGGCGTAAATATCTTCGAGCGGTCGTTTTACCGGTTTATAGTAAACCGGGGCAAAAATGAAAACCAACAAAGTGGTGAATATCAATACTGCATTGAATGCAATACTAAAATTGTCGGCAATATACATTTCGTTGTAATAATGTATGGATTTATTCCACTCAAGTAAATTGAGAATAAAGGCCAGCGTAAGTCCAGCATATACAATGGGTAAAAGTGGCCCTTTTTTCCGGATAGCTCCAAAAAACAGAACTATAATAGCAACAATCGAAATGGTTATTATGGCGTACATAGATATTTATTAAATGCCCTCTGAGTCCCCCGGGGAGGACTGAAGACTGAGTTTATTTAACGTTATAATTAATTTTATTTTCATCTTTATACTCTTTAAAATCTCATTCGGGTGAACCTATGGTCATTACCGAAAGGAGAAAATCAGGGAGCAAGCAATTGCAATATAAACGACGGGAAAATACCCACTAAAAATATTGATACAATGATGGGAACAAAGAGCAAAATCTCACCGGTTGTCAAATCGGAAAAACTTTCAGTTGCGACACTTTTCTCACCATACATTATTTTCTGATACATTTTCAGCATATAAACTGCTCCCAAAATAATAGTCAGACCGGCAATAATGGCAATCAGCTTATTGAATTGAAATACACCCAACAATATCAGAAATTCACCTACGAAACTATTTGTTAATGGCAGAGCCACATTCGCCAATACAATGATCAGAAAAATAGTGGCAAATTTAGGAGCAGCACTGGCTATTCCACCCAAATCACTGATTTTATCCGTATTCGTTCGTTTCACAATCATGTAATAGCACAGGAAAAATCCGACTACATTTACACCGTGCGAAAACATTTGCAAAACAGCACCTTCAATTCCATAATGATTGTTCGACAGCAAACCAAGTGCAATAATACCAACGTGTGAAAGCGATGCAAAGGCTATCAGTTTTTTCAGATTTGGTTGCGTAATAGCAATGACGGCACCATAAATGACTCCAAAAAGTATCAATGGCAAGAATATGAGTGAACCACCAGCTACCACATCCGGACATATCGGAAGAATAAACCGTATCATCCCGTAGAGTCCCATTTTCAGCATGATACCTGCTAATAACATCGAACCCTGCACAGGCGAAACATTGTAGGTTTCGACCTGCCACGAATGGAATGGGAATAGCGGAATTTTAATGGCAAATGCCAGAAAGAATGCCAGAAACACTGGTACCTGAACCGAATAAGGTAACTTCAACTGATAGAAACTTTCAAAGCTGAACGAATGAGGTGCCGGGGTAAGTGTGTATAAATAAAGTATGGCAATCAGCATGGCAAAACTTCCAACCACCGTATAAATTAGGAATTTCACACTGATTTTCTTTCTACTTTCGCCACCCCAAAGTGCAGTGATAAAGAAGATTGGAATCAGAGCCAGTTCCCAGAAAATATAAAACAAAATCATTTCCGAAGCGGTAAACACACCAATCAGCGCCATTTGCATCAACAAAATTAACGCGTAGAAATTGTGAGTCCGTTGTTCTTTTTTATCCGTGGAAGCAATAATAACAGGAACCAACAAAGTGGTCAACAGAATCATTATAAGCGAAACAGCATCAAGTTTTAAAATTATGTCAATATCAAGCAGTTGTTTCAGATTGAGGTCAAGTGACAAAACTTTATTATTGGCAAATGTGAATGCATATCCTGCCACCATGGAAATGGCAAATACTACCAATGACGTTACAAATGCAAAATTCTTGCTTTGTTTCCCAAGTTTTCCTGTAAACAAAAGCAATGACGCAAATAATGGCAGGATTAGTAAAAGTACAATAATCATCTCTTTTATAGTATTATATTAAAAAACAGAATGGCGATAATGCTGAAAACCATCAGGATAAGATAAAAACCGACATTCCCGGTTTGTAACAATCGAAGTTTTTTACCGGCAAATAATGTTACACTTCCAACCGCATTTACGAATCCATTTATAATCGTTTGATCCAGTATTCCCCTGAAAAAGGCAGATATAAATCCGAGTGGCTTCACAATGAGAAAATCATAGATTTCATCAAAGTAAAATTTGTTGGAAAGTAGTTTTTGAATCCCGGTTGGAGCAATAAATTCCTTTTCATTCACAAATCGTTTATAACTCAAAAAGATCAGCAGCGCAATGAATAACAATGGAATACTGAATATCATCCATTCGGTTCGAAGGTCTAATGCAGTTCCTGAAACAGAAACCAACCCGGTTGCTTTTTCAAAAACCGGTGATAAATAATTATCAAAACCCTGCGTTTCTGAAAATAATTTTGGAAGTTGAATAAATCCGCCAATGACAGATAAAACAGCCAGAACAGCCATTGGATAAAGCATCACTTTTGGCGATTCATGAACATGATGATTAGCCCTGATTTCCTTACTTTCAGCTTTAAAAAAGACAACAAAAATCAGTCGGAACATATAAATAGTGGTCAACAGCGAAATAAAAGTAGTCAGCATTCCCATACCCATGCCATGTTCAAAGGCTGCAGTCAATATTACTTCCTTAGAGAAAAAACCGGCAAATGGAGGAATACCCGAAATGGCTATGGTTCCAATAATAAACAGGGCAAAAGTGAAGGGAATTTTCTTGCGTAAACCGCCCATTTTACGAATATCCTGTTCGTTACTCAAAGCGTGTATAACGCTACCGGCAGCCAGGAATAGTAAAGCTTTGAAAAAAGCGTGAGTCGTCAAATGAAACATGGCTCCAGAAAATGATCCCAGCCCCAAGGCCATAAACATAAATCCTAACTGACTCACTGTGGAATAAGCCAAAATCTTTTTAATATCGTTTTGATAAATGGCTATTAATCCACCGATAAGGGCCGTAATGGCACCAATTACCAGAATAATATTCATGGTGACCGGCGAAAGAACAAAAAGCACACTGGAGCGGGCCACCAGATAAATACCGGCTGTAACCATTGTTGCTGCATGGATTAAAGCCGAAACGGGAGTTGGACCTGCCATAGCATCCGGTAACCAGGTAAATAACGGAATCTGGGCACTTTTACCCATGGCACCGATAAAGAGGCAAATAGTGATAGCCATTAGAGTAAGATCACCCGAAGGCATCAAACTGGCTTTGTCAGCTATTTCACTTATTGATAACGTTTTGAATGTAATAAAAAGAATAAAGATTCCGATCAGAAATCCTAAGTCCCCAATGCGATTCATGATAAATGCTTTTTTGGCAGCATCGTTATTGGCATGGTCCTTATACCAGAATCCGATAAGCAGGTACGAACTTAAACCAACGCCTTCCCAACCGATAAAAAGCATTAAGTAATTGGAACTTAACACCAAAATCAGCATAAAAAACACAAACAAATTCATATACGAAAAGAAACGGTTTACGCCTGCATCCCCTTTCATATAGCCAATGGAGTAAATATGTATCAATAATCCGACTCCGTTAACTATAAGCAACATAAGTGCTGCCAACCGGTCAATTGTTAGTGCAAATGGGATGGAAATATCGGCGAATTTAATCCAGTCGAACAACTGTGTTTCGACTGTCTGATTTGAAAAGCTGACATGCCAAAAAAGAAATCCTGATAAAATCAGGTTTATGAAAATAAATGCAGAAGCAAGTATTCCCGATATATTCCGGTTCATCTGCTTTTGAAACAAGCCAATAGTCAAAAAACCCAGAAACGGAAAAACAAGTAATAATATTGATATAAGTTCCATGTATAATTTATAGTTTATAGTTTAGAGTCGGTAGTTTGCCGGATATTTGCTACCGACTTCATACTGCCTGCTACCTACCTTTTACCATTTAAGTCGGTTCAACGCATTAATATCGATTGTTTTGGTTGACCGGTACACCACCACGAGTAAGGCCAGTCCGATTGCTACCTCAGCGGCAGCCACAACCATTATAAAAAATACAAATATCTGTCCTGCAGGGTCGTTGCGATAAGCCGCAAATGCTGTAAGCAATAAATTGGCCGAATTAAGCATCAACTCCACCGACATAAAAATAACCAATGCATTGCGCTTTGCCAGCACACCGATAACGCCAATGGAGAAAAGTGCCGAGCAAAACAAAATATAGTATTGTAAGGGGATAACTTGTATTTGAGCGATTGTTGTTTCCATAAGTCTTAATTTTTATCTTTTTTACCAAGCATTACCGCTCCAACCATGGCTGCCAGAAACAGAATGGATGAAAGTTCGAAGGGCATTAAATAGTCACTGTAAAGGGTCTTACCCAGATTTTTTACTAAGCCAACCTGAGTAATTTCGGGATTTGAAACTGTTGTAACATCAAAAGATTTTAGTGTTCCAATTAATACCAGAAAAATCAGCCCACCGGCCAGTGCTGCCACAAATTTCATCAGAGTAGATTTCTGGAACTCACCTTCAATATTCAGATTCAGTAACATGACTGTGAACAGAAAGAGAACCATAATAGCACCGGCATACACGATAATGTGAACCACAGCCAGAAATTGAGCATTCAACAAAATATAGTGTCCTGCCAGTGTAAAAAATGTCAATGTTAAGTACAAAACACTGTGAATCGGCTTTTTAGAGAGTAAAACCATCACAGCCGAAATAAGCGCTACTGCACTTAAAAAGAAAAAGAGGTATTGAGTAAGCATCTTTTTTATTTACTATTTAATCATTTACTATTTACCATTTACAAGTTTCATATCAGGGCTGCCCAATGTAAATTGTAAACTGTCAAACAACAACTTATTTATTATGTAATTTCGATTTGTCTTTTTTAAATTCTAATACTTCGGGAGTCTGGCGTTTCGATACATCCACGCGGGCATTTTTTTTCTCAACCAACACATCTTTCCCATAAATAAATTTGTCACGTTTGTATTCGCTGGGAACAAGTCTGTCAGTCAGGAAAATAGCCTCTTTGGGACAAGCTGACTCACAGTCGCCACAGAAGATGCAACGAAGCATATTAATTTCGTATACAGCTGCATACTTCTCTTCGCGGTATAAGTCTTTTTCATCCTCCTTACGCTCGGCAGCAATCATGGTAATTGCTTCAGCCGGACAGGAAAGCGCGCACAATCCGCATGCAGTACAGCGTTCCCGCCCTTCGTCATCCAATTTTAGTACATGTAAACCGCGGTAAATATCTGAAAACTTACGTTTTTCCTCGGGATATTGAATGGTGACTTCTTTCTTGAAAAAGTGACTGAAAGTGATGATCATACCTTTGAAAATGGCCGGCAAATAGAAACGCTCCAACAGCGTCATCTTTTTGTTGGAAACCACCTTCGAACGGTTTGTCAATGATATTTTAGTTGAATCCTGATTCATTTTAATTAAAGAGTTTAACTTTTATTTCTTAAACAGCAAATGAAAAAATCCGGTTAAAATCATGTTTGCCATTGCCCAGGGCATCAAGCCTTTCCATCCGAAACGCATCAATTGATCGTAACGGAAACGGGGTAATGTCCAGCGAACCCACATAAATACAAAACCGAAAAATGATATTTTAGCGAAAAGTGCTACCGTTCCAAGGATTGTTACCATGTTGTGTGACAAACCCAGATCATTCATAAACGGAAAATTATAACCGCCAAAATAAAGTGAAGAGATCATTGCCGAAGAAATAAAAATATTAATATATTCTGCGAAAAGGTAAAAACCCAGTTTCATTGAACTATATTCCGTGTGATAACCACCAATCAATTCTGTTTCACATTCCGGAAGATCAAACGGCGAACGGTTGGTTTCGGCAAAAGCGCAAATCAAAAACACCACAAAACCAATTGGTTGTGTAAATACATTCCAGTTCATTCCGTGTTGTTGCGCCACAATATCTTTTAAACTTAAACTTCCGGATGTCATTACAATGGTCACAATTGACATACTCATAGCCAGTTCGTAGCTAATCATTTGCGAAGCTGCACGTACAGCACCCATCAAAGCATATTTATTGTTCGATGCCCAGCCGCCAATCATAACTCCGTACACACCAATGGAAATAACTGCAAAAACATACAGCACTCCAATATTTACATCGGCTACTTGCAGGGCATATTCATGACCACCTATCATCAGGGTTCCACCCCACGGAATAACCGCACTGGCCAGCAATGCCACCAACATAGTAAGTGATGGGCCTAAAATATAAAGAACTTTATCAGCATTTGCCGGCATAAATTCTTCCTTGAAGAATAGTTTCACACCATCGGCAACCGGTTGCAATAATCCGAAGGTTCCCGCACGATTCGGGCCAAGTCTGTCTTGAAAAAATCCGGCAATCTTACGTTCAAAAAGGGTAGCATACATGGCTATCACTAAACTCAGCAGTAAGATAGCCGCAGCCAAAATTAATTTATATAGAATGAAATGTATATCCATAATTACTCCATTGTTTCTTTTATCGGATTAATAACCGACGGAATTACGATGTTTTTATAGTGATTTTGATTTATCACCGAATAGGATTCGATTTTTCGTGGTCCTTCGATAATCCAGTCTGCACTGTTTTTCTTTTCAAAACGGCATTCGTTGCAAATAAAATCGTGCACTTCACCATAAATATCTTTCCGTCCGGTTACACGATAGACTTCATCGCCTCTAAACCAAACAGCAGCTTTGCCACTGCATTTGCTACATGATCGATGGGCATCCATGGGTTTCAGAAACCAGACACGGTTTTTGAAGCGGAAAGTTTTATCGGTCAAGGCACCAACCGGACAAACATCAATCATATTTCCGGAGAAATCATTCTCAATGGCTTGATGTATAAAGGTTGAAATTTCCGATTTTTCGCCCCGGTACAACACACCATGAACCCGATTTTCAGTCAGTTGATCGGCTGCATACACACAACGATAGCATAAAATGCAACGATTGGGATGAAACTGAATCAGGTCGCCGATATCCATTTTTTCGTAAGTTCGTTTTTCTTCTTCGAAACGTGAAGCATTTGATCCGTTTTCGTAACTTAGGTTTTGTAAATCACATTCACCGGCCTGGTCACAAACCGGACAATCGAGAGGATGATTTATCAGTAAAAATTCGACAACGGCTTTGCGGGCTTCCACCACTTCAGGTGAAGTTATATTTTGAACCACCATACCATCCATTACTTCCGTACTACACGAAGCCACCAATTTAGGCATAGGGCGCGGATCTTTTTCAGAACCTTGCGATACTTTTACCATGCACGTGCGACATTTTCCACCGCTGTTCTTCAGCTCGGAATGGTAGCACATAGCCGGCGGAACCACATCGCCACCTATCATGCGGGCAGCTTGCAGGATGGTTGTTCCCGGTTCTACTTCAATGCTTTTATTATCTATTGTTACCTTAAACATCTTATTAAATTTGACCCCTAACCCCTAAAGGGGAACAGAGATAGTTTTAATTCTTTAATTCAAATACAATTTATAACTGAAATACAATCCTGTTGTATTGCTTCTTTCTCCCCTTTAGGGGTTGGGGGTTAATTTTATTCTGCAGTTAATACCGGAATCTCCAGATATTTCTCTAACGAACCATGCTTTACATTCTTCACAATTTCAGGATGCAGAACATGGAATTCAAAATCACTACGAAAATGACGGACAGCTGCAGCCACTGGCCAGGCAGCAGCATCACCTAACGGGCAAATGGTATTTCCTTCAATTTTAGAAGCGATGCTCACCAATAAATCAATGTCTTTCATTTTGCCCTGTCCGTTTTCGATGCGATGCAAAACACTTTCCAACCAGCTGGTTCCTTCACGACAGGGTGAACATTGTCCACACGATTCGTGGTGATAAAAACGTGAGAAATTATAGGTATTCCGCACTATGCAGGCATCCTCGTCGTACACAATAAAGCCACCCGAACCAAGCATAGAACCCGTAATAAAACCACCTTCCGAAAGCGATTCGTAACTCATCAATCGTTTTTCACCGGCAAGTGTGTTCAATATAAGATTCTTTGGAAGAATGGGTACCGAAGAACCACCCGGAATAACGGCTTTCAGTTCTTTTCCTCCTTTAACTCCACCGCAATATTTATCGCTGTAAATAAATTCTTCGACAGGTAAGCCGAGTTCAATTTCATAAACGCCCGGATGATTGATATTACCACATGCCGAAATCAGCTTGGTTCCCGTGCTTCGACCGATTCCAATTTTAGCATATTCTTCGCCGCTGTTGTTCACTATCCAACCGATATTCGCCAGGGTTTCTACGTTGTTTACCACAGTCGGACAACCGTACAAACCTTTGATGGCAGGAAATGGTGGTTTCAAACGGGGATTTCCACGTTTTCCTTCCAGCGATTCGAGCAACGCAGTTTCTTCACCACAAATGTATGCCCCTGCACCGGTGTGAACATGAAGATCCAAATCATAACCACTTCCCAAAATATTTTTACCGAGCAAGCCGGCTTTGTAACATTCTTTCAATGCTTCATTCAAAATGCCAATGATAGACTTGAATTCGCCCCGGACATATATATAAGCCATATTGGCTCCCAACGCATAGGCTGAACAAATCATACCTTCTATCAACCGGTGCGGAATATGTTCCAACAAATAGCGGTCTTTGAAAGTACCCGGCTCACTTTCGTCAGCATTGCAAACCAGGTAACGGGGATTATTGCTTTTTTTATCAATAAAGCTCCATTTCATACCGGTCGGAAAACCGGCACCTCCACGTCCACGCAATCCCGAAGTTTTCACTTCAGCCACCACTTCGTCGGGAGTCATTGTTTTAAGGGCTTTCTCAATGGATTTGTAACCGCCATTTTCGCGATATACTTGCAGCGATCGAATGCCTTCAATTTCTATATTTTCTAAGATAATCTTTCTTTCCATGTCAACTCTTCAGGTTTCTTTAGTTCGCTTTCATTTCTCAATTTGGCGATAATTTCATCAATCTTTTGCATGTCCAGAAATTCGTGGAATTCAGTGTTTACCTGCATAACCGGTGCTGAACCGCACGCACCAAGACATTCAACGGCTTTGAGCGAAAACAGTTTGTCACCGGTGGTTTCACCCACTTTTATATTTAGTTTTTCCTGGAGATAATTCATGATATCTTCACCGCCACAAATAGCACAAGGTCCGGTTTGGCACACTTCAATCACATATTTTCCAACCGGATCGACATAAAACTGTGAGTAAAAGGTAGCCACTTCATATACCTCAATGGGTGTGATATTCAGCAATCCGGCCACATAATCCATAATATCCACATTTAAACTACCTCCCAATTCCTCTTGTGCAATATGCAAAATGGGAATCAAAGCCGATTTGTGCTGTCCATCAGGATAATGTGAAATGATCGTCTGTATTTTCGCCAGGGTCTCCGGCGTAAATGAAACATCCTTGTTGTTCTTTACGTAAAGTTTATATTTAAATAGTTTTTCGCTCATCTATTAATAATATTATTCTATTGAATTCTGTCAGGTTGAAAATTCAATTGTCAATTGTCAATTTTTAAATTGTAAATGTTTTTAAGCATCCAGTTCTCCGGCAATCACATTCATGCTACTCATAGTCAGAATGGCATCCGACAGTGATGCGCCTGTAATCATTTCGGGGAAAGCCTGATAATAAATAAACCCGGGACGCCGGAAATGTAAACGATACGGTGCTCTTCCACCGTCGGCAACGACGTAAAATCCAAGTTCACCATTTGCCCCTTCTACGGCTTTATAAATTTCTTTTGCAGGAACATCAATTTCTCCCATTACCATTTTAAAATGACTGATTAAGGGTTCCATTTTGCTGTAGACATCTTCTTTCGGAGGCATAAAAAATGCAGGAACCTCCGTATTGAATTTTCCTTCCGGTAAATTATCCAGTGCATTAGTTACTAACTTAATGCTTTCCCACAATTCAGTCTGGCGTACACAAAAACGATCGTATGTGTCACCGTTTTGTCCGATTGGTACAATAAAATCAAAATCGTTGTATGACGAATACGGTTCCTGAACTCGTACATCATAATCAACTCCGGCAGCACGCAAACAAGGTCCCGAAAAACCATAGTTCAAGGCACGATCCGCTGAAATAGCGCCAACATTTATTGTTCTATCCATGAAGATACGGTTACGCATCAACAGATTTTCAAATTCATGCAGCACTTTAGGCAGCCCATTCATCAAATCCCTGATTTTTTGTATGGCTATGGGTGAAAAATCTCTGTCGAACCCTCCTACTACACCTAAGTTGGTCGTGAGTCTTGCTCCGCAAAGTTCCTCGTATATTTCGTAAATTTTTTCCCTTTCCTCAAAAAGGTACACAAAGCCGGTTAAAGCTCCACTATCCACACCAATGACGCTGTTACAAATCAGATGATCGGAAATACGAGCCAGTTCCATGACAATAATACGCATATAATCAATGCGCTTATTGGTTTCTACACCTAATAATTTTTCAACGGCCAAATGCCAGCCGATATTATTCAGGGGTGAAGAACAGTAGTTCAGCCGGTCGGTCAAAGTAGTGATTTGATAGTAAGGACGACGTTCGGCAATTTTCTCAAACGCCCGGTGTATATACCCGATTGTTTGCTCAGCACTAACTATCGTTTCGCCATTCATAGTCAGTACATTCTGAAAAATACCATGAGTGGCAGGGTGAGTCGGTCCCAGGTTTAACGTACTGTAAACCTTTTCATCCTCTTTAGTTAAATCTAAATGATGTTCCGAATTTATGGTTTTCATTATCTATAATCTCTTTTTTGATTTTAGACAAGGCGTGCCTTGTCTCCATTGTCAACTATAAACTGTCGACTATAAACTAAATATCTATCTTCCAAAAAAACGGTCGTCCTTATCACTTCGGGTGGCATCTTCCAGCGGGTATTCTTTACGCATTGGATAATAATCCATATATTCAACGTTCAGAATACGTATCAGATTTGGGTGTCCTACGAAATCAATTCCGTAAAAATCAAATGTTTCACGCTCCATCCAGTTGGCTCCGGAGAAAACAGAAACAAGACTTTCAACCTGTGGATTTTCTTTTGTGACGAAAGTTTTTAACCGGATGCGTTTATTAGCCACCAAATTATGAAGGTGGTAAATTACACCTAATTCCTTATCCTCTTCAGGATAATGAATACCGCATAAATCGGTCAGGAAGATAAAATTATGTTGTTCTTTCAGAAAAGTAATCATCTCTTTGACAGCTTCCACGGCAATGGTTATTGTGAAAATATCCGCCGTTTCGTCCACTGACAAAATACTGTTTTCAAATTTATTTTTAAGTTCCTGAAGTAATATACTATATTCCATTTGCTTATTTGTCTATTTTAATGCCGTAACTTTCGAGCATCTCTTTGTACTCGGGACTGTAACGACGACGTAAAGGCTCATTTCCGACCAGTTCCTGAATTTTCATAAAGCCATTAATAATTTGCTCCGGACGAGGCGGACAACCGGGTACATAGACATCTACAGGCACTACTTTGTCAATGCCCTGTAAAACGCTGTAGGTGTCGAAAACACCACCACTCGAAGCACAGGCTCCTACTGCAATCACCCAACGGGGTTCAGCCATTTGTTCGTATACTTGTTGTACCACCGGTGCCATTTTCTTGGCAATCGTTCCCATGACCATCAGTAAATCTGCCTGGCGGGGTGAAAAACTGAGTCGCTCCGCACCAAACCGACCTAAATCATAATGTGCGCCCATGGTTGCCATAAATTCAATACCACAACATGAAGTGGCGAATGGTAACGGCCATAATGAATTTTTACGGGCCAGTCCAACCGCTTTATCTAATGTAGTTGCAAAGAAACCCGGAGCACTATAGCCTTCGGGAGCTTCAACTACTGTATATTTATCTTTTTCATTCATAATAATCTTTTTTTACAACTAAGTACCCACTATTGACTGCTTACCAATTTACTCCTGTTCCTTATTCCAATCGAATGCACCTTTTTTATAAATATAAAAGAACCCAAAAATAAAAATACCCATAAAGAGCAACATATTTAAAAATGCACTCCAATCGGCATCTTTGAAATTGACGGCCCAGGGATAAAAAAAGATAACTTCTACATCAAAAAGAACGAAAAGAATGGCAATTAAGAAATATTTAATGGAGAATGGAAAACGTGCGTTTCCTTGAATATCAATTCCACATTCAAAATTTTCTTCTTTCTTTAATGTACGGACCCTTTTTCGGGTACTAATTATCAGGTGAGTAACCACCATTACAATTACAACGAATGAAATGGCGACAAAAAATTGTATTAGGACCGGTTCGTAATCAGAGGCAATATATATTTTTTCCATTTATAAAATCAGGTTGAAAATTAAAGAAAAATTTCCGTAATTATTAGTGAGCGTAAAATTAACTGAAAATCAGATTGAATTAATATCCCTTATTACACAGATATTTAAACATTATAATTAAATAATAATTTCTTTATTCAATACTTCAAATTACGAAATTCTGCCTTAGAACAAAGCTAAACGTAATAAAGTTCATGAAAAACACATAAAGAAAAAGGCTTTGATCAAAAATAACTTTGGTTTGCATTTATCTATTATTTTTTATCACTTAAAATATTCAGACAACAATTTATTTGAATTTAAATATTCAAATTATGGAGAATTATGGAGAATTTCTGAAACAACTTAATCAGAAATTCTCCTTTGAATCTTTAAGTACGAAAAATCAGCTAAATGCGCCAATGGCATCCAAAATAATTTTGAACAGGAAGAAGAGCGAAATTACATAGAGAGTTATCGAAACTTCTTTGAATTTTCCGGTCATCATTTTTATAAGCGTAAAACTCAGAATACCAAAGATTATACCCTGCGCAATACTATAGGTAAACGGCATAAAAATAATAGTAAGGAATGCCGGGAAACCCTGACTAATATCATTAAAGTTGATATTCGTAACTGACGACATCATAAACAATCCGATAATAATCAATGCCGGAGCAGTTGCCGAAGCCGGAACCATTAAAAAGATTGGTGCCAAAAACAGGGCCAAAGCAAACATGACTGCAGTACTGACTGAAGTTAAACCCGTACGACCTCCGGCAGCCACACCGGTAGCACTTTCAATATAGGCAGTGTTCGGGCTTGTACCTAAAATTGCACCCGACATTGTACCTAATGCATCAGCCATCAGGGCTTTTTGAATTTGAGGAAAATCACCATTTTTATCAGCAATACCAGTTTTGGATATAACACCAATCAGGGTTCCAACCGAATCGAACAGATTGACCAGAAGAAAAGTAAATACGACAATTAACATATCGAAAGTAAAAACGTGTGTCCATTCAAACCGGAAAAATATAGGGGCAATTGATGGTGGCAACGAGATTAAACTCCCTTGAGGAACTGTTACATCGCCTAAGAAGAAGGCAAAAACGGTTGAAACCAACATTCCGATTAGTATTGCACCATGAACATTTTTTACAAGCAAAACGGCAATTACTATTAATCCAAGAAAAGCAACCCAAATTGAATGGTTCGCCATATTACCCAAACTGACTAATGTATTGGGGTTTGAAACGACAATCCCGGCGCTTTTTAATCCAATAAGTGTAATAAAAAGTCCAATCCCAACCGGTATTGCATCTTTTAAACCCTTGGGTATGTTTTTTATTATTAATTCACGCACATTAAATAATGTCAGAATCATAAAAATTACTCCCTCGATAATTACAGCAGTAAGTGCAAATTGCCAGGTATAACCCATTGTCAGCACAACCGTAAAAGCAAAAAAGCTATTCAATCCCATACCGGGTGCCTGTGCAATGGGTACATTAGCTAATAATGCCATTAAAAGCGTACCAACAATGGCAGCTAAAGCAGTCGTTGTAAACAACGCCGATTTGTCCATACCGGTCTCACCTAAAATGATTGGATTAACTACCAGGATATAGGACATGGTAAGAAAAGTAATGATACCAGCCATTATCTCACGTCTCGGATTTGTGTTGTTTTGCTTTAGTTTAAAGAATTTTTCTAACATAAATAGTTGATTAAGTGTAACCGTTTTTTTGTTTTGTTAAATATATTTGAAAATTTAATTCCGGACAAAATTAATGAAATCATAGCTAATAAAAAAACAGGACAGGAACTCTTTGATAATGTTTATCGCCAAATTCCTGTTCTGTTTTACTTTAAATTGAAAATATCTTATTCGTCAATTGAGGTTATTTCTACCAACAATTCATCTTTCATAACCGATTGACCGGTCTGAACTTTGATTTTACGAATAACTCCGTTGCAATTGGCACAGATTTCATTTTGCATTTTCATTGCTTCAAGACTCAAAATCGGTTCTCCTTCGTTCACCAAGTCTCCTTCAGAAAGGAAAAGGTCCACAATTTTACCCGGCATTGGTGAATATATATTATTCTCATTCAGTTGCTTATCCGGGTTATTAATCATTCCACGACGTATGTATGAAAAAATGGATTCCAGACTATAACGATATTCAACTCCATTGACTTTAATAACAGCTTTATTCTGATCCCGTGAAACCAACTCACAATGAAATTTTTTACCATTCCAGTCAAATGTATAATGAAAATCCTCCTGTTCCAAGAAATCTATATCCTTTTCTTCGCCATCAATAACCGGCTTTGAATCTTTTGGAATATAAATTTTAAAACGTTTCCCGTTTTCCCTTACAGCAATAAACAATCGCGAAGCATCGCGTCTATAGTTATATTTAGTTCCCATTTTTTTAATTTACAATTTAATCATTTACAATTTACCAGTTGATAAAAATAATTTCAAGGATATAGATTTGCTGTAAAATCAATAGTTTAATCTTTTGTTTAATACCCAAACATTTAGTAAATCATTTTTATAGCTTGGAGTATCCGACGAGAGTTGCAGGTATTCAGAAGCATACATAATGGTTGCAGCCAAAGCTCCCATCATTTCATCTTCATCATTTTCCAACATTTCAGGGGTAAAAACCGAGTCTACCCAACGGGTTGTATAAGTCGCCGAAACAAATTCAGGATGTTTCAAAACAGTCCTGCAAAAGGGAACGGTTGTTTTTAAACCAATCAGACTGAATTCATACAAAGCATCAAGTGTTTTTTCAATCACATCAGCACGATCTTTTCCATGCACAATAATTTTTGCAATCATCGAATCGAAATAAGGTGTTACAACCGAACCGCTTTGTACACCGGTTTCAATACGGATATAATCCTTCATAGGAAAATGAATTTTATCAATAAATCCGGTCTGCGGGCTGAAACGGTTCTGAGGATCTTCCGTATTAACGCGGCATTCTATGGCCCACCCGGTAATTTTAATATCTTTTTGTTTCAGGGTTATTTCTTCACCCAATGCGACCCGAATTTGCCAGTCCACCAGATCGACACCAGTTATCATTTCCGTCACCGGATGTTCCACCTGAATACGGGTATTCATTTCCATAAAGAAATACGAACCATCTTCATCCATGATAAATTCAATGGTCCCCGCCGAATAATATCCGATAGCTTTTGCAAAACGAACCGCCATATCACCCATTTCTTTTCGCATGGCAGGAGTTACGCTTGCCGAAGGAGCTTCTTCCAGAATTTTTTGATGTTTTCGTTGCAGGGAACATTCACGTTCACCTAAATGGATCACATTTCCATGTTTATCACCCATAATCTGAAATTCCAAATGTTTGGGGTTTTGAAGGTATTTCTCGATAAACATGTCCCCATTACCAAATGCGGCTTTTGCTTCGTCGGATGCCGATTTGAAATGCCGCTCAATCGTATCTGCTTTTTCAACAATACGCATTCCACGCCCACCACCACCGGCAGAAGCTTTCAGAATAACAGGATAACCGATTTTGTCAGCAAATTCTTTTGCAGCCTTAGCATCTTTAACAGGTCCATCACTTCCGGGTACCAATGGTAATCCGGCTTCAATGGCCATGCTTTTGGCAACAGTTTTCAATCCCATATCACGGATTAATTGCGGAGACGGACCAATAAAATTAATACTGTTTGAAACGCAAAGTTCTGCAAAATCAGGGTTCTCCGATAAGAAACCGTATCCGGGGTGTATTAAATCAATATTATTTTCGAGAGCCAGCTTTACAATTCTATCCGCATCTAAAAAAATAGATTTCTCGTTTCCATTATCTTTTGCGGCAATAATTTCATCTGCGTACTTTAAATAAAGAGCGTCAGGTTCCTTATCACTTTGAAAAACCACAGCCAACATTCCCAATTTATGAGCCGAACGAATAATCCGGATGGCAATTTCACTTCGGTTAGCAATTAATAGTTTTTTCTTCATTTGTGTTTTATAATAAGTTAATTAGTTGATTAGTTGATTAGTTGATTGGGGGGAGTCATAGTCAAATTATGAAAGCCTTATCCAATTTACTAATTAACCAGATTCCTTAAAACTAAATTACAGAGGGATGCTTCCATGTTTACGAGCCGGTTTTGAATATTGTTTATTCGATAACACTTCAAATGAATTGATCAAAATATCCCGTGTATTGGAAGGAGTGATTACTTCATCAATCAATCCTATTTCTTCCGCTTTGTATGGATTAGCAACATCATTCTTATATTTATCAGACAAAATCTTTTCCATTTCTGCTTTATTCTCCGCATTTGCCAGTTCATGCTTATTGACAATCTTTATTGCTCCTGCCGGTCCCATAACGGCAATTTCAGCGGTCGGCCATGCAAAGTTAAAATCACCTCCTGTATTTTTGCTGCTCATAACAATATAAGCACCACCATAGGCTTTACGGGTTATCACGGTAATTTTAGGAACGGTAGCCTCACAAAAAGCGTAAAGAAGTTTTGCTCCGTTACGGATTATTCCATTGTGCTCCTGTTCAATTCCCGGTAAAAAGCCCGGAACATCTTCCAGAATCAGCAACGGAATATTAAAGGCATCACAAAAACGAACAAAACGGGCTCCTTTTACACTGGCATTAATATCTAACGTACCTGCCATAACCTTCGGTTGATTGGCAACAATGCCAATTGATTTTCCATTTAAGCGGGCAAAACCAACCAGAATATTTTGTGCAAATTTTTCATGAACCTCAAAAAATGAGTCCTTGTCGACTATTATATTGATAATTTCCTTCATATCGTACGGACGATTGGGATCGTCCGGTATAATATTATTCAGAAATTCCTGACGGGAACGATAATGGCTTATCAGATTGGAGACCGGTAAAGATTCATAATTATTGGACGGAATATACGACAATAATTTACGAATCAACATGATAGTATGTTCTTCGTCGTCCGAGACAAAATGAGCTACACCGCTTTTTGCGGCATGAACATTTCCACCTCCCAGACCTTCCATATCAATGTCTTCGTTAAGTACTTCTTTAACCACATCCGGTCCGGTAACAAACATGTACGAAGTCTGGCTCGTCATAAATATAAAATCGGTAAGAGCCGGTGAATACACAGCACCTCCGGCAGCCGGTCCGAGTATTGCACTAATTTGCGGGATTATACCCGAAGAGTTGACATTATTACGAAATATAATTGCATAAGCCGAGAGACTCTTCACGCCTTCCTGAATACGGGCACCTCCCGAGTCCATCAAACCAACTATCGGAGCACCAAGTTTCAAAGCCATTTCCTGAACTTTTGCAATTTTCATTCCATGGGCATACCCGAGAGAACCGCCTAATATCGTGAAATCCTGTGCATAAGCAAATACGCTTCGTCCTTGTACCAAACCACGTCCGACTACAACTCCATCCCCAAAATTTGTTTGTTTACTGCTCATGGGTACTTGTGAAGGAACAACAAAAGCATCAAATTCAAAGAAAGTACCCTCATCGAAAAGCACGTTAATACGCTCCCTTGCAGTAAGTTTACCCTTCAAATGCTGTCTGTGGGCAGCATTATCTTCCATTTCCTGCAACACTTTCAGACGTTGCTCAAATACATCGTTTTTATTC
>Ga0265297_10002321_pt1 | contig 39309 bp, 41 predicted proteins | sample Munlanlwell13791_FD_192502 | JGI IMG/M metagenome (GOLD analysis project Ga0265297, IMG submission 192502) | Leachate microbial communities from a municipal landfill in Southern Ontario, Canada - Leachate well 137-91 | ecosystem: Engineered > Solid waste > Landfill > Unclassified | place...
CACTCCCAGGGGGACCATTTTTTCCGGTACAGCCTTACCTGCAAAAAAATCCCAGACATCACCGGTATAAGGTACTCCTGCCGCTATAGCTTTGGCTGAGTCAATGACGCTTCCCCCGCCTACTGCAAGAATAAAATCTATTTTCTCTTTACGGCAAAGATCTATCCCTTTTCTTACAAGGTTCAATCTGGGATTTGGCTGGACACCGCCAAGTTCGATTATCTCCAGACCGGCATCTTTAAGCGACTTTAAAACCCTGTCATAAAGTCCGTATTTCTTGATGCTCCCTGTGCCATAATGCAATAAAATCCTACTGCCATATCTGGCAGCCTCGATCCCAACCTGGCTTTCCGTGTCTTTTCCGAAAATTATTTTAGTCGGCATTCTGAATGTAAAATTATTCATTTTTTCCTCTCTTTCTTTTTATTTCAATCCAGAATCAACTGCATTAGATTAACATCAATATACCGGTTGAATTTAAATCCTGCTTCCTTTAAGGAACCAGCATAAATAAATCCATATTTTTTATGAAGATGAATACTGATTTCATTTTCTCCGGCGATTTTGGCAATAATTATATGCAGTTTGTTCTTTCTGGCAATTTTTATTATCTCAGCTATCAAACGGTTACCTATTCCTATGTTCTGATTATTTTTTTTGACATATACCGATATTTCAGCAGTTTTATCATAGGCACATCTGTCCGACCATCTGGAAAGAGACGCCCAGCCTATAACCCCTCCTCCATCATCTTCTGCAACTACGATAGGATACTTTTCGGAATGATTATAAAACCATTTCTCCTGAGATTTTACGGTTTTAGGACTGATATCAAAAGTAGCGGTAGTATTAATAATGGCATAATTGTATATCCTGACTATAGCCTCAAGGTCTTTTTCTACAGCATTTCTTATTTTGATTTCCTTATTCTTTTTAATCATATTCATTGATTATCAAGATTAATTTACAATATTATTTTCCATGATGGAAATAAATTTCAAAATCTAATTTTTGTTTCCTGCAAAATTCTTTTATTTCTTCTTCGACTTTATCCCAATATCCGTTTTTGGTAAAGTAAATACGTTCATATTCTCCCAGCAAATTTTGATGTTTGCCGGAAAGCCACTTTCTTATACAACCCCATACTGCCCCTGCTATATTCAGATTTTCAAAAATGTACGAATCAGCTAACTTTTTAGTTTCAAGAACAATTTCTTTCCAATCCGTGAAAAATGGAAGAATCGGACCGATAAAAACATAGGTTTCGATTCCCGCCTCTTTTAATTTTACGAGCGCTTCTATTCTTTTTTGGATAGAGGAAGTCGAAGGTTCGATCTCTTTTCTAATAGTATCATCTGTAGTGGTAATGGTTATTCCGACCTGGCAGCTTTTAAATTGCAGAAGCAGATCCACATCCCTTAGAACAAGATTGGATTTAGTTAATATTCCCAGTTCAGGCTGCAACGGAATGAGTTTCTCCAGTATCCTGCGTGTCAGCTTGTATTTTACTTCCAGTGGGTTATAAGGATCGGTGACGGAAGACATAAAAATTTTTTTATCTTGATACTTTAAGGTCTTTTCCGGGATAAGATCCGGCCCGTTTATTTTTGCATCAATGAATTTACCCCATGGCTCGGTATGTTCTGTGAATCTCTTCATAAATCTTGCATAACAATACAGGCAGGAATGCATACATCCGGTATAAGGATTTATAACATAATCTGCGCCTGGCAGATTTGAACTGCTTATTATTGATTTTGCTTCTATCTCTCTTATTTTTATCACTGACACAAAATTTCAGGGATTATGAGCCGTTTATTCTTTTTCTAATCTGTCTACTACAGGTGTATATTTTGCCTGTTTGCTTCCTGCGCTCACCGACATTGCAATAGCCAGAGCTTCAGCTATTTCTTCTTTTGATGCACCTGCTTTGACTGCTCTCCTGTAATGATACTCGATGCAGGGAACACAGTCAGCCATTACTGAATCCGACAGGGCAATCAGCTCTTTTATCTTTCCATCAAGAACATTGGGCCTGTAAACAGCATCAGCAAATTTCGCATAAAGTTCGTTGATTTCATCTGGTATAAACATATCTACCTCCTTAAAGTAATAGTTGAATGTTTTTTTATTTTTTTGGGGAATATCATAATCCTTTTGCAATAGCCTGTATTGATACATAGTCTATTGCTGTTTAAATATTATTTGCTTCCGCTGATTATGGTTTCAAAATACCCTTCTTAACAAGTTCCTCGGCAATCTGGACCACATTCAATGCTGCACCTTTTCGAAGATTGTCAGACACACACCATAATACCAGCCCATTTGGATAGCTTGTATCTTTTCTTATTCTTCCAACAAGAACTTCATCACGATATTTATAGACATCAAGCGGTGTTGGATAATTTCTCTCTTTCTCATCACTGCGGGCATTCTCACCTGTCAGATCATCCATCAAAACTATACCGGGAGAATTTCTTAAAATATCACGGGCTTCTTCGGGTATTATCGGTCTTTCGGTTTCTATCCATATAGATTCTCCATGTCCGACAAAAACGGGAACACGCACCGCAGTGGCAGAAATCCGGATATCTTGATCTCCTAATATTTTACGTGTCTCGTAAATAAGCTTTAACTCTTCACGTGTATAATTTTCCTCCATGAAAGGTTCTATATGAGGTATGCAATTAAAAGCTACCGGACGGGAAAAGACTTTTGGATTAAAAGCAATATTTTCAAGTGATTCCAGTGCCGTAGGTGTCTGACGGCGAAGTTCCTCGGGTCCTTCCACACCCCATCCACTTGTAGACTGATAGGTTGAAATTATTATTCTATTTATCCGTGCAATTTTATATAAAGGAGCAAGAGCTACAACAAGTTGAATTGTCGAGCAATTAGGACTTGCAATAAAACGCACTCCTTTCTTTATTGCATCGGCATTGACTTCAGGAACAACCAGAGGAACATCTTCGGCAAGACGAAAATCCCTTCCGTTGTCTATGCATATTGCACCGGCATCTTCAGCTGTTTTCCTCCATGTTACGCTGGCTCCTCTCGCTCCTTCTTTTCCGGCAAAAAGCACAAGGTCTGCCCCTTTGAAAACATTTTCCGTTGTTTCTTCGACCAGCATCGATTCTCCAGCCAGTATCTTTGAACGCTCTCTTGTCGCAGCAACTCTTGGCGGCCACTCGCAGGGAAAATTTCTTTCTTTCAGACAATGAACGATAGTTTCTCCTACTAATCCAACTCCTACGACTGTTACTTTCAAAGCCACTTATAACTCCTTTATAACCTTACATAATAATGCACATAATAGCGTGTAAGTTAATATATACTAAATATACAATACTTTATCTTATTTCTGACCTATTATAAAAATTTTCTCAGACAAGCACAACGGTTTACTTAAAATTATCTTTAAAAAAGCTTTTAACCTCTTTCAGGCTGTCAAATTTCTTAAAAACCATATCTTCTATTTCTTTTGTAGGTTTTATGATATCCGGAACCATAATTGGCAGCATTCCTGCCCTATAGGCTGCTATTATCCCATTTTTCGAATCTTCCAGGACAATGCAGTTCTCAGACCGGCAGTTTAACTTTTTTGCTGTTTCGAGGAATATTTCCGGGTCCGGTTTTCCGTTTATTATTTCGTCCCCGCATAAAACAAGATCAAAATACTTTCTGGTGCCGGATAAATTTAGCATCAGCTCCGTCCTGTCCCTTTTAGTCGATGTAGCAAGCGCCATCTTTAATTGTTTTTTCTTATTATATTCCAGAAGTTCCAGAAGACCTTCCTTTAAAGGTACTCCTTCCGAACGGATAAAACCCTCAAAGATTCTCACTGTTTCGTTTATAAGCTCTTCGTATGGAAAACTATCGCCAAAATATTTTTTATATACTTCGATAGTTTTTTTTCTGTTCAAACCAATCGTTTCAATGAAAATCTCCTCACTGATATTTTGCTTATATTTTTTACAGGATTCCTTCCAGCTTCTAAATATAAGTCTCTCGGTATCAAACATCAATCCGTCCATATCGAATATCACCAGTTCAATTTTAAATCTTCCTATCTTCATAAAACTTATAACCTTGTAGATTTTATTTCAATAAAGAACATATTATTACTATAGAATGTTTTATGCTTTATTGTTAAAATATTTTTCAACCATTATACATTTTTTTTAAAAAAAAAATAAAAAAACTGATATTGTATTATTTTAATAAAAAGGTATCAAAATGAATAAGGATTTAACTACTGGTTTAAAGCAGCATGCGGTCGCAAGTGGAATTGACCTTATCGGAATAACATCAGCAGATCCATTTATCATACAAAAAGAAAAAGAGACTGTTGCTGATCCTAAAGATTTATTAAGTAATGCCAGAGCTATCGTTATAACCGGGTTTTATATGAAAGACAATAATAATATTCCGGATGAATCAGTTGAGTCGCGAGGTAGATTTAGCGCTTATAATGTTAAAATATTTACTCCTATGCAAGATTATCACAGAAAAATAATTAAAAGTTTTTTGGAAAGAGAAGGCTATAGAGTTGAACCTGATGAATATTCTAAAATACCTTATAAAATGGCTGCCGTAAGAACGGGACTGGGAAAATACGGAAAAAACTCTGTGGTTATTACCAAAAAATATGGATCATTTGTTATGTTTGTGGCTCATGTAACCAATGCTCCCCTTAATTACGAAGAATTTCCAGTTGATAAAACAGATTGTGATGAATGTGAAATATGCATTAAATCCTGTCCTACTCGTGCAATATACGCTCCATTTAAACTGAAACGAAATTTATGTATTACAGACTGGCTGTGGGGTAGTTTTGTCCCCATCAACCTGCGTAGAAAGCAGGAAAACCGACTTTTCGGCTGCGGTGAATGTGTCAGTGTCTGTCCAAAGAATGAAAAATTCAAACCCAGAAAAGAATTTCCCGTCCTGCCAGAAGATGTGAGCAGTAAGCCGGAACTTATTCCTCTTATAGCAGCAGAAAACAAATATTATAAAAAACTAATTGCTTCATTTCCACTTCTTGCAGGCATAGATGCGATTCGCGGTAATGCTATTATAGCCCTGGGTAATGCCGGAAGCAGCACTTGCAGCACTTCCGGTGATTCTGCTGTTAATGTACTTAAGAAAGCTTTAAAACATGTTAAACCCCAGATAAGAGCTTATTCAGCCTGCGCGCTGGGAAGATTAAATAAGCCCGAAGCAAATAATATATTACAAAAAACACTGCTGGTTGAAAAAGATGATAATGTGATTAAAGAAATACAGTATGCGCTGGGCTATAGTAAAAAATAAATTTCTTTATATAAGAAATTATACGCAAAATGAAGTCATTTTTCTTCCATCGTTTTTTCTTATAACCTTTAATTACTGCTATTTTCAATATCTTCAATCTTCATTCCAGTTTTTTCTGTAATTCTTCCTTACTCAATCCGGATTTAGCCAATCTATTTTATCTTTACAGGTTTTTTTTATCCGGAGCTCCGCTGCTCCTATATATTTTAGAAATTCTTTCATACATTGAATAATGCTTTTTTTCATAACCTTAGTAACATTTACATCCTGTTCCCACCACCAGTTATTGATTACAAGAATATCTGTATTTTTATTCCTTAACGGTTCGAACCTGGCAATAAATCGATCGCCATATAAAACCGGAAGTACATAATACCCATATTTTCTTTTTTCAGCAGGTAAATATACCTCCCAGGAATATTTAAAACCAAAAAGGGCTTCTGTGAATTTTCTATCCCATAATAGATTATCGAGAGGAGCGATTATTGAAACTTTTGGAACTTCATTTATTTCATTCTTCCTGGTTAAAGATATTTCATGCTCTTTGCGAATATAACATGTATTTTCTATACCTTCAATTTCAATTTCGGAAATCAAATTCTTTTGTAGTAATCTTTTTATTATTTTGTATTTTTTACCATTGTCTTCAAGTATATAACCTAACCAGGCATCACTTCTTTTCCCCCGGACAATTCCAATACTTCCAATTCTCCTCAAGTAATACCATAGAAAAAAATCTTCTTCTTTATCAAAAGGATCTGATTTTTTATATATTTTTTCCGGTATAAGTCTTTCAATAAGATTATAAACTTTTTGAGTACCAATCTTTCTTTCTATTCCCAAATCACCTTTATGAAACATATAGTCAAGGGCAGCGCTGGCTAATTTACTATGCCCCCATTTACCTGGATTTACATGTCCGAATTGAAATTTATTTGCAGATAATGCACCTTTTTCATCTATCTGCTGCCGTATTTTCGCTGTAAAATCTAATGCTTCTGATGAATTCCTCCTTTCCAATACCCATTTTATCTGTACTTTTCTAATGTTTCTTAAACGTGAAAAATATGGCCAATCTTCTACTCGATATATTGACATCATTTTGTCCCAACCATCGATTACAAGACGATCCTTATATAACAACTCATCCAGAATATTGGTATTAAAATCTTTTATTCTGGATTGAAGTACCAATTCTGCATTCCTTCCAACAACATTTAGTGGATCATATTGAACACAACCCACCTTTTTAAGATATTGAAGTATTCCTTCTTTTCCATTAAGACTGCGGGGAGGAAGAAGATGTTGGTATGAGAGGAGAAACTGTCTTGCTTTTGACTTCGATATCCTTATTTTTTTCATTAAATCCTACGACGTTACTTAAACTTAAATTCATTACTCAAGATGGAGTATCTTAATTCATCCATCCATTTATCTTCTCTTAAAGTAGCCTTTCTCAACCGCCCTTCGTATTTAAAGCCCTGCTTTTCAAGTAATCCAGCTGATGCAATATTGGGATGCATGACTCTTGCATAAATTCTTACAAGTTTAAGTTGTTTAAAACCGAAGCCAAGGATTAAGAAAATAGCTTCTTTCATAATCTTTTTTCCCCAGTATTCTTTGCCCAGCCAGTAACCGATTTCGGCGTTCTTGTTTTTATAATCGATATTCATTAAACCAACCATTCCAATAATCTGCCCTATTTCTTTTAATTCTATTCCTAACTCGCAATGCCCTATTTCTTTTAATTCTATTCCTAACTCGCAAGATTCTTTTTTGCAGATTTTTCGATGCGTTATTTTAATGAAATCTTCTGCATCTTTTAATTTATAAGGATGAGGGACCATTGTATATCGGGCGATGTCGGAATGCTTAGCATGCTGAAAAATTGATTGAGCATCCGATCTCTTAAGTTTTCTAATTATAATTGTATTTCCTTCTATTCTTATATCCATATGTTCTTAATTTATTTTGATTTAAGACATAGAGTAATCATAAAATCTTTATGATTAAATACCTGGAATGCTCTTCAGGTAAATCCTTTATCTCTCCCTGTATTTTAAAACCTCTCTTTTTATAAAATGCTATATTCTGAAAATCATGCACATCCAGGTGAATACCTGTACAGCCCCGTAGCCGTGCTTCCTTCTCGGCAGTTTCCAAAATCTTTGCTCCCAGGCCTTTTCCCCTGTGTTTTTTATCTACCCATAACCTATCTATATACAACCAATTCCAATATGTTATACCAACCAGACCACCGATTATTTCACCTTTCTCGTTAATAAAAACATTCAAAGGTTTTTCATTGTATCCATCGGTGTATCCCAGGTTGTATTCATCAAGTTTTTTCTTGATGAAAGATACTTCTCTGGATTTAAAACTTGTATTTAACTCTATTCTCATTAAAATAACTTTCTATGTTATCTGCATTTTTTTAATATGTCTAAATTTATTTTTTCCATTTGGTTTTATTTTTGATTGCGCGATAGCCCACAGCGTTCGGGATCATGCGAGTTTTAAAGTTTTGTCTCTGCCAATATTTTAATAAAAACGAGTAAATAGAGTGAGCAATAAAGGAGCAGACCTCAAAATCCCTGTTAGCCGTTAACTATACTGCTTCATTCAAACCTGAAAATCCTTTAATCCTTTAAAATTTAATGTCGCAAAATAATCCTCAACGGTCTCTGCTCTCCTTATTTGTACTACCTCTCCGTTTTCCCGTAATAGTAGCTCTGCGGATCTAAGCTTACCATTATAATTAAATCCCATTGAGTGGCCATGTGCCCCGGTATCATGTATAACAAATATATCACCAATTTCAATTTCAGGTAAAGGCCTATCAATTGCAAATCTATCAATAGGCTCACAAATTGATCCTGTTACATCATAGACGTGGTCGTGCGGCTTGTTTTCTTTTCCTATTACCGTAATATGATTATAAGCTCCATACATTCCCGGACGCATCAGGTTCGCCATATTTGCATCAAGGCCTGCGTGTTTTTTATAAATGTCCTTGATGTGTAGAACGCGGGATACTAAATAACCATAGGGACCAGTGATAGCCCTTCCGCATTCCATAAAGATTGCAAGAGGATCAAGTCCATTTGGTTTAATCATCCTATTATAGCATTTTTTAATTCCATCACTTACGTATCTTAAATCAACGGCTTCCTCATCAGGTTTGTAGGGTATACCGATACCGCCACTCAGGTTAACAAACTCGACCTTAATTGACAGTTTGTCCTTTACCTCAAGCGCTAGATCAAACATCATCTCTGCAGTATCTACAAAATACTGGGGATTAAGCTCATTCGATGCTATGAAAGTGTGCAGACCAAATCTCTTGGCTCCTTTCAATCTCAATATCTTCAATCCTTCGAATATTTGATCCTTTGTAAAGCCAAATTTTACTTCTTCTGGTTTTCCCATTATGAAGCTTCCAATCCGCAACTTTCCCGGATTATATCTGATGGAAATCAAATCAGGAACACCACAGCACTCTTCTAAAAATGATATATGGGTTATGTCATCTAAATTTATTGTAGCACCAAGCTTCCTGGCTTTGATGTATTCATTTGCTGGTGTATCATTTGAGGAAAACATGATTTCCTCTCCTACGACTCCGACTTCCTCAGATAGAATAAGTTCCGGCAAAGAACTACAATCAGCTCCGAATCCTTCTGCTTTAAGTATTTTAAGAATAAATGGATTTGGAGTTGCTTTGACCGCGAAATACTCTTTAAATCCCTGATTCCAGGAAAATAAATCTAAAAGATGGCGTGCGTTCTGCCGGATTGATTTCTCGTCATAGATATGAAAGGGCGTTTGATATTTGCCTACGATATCTTTTAACTGCTCATCACTGAAAGGAAATGTTTTAAAAGCCATATTTACGTATTCCTCCAAATTTGTTTTATTAAAAACTTTTTTTATGTAATAGCGGTACAATTACAGCTAAAGTCTTACGAACTTACTGATAATTTACAGCTTATATTCCATTGCTAGGCACTTATATTCTTTCCCACTTTCATCTATCCTATTCCACTCCGAGATAATTTTAAAGCCTATTTTGGTATAACAAGAAATCGCTCTTTCATTGCTCTTTCGAACATTTAATTTTACTTTATTAAAATTGAGTTTATTTTGTGACTTTTCTATAGCTTTCTTTATAGCTATAGTCCCAATCCCCTTACCTAAATATTTTTCAGGGCCTATCATTACACCAAGATAAGTGCTATCAGGTTCATTTTCATCAAGTTCAATCCAGATAGATCCTATCATTTCGTCGTTAAGATTTATTGTATAAAAAGTATAGCTATTTCTTGAAACATTATTTTTGTATTTTTTAGGATAAAAGTGAGACAAATTTTTTTTAATATGTTTATAGTTAGACATCTGTTCATGCTGATGTTTGTCATCTTCAGTAAATGTTTTTAAAACAATTTCGTTATTCATTTCATTTGCCTGAAATTACGTACAACAGGCGTAGCCGAATATTTGTTTTTATAAAGTACACACGGTGTATGACACAGGTAGTATAAAAATCTTATGTAAAAGATTAATCCAATTTGCCATAAGCACCCTTCCAATCATTGGCCAACTTGATGAATTTGGAATAACCATTTTTTCTTATAAATTCAATAGCCTGCTTATATTTTTTGTATTTTAAACCGTTTTTATCATAAAAATCATTAATTATTTTACATCCGGGATAATCCGGACAAACAGCGTAAGTTTCAAGCTTTTTTTCCTTAAAACAACATACTTTCATATTACATTTCGCTTTGTTAATTTCCCTTCTTCCTTCATCATATCCTAATTTACAGCCCTTACAAAATCCTTCAATAAGTACTTTACAGGTTTTACAATAAGCACCGCAGCATCCGATAAATCTTATTGTTAAGTGTTTTTGTATCTTCATTTAAAAATTACAGAGATTATTTTTCGGCTATAACTAACATTTCAAAATCATCTTTTGTCAGTTTGTCATTCCTCGAAAATGCTCCCAGTTTTGCGCCATAAATATCAATATTCTTAAATCCAAGAGATTTTAAGAGCCAGGTTATTTCAGAAGGAACATAATATCTTTCGTTGCATTTCAGTTCTTTAGTATTTCCGGAATCATCTTTAATAGTAACAAGACTAAAATTTCGAAAGGTCATCAGGTCGAAGAAATTATTCTTACATTCTGCATTACCTTCACCTGCTGTTTCCGTATAAAATTTCTCAACTGAATTAAATAACGGAAACAATCCATTCAATGTAGTAAATATTATCTTGCCTTTAGATTTTAAAACGTTATAGGCATTTTTTAGTATTTCATAATTCATTTCATCGGTTTCCATCAATGGGAAAGCTCCTTCGCAGAGCATTATTGCCAGATCAAATTCATTTTTGAACGGAAGTTTTCTTGCATCATGTTTTTGAAAATCGATATGCAGATTCTGATCTTTCGATTTTTCTTTTGCCCTCTCAAGAAGTGATGATGATAAATCGATGCCTGTTATGTGATAGCCTCTTTTTGCCAGTTCGATCGAATGTCTTCCGGTCCCACATCCGATATCGATGATCTTTAACGTTTTATCAAAGTTTATTTCTTTTTCAATAAAATCACATTCACCAATTGACCCCTGCGTAAAATTTTCATTATCATAATTTTTACCATAGTTCTCAAAAATAGATTCGTACCATTGCTTCATATCTGTTACTCCAATCCGATAAATAATAAATCATAAATAATTTTGATATTGACAATTCAAAACCGGAATTTATATATCTTCCATTACAGGTTTATCTTCAACAAACTCAGAAGGCAATCCCATTTTTTTAAAATAATCAATCATCGCGATACAAGCAAATTTTTCAGTGGAATAATGAGTTCCACCTAAAATATTTATTTTGTGTTTTTCAGCAAATCCATGCGCTTGCCTTAAGTAATCACTTACTGCAGTTACACCGGTAATTAAAACGTTCACATTATTTTGTGCTATTTCTTCAATAGTTTCTTCTAAACCACCACCTGCGACAACTGCAACAATCCCTTTTGATATCTCAATATTTCCATAATTATACAAACTAATCCTATGTCTTACCGCTTCCTGAAATTTCTCTTTTAATTGTTGAACTGTTACATATTTTGTTTTTCCGAATACTCCGGCTAATGCACCGAAATAAGGAGCAAAAGCTTTTTCGGGTTTGATACCCAATGCTCTTGCTAAAGACACACTTGTTGAATATTCTCCGTAATTATCCAGAGGCACGTGAAGATTGTAGATAGATATTTTATTATCCTTGAATTGCTGCATTAATTCTCTTTCCATTTGCTGAAAAACTTCCGGGGATTTTCTAATATCCCATATAGATGGGTGGTGAACAAAAAGCATCGATTCTTGAATTCCATCATTTAAAATTTTTTGCATAACATCTTTCGATGGAAAGACAGCTGCATAAACTTTTTTTATTTCTGTCGTGAAATCACATACCAGGCCCATTGACCTTTCCCTGAAGTTATCACAAATAAAATCAGCAATTGAATCCATGTATTGCGCCCAGGCATCACTCATCCCGGAAGTTATGAAATCTTTCTCAAGTTGCTTGTATAATTTGATTGCTTTCATGATATTTGATAATCCTCTGATTTATAAAATTTATCACGATAATTTATCTATTTAGCCATTGCTTTTACTTTTAATTCTTTTGGCATTTTTTCTATGGCATAACGAAGCGCAGTCCTGGGCATAACCGTCTTATTTTTAATTATATAACCGAATATTTCCCTCTGGTGGGCCTGGCTTGCTACCTTTAGCATCCAGCCATATCCCTTCTGTACCAGGTCATCCTGATCCAGAAGTAAAATATCTGCGATCTCAAAAATATCTTTTAGAAATTCCCCTTGTCTGGCAGGGATAATTAGAGATACTGCTGAAGCGCGGCGCACCCAGCGGTTTTTCGATTTTGCCCACTTTTTCAAATTGGATAAATATTCCGGATACATTTCAATAAAATTACCTATGGTATGATTACATAAAACATCACACGACGCCCAATTACTTACATAATAATTTACCCATTTCTCAAATACTTTGAAGTCCTCAGGTTTATAATCTTTGTGAATATAATATGACCAGTTGCAGGCAATACCTGACTCTTCCAGATAACCTGATTGCCACAGCTTTTCACACAGGATAAAAATTTCCGGTTTCTTTTTATCTTTGATGGCTTTGAAATATTCTTTGCCGATTTTGCCCACTACTGCAGTCTTTACTCCGTAAAGTTTGACCTTCTCTTTAAAAAAGTACTTACCAATTTCTTTCGATTTAGGATCAATATTACGCTTTAACTCCTGACGGATTGATTCGATTATATCACTCATATTCTTACCTTCCCTTTGACAATTACTCTAAAATATTGTATGCATAAAATCCCTGTAATAGTTCTCTCCACTTGTTAAAAATCCTTGCCTTTTTGTACTTTGATAAAAATTCCGTGGTTACATTTCTGGATTTTTACTTTATCTAAAAATTCCTGCCTTAGATGTTTGGTGAGACGCCGTGATTGCCAATTGTGTTCTTTGGCAGTTTTAACCCCCGCACCACTGTCAGGGTTAGCTGCTGCAATGGCTTTAAGAGCATAGTAAGCAGCATCAAAGGCATGTTGAGGAACATGTGCGGTTGCTACTGCCTGACCTGCAGCACGCGCAGCAAAACAAGCTGCATTATTTTCTTTCGCTTCGCGTGCAGCGGCATGGGCGGCAAGAGAAGCTCCGCGTATATCACTAATCTTAAACACGCCTGTGCGAACCCACATTCTGCATACTTCGATGGCTTTGCGAGGCCGGTCATCTTTTGGATATACCTTCTCAAAAAATGGGAGCACCCGCCCGGCACAGTTCGCAGCGTAGATTGCCAGCGACCTCTGATCTTGTTTGTTGTATTTTTTCATAGATTATTTTATAAATCCTTTACCTGCAGCCCTTATTCGAATCCCATAAAATATGCACTTGTGGCATATTTTACATAGATTGACGTTACTGATCTATGCAAATATAAATAGCTCTATGGCGGAGAGAGTGGGATTCGAACCCACGGTACCGCTTGTTAGCGGTACACTCGATTTCGAGTCGAGCGCTTTCGACCAGCTCAGCCATCTCTCCATCTACCAAATCATAACATATTTTCCTGTTATATAAATTCTAATAAATTTTACTAATATCAATAATTTACATCAAGTCCGGAAAAACAAAAAATCTCGTAACTTTTACATAGTTCAAATGACTTTTAATATCTATTGTCTTAAAATGTTTTTATGGATTCTTTTATAGAAAGGAAAAAAAATGGCAACACAAAAATTCATAAAATCCCGTAATGAAATGGAGGAAATTCTTCATGCAGAAACAACGGGATTATTTGGATAATGATATGAAAATCGAGGAATATAGTAAATATCTGCAGAAACAGGATATTCTTGATGATGTAATCGAGAAACGAATTAAAATTATTGAAGATTTTATTAATTATTTAAAAGATTCTGATTCGAAAGAAATAAAATCTGCTGTCGTTAAAGAGGAGGTAGAAAAGTTTGCCCGGAAACTGATTGTTGAAAAACGCAATACTCCGGAAAATTTTTCATTTCTGTGTGATTATGCTGATTGGCCTGGCAACCGTAAATTTTATGTAGCTTTTATCGAACTTATGGATTGTTATAATGCCCTGGAAGTGCTGGCTGATAAAATAGAAAAAAAGTATGGACAGGATATTTGTAATCGGATATTTACCGAACCATTACCTCCTCTGGGAGCAAATGAAAAAGAAAGATGTGCTTACACACGAATGATCACCGAACAAATGAGTCAGCAATTAACTACAGAAGATATCCGCAATATATGGTTCCAGGTGCAACACGGAATTCCTGCCAGTGATTGGTTCAATGGTGACATTGCAGATAAGAATAAATACAGGCAATACGGAGATATAGATGAATTCCTGGAATTTAAAAGACAGGAAAGAAATACTCTTTTAAAGAAATTACGCAATGAAAACCAACTCTGGTATACATTAGAAATCAATGATGAAGTACTTGAATTTATTACAAGTAATCCGGAAATGGAATCCGGACGTCGGGAAGGAAATAGATTCTACATTACAAAAGTTCCTTATAATCCTATCCGTTACCTCCATGAAACAGATAAAAGAATGAAACGCTATTATGCCTGCCACTGTCCCCTGGTCCGGGAGGCGATCCTTAAAGATCAGCCAATTTCTCCCGATATCTGTTACTGCAGTCTGGGTCATGCCAGCCACTATCTTGCAGGGCTGAATCAGGAACTTAAAGGCGAAGTTCTCGAGAGTGCCATAAGAGGAGATGTCCGATGCCGATTTGTTTTTTACCTACCCGATAAAAACAACAATATGGAATAAAGTTATTTTATATAATCTCCTCCAGTATGCGATTTGATTATGTCAATCCATCACTTAGAGATAAGAGATGGATTGGGTGTTTCCCGTAACAGTCGGAAATAAAAGAATGATACTTGGAAATATTTGCTATTTAATAGAGATCTGCTTAAGGAATTATCCGGATTGTTTGTTCTTAAATCACTGCATACATATAATGGCAAAGACGAATGCTTTTCAGATAATGGCTTACCAGGATACAAGACCTCCATCTACCAATATAGTATCTCCTGTGACATAGGAAGAATCATCCGAAGCTAAGAAAAATGCCGCACCTGCAACTTCTTCGCCGGTTCCCATTCTATTCATAGGAACCATTTTATTTAGCTTTTCAACATTTTCCTCGTCTTTTAACGACCATCCGATTTCTTCATAAATTGGTGTTCTAATGTAACTGGGTGCGATACAATTAACATTTATATTATATTGAGCCAACTCCACTGCTAGAGCTCTGGTTAGCATAATAACTCCACCTTTTGCAGCATCATAAATAGATTGATTCGGGAATTGAGCCACTATCCCGGCAGTGGAAGCTATATTTATTATTCTACCTTTTTTATTATTAATCATATGCCTGGAAATTTCTCTGCAGCATAACCAGACTCCTCTAAGATCCAGATCATGAATGCGATTAAAATCATCAATGGAACAATCTTGAATAGGAGAATTAAACGATAGGCCGGCATTGTTCACAACTATATCTATTATATTAAACTTTTTAATTGCCTCTGATATCATATTTTTAATTTCTTCTTCTTTTGACATGTTGGTTTTAACAAATATGGCATTCCCACCATTCTGCATGATTTCATTGACTTTTTTTTCACAATTTCCCTGATCAACATCAGCAATTACGATATTTGCTCCTTCTCTTGAAAATCTTGAAGCTATCGCACCACCTATTCCTCTGCCCCCACCCGTAACAATTGCAGTTTTGGTTTTTAATCTCTGGTCCGTATATTCTGTCATTTATAGCTCCTTCTTATAAGCTGTTAGTTTTATAATTTATTAATTCTTTTTTAATTAGACTTTACCAACATGTAAGAGCATCCAGATCAGCAATTGGATATTTGGTTAATAAATTACTTCCCTCTTTTGTGACCTGAACCATCTCTTCAATTCTGACACCATTATCCCTGAATCTTCTTCCTTTTCCTACAGAATTAAAAGTTTCCAGGGCAAGTACATTATTTTCAACAAGTTGATATGGATATTTAAAAGAGAACAATCTGCTCATAAGCGGCCTTTCATAAAGGTTTAATCCCACTCCATGACCTACTTGTAAATCCATGGCGATTTCTTCATCTTCCCATCCAAAATCTTCAGCCTTGGGCCAGTTTTTTACTAAATCTCCAGTTGTTTTACCCGCTTTAACCGAATCTACGGAATCTTGCAGCCATTGCAACGCAAGCTTATATGCATCTTTTTGTTCCTTTGATGGTTTACCAACAAAAAAAGTTCTATAATAGCACGTCCTGTAACCCATAAAGCTGGTCATTATGTCAATATATACAACATCTCCCGGTCTTATAAGTCTATCAGAAAATTCGTGATGATGAGGATTTGTCCTTTCTCCTGATTCAACATTTACGCATTCAACTAAATCGCATCCTCTTTCGAACATCTTCTTATTTATCATTGCCACTATTTCATTTTCTCTTACTCCGGGTCTAATTAAATTATATGCATCATAAAAACCTGAATCAGCAATACCGCAAGCAGTGTCTATAAGTTTGATTTCCTCATTGGTCTTTACTATTCGTGCATTCAATGCAATATTCTGACCGTCGCTGATTTTTAAACCTTGTTCCTGTAATTCCCGTATAGTAGGATAATCTGATATATCTATACCAACTGGTTCTTTTTCCAGTCCTTGCTCTTTTAGTATACTGTAAATCTCCGCTGCTAATTTTTCGGTCATTTTGACTTCGGGAGGAATTGCACCTTTGATTGAACTATTAGAAACTCTAATATTGTCATTCCCCATCCAGGGGCAGTATTCCCTCTTTAAAGGTACGGCACTCCCCACCGTAAATAGTATCGGATCTTTATCCTTTGGCAAAAGACAATATATACTCAACTTATCTCTGGACCATTCTCCTATAGTCGTACTGGTAGTATAACGTATATTATCAAAATCAAAAAAAAGAAGAGATCCACAGTCTGATTTTTTTAGACTTTCTTTTATTTTATTAAGTCTATCTTTTCTTAACTTTTCAAAGTCAATTCTTATCTCTTTTTCTACGCTTCTTATACCCAGAGTCATTTTTTTCCCTTTCATTAAAAATATTTTTATAAAATGCAATCATTTGCGCAAACGTTAATATAAGATTAACAATTATTCTTTTTTTTGTCAAAAGAATTTATCAAAAATATCTGTTTAAAATTTTTAAGAAGTGATTTTATATAAAAAAATAAAGAACATGCTAAATATTTTATACCTCTATGCACTTATTGATTAAAATATAAGAATCTTCTATCTATATTTTTGCTACAGATTGTCTAATTTTTAAAAAAGGTTTTATGGGGACTTTTTTTATAGAAGTCACATTATTATCTAACCTGTTTAAGAATATTTTTAAAACTTCTACGGCCAGTTTTTTGGGGGGTATCGCGATCGATGATAAAGATGTTTCCAGATATTGATTGATAAAATTATTGTCAAAACTAATTATTGAAAAATCTTCAGGTATTATATAACCTTTATCCTTTATAGCTTTAATTGCACCAATACCAATTATATTATTATGAGTTATTATGGCAGTTGGTTTATCCTTTAAATCGACTATCTTTTTTACGGCATTATATCCTCCGCTGTAATAAAAATCAGTAGCTCTTGGGCAAAATTCTTTGACTATCTTTATTTCCCTTTCCCTTAAGGCATCAATATATCCCTTAAACCTTAGAGTACTATGATATAAATCCTCATGCCTCCTAATAAATCCGATTTTTTTATGTCCCATGTCAAGCAAGTATTCGGTTGCTTTAAAGGCACCGCTATACCCATCAATAAAAATATTATCAATTTTTGAATATTTTATTTCCCTGACAATCGATATCACGAAAGTTCCCTCATCGATTATTTTCTTTAGATGTTCATATCTATCTGAAGCAGGTACGATTATTATTCCATCTACGTTTCTTGATTTTAAAATATTAATATATTCTGACTCCCTTTTAAAATTACCTTCAGAATTACATAGAGTCAAGCTGTAACCTCCTTCAAAAAAGACATTTTCAAGGTCACTGCTTAGCTGAGCAAAAAATAGATTAGACACTTCAGGAATAATCAATCCTACCAACTTCGTTTTTTTCCCTCTGAGACTACTTGCATTAAGACTCATTACGTAATCCAGTTTCTTTATGGCCTTTAATACCTTTTTTTCGGTCTCTTCTTTTACGTATCTTGTCTTATTCATTACATGAGAAACTGTTGTTACGGAAACTCCAGCTTCAATGGCAACATCTACTATCGACTTCTTTTTTATATTTTTCTTTTTTCGCAAGGACTCTATTCTAATATTTCTATTAATCATTAAAAATAAATAAATCTATTTTATATAATTCAAATATTATTACCTTTATAACTCCTCAGAGTATTAACTAATAAATATATTATAAACAATTTAGATTACTATAAGAAGAAAAGAATTAAAATCCTGTAAACACTTAAATCTTTTTACCAGAGAGCAAGAGTAAGACCAACCAAATAGTTTATAACCTTTTTTAATTAGATTTTCTCTTAGTATAGATATCAAAAAAAACAGCAAAAGTTAATATTAAGCCTTTTATTACTTGCTGCCAATCAATACCTATTCCTAATAATGACATGCCATTATTTAAAATACCCATTACCAGTGTTCCTATAAATACACCGGGTACTGTTCCGATACCACCTGTAAAACTTGTTCCGCCGATAACACAGGCTGCGATTGCATCAAGCTCGAAACCAGTTCCTGCTCTTGAATTTGCGGAGTTGAGGCGTGCAGTGAATACGATTGCCGATATGGCACACAAAACACCCATATTTACGAAAGCCATAAAAGTAAGTCTATTGGTATTAATTCCTGAAAGCTTTGCAGCATCTGGATTACCACCAGTTGCATATATTCTTCTTCCGATAACTGTTCGGGTTGTAATAAAAGAATACAATACTCCCAGGAAAGCTACTAAAATAAGAACATTGGGAAGACCCTTGTAAGATGCAAGTAGAAAAGTAAATCCGTTAATGACAATAACAAATCCAAGGATTTTTAAAATATTCAAATGCAAAGGAGTAACATCGTGACCATATTTTAGCCCACTTCTCCTTTTTATTATTTCATTTATTGCATATAAAATTGATAATACTATACCCACAGCTATTGCTGTTATATTATATGCTCCTCTTACCCCCGGAATAAAACCTGAGCTTATGATAGCTATTTGATCCGGGAATGGACCAAGAGTTGATCCGCCGAGTAACACCAGAGCAAGTCCTCTGAAAATAAGCATTCCGCCTAAGGTCACAACGAATGCTGGAATTTTAAAAACAGAAACCCACATACCATGCCATGCACCAATAATTGCTCCGATAAGAATAAGTGATAACATTGAAATGTATGGATTCCAATGCCATATTTCGGTCATGTAGCCCATTAATGCACCTATAAAAGCTACGACTGAACCAACCGAAAGGTCGATGTGGCCCATAACTATAATTATTAACATACCAATCGCCAATATTAATATATAGCTATTCTGTAATATGAGATTTGAAATATTAAGTGGTTTTAACATCAGTCCCTTAGTTGCAATAGCAAAAAATATCGAGATTACAATTAAGGATAGTAATATTCCATATTTTCGAGTATTGATTGTTAATGTTTTTTTAATATTATCCATTCTCTTTGTAACTCCTGTTCAATAACAAATTTAAATCTAAATTTTGATCCTTCAAGACTTTTAATTTTTATTCTTTCATAATTATACATTTCATAATGTCTTCCTGATTAACAGAATCCTGAAGAAACTCACCTTTTATAATTCCATTATGCATAACATATATACGATCACAAAGACCTAATATTTCTAGAAGATCAGACGATATCAATATTATTCCCTTACCCTTTGATGCTAAGTCATTAATTATATTATAAATTTCATATTTGGCTCCAACATCGATCCCACGTGTAGGTTCATCAAGAATAAGTATATCCGCATCACTAAATATCCATTTACTTAATACTATTTTCTGCTGGTTTCCGCCACTTAGATTCCTTAGGATTTGAAATACATCTTTTGCCTTTATATCCATTTGGTTTTTATACTTAGTTGCTTCTAATACCTCTTTTCTATCGTTTATCACACCCATCTTTGATATTTTTTTTAGTGACGTAAGAGTAATATTGTTCTTAATCGATTCATTCAGGATTAATCCATATTTTTTCCTATCTTCTGTTATATAAGCCAGACCATTTTTAATAGAAGAATCAACAGTGCTTACACTTATTTCTTTATTATTCTTATAGACCTTACCTGAAATCTTTTGTCCGTACGATCTTCCAAAAAGACTCATCGTAAATTCAGTTCTACCTGCCCCCATGAGGCCAGCAATACCTACAACTTCACCCTTTCTGACATTGATTGATACATTGTCTACTATCTTTCGATCACGATGGATCGGGTGATATGCGTTCCAATTTTTTACTTCAAATAAAACATCTCCGATACTGGTTTTTCTTTTCGGAAAACGTTCTGTATACTCTCTTCCAACCATGCTCTTTATTATTTTCTCTTGAGGGGTATTCCTGACATTATCAACTATAGTTTCAATTACGACCCCATCACGTAAAATAGTTACAGAATCCGCTATATAGCAGATTTCTTCAAGTTTGTGGGAAATTAATATCGAGGTGATCCCTTGTTTTTTTAATTCCAGGAGCAAATCTAATAGTCTATAACTGTCTTCTTTATTTAATGCAGCTGTTGGTTCGTCTAAAATTAAAAGTTTTACTTTTTTTGATAATGCTTTTGCAATCTCGACTAATTGTTTTTTACCAATACCTAAATTTGTTATCAGTGTATCGGGTGATTCGTTTAAATTAACTATTTGCATTAGAGCTTTTGCTTTTTTTTCTGTCTCTTGCCAATTTATTAAACCTCTTTTTGATTGTTCATTTCCAAGAAAAATATTTTCCGCAATTGACAGAAAAGGAACTAATTCCAGTTCCTGGTGAATTATTATTATGCCTGCAATTTCACTTTGTCTTATATTTTTGAATTCGCAAATTTCACCTTTATAAGTAATATTACCGGAATAAGTTCCGAGTGGGTGTATGCCACTGACTATTTTCATTAAAGTTGATTTACCCGAACCATTTTCACCAACTAATGCATGGATCTCTCCTTCAATAACTTTCATATTAACTCGATCCAATGCCTTTATTCCAAAAAAATCTTTTGTTATATTTTCCAGTTGTAAAATGTAATTATGTTTTGAGCCTTTCATGTTTCCTCTATCAGAAAATAATCATATAATAGTCACCGGACTATTATATGATTATAAAAACATATTAAATTATAATTTAATAATCCGGTGACATTACAGTTTCCTGCGATCTTTTTATTTTACCCAGTATAAATATACTAATCAAATAAAAAACTTACTTACAGAAAACGTATTTATTCGTATACTTCTTCTTCTGTATAGAAACCACTTTGAACAACCAATTCATCTAAATTGTCAGCGTCTACAGCAACAGGTTGTATTACAAATGTTGGAACTATCTTTACTTCATTATCATATGTTACCTGATCAATCTTAACATCTTCAGTATCAACAAGTGGAGGTTCTTCTCCGGATAATAAAGTCTCTACCATATAAACAGCCTGTAAAGCAAGTTTTCTGTCATCTTTAAATGCTGTCATTGTCTGCTCGCCAGCAAGAATAGATTTTATTGATGCAAGTTCACCGTCCTGACCAGTGACAATTGGGAATGGCAGTTCAGGGGTACCAAAGCCGATACCCTTAAGTGAAGCAACTATACCAATGCTCATACCATCATATGAAGAAAATACTGCTGATAGCGTATCATCTGTATAAAATCCACCTAATAAGTTATCCATCCTTTTTTGAGCTTCTTCTCCTGCCCATTTTGGAGTTGCACAGGTTTCAATATCAATTTGTCCACTTTTAACGACCAATTTCCCACTATCTATATATGGCTGTAAGACTGACATTGCACCATCATAGTTAAAATATGCAACATTATCATCAAGTGAACCGGCAAATAATTCAATATTGAAAGGACCTTCGTTGTTTTCAAGATCAAGTTTCTCTACAATATATTCTCCGTCCAGAGAACCAACCCTGTGATTATCAAAACAAGTATAATAATCAACATTTTCTGTTTTATAAACAAGTCTTTCATATGCAATAACTCTTACCCCTGCATCTTTTGCTTGTTTAAGAACATCTGTAAGGGATGACCCGTCAACTGCAGCAACAATTAATACTTTAACATCACTTGCTATCAAGTTCTCGATTTGGGATAACTGTGCTGCAACATCGTTCTCGGCAAATTGCTGGATGACATTATATCCTGACTCTGTTAATGCATCAGCAATAATTTGTGCTCCTCGAAGATACTTTATCGTAGATTTATTAGGGAACGCAATACCAATACTTATACTTTCTTCTTCTGCTACTACTTCTTCTTCTGTAGCTTCTTCTTCTGCAGCTTCTTCTTCTGTAGCTTCTTCCTTACATCCAATACCCACAAACATCGTTGAAACGAATAAAGCAATAATCAATAACAAGATCATATACTTTTTCATTTTTACTCTCCTCCTTTTTTTAAATTTTAAAACCTTTTTCAAACCTTAGTCAATCTTGATTTTACTGATTTACTTTTTTACCTCCTCTCCTTTAGAATTTTTTCCTAACCTCAGTCTTAGATTTTGTCTATTTTTCTTATAAAAGAACCTTATAAAATTTGGTTTTTAAAATCTTTTTACTGAAATTTTAGTTTTTGTGAAGTCATATTGTTTTTTTATATTTTTGGTTTAAAATAAAAGCAAACATTTGCGCAAACGTTATATAAAGTTAACAATTATTCTTTTTTTTGTCAATAAGATTTTTTAACATGTCGTTTAAGAATCAAAATTGGATCGTTTTTTGCTTTTTTTGAAACTTAAAAATGGATTAAACAATCTTAATAACTTAAGGATCGTGGCACTGGTACTTATCACCTAAAAATAGACAGTGGACATGCTAAATTATCTTAGCTACCATAAAGGATAATCTCAAAAAATGAAAAAAATAAACAAATTCGAGAGGAACAATATGGAAAAGGAAAAAATAAAAAAGCTGCTTTCGGGAACTCTAACAAGAGATTTTTTTATGTATCCTGACTCTTTAAGATTTTTCGGAAATCTTGCAGTCTTTATAATAAAGGATTCAAATAGTAAATATTTAGGTATCATCGGACCGGAAAAAGATGTAGGAGAAAGCGGTTTTACAGCTCCGGTGAGAAATGAAATATCCAATCAAAATCTGAGCGGATATATAATAAGACTATTTAAAAGAGAGAGAGAAAACCTTGAAACACTTTTAAATATTTTCCCGGAACTACACCCTGCTCCTCTGGGAACAGATACTTCATTTGGATTCGGTGATCGACTTGGTTCTGCGAATGCAGCTCATATCAGGATAGTGAAGAAGCAAAAAGGAATATTGCCGGTACTGGCACAACAATCCGTGAGAGAACTTTCAAAAACAGGAAAGGATTTTAAAGCAGTGGTGTCAGATTCAATATGGAACATAATGCAGGAAGGATACCGGGGTAAATGGGGAGCTGATGCTGACCATATCAAGGAAAGACAATATTTTACGGAAGCAGCAGAGGCCGGTATGACAATGTATACCCTTGATACCTCGGACTATCTCGATGAAAAAGTCCTTAATATGACCGGAATTGAAGTAAGGCAGAATTATAATCTGGAAACAGACTACATTAAAACCATTAAAAAACAATATCTCGATAAAAAAATAGGAATAAATGGTTGCAAACTTGATTTTAATGAGGAAATCTTGATAAAGCTGGCACTTGTGTACGGCAATGCTCTTGAGTTCACAAGAGAGATATTCAAATTCCTCTCAGGTAGACTTGAGGCTTTTGATTATGAGGTTTCGTTTGATGAGACCAATACTATTACAACTCCTGAAGCCCATTATTTTATTGTAAATGAAATGAAGAGGTTGGAAATTGATTTTTCAAGCCTGGCTCTTAGATTTCCTGGTACTTTTGAAAAAGGTATAGATTATATTGGAAGTATCAGAGAATTTGATAGAAACATAAAAATACACGGACTTATCTGTAGAAAATTGGGAGGATATAAGCTGAGTCTTCACTCAGGTAGCGATAAATTTTCCATATATCCTGCTTTTGCAAGGCATACTGAGGGAATTTTCCATATCAAAACCTCGGGAACATCATGGCTTGAGGCGATAAGGCTTGTTGCTTCCGTTAATGCGGAATTTTTCAGAGAATTATTTAGTATAGTTATTGATACATTCGAAGAAAACAAAAAAGCCTATCATATCAATCTTGATAAAGATGCTCTTCCAACTTCTATAAAAGATATAGCAGATAAAGACCTGCCCGGTATACTTGATAATCGGGATCTTAGAAGGGTTTTCCATATAGCTTATGGCTCAATACTTGAGAAAAAAGAAGAAAAACTGCTTAAAATACTTTTTGAAAATGAACCAATCTACTATGATTATCTGCTAAAAAATTTTAAGAAGCATTTTGATGCATTAAGGTATTGATTTCGAATCCCGTAAAATATGCACCTGCGGCATATTTTACACAAGTTAACTTGCCGGTCCATACAACTTCAGTATCTTTATAGCGGAGAGAGTGAGATTTGAACCCTCGGTATCGCTTGTTAACAGTATACTCGATTTCGAGTCGAGTGCTTTCAACCAGCCCAGCCATCTCTCCGGACCCGCAATAATTAACAGCACCTATATAATCTCCTCCAGTATTTCACAGGCATCTTTAATATATCTTTCACATTTTACACTGAACAATTTTTTTTCTTTCGCTATTCGTGTACCTTCTTCGGTATTAAGATTGACTCCTATCAGCTCCAGGCAATTTATTGTGTTATTTCTTTGTTTGAATTTCTCTATAAATTCTCTTGTTTTCTTATAAATAACTTCTTTTGAAGCCGGCCATTGATCTCCTTTAAAAAACCTGCACCCAATCACCATTATTGCTCCGCTCACTGCGCCGCAGGTCTCCTGCAGTCTTCCTAAACCGCCTCCAAATCCACTGGCAATTGATCTGGATAAATCTTCATCTACCTCTGAAACCTCATTGAATGCCGAAAATACTGATTGGGCGCAATTATAACCTTTATTGAATTCAGAAACTGCTTTTTCGCTTTTTGTCATAATTATCTCCTTATTTTAAGTGATGGAAATTTTGGAATCCCGTAATTTATTCACTTATGGCACATTTTACACAATTAAAATCTACTGAATTTACAGATCTCAGTATTTTTATGGCGGAGAGAGAGGGATTTGAACCCTCGAAGCAGCTTACGCCGCTTACACGCTTTCCAAGCGTGCGCCTTAAACCGCTCAGCCATCTCTCCACCAATCAAATATTATAACATATTACATATATGGAAATATTATATTCTTTAACTAAAAATGCCGCCCTTGAAAGGCGGCATTTTATTAGTGTAGATAAAAGATGGAACTAATCGGGGAATCAGGCCAGCTTTACCTTCTCTATTTCTATATTTCTATTTATCACCTTTATTTCTATTATCAGAAGTATTGTAGTTACCAGGAAACAGCAAAAATCTGTAACCGGCCAGGAAACCCAAACTCCTGTAAGTTTAAAGAAAAGAGGCAGTATAAGGACCGCCGGAATAAAGAAAAATAGATCCCTGGACAGCGTTATAAAAAGAGCTGGTCTGGCTTTCCCAATAGCCTGGAAAAAGGTGCTTCCCAGTATGGGAACACTCCATAAAGGCGCAAAGCTCGCGATTAGTCTTAAAGGAATGATTCCTTTTTTGATTACGTTCATATCGCTGGTAAAGATTCGTATAAGTGATTCAGGAAAGATTACCATTATAATAAATCCAATCGCAGCTATAACCGTGGTCCAGATAAATGCTTCCCCTAAGACTTTTTTTACTCTTGAATAAAATCTTGCTCCATAGTTAAAACCTACTATAGGAGCAAAACCCTGACTTATCCCCAGAATAGGCATAAATATCAGATCAATAATCCTGATGCCTATGCCGGTTATTGTAATATATACATCTCCACCATATTGACGTACTACTCTAATGAAAAGTAAAAATGCCACACTGCCAACAATTTGCATTAAAAATGAGGATACTCCAAGACCCAAAATTTCACGGGAAATGGATTTTCTTATTCTGAACATATTTAACTTGATCTTGAATATGCTCTTGCTGGACATAAAAAAGACCACAAAATAAATTGTACTGACTATATGGCTTATAACTGTGGCAACTGCCGCACCCTTAACCCCCCATCCGAATACCATTACGAATAAATAATCAAGAATTATATTTGTAACCGCACCTAAAATCATTTCATACATGGATGCTCTGGGTTTTCCTTCTGCCCTGATCAAGCTGGAACCATTTATGGAGAAAGATAAAAATAAAAACCCAAAGAGCATGATTTCAAGATAATCTCTGGCATATGGTAAAACTTCACTTGAGGCACCTAAAAACCGGAGTATTTCTTCGGAAAAAATATAAATAGGAATAATTGCTATAATATTAAAAATTGTATTCAATACGAAACTATTCCCGCCGGCAATTATTGCTGTTTCTTTATCGCCTTTACCAAGTGAACGGGATACCAGAGAAGCCGCACCTACGCCAGTTAACAGGCCAATTGCAATTATAGTGATAAGCACAGGCAGAACTATTGTAAGACCAGCAATCGCATCAGGACCGACAGCACGGCCGACAAAAAGAGTGTCAACAAAATTATACAGTGCTATTATTACCATTCCTGTTATAGATGGAATAGAAAACTTAAACAGTAATGGTCTTAAGTTTTCATTTAAAATTTGTTTTTTCTGTTTTTCCATTGTTTTGCCAATCTTCCCAAAATTTTTTACTGAAAAAAAATTTATTTAAATAAGTTCGGGTAGAAGTTTAAAAATAATTATGCTGCTGGCCTTAATGCTGCAGATCCTAAAATATGACACACGAATTTCTTATTATATTTAAGGCGTGAAAATTGTCAAGAGTATTTAATGTCAATTGTTATAATTTCAAATGTTATTGCACAGATCAAGTATTCAGGATTATGCTTACTTTTATCCGGCTTTCATACTTCTATTAAGTATTCTGAATTCATGGAAAACAAATGCCCCGGTTACCAGAAAGGAGAGAAAATCAGAAACCGGCCAGGAGAGCATAACCCCATTTAATCCAAAGAAAAGAGGAAGAATAAAAATAGCTGGAATCAAGAATATGACCTGTCTGGAAAATTCTATTATCAGAGCCGGAAGCGGCTTGCCGATAGATTGGAATATAACTCCTCCTACAATCAAAAAGCCCAGTATGGGCAGAAACACAACAATAATTCTCATAGGTAAAACTCCCATATTTATAAGTTCCGGATCATTGCTAAAAATGCCGAGCAGCTGGCGCGGGAAAAACATTGTAGCTATAAATCCTATAGCGGCAATTACTGTTGTCCATAATATCGCTTCACTAAAAACTCTTCTTACCCGTGAATATAATTTGGCTCCATAATTGAAACTTGCGATTGTGGAAAAGCCGTAGCTGATACCCAGGATAGGCATAACCGTCAGGTCGATTATTCTTATAACGATCCCTGCTATGGCTACATAGAGATCGCTTCCATAATAAAGAATCGCACGATTATAGATCAAGAATATTACACTGTCTATTATGGCCATTAAAAAGGAAGGGAATCCGATGAAAAGAATATTCTTCATCATACGTAAATTTGGGGTAAGCATAGAAACCCCGGGGCGGAATATACTTTTTCCGTAAAAAGTGTAAATAACAATATAAACACAGCTTGCAAACTGACTGATAATAGTGGCCAGCGCCGCTCCTTTTACTCCCATCTTAAATACAAAAATAAATATGGGATCAAGGATTATATTAAGCACTGCACCTACTATCATCGGATAGACTGCGGCTCTGGGTTTGCCTTCGGCTCTGATTATATGATTTGCAGCAAGAGAAAACGAGAAAAATATAAACCCAAATAAAATAATGGATATATAATCCCGGGCATAAGGTAATACATCTTTTGAAGCGCCAAAAAAGATAAGTATTTTATCCGAGAAGATAAAGGCTGGTATCATTAATACTGAATTTATAAGGATATTGAGAATGAATGCATTCCCACCCGCTTTTGCCGCCAGTTCATGATCATTTCTTCCAAGAGCCCTGGAAATAATCGATGCTGACCCAACTCCTATCATTAAACCTATGGCCAGCATAACAATCTGAACCGGAAAAACTATAGTAAGCGCGGCAATAGCAAGGGAACCAACACCCTGGCCGACAAAGATAGTATCGACAAAATTATAGAGTGCACTGACCACCATTCCGATAACACCGGGGAGAGAAAATTTAAAGAGGAGCATCCTTAAATTTCCGCTTAATATTTGTTTTCTCTGTGATTCCATACTGTGCAATTTCATACTTGTAATAAAAGTATAATAGAAGAAAAATTATACTTGGCAATTATAACAAACATGGATTAAAAAAATATAAAATTATTATCTATATTATAATTATATATTTATAATTACAACTACTTATTAGTATCCTTTATCAAATTAATATTAAATTAATTTATATAATACTATTATAAGAGAAGGTTTAACGTTAACAAGCCGTATTAAACACCAAATTGTCTTTAGAGATATAATTTCACTATACAGTTGGAATATAAATATCTGAAGAGAGATGAAACAATAAAATCAGGATCTGGGAACAAAATCATCTTTTAAGATACAGCCGCAGTATGGGCATAGATTAAAATCCTCTTTTATTTTCTTTGTGCACTCAGGGCATTCGTCTTTGGGTAGGGTCCTTTTTAAATCTTTTATATCAGGGAGCTTTTCAAGTCCCATTTCCGATTCTTTTAGATTAAAAGAATCCTTTAATTTATTGAGTACGATTACACTTTCTTTCTTCAAGCCCCCTTCTTCACGGGATAATTTAGTATATGCTCTTTTAAAAAGATCCTTTATGTCTTCGTCATCAAATTTTTCCAATACCTTTATTTCACTATCGAGAAGTTCCTTGAAAATAAATATATTATCCTCGATATTATCAAACTGTTTATCCAATTTTTCATCACATTGTTTGCAATAGGGTTCATCTGTTTCATCTTTCAGGACCTTCCCGCATTCTTCACATTTCTTGATTTCTTCCACTTTTACTCCTTTTTATTTTTAAATTCAATTGTGAAAAACCAGAACTTTTTTATCTGGCAATATTACCATAAAATAATCAAAATAAAAGGTTTTATTAGAATCTAACCTTCTAATAATTCATTTACATATTTGGCTATGGCCAATGAAGCTGTCAGGCCCGGCGAATCTATGCCTACCAGATTTATGAAATCAGGATATTTCGGATCCCTTTCTATTACAAAATCATAATGATCCTTCAATTTGGCTCTTATACCGGTCTGGTAGAGACTTATATCTTCAAGTTTCAAGCCTGGGAAAAATGGCTCTACCATATCCAGGTAATAATTTTCTTCTCTTGTCTGTCTGTAATCCTCCCGGTTAACCGGCCTTGAATATGCCGGACCAATGATAACCGTATCACCAATAATATGCTTATTCCCCCTTAGCTCGAAAGTAGGGCTGAGGTGTACCCCTACGGATTTATTTATCTCTCCTTTACTGAATTTCTCCTGAAATTCTTTAAAAGGCAACTTTAATTTTTCTCCATCGGGAAGATACCCGAATGGTACCGGATATACATTAAAACCATTCATTGAAATATCTTTCCTTCTGGTTTTATAAAACTTACTCCATTCCCCTTTGAATGAATCCATCCTGTATGGGCTTTCCGGATTTACCAGGCATGCGATATCACCAGAATACAGTCCGGCAGCATTAATGAGTATTGCGGTTTTAAAAGACTCGACTCCGGTTCTTGATTTCATTTTTACTTCAAAACCTTCAACTTCCGGTTTAATCTCAACTACTTCGCTGCCGACCAGAAACATTACACCATTGGATTGGGCAAGCTGGAAAAGTTTATCCACGAGGCTGGTGGGTTCGATAATTCCGGAAGTGGGTATATATAAGGCAGATATTGCTCTGACGTTTGGTTCAAATCGAGCAACTTCGTTCCCATCAAGCATTTCTATCCCGGGAACTCCATTATTCTCAGCAGTTGCATAGGTATCTTTTAAATATTCTTCTTCCAATGGGTCAGTGACTACAATAAGCTTTCCGGTTTTCTTATGGGGAATATTATGCCGGATACAAAACCGGTAGAGCATTTCATTTCCTTCTACACAAAGTCCGGCCTTAAATGGTCCGTTACTTTTAGGGTAATAAACTCCCGCATGTATGACTCCCGAATTGCGGGATGATTGATTTTCACCATTGATTTGATCGTTCTTTTCAATTACTGCTATATTTTGATTGGATTTTCTGGAAAGCTCATAGGCCACTGCACAGCCTATGACTCCACCACCAATTATTGTAATTTGAACTTCTGCAGACATGAATTAAAAACCAAGTACTTTTTTCGGGTTTTCGTAATAGAGTTTTCTTAAAACTTCCTTATCCAGATTAAAACCTTTATGCTCCCAATCAGATTCTCCAAATTCACATGTGTATTCAGTCTTCTGGTGGAGATATATATCACACTTTATCCTCTCGTAAAGCCAGTTAAAATCTTTTGTTTCGGAAAGACCGAGGATAATATCCGAACCAAATAGGATCCTGTCCTGATAAGCTATAACAAAATCTTTTATTTTAGCCATGTCCTGCTTCAAGTATTTGTGATATCTTGCAATACCGCCCCCCATGGAAAGATCGATATATAAATTTGGATGTTTATCCAAAAGCTCGGCACACACGTCAAGATTGATCCCGCTCATTATGGTTGACGAGTAATGAGCATGGATAAAGGTCACTTCCGGAAAATCCGAATAAACCTGTTCCAGCTGCTCTTTTAATCCCTCAATTGTCATAATGCTCCCGTGTAACAGAACTGGTATATCGTATTTGGCGGCTACCTGATAGACCTTATACATATTTTCCGAATTAAGAGGTTCATCATAAAAATCCGGATGACCTCCGATAAGCTTTAATCCCACGGCCCCTTCCTGAATATATTGCTCAACAAGTTCGGCTGCATTCGAATCGGCTTCATCAATGGTACAGAAAGGGATAATCCTGTCACCATACGACTCTTTAACCTGCTCCATTAACGACTCCCAATGTGCTTCATAACCTTTATTATCGGGTGATGAACCGGTGGGAACAAAAACAACTTTAGAAATACCAAAACAACCGGCAGCTTTTAAAAATGTATCGATTGAACCGTTCTTGCGAAAGTGCTCATGCATATCAATCTTTCCGTAAAGTCCATCAAGCAGCAGTTTATCTCTGACGGCAAGAAGATCATCAGAAATCTGTTTCGCTGTTTTTTCGGTTATTCTATCGTCACTTTGATAAGAAGAAGGGATAAGACCCAGCATTTTTGCATAAGCAAGATAAATGTCATCTACCGGTTCCAGAAAATCATCTTCATTAAGCACTACTTCATTTGATACAAATAAATCCTGCAGATACTCACCGAGATTTTGTGGATGCATTGGTGAATTACAATTGGTTAAAAAAATAGAAGAAGCTAAAAGGAGGATAAGAATTGATTTTATGATCGCTTTTTTCATGCTGAGTATTTTATCATAAAGCTGCGTTTACAGCTATCTTCACTCGCAAAATTTAAAAACGGGAGATTTTGCAAGCTTGACTTTTACAAATCCATAATATATTTTAAAATTTAAAATTATAATATTTTTTATGTGAGAGACTGTACAAAAATGAGAAAGATGAAAGTATTATTTATTGGCGGAACCGGGAACATCAGTACATCCTGCAGCTTTCTGGCATTAGAAAGAGGCATAGACCTTTATCATTTGAACCGGGGAATTTCCGGGGAGAAAATCCATGGCGTTACTTCGATAAAGGCAGATATCAACAATAAAGAAGAAATGCTTAAAGCCCTCGGGGATCAGGATTTCGATGTAGTCGTTGACTGGATAGCATTTATTCCGGAAGATGTTAAAAGAAATTATGAAATATTCAAAGGAAGAACGAAACAATTTATTTTTATCAGTTCAGCATCCGCCTATCAGAAACCATTAAGTGAGCCCAGAATAACTGAATCAACACCTCTTGCGAATCCGGTATGGGAATACAGCCAGAATAAAATAGCATGTGAAGATTATCTTATGCAAAAATATCGCGAGGATGGTTTTCCTGTGACTATCGTGCGCCCTTCACATACTTATCGTGTTGTGTTTCCCATTGCTGTTGGTGATTGGCGGGGATACTGGCTGATCGACCGGATCAAAAAAGGAAAGAAAATAGTGGTTCATGGAGACGGAACCTCTTTATGGGTGCTCACTCATTCCGAAGATTTCGCAAAAGGTTTCGTGGGTCTTCTGGGAAATATCCATGCTATTGGCCATGCATTCCATATCACTTCGGATGAACTACTTACCTGGAATCAAATTTATGAGATTATTGCCGATGCAGTAGGAATGAGAGCTAATATCATTCATATTCCTTCGGATCTTATAATGAAATATGATAAGAATACTGGAGCCGGTTTATGGGGAGATAAAGCTTATAGTGTAATTTTTGACAACACTAAAATCAAAACCTTCGTGCCCGGATTCAAAGCAACCATTCCATTCACAGAAGGAATTAAAAAAGTACTTGACTGGTTCGATGAAGATGAGGCCAGAAAAAAAATAAATCCCCAGGACGATGAATTCATTGATAATCTGATCAGCTCATATCTTGAATCAAGATAATAACTTGAATTCTATTACCCGGTACTTGCCATTCAGGTAAACAGGAATAGCTTTAAGCACCCATAAGATTTTGATAGATATATTTACCTCTTTACCCGTAAACCATCAACTGGGATTTGAATTACTTCCAGCCACTGCTCTTCAAAAGAAACAGAATCTATTTGCGTTGCAGCTTCAAGAGAAGTTAAAAGATCTTCCGGGCTATTATATTCCGAAAGAAATAGATTTAAAGTATTCTATGGCTATTCAAGATCCATTGTTCCCGTAATACCGGTATATATAGATTGTCCCATCTCAAAATAATCATTTCTTACTGTAGCAAATAATACATAAAGCCTACTGCTGCCTTCAGCAAATGCAATAGCTGTGGCCCAATCATTATTATCCTGGTCCCTATATGTATATACAAAATCATGGAGCGCTATATCATTTCTATTTACAAATTCATTTTCCTGTACGTCTTGTACCTCCCAATTATTATCAGCTGCAATATCGGAACTCATCTCATCGGCAAAGTCCTTGTACTGATCACTCGGAGGATAATCATCCGAGGGGCTTGCCATAAAAAGAAAACCTACCGGTAAGTCAATTGATGGCGCAACCAGATTTACTTCAAGGCCATCGGGACTCTCCGATTCTGTATATGTCCAATCGTCAGGCACAGAAAATGACGCCCCGTATTTATCGTTGGAATATATATTACCCTGGGTAAAATTATCATCTCCGGCTGCTGCCTGGCGTTCTTCAACAACTTCAAAATCAAAAGTGCCGTATAAATCATCATTTAAATAAATTTCCACATTGTAGGCGCCAACAGGTATATCTCTGCCTTCTCCTTCGAGAGTAAATGCCATCCATGAAGGTTCATATAAATCTATATCCAGATCATGTACGGTTTCTATTATCAATTCTCCATTATTGTCATACCACTTTGCTGTGAGGCTGTTTCCGGAAATATAATAATTGATATTTACACATGCGTATATGACTTCAGTTGAAAGGAATTGCTCAGTCTTGCTTACGGGAGTAGAATTTTCATCAACTTCATTTGCCAGTGATACTTCCATTATTTCTATTCCGGGTTCTTCGATCATAAAATTTGCCGTACTTTTTAACTCACCATTATGATAAAAATCAACTTTATAATTTCCTGGAAAAATCACTTTAGCTTCCTCAGTAGTTTCAATATAAGACATGGCATATCCTTCAAAATAATCACTCTTACCTTCTGAATATTTTAAAGTCTTATCCAAAATATTTTCTCCGGTGTCCAGGTTTACCCAGTTAAACCGATAATTGTCTTCACCTTTTGCACCAGAATAATTTATAGTTGCATGTATTTTTCCTATATTGATATCAAATTCATTTTTTTGATTTATAGGCTCGAATGTTTCCTCATTTATATTCTCGCAAATTGTTAAATCTCCGAAAGATAGGTCCGGTTGGCAGGCAGTAGTTAAAGGTGTTAAGCCTAAAATGAAGATTACTGCTAACAATATTACGAGAGATCTTTTAAAATTTACTGTTTTCATATTTTTTTCATACTCCTTTTATAATACTAATGTTTAGTAAATTATTTAAATAATATTTATATATATATTATACATTTATGTAAATCTTAGTCAAATAATTTATAAATAACAATTAAATACCCGTGCCGTAACATTATAAAAGAAAATATCGTTTTATATTGTAGTGATAATTGAATCGTGAAATGTAATTATCAAAAATAGTAAAACGAAAGGATAAGAATGTTAAAAAAAATAATAATTGGAATAATCGTTGGATCGATAGTGCTTTTGTCATCCGCAGGAGCAATTTATGCCTATCAGGGATCAGAAAATATTGGTATGAACAGCAAACTGAGTATTAATACAGAAGAATTAGATTTTAATGAAGGATCCCGATATGAAAATTATCGCGATGCCCGGTATGCTGACGGGAACAAAGATGGATTATGTGATAACTGTGAACAAACGAACTGCCAGAATAGTAGCATCTGCGGTGAAAATAACGCTACCTGCAGTCAGAATAAAGAAAATTATACCTATCAATACCGAAATAAAAACTGCTATTCAATACGAAACGAAAATCAAAATAGCTTTTTCGGAAATTTGGATGAAAAAAATAAAGTAAGTAACAGAAATTGTTTCAATGATAGGATTCAGAACAGTAAAAACAAATAGTAAAGGATAAATGGTTTAAGATGAAGAAATTGAAATTACGTACAAAATTAACAGTTGATATATTAATGTTTATTGCATTCCTGTTCAATGTAATCACAGGGCTTGCATTCTTTTTTGGTTTGACAAGCGGCGGAGGTGGACTGCAATTTAGAGGCGAAAGAGGTGCATTAGAATCTTCTATTGCCAACTTTGGAAGCAGAAATATTTTTAATACAATACACGACTGGTCAGGAATAATATTTATCATTCTAATTATTATTCACACTATATTGAGCTGGAAAACACTGGTTTGTTATTTTAAAAGTGCATTCAGGAATTCTAGAGTTGCAAAAACTAAACAAAGTTGTGAAAATGTGTAGATGAATCTTTTAAAATTTTGCGACTTCTAGCATGGATGATAAAGAATTAAATTCATGTATCAAAAAATATAAAAAAAATGGCGATAACTTCTATTTTGAAAAAATATACCGCCATTTTTTTTCGAAGATATACAGATATATATCCTTAAGGATTTTTAATAAAGATATAGCCGAGGATCTGACAAGTGAAGTTTTTATAAGAGTTTACAGGAATCTGAACAAGGTTAATCTTAATGCAATTACAATCAAAGTCTGGATTTATAAAATTGCCAGAAACCTGATAATTGACTACTTCAGAAGCAGCCAGAATAGGATTAATCTGAAATCATTTGATGAATATCTCGAGAAAGATAAAGAGATAGAATCACTGGACAGTGCACTGGTGGATCAGGGAGAGATTATTTTAAACGACATGCTTTTTAAAAATGAGAAACTTATCGATGCCTTAAATAGTTTACCTGAAACGCAGAGAGAAATTATTTTTTTAAGATATGCTGAGGGAATGGATTTTAAATCTATTAGTCTAATTTTAAATAAAAGAGAAATTGCATTGAGAGCATTAAAATTCAGGGCACTTGAAAACTTAAAAAGTAAACTGATTGATTAAGCTTAGAAATACTTTAAGAATATTATGTCCGAGAAAGATAGGAAAAATAAAATAGATAAAAAGACAAAAGGCAGTAAAGTAATAAAAAAATTTTTAAATCTCCTGGATAAAGGTTATAGCTTCGATTACTGCCTTGATAGATTTTCACCTTATAAAAATGAGCTCGAACCTTACTTAAATATCTTAAAAGACCTGAAGAACCCTGGAAATATTAAGAACAATAAAAAACTCGAAGACTCAATACTTGAAAAGGTTTATAAGAGCAATATCCGTCTGGATAAAATATATGGGGACAATTATGATATAAGAAAAATAAGAGTAAGACCGGCTTTCTTAAAACCGGTAATCGTATTTTTATCGATATTTATGTTTTTCTCACTTTCTTTTGCAGGTACCATTTATGCCTCGGCTAATAGTCTTCCGGGCGATGTACTTTATAATGTAAAAAGGACTTATGAAGACGTGCAGATTGTATTTACTCCTTATGCAAATGAGGGAAAACTGTATTTTAATTTCCTGAATAAGCGTATATATGAAGCTGATGCATTGCTTGATAGAGATGATATTGATAAGGAAACTATAGAAAATCTGTTAGGAGAAATCGATTATAATTACGCCAAATGCATGGAGCACAATAGTTTTGGCGAAAATGAAGGCGAAAGAATCGGAAAGAATATCAATGGATTGCGGGAAACATTTCAGAAAAGATGGCATAACAGCCCCAATTCTAACGGACAGAAGGCAAACGATGGTAATCAGAATATGGAGCAACAGCAAAACAGTACCACCCAGAACATAGAGCAGCAGATAGATGACACCGGCCAGAACTTAGAACAATATCAGGATGGCAACAATCAAAATATGAACCAGCAGCATAACAATAATAGTCAAGATACTGGAACACCGCGTTTTATTAAAAAGAATATTTAGATAAAGTCTATTTTGTTGTAATATTAATACTATATTCCTTATCCGTATTTAAACTTATTAATAAATAATCAAGAGGAGGAGGCATATGTTAAGGAGAAGTACAAAAATAACCTATGCACTGCTAAACTTCATCGGGCTTCTGGGCGTAATTGTAGTAAATGCTCTTGCAGTAATACTGCCCATAAATAACGTGACCACTCAGGAACTTTCAGATAAATACCCCAATTTATTTGTTCCTGCCGGTATAACCTTTTCTGTATGGGGAGTTATTTATATACTTCTAATATTATTTATAATTTACCAGTTTGTTGCGGCCTTCAGAAAAAGCCCGGACGAGAGAGGAATATTTGAAAAGATAGGTATATTATTTTTCCTTTCCTGCGGTTTTAATATTGCCTGGATACTTTCATGGCATTATGAGATTGTCTGGTTGTCACTCATTATAATGGTCTTGCTTCTTTTAAGTCTTATATTTATATATATAAGACTTGGAACTGGTAGACCCGGTATAAAAAATTACGAGAAGGTCTTTGTAAATATTCCATTCAGCGTTTACCTCGGCTGGATAACAATTGCAACGATTGCCAATGTCACAGCATATCTTGTCAATATAAACTGGAACAGATTTGGAATAAGTGAGCAATTGTGGGCTGTCATAATAATTACAGTAGGAGTTATTATAACAATTGCAGCCTTATTTTCCAGAAATGATATATTCTTCCCTCTGGTTGTTATCTGGGCACTGGTCGGAATTCTTCTGAGGAGAATAGCCGATACAAGTGTCCCGGATAATCTGGTAACAATTGCAAGTATTGCCGGGATTGCGATTGTTGCGATTGGGATTATTGCCCAATTAATAAGGAAGAAAAAGATTTATTAATCAATATAGCCATTTTTGATATTCAGGATAATTTTTCATATCCTCAAACAGCCAGACCATTCTATCCAGATACCAGCTTTTTCCGAGGTAAGCAAGGGCCACTCCTAATATCGCCGGCCAAACAGAAAGAATAATTATTGCCCATATGGATAACAGCATCCCGATTGAGGAGATCCCATTGGTGATATTGATTACAGGTTTATGATAATCCGGTACAGCAAGTTCTTTACGGTTCATCCATACGCGCTCACCCAGTACGGATTTAGATGCCCAATTTTTTGTAGACCTGGCTTTTTTAAAGAATACAGGATTGAAAAACATCCAGGCCAGCGATACTGCCACAGGTATAGCCGACCACCAGCCAATCCAGATCCTACTCCAGAAAGCCAGTACTATTATCGGCAATACCGAATACCTTGTCCACACACTCCAGGGATTAGCGTGTTTCATCCAGTTCTCATCGGTAAGATTGAAAATTCCGGCTATCTTCTTTTCCATTGTCATATAGACGCTCCTTATAAGAAATTAATAATGCTATGCTAATACTAACATATCATAATAAATAAAATCAATAATTTATATTAATAATATTTAAAATGTTGAATAAAAAATCTGTTTTATGATATACTGAATAAAATGAACGGATATCAAAGACGTAAGCAACAGAAGAGAGAAAGTATCCAGCGCGCAGCTCTGGAGCTATTCAGCATTCATGGTATCAAAAAGGTCAGTATTGCTGAAATTGCTGAGAGAGCAAACGTCAATCCGGTTACTATATTCAATCATTTTCAAAACAAAGACGGGTTGATCAGAGATGTAATAGACCTTCTTATTGCCGATCAGTGGGAGAAATACCGCAAGATACTGAAAAGTGAGCAATCTTTTTTACAAAAATTGGAACAAATAGTTGCCAGTAAAGTAGAATCAGCAAATCTCTATAACAGTGAATTACTCCAGACTGCACTTTCTGCAGATCGTAATATCAGAGTAAAAATAGAAACGCTTTATAGAGATGAAATAACCCCGCTATTGATTAAATTCATAAAAGAAGGCCAGGAGAGTGGTCATATAAGACGTAACCTATCGGCAGATGCAGTAGCAATATATTTTGATATGTTCATCGGTCTTGCGCATACTCATCCGGAATTATTTTCAGATAAGAAACAGACATCAAATTCCACGCGTGAAATCTGGTCTTTATTTTTATATGGTTTAATGGGTACCAATTCTGGTGGGAAGAACGCTACGGATAAATCTTCATGAATAAAAGTGTATATACCGTGGCATATTTTACACAATTAGAATTTACTGATTTATACAAACTTAAATAACTTCATGGCGGAGAGGGAGGGATTCGAACCCTCGAGGCAAACTTACATTCGCCTAACCGCTTAGCAGGCGGCCCTTTTCGTCCACTCAAGCACCTCTCCGAACTTTGCGGCAAACAATATAATAACACAGATTTTATAA
>Ga0265297_10002322_pt1 | contig 39301 bp, 37 predicted proteins | sample Munlanlwell13791_FD_192502 | JGI IMG/M metagenome (GOLD analysis project Ga0265297, IMG submission 192502) | Leachate microbial communities from a municipal landfill in Southern Ontario, Canada - Leachate well 137-91 | ecosystem: Engineered > Solid waste > Landfill > Unclassified | place...
GCGCTGGAGCCAGAAGATGCCGTCGAGCTGGTCGATCTCATGCTGCAGGCAGGTCGCCAGGAAACCGTCCGCCGCGCCTTCGTGGCGCGCGCCCGAAAGGTCCTGCCAGGCCAGGCGGATGCGGGCCGGCCGGTCCACCGTCTCATAGGCGCCGGGCATGGAGACGCTGCCTTCCATGGCCGTGGCGGTTTCCGGCGAGGACCACAGGATCTCGGGATTCACATAGATCAGCAACGGTGCCGCCGGCTCCAGCCGGAGCACGACGAGGCGGAGAGATACGCCGACATGGGGTGCGGTGATGCCGACCCCCTCTGCCGCCGCCATGGTCTCGGCCAGGTCGGCGGCGAGGGCGGCCAGGCTCTCGTCGAAAGTGGCGACGGGCGCCGCCTTCTGGCGGAGCCGGGGGTCGGGATAGCGGACGATCGGACGCAGGGGCAAGGCGGGCTCATGCCTTAGGATCATGTCCCGGTGACATATTCTCTCTTTTCCGGGCCGTGCAAGGGCGCAATCCTGCCAGCCCCGCCCGATTTCGAGGATTCCATCGTGACCCTGTCCCCCGCTCCCGATTCCCTGGCTGCCGAAGTGGCGGCGCTGATGGCCGGTTTCGGGGTCGATCCGGGGGCCTACGCGGCGGCTGGGCGGGCCGTCCATTCACCCGTCACGGGCGAGGCGATCGGCCATGTCGCCGATACCGAGCCCATGGCGATGGTGGCGATCGTCGCCCGTGCCGCGGAAGCCTTCGTCACTTGGCGCCTGGTGCCGGCGCCGCGGCGGGGTGAATTCGTCCGCCTGCTGGGCGAGGAATTGCGCGCCGCCAAGGCCGCCCTCGGCCGTCTCGTCACCCTCGAGGTCGGCAAGGTGCCGTCCGAGGGCGAGGGCGAAGTGCAGGAGATGATCGACATCTGCGATTTCGCCGTCGGCCTGTCGCGCCAGCTCCAGGGCCTGGCCATCCCCTCCGAGCGGGCCGATCACCGGATGATGGAGCAATGGCACCCGGCCGGCGTGGTCGGCGTCATCACCGCCTTCAATTTCCCGGTCGCGGTGTTCTCCTGGAATGCGGCGCTGGCCCTGGTGTGCGGCGATGCCGTGATCTGGAAGCCGTCGGAAAAGGCGCCGCTCACCGCCCTTGCCGTGCAGGCCCTGGTGGCGCGGGCGGCGGCCCGCTTCGGCGGCGTGCCGGACGGATTGGTCACCGTGGTGACCGGCGGCCGCGCGATCGGCGAGATGCTGGTGGACGATCCGCGCATCGCCGTGCTCTCCGCCACCGGCTCGACCCGCATGGGCCGCGCGGTGGGCGAGCGGGTGGCGCGCCGTTTCGGCCGCGCCATCCTGGAACTGGGCGGCAACAATGCCTCGATCGTGACGCCTTCGGCCGATCTCGACCTCGCGGTCCGCGCCATCGCCTTCGGTGCCATGGGCACCGCGGGCCAGCGCTGCACCACGCTGCGCCGCCTGATCGTCCATGAATCGATCTATGACGCCCTGGTGCCGCGCTTGGCCAAGGTCTATCGCGGCGTCTCGGTCGGCAATCCGCTGAGCGGTGCCGTGCTGGTCGGCCCGCTGGTCGATGCGGCGGCGCTCGAGGCCATGCAGAAGGCGCTGGAAGCGGCCAAGGCCGCGGGCGGCACGGTCACCGGCGGCGAGCCGGTCTCGGTGGACGGCTGCGAGGGTGGCGCCTACGCCAGGCCCGCGCTGGTCGAAATGCCGGCCCAGGTCGGCCCGGTCCTGGAAGAGACTTTCGCCCCCATCCTCTATGTCCTGAAATACCGCGACTTCGCGGAAGCCGTGGCCTTGCAGAACGGCGTGCCGCAGGGCCTCTCCTCCTCGATCTTCACCAACGACTTCCGCGAGGCGGAACGCTACCTTTCGGCCGCCGGCTCGGACTGCGGCATTGCGAACGTGAACATGGGCACGTCGGGGGCCGAGATCGGCGGTGCCTTCGGCGGCGAGAAGGAGACCGGCGGCGGCCGCGAATCCGGTTCCGACGCCTGGAAGGGCTATATGCGGCGCATGACCAGCGCCATCAACTATGGCACCTCGCTGCCGCTGGCCCAGGGTGTCCGGTTCGACGTCGAATGAGCGCCTATGACGTGGTGATCGCGGGCGGGGCGGTCACCGGGTCTTCCACCGCCTTTCACCTGGCGAAGGAACCCGGCTTCAAGGGCCGTATCCTGGTGGTCGAGAAGGACCCTTCTTACGAATTCTGCGCCTCGGCCCGTTCGGCGGCCTCGATCCGGCAGCAGTATTCGACCGCGATCAACGTGCAGATCTCGCTCTACGGCATCGACTTCCTGCGCCGCCTGCACGAACACCTGGCGGTCGAGGACGAGGTGCCGGAGATCGGCCTGACCGAGGGCGGCTATCTCTTCCTGGCGAGCGAGGCGGGCAAGCCGGTGCTCGAAGCCAACCACCGGCTCCAGGTCTCGCTCGGCGCCGACATCGCCCTGCTCGGCCCGGACGGGCTCGAGGCGCGCTTCCCCTGGCTCTCGACCGAGGGGATCGCGGCCGGCAGCTTCGGCGTCACGGGCGAGGGCTGGTTCGACGGCTACGGCCTGATGCAGGCGTTCCGGCGCAAGGCGCGCTCCCTCGGCGTCGACTACCGCGCCGCCATGGTGGCCGGCGTGGTCAAGGACGGGGCGAAGATCGCGGGCGTGGTGCTGGACGACGGCAGCCGGATTGCCTGCGGTGCGCTGGTCGATGCCGCGGGCGGCGGCGGTGCGGCGCTCGCCCGGGCCGCTGGCGTCGAGATCCCGGTGCGCAACAAGAAACGCATGATCTTCACCTTCACCTGCGCCGACAAGGTCGCCGCCGCACCCCTGCTGATCGACCCGACCGGCCTTTATTTCCGGCCCGAAGGGCGCGGCTTCCTGTGCGGCCTGCAACCGCCCGAAGACCAGGACCCGGATGCCGACGGCGATTTCGAGGTCGATCATTCCTTCTTCGACGAGCACATCTGGCCCGTGCTGGCCGCCCGCGTGCCCGCCTTCGAGCGGATCAGACAGGGCCGCGCCTGGGCAGGCCACTACGACATGAACCTGTTCGACCACAACGCGATCGTCGGCGCGGTCGAGGATGTGCCCGGCTTCTATCTCGCCAACGGCTTTTCCGGCCACGGCCTCCAGCAATCGCCCGCGATCGGCCGCGGCCTCGCCGAACTGATCACTTACGGCGCCTATCGCAGCCTGGACCTGAGCCCCCTCGCCTTCGCCCGCATCGCCGAGGGCCGCCCCCTGGCAGAGGCCAATATCGTCTGAGCGCCCCTATCGTGGTTGCACCTTTTCTGCTAGAAGGGTGCAACCCGAGCAACAGGTGGCGCCATGGCGATGACGACGATGGGGGTCAAGCTCACGGACGAGCTGCGCGCCCGGCTGAAGACGGCGGCGGCGCGGATCGGGCGCTCGCCCCATTGGCTGGTCAAGCAATCCCTGGTCGCCGCCATCGAGCGGATCGAGCGGCACGGTGCCTTGGAGGCGGGGGGCGACGGTGACGCGGCGGTTGCCCTCGATCTCGAGGAAGGTGCAACTGAGGCGGCGCTGCCATTTCTGGAATTTGCCCAGGGGGTGCAGCCGCAGGGTGTGCTGCGGGCCAAGATCACTGCGGCCTACCGCCGGCCGGAGCCGGAATGCCTGCCCTATCTGATCGCCGGCGCCAGCCTGCCGGCGGAGAAGCGGGAACAGGCTCGCACGCTGGCGCGCGACCTGGTGACCAAGCTCCGCGCCAAGAAGCGGGGCGGCGGGGTCGAGGGCCTGATCCACGAATATACATTGTCGGAGCCGGAGGGCGTCGCCCTCATGTGCCTGGCCGAGGCGCTGCTGCGCATTCCCGACAAGGCGACGCGGGACGCCCTGATCCGCGACAAGATCGCGGCCGGCGATTGGCAATCCCACCTCGGCCACAGCCCCTCGCTCTTCGTCAATGCCGCGACCTGGGGCCTGGTGGTCACCGGCAAGCTGACCGCGACCTCGAGCGAGGCGGGCCTGTCGTCCGCCCTGACCCGCCTGATCGGGCGGAGCGGCGAGCCCCTGATCCGCAAGGGCGTCGACCTCGCCATGCGCATGATGGGCGAGCAGTTCGTGACCGGCCAGACCATCGCCGAAGCGCTGGCCAACGCCCGCAAGATGGAAGACAAGGGCTTCCGCTATTCCTACGACATGCTGGGCGAGGCGGCGACCACCGCGGCCGACGCCGAACGCTACCTGGCCGATTACGAGACGGCGATCCACGCCATCGGCAAGGCTTCGGGCGGGCGCGGCATCTACGAAGGCCCGGGCATTTCGATCAAACTCTCCGCCCTTCATCCGCGCTATTCCAGGGCGCAGGTCGAGCGGGTGACGGGCGAGTTGCTGCCGCGGCTCAAATCGCTCGCCCTGCTCGCCCGGCGTTACGACATCGGCCTCAACATCGATGCCGAGGAGGCGGATCGTCTGGAGCTTTCCCTCGATCTCCTGGAAGCGCTCTGCTTCGATCCCGATCTTTCCGGCTGGAACGGCATCGGTTTCGTGGTGCAGGCCTATGCCAAGCGCTGCCCCTTCGTCATCGACTATCTGGTCGACCTCGGCCGCCGCTCCGGCCGGCGCCTCATGGTGCGCCTGGTCAAGGGCGCCTATTGGGATTCCGAGATCAAGCGGGCGCAGATCGACGGGCTCGAAGGCTTCCCCGTCTATACAAGGAAGATCCATACCGACGTTTCCTACATCGCCTGCGCGCGGAAGCTGCTGGCCGCACCCGATGCGATCTATCCCCAGTTCGCCACCCACAACGCCCTGACCCTGGCGACTGTCGCGGCGCTGGCGGGCGACAATTACTATGCGGGACAATATGAGTTCCAATGCCTGCACGGCATGGGCGAACCGCTCTACGAGGAAGTGGTCGGGGCGGGCAACCTGGGGCGCCCGTGCCGGATCTATGCCCCGGTCGGCACGCATGAGACGCTGCTCGCCTATTTGGTCCGCCGGCTGCTGGAGAACGGCGCCAATACCTCCTTCGTCAACCGGATCGCGGACGAATCCATCTCGGTCGAAGAATTGATCACCGACCCCGTGGAGGCGGCGCTGGCGGTCGAGCCGCTGGGCGCGCCGCACCCGAAGATCCGCCTGCCGCGCGAATTGTTCGGGCCAGAGCGAGCCAGTTCGGCCGGCATCGACCTTTCCAACGAACAGCGTCTCGCCTCGATCTCGGCCGCCCTGCTGGCCAGCCTGGACATGGCGTGGTCGGCCGGTGACGGGCCGGCGGCGAGCCCGGTGCGGAACCCCGCCGATCACCGCGACGTGGTCGGCCATGTCCGCTTCGCGGCACCCGAGAGCGTCGGCGCTGCCTTCGAGGCGGCGGTGGCGGCGGGCCCGATCTGGGCCGCGACGCCGCCGGCCGAACGCTCCGCCTGCCTCGCCCGCGCGGCCGAGGCGATGGAGGCGCGCATGCCGACCCTGATGGGCTTGATCGTGCGCGAGGCCGGCAAGTCGCTGCCCAATGCGATCGCCGAAGTGCGCGAGGCGGTGGACTTCCTGCGTTACTACGGTGCCCGCGTGCGCGACGGCTTCGATACCGCCAGCCACCGGCCGCTCGGCCCGGTGGTTTGCATCAGCCCGTGGAATTTCCCGCTGGCGATCTTCACCGGCCAGGTCGCCGCGGCCCTGGCCGCCGGCAATCCGGTACTCGCCAAGCCGGCGGAAGAGACGCCCCTGATCGCGGCCGAGGCGGTACGCCTGCTGCATGAGGCAGGCGTGCCGGACGGCGTGCTCACCCTGGTCGCGGGCGACGGTGCGGTGGGGGCGGCGCTGGTCGCCGACCCGCGCCTCCGCGGCGTCATGTTCACCGGCTCGACCGAGGTTGCCCGCGCGATCGAGGCGAGCCTGGCCGGCAGGCTCAGCCCCGAAGGCACGGTGATCCCCCTGATCGCCGAGACCGGCGGCCAGAACGCCATGATCGTCGATTCTTCGGCCCTCGCGGAACAGGTGGTGGGTGACGTGCTCGCCTCCGCCTTCGACAGCGCGGGACAGCGCTGTTCGGCGCTCCGCATCCTCTGCCTCCAGGAAGAGGTGGCGGAACGTATCCTGACCATGCTGAAGGGGGCGATGGCGGAACTTTCGCTCGGCAATCCCGATCGGCTGGCGACCGACGTCGGCCCGGTCATCACCGCCGAAGCGATGGCGGGCATCGAAGCCCATGTCGCCGCCATGGGCGAGGCGGGCCACGCGGTCTACCGGCTGCCGCTGCCGGAGGCGGCCAAGGCGGGCACCTTCGTGGCCCCGACCCTGATCGAGATCGACGATATCGCGGTCCTGAAGCGCGAAGTCTTCGGTCCCGTCCTCCATGTGCTGCGCTACAAGCGGAATGACCTGGACAGGCTGGTCGACGCGATCAACGCCACGGGTTACGGCCTGACCTTCGGCCTGCACACGCGGATCGACGAGACGATCGCCCGGGTGACCGACCGCATCCATGCCGGCAATATCTACGTGAACCGGAACACTATCGGTGCCGTCGTCGGCGTGCAGCCCTTCGGCGGTCGCGGCCTCTCGGGCACCGGGCCCAAGGCGGGCGGCCCGCTCTACCTTCGCCGCCTGCTGGCGCAGCGCCCGGCCGAGACCGGAATCGGCATCGCCGCCCCGGCCAATCCGGCGGTAGGTAGTTTCGCCGCCTGGCTGGCGGGGCAGGGGCTGGACGATCTCGCCGCCCGCGTCACCGCCTACGGCAAGGTCTCGCCCTTCGGTGCCTCGGCCGAACTGCCGGGCCCGGTGGGCGAGCGGAATCTCTATGCGCTGAGGGGCAAAGGCTGTATCGCCGGCCTCGGCCGCACCGCCGACGGGTTGATCCTGCAATTCGGTGCGGCGCTGGCGACCGGCAACGATCTCGCCATCGAAGGCGGCCACGCCGCGGCGGACGCCCTGGCCGGCCTGCCGTCCGCGCTGGCCGGCCGGCTTCGCACCGTCGAACGCTGGCAGGACGTTCCGGATCTCGCCGCCGTTCTCTTCGAAGGCGACGGTGACGGTCTGGCGCCGCTCGCCCGCAGCCTGGCCGCCCGGCCCGGCCCGATTGTCGCCCTCCAGGGGGCGACCGTGGCCGGCCTCGCCGAAGGCCGCGAGGATTGGTGCCTGGATCGCCTGATCGAGGAAATCTCGGTCAGCACCAATACGGCGGCGGCCGGCGGCAACGCCAGCCTGATGACCATCGGCTGACGCCTTCGACTGCCCGAATCCGGCACTTGCCGGATTCGGCGGCGGCCCCTACGCTCTCTCCAAAAGCGGGGAGAGCGGGATGGGCCAGCAAAAGATCGCCATCAACCACGAGTCGAAACTGCCGGTCGAGCAGCTCTATGCGACCCTGGCGGAACATGAAAACCTGTCGACCGTCTTCGCCCCGGCGAAGGTGACCCGGGTGCGCGACGGCGACAGCAGCCGGAACGGCGTCGGTTCCGTGCGCCGCCTGAAGATGCCGGTCGGTGCGCCCTTCGAGGAGACGGTGACGGCCGCGGTCGAGAACCAGCTGATCGAATATCGCATCTCCAAGGGCAGCCCGCTGAAGAACCACCAGGGCGTGATGCGTTTCTCGCCCCGGCCCGGCGGCGGCTCCCGCCTCGACTATACGATCGTCTTCGAGGGCAAGCTGCCGCTGATCGGGCCGATCGTGCGCAGCGCGCTCGACTCGGCGATCCGCAAGGGCCTGGCGAAACTGGGCTGACGGGCCGGGCTCAGCCCTTCCTGTCCTCGACCACCACGGTCGCGGTCATGCCGGCGCTCAGCACCATGCCGTCGGGCAGGGGGCCGAGGTCGACGCGGACGGGGATGCGCTGGGCCAGGCGAACCCACGAGAAGGTCGGGTTGACGTTGGCGACCAGGTCGCCGCCTTCCGTCGAGTCACGGTCGACGATGGCGCGGGCGATGCTGCCGACCTTGCCCTGGACCGCCTGCTCGAAACCCATCAGGCGGACCGAGACGCTGTCGCCGGCATGGATGCGGGCGATCTTGGTCTCCTCGAAATAGCCGACGACATAATAGGAATCGCTGTCGACCAGGGCGAAGGCGGCCTTGCCGGCGGTGACGTAATCGCCCGGGTTCAGGTGCAGGTTGGTGACATAGCCGTTCACCGGGGCGCGCACCTCGGTCCGGGCCAGGTTCAGCTTCGCGGTTTCGAGATCGGCCTCGGCCTGGTGGAGCTGGGCCGCCGCCTGGGCCGCAGTGCTGGTCGCCTGTTCGCGCGATTCGGCGGTGATCGCGCTGGAACCGAGGGCATTCCGCCTTGCCGCCTCGCGCTCGCGCTGGCGGCTCTGTTCCCGGAGGGCGGCCACGGTCGCCTCGGCCCGATCGACGGCGAGCTGGTAGCGCGCCTTGTCGACGACGAAGAGAAGGTCGCCCTGCCGGACCGGCTGATTGTCCTTGACGTGAAGCTCGATCACCATGCCGGCGACGTCGGGCGCCACCTGCACGATATCGGCGCGGACGCGGCCGTCGCGCGTCCACGGGCTGTCCATATAAAGGTTCCACAGCCGGAGGCCGGCGACGACGGCGATGGCGACCACCACGAGGGTGACGGCGGGACGCAGCAGTTTCGAGGCGAAGCGCATGGGCGGGCCTTTCAGCGGAAGGCGACGGCGACGACGCCGGCCAGCAGGATCAGATAGAGGGCGGAATTGACCAGCGGCGGATGCCAGACGAAGCGATAGGCGCCGAGCGCGTCGAGCAGCCGGCGCAGCACGAGCCAGAGCCCGCCGGCGATCACGGCATAGAGCATCATGGGGGCCAGGAAGACCCCGAACAGGTCGGTTTCGACGAGCGTCAGCATGGGCTTGCCTCGGTCAGTACGGGCATCGGCGGGACGCCCTCCAGGCGGAAGAAGTCGCCGTGCTCGGTCAGGCTGGTACGGATCCCGGTCAGGGCGACGAGCAGGGTTTCGAGGTCGCGCGGGTCTTCCGCCTCGGCCGTCAGCATCACGGCCGTGGCCCGGTCGAGGGCGTCGAGTGCCGGGCCGGCGCCGGCCGGCGCATCGAGGTGGCGGGCCAGGGCGGCCAGCACGTCGTCCACCGCGGCGGCGAGCGGCGGCGCCAGCCGGCCCCTTTCCCGCCGGAGCGCCAGGATGTTGAGGCCGATGCGGAGGGCCGCCAGGCTGCCCAGCAGGATGGTGCGATGCTCGATGTCCTCGGCTCCCAGGCGGGCGATCAGGGCGTTGATGCGGTCGAACATGCGGCTCTCGAAGGCCGTCCGTTCCTCCGCCCCGCGCTCCCCCGCGAGACGCGCGAGATCACGGCGGATCGCGCCGACCTGACGCTGTACGGTCCAGTCGACGCCGATCGGGCGCAGCACGCGCAGCATGACGACCGCGATGCCGACCCCGACCAGGAGCGAGACGGCACCGTTCAGGAATTCCGCGAAATCGACGCCCTGGACATTCTGCAGGTTGGAGATGGCGATCGTGTTCAGGATCAGCGGCATGACCAGGGGGGCGAAGCGCCTGTCGGCGATGAAACAGCCGATGGGGACGAGGAACAGGCCCATGCTGGCCGTCATCATCGCGAAGCCGTCGATCGAGGGGAAGATCACGTAATTATAGACGGCACAGACGACGATCGAGATCACAGAGTCGATCAGGAAGACTCTGCCGGCGGCCGAGGGGTCGTCCAGCGTCGCCAGCATGGAGCACAGCACGGCGACCAGGAAGGCGGCGGTGGCGCCATGGCTCCAGCCGGTGACGATCCAGAAGGCGGCGGTCACCACCAGCGAGAGGCCCGCGACCAGGCCGCCGACCAGTGCCTGGGTATGGTCGCGGTAGCGCGACAGATGGGGGGCGGCGCCATGGTCGCGGCTGGGCGCGCCGCGGAAGAAGGCGCCGGCCAGGGCGCGCAGCTCGCGCTCCAGCCGGGCGACATCGGCCAGGCGGGCGACCAGGATATGTTCGAGCCGGCGGGCTGGATCGCGGCGCATGGCTTCGAGCCCGGGCAGGACGGCGTCGAGCCGGGCTTCGAGGGCACGGTCGCTGCGGCCAGCCTCGATCACGTCGGCCAGTTCGGTCATGGCGGGGGCGAGCGCCTCGGCCCGGGCCGGCGCCTCGCGCCGGAGCAGGCGCAACCTGTCGTGGATCGAGACCAGCATGGAGACCAGGGTGAACAGCCGGGCCTGGAGGTGACGCAGGGTGCCGTCGGCGGCGCGTACTTCGGGCGTGTCGAGCACCGCATGCAGGCGGAGCTGGTCGATGGTCATCAGGTCGTTCAGCAGGCGGCGCCGGTCGGGCAGGGCGTGGGCGTCGTCGGCCTTGCCGCGCAGCACGTCGCCGGTCCAGGCCCCCGCCGCGGCCAGGCTGTCGCGCAGGGTCCGGCGCAGCAAGCCGCCACTGGCCTGGGGGAGCACCAGGCGGCTCACCGCCGTCGCACAGAGGATGCCCAGGCTGATCTCGGTGCAGCGGGCGACCGCGATGTCGAAGGCGGAAAGGGGGGCGAGCACGGCGGGATAGCCGACGATCGCCGCACTATAGCCGGCCAGCATGGCGCCGTAGGATGCCGGCGCCTCGCGCAGCAGGATCGAGACATAGAGACAGGCGGCGACCCAGAGGGCGAGGGCGGCGACGAAGAATTCCCGCGCCTCGGCGAAGGCCGAGACCAGCGTCACGGCCGCGGCGGCGCCGATCAGCGTGCCGGCGACGCGCGCCGCCGACTTGGCGATGACGGCACCGGCCAGCGGCTGCGAGACGATATAGGTGGTCAGCAGGGCCCAGGTCGGCTGGGTCAGGTCGAGCCGGAAGGCGATATAGACGGCCAGCATCCCGGCCGCGAAGGTCTTGATCGAAAAGAGTAGCTGGCGGGCGGTGGGCAGGGCGTTCACGGCGCCCCCCCGGCGCGGCGCCGGCCCCGTTTCGGCAGGGCGGCGGCGACATTCTCCTGCACCTTGGCGAAGACGCGCAGGCAGTGCTCGATCTCTTCGGCGCTGACGCCGGCGAGCAGGCGCCGGTGCAGGCCATAGGCTTCGTCCTTGATCAGCTCGGCCAGCTCGCGCCCGGCCGGGGTCAGATGCAGCGTCTTGGCCCTTCGGTCGGCGGCATCGGCGCGGCGTTCGATCAGGCCGGCGGTTTCGAGGTTGTCGAGCAGGCGGACCAGGGATGGCCCCTCGATCCCCAGGCTGGCAGCCAGGTGGTTCTGATGCAGACCCTCGCCCAGGGTGTAGATATGGATCAGCGGGCGCCAGGTCGCCTCGCTCAGGCCATGACCGGCGAAGGCTTCGTCCAGCATGCGGCGCCAGGCGCGCATGGTCAGGGTGATCTGGAAGCCGAATGTGTCGGCAGGGGGCGTCGCGGTTTCCTGTTTCATGCTAATAGGTAGCCTGCTAATCATTAGCTCGGCAATCAATGTCCACTCATGAAGGGGCTGCGCCGGCCGCAGGGCTGCATCCCCTGTTTGACGGCGCTTCCCTCTCTCCCTAGGGTCCGGGGCGGGCCAGGAGGACGGACATGAGTTTCACCGTGACGCTGCCGGAATTCGGCGTCGACATCGAGGTGCCGCGCGGGCGTACCGTGCTCGATGCGGCGCTGGACGAGGGGCTGGACTATCCCTTCTTCTGCCGCGGCGGCACTTGCGGCACCTGCAAGTCGCGCCTGGTCTCGGGCGAAGTCGAGCTGAAGGCCTATGCCGGCTTCGCGCTGACCCCGGCCGAGCGGGCGTCGGGCCTGATCCTCGCCTGCCGCGCCCTGCCCCAGACCGACTGCGAAATCGTCACCTGCGACGCCGAAGCGCGCTGACCGGAAAGATCATGCCCGAGATCACCATCGCCACCTGGAACATCAATTCCGTCCGCCTGCGTCTGCCCCTGGTCGAGCGCTTCCTGGCCGAGGCTTCGCCCGACATCCTGTGCCTGCAGGAGATCAAAACGGTCGACGATTCCTTCCCCCGCGCCGCTCTGGTCGCGGCCGGCTATCCCCACCTCGCGGTCGCCGGACAGAAGGGCTATCACGGCGTCGCCATCGTCTCGAAACTGCCCTTCGCCAGGATCGAGCGGGACGACTGGTGCGAGATGGGCGACGCCCGCCATCTGCGCGTCACCTTCGAGGACGGGCTGCTGCTCGACAATTTCTACATCCCCGCGGGCGGCGACGAGCCGGACCCGGCGATCAACCCGAAGTTCGACCACAAGCTGAGGTTCCTGCGCGAAATGGTGGCCTGGGGCGAGAAGCGCCGGGCCAAGGAAAAGCGTGCCATCGTGGTCGGCGACTTCAACGTGGCGCCGCTCGAACACGACGTCTGGAGCCATAAGAAACTGCTCGGCGTGGTCAGCCATACGCCGGTCGAGACCGCCCTGCTGGCCGAAGTCCAGGCGGCGCACGACTGGGTCGATGCCGTGCGCCACTTCGTACCGGCCGATCAGAAGCTCTATTCCTGGTGGTCCTACCGGGCGGCGGACTGGGATGCAGCCGACAAGGGGCGGCGGCTCGACCACGTCTGGGTCACGCCGGACCTGAAGGACGGGCTGATTTCCACCACCACGCTGCGCGATGTGCGGGGCTGGGAAAAGCCGTCGGACCATGTGCCGGTGCTGGTGAAATTCGAGGTCTGAGGGCAAATGCAACCATTATGGGTTTTTTAAGGGGGCAAATGCTCCAATCCGGGGACAAATTCCACAGCCGACTAAAGGGGGGCTGCTGCGATGTCCCAGAGGATCAGGAAACCCGTCGCCCGTTGGTTGCTGCTCGGCGTCTCGATTTCAGCGGCTGCCCTGCTCGCCGGTTGCGGTGGTGGGGGCGGAGGCGGGGGTGACACCTCGACCTCGGCGACGACGACCAGCCCGGCCGCGGCCACCACCACCACGAGCCCGGCCCCCTCGCTGGTGACCCTGGTCACCGCCCCGGTGTCGAGCTTCCTGACCACCGAATACAAGCGCCAGGCCGGCCTCGCCATGATCAACGCGGCCACCGCCTGGGCCACCGGCGCTTCCGGCCAGGGGGTCGTGGTCGCCATCAACGACGGTGTCATCGATACCAGCATTTCCGAACTCTCGGGCCGCCTCTCCGGCACGACCTACAATTGGACCGGCGATTCGACGATCAGCATTCATGCCACCCATATCGCCGGCATCATTGCCGCCGACCACGACGGCACCGGCATCGAAGGCGTCGCCTGGTCCGCCACCCTGATGTCGCTGGTCAGTTTCACCACCGACGGCTCGACCAACACCGGCTATGGCAACGCACCCTATAGCGCCATCAGCTATGCCGCCGACCATGGCGCCGACATCGTGAACAACAGCTGGGGCTCATCGCCCACGGCGTCCATGCCGGGTGCCCTGGTGACGGCGGTCCGTCATGCCACCGACCTCGGCACCATCGTCGTCTTTTCGACCGGCAACGACGGCGGCGACCAGCCCAATACGACGGCCCTGGTGCCGCAATACGACTCGGCGACCACGGCGCGTTTCCTGGCCGTCACCGCGGTCGACCAGAACGGCTCCATCGCCTCTTACGCCAATGCCTGCGGCGCCGCCGCGAGCTGGTGCCTGGCCGCCCCCGGCACCGCGATCCTGTCGACCGGCCCGGACGGCACTTATGTCAGCATGAGCGGCACCTCGATGGCGGCGCCCATGGTCTCGGGCGCGCTCGCCGTCGTCATGTCCCGTTTCCCGGAACTGACCTCGGCGCAGGTCGTCTCGCGCGTGCTGACCACGGCGGACAAGACCGGCATCTACGCCAACACGGCCTTCTACGGCCAGGGCCTGCTCGACCTCGGCGCCGCGACCCAGCCGATCGGCACGCTGACCGCCAATGCGGTGGGCAGCACGGTGACCCCGACCGGCACCACCACGGCGACCAGCTCGGGCGCCGCCCTGGTTTCCAACGCCGTGATGGGCGACGCGCTCCGCCATGCCCTGGCCAATGTGCCGGTCGCCCTGTTCGATTCCTATGACGGCGCCACCTTCACCACGACGATGGACAGTCTCGTCGTCGGCGGCGGCACGCCCGATTATGCCGGCCAGGCCTTCGGTGATTTCGGCCGCGGCCATTTCACGACCCGCGGCACGGCCGGCGGCGTCTCCCTCGCTCTCGGCGAGCGTCAGATCGAGGTCGGCGCCGGTGCCGCCCTGACCGCCTCCACCCTGAGCGAGGATGCGGTGGTCGCCGCCGTCCGCCTCCAGCTCGGCGAGGCGACCACCGCCTTCGCGGGCGTCAATGCGAGCCTGGCCGAAGTCGCCCCCGCTTATGACGCCCTGCCGACCGAGGCGGGCCTGGCGCTGACCGCGGGGGCCTTCACCCCGGGCGCCCTGTCGCTGGCCGACGACGGCGCCGTGCTCGGCATCGACACCAACCTGGGCCGCGGCGCTTCGCTCACCCTCGCGGTGATGAACGGCAGCGGCGGCCAGGCGGTCGATTTCCTGACCCGGGACGGCGGTGCCGCCGCGACCGGCGCGCTCGCCTCCTTCCGCCAGTCGATCGGCCATGGCATCACGCTCGAAGCCGGGGTCGGCTATCTGGCCGAGGATGGTTCGCTGCTCGGCGCTTCGGGCCAGGGCCTGCTCGACTTCGGCCGCTCGGAGACCGCCCAGGTCTCGATCGGGGCGACCGTGGCCCTGTCGGACAAGACCGCGCTCTATGCCCGCTACGACCGGGCCTTCACCACGGCTTCCGGCAATGGCGCCTTCCTGGCCGGCAGCCAGGACGTCACCAGCGATAGCTGGACCGTCGGCATCCTGGGCGCCGATGCCGTCGTGGCCGGCGACCATTGGGGCTTCAGCAGCCACCAGCCGCTGCGCGCCGGCGGCGGCACCATGGTGCTGGCCAGGCCCGCGGGCCGCACCACGGACGGTACGGTTTACGGCGACACCGTCACCGTCGATCTCTCCGGCGGCGGCCGCGAGATCGACTGGGAAGCCTTCTATGCCCTGCCCATGGGCGAGCAGGGCCTGCTCGGCTTCAACCTTCTCTATGTCACCGACCCGGGCAACCAGGCCCAAGTGGCGGACGAAGTGCTGGCGATGCTGCGCTACCGCCTGCGCTTCAACTGATCACTTGCGGTCGCGCAGCAGGCTCGTCGAGCGTTCCAGCCGGCGGGCCAGCTCGCGCATCACGGCGATGCCGACGGCCGGGAATTCCTGCACCAGGTCGAAGAACAGGTCCTGGCCGAGGCGGAGCACGGCCATCTCGGTATCCGCCTTGACGGTCGCGGTGCGCGGCACGTCGGCCAGCAGGGCGACTTCGCCGAACAGGGTGCCGGCGGGCACCGGGCCCACCTTGATGGTCTTGCCCTCGGCCGTGGTGACCAGGGCCGAAGCCTCGCCCGAGAGCACGACATAGGCGGCGTCGCCCGCCTCGCCCTGGGTCACCAGGTCGGCGCCGGCCGGCACCGTCAGGCGCTCGGCGGCAAAGGCGATCAGTTTCAGCCGGGCAGGGTCGACGCCCTGGAACAGCGGCACGGCGGCCAGCGTGGCGGCGTCTTCACTCAGGCTCATGATGGAATTCTCCCTGCCTCTCGCCGCAGCACGCGGCCCCGCTCCATAGTTATCACGCGATCGAAGCCGGCGGCGTGGCCCGCATCACCCAAGGCGGCGACGACGGTCATGCCGGCAGCGGCTTCCTTGCCCAGGATCTCCAATACCGTGGCCCGGCAGCCCGTGTCGAGCAGGCCCAGCACATCGTCGAGCACGAGGACATGGGGCCGGCGCAGCAAAGCCCGGGCGATGGCGATCCGCTGGCGCTCGCCCGGGCTCAGCCGCGCCCCGGCGATGCCGACATCGAAATCGAGGCCGAGGTCGCGCACCCGCTCGCCCAGACCCAGTTCCTCCAGGACGGCGGCGGCCATCTGGGGGATCTGGCTGCTCGCGCCCGCCTGATCACCCGCGATCCGGCCGAACAGGACATTGTCGAGGACAGAGGCAGCGCGGTTCGGCCGGCCCTCCTCGAAGCGGGCGATGGCGCGCGCGAGTTCGGGCGGCGGGTCGCGGTGCAATTCGTGGCGGGCGGCGACCACCGCCGCCTTCAAGCCGTCGTCCAGCGCTTCCAGCCGGTGGCGCGCCGCGACCACCCGGCAGGCCAGGTTGATCAGGAGCAGGCGCTCCGCCTTGGCGAGATGCTCGGCCGCGGCACCCGCCAGGGGCTTCAGCCGGGCCAGTTCGGCCGGCGTCACCAGGGCGAAGCGGCGCATCATCTCGTGCCCCGGGGCCAGGTCGGCGAAGAGTTCGACCATCACCGCGGCGATCCGCCGCCCGGCCTCGAGCAGGCGGGGGGCGAGGCCGCAACGTTGCAGGAGGGCGAGCAGGGCCGGGTGGTCCGCCGGATGGTCGAGGCTCAGGGTGCCGTCCGCCGGCAGGCCGAACAGCAGGTTCTCGGCCAGGCTGGCGTGGTCGTTATAGGCCTGCCAGTCGAAGCGGGCGATCATCGCGCCCTGGCCGGCGTCGGCCAGGCGCCGGGCCAGCAGGTCGCGCGCGGCGATCACCCCTTCGGCCAGGGCAGGGTCGGCCGCCGCGGTCAGGCGTGCCGCCAAGCCTAAGCGGAACAGCGCCTCGCCCGAGCCGAGGGCGCTCATCACCTCGACCATGCGGCGGCGCAGGGCGGCGCCGTCGGGTACACCGGCGGCTTCGTAATCGATCCAATCGGCATTGGGATCGTCGGGCGGGTTGCCGGCGCGGAGCGCTTCCCGCGCGGCAGCCCCTAGCGCGCCGCCCGGCGGCGCCAGGCGCAGGCCGAAGGCGAGATTGGCGGCGATCGAGCCCGCCATCAGCGCCGCCCCCGCCCCGACATAGGCGATCCGCCGGTGTACCATCCCCGGCGGCAGGGTGGCGAGGTCGGTGCCGCCGATCGCGATCTGCCCGGCGCTCGGCTCGACCAGGCCGGCGATCGCCTGGGCCAGGGTCTCGCGTCCGCCGCCGGCCGGGCCGACCAGGGCGGTCAATGTGCCGCCGGCCAGGGTCAGCCGCGCCCGGTCCAGGCGGATGTCGTCCGCCTCGCTGCGCACCGTCAGGTCCTCGACCGTGACTGCTTGCCTCCGGAAATCGGGCAGTGCCTGCGGCTCCGCCGAGGCTTCGGCCGGGGGCAGCAGGTCGGGGCGGCTGAACAGGCGATGCGTCGTCTCGTATTTGACCCGCGCATCCTCCCGCCCCTGATACCAGTCGAGCAATTCGCGCCACGGTCCGGCCATGTCCTTATGGGCGGCGATCACGGCGACCAAGGTCGCGATGTCGAACCGGCCGGCGATCACGAAATAGCCGCCCAGGCTGTAGAACAGCACCGGGCCGAGCTGCTGGGTCAGGGTGTTCACGGTCCGGATGGCGAATTTCTCGGTCGCCAGGCGGACGCGCACGCCGAACACCTGACCCAGGCGTTCGGCCAGCCAGGCGCGGGTCCAGCGGGCCTGGTGGTTGGCGCGGATGTCGGTGATCAGGTGGAAGGTCTCGTCGATCCGCTCGCCCAGGCCGCGCATCAGCGTGCCCCGGCTGCGCGAGAGCCCGTTCACCCGGTGCTGGATGCGCGGCACGGCGAACATGCCGGCGGGATAGATCAGGGCGGCGGCGAGCCCGATCAGCGGGTCCTGCACGAACAGGAAGCCCAGGATGACGGCCAGTGTGCCGCCCTGATAGGCGGGCACCGCCACCGTGTCGCCGGCCTGGGCGCAGAGCGCGTCCAACTCGCCGCCCATGGCCGCGATCGCCTCGCCCGCGGTCCGCTGGCGGAAGGCGTGGAGGGGAAAGCGCAGGATCAGGCCCAGGATCTGCAAGCGGATCCGGCGCAGCAGGCGTTCCGCGGTCAGCGTCTTCAGGCGGTAGATGCGGTGGCGGAAATAGTGGTTCACGCCGACCAGCAGGCCGAGCAGCAGGCATTCGCCGAGCAGCACGGCGCCCTGGTCGAGCATCAGGCCGAACATTCTCTCGGGCAGCGTGAGGCCCAGGAAATGCTGCGGCCCCGGGCCGATCCGCCCGATCTGGCCGACGATCGCCTTGGGCATCTCGTAATAGAGCCAGAGGAAGGGGAAGGAGCCGAGCGCGAGGCCGAGCAGGCTCACTTGTGCCCGCGTCGAATAGCGCCAGACGAAACGACGGAAATCGGGCTCCACGACCCTCGTCCCCCCGAACGGAGTCCTAGCCGGCGGTGCCGACGGTCGCGGCCGGCAGGGTGCCGTCGGCGGGCGCGGCGGGCGGCGGCAGGATTTCGGTGATCGCTCCGGGGACGCGCCATTCCAGCGTGTCGAAGGAATGGCAGGCCGGGCAATGGGGCGCCCAGGCGGCCGGGGTATGGCCGCAGGCATGGCAGAACCAGCGGGGTTCGGCCTCGCCCGCCGCCGCCTTCTCGGTCCATTCGGCGGCGCGGCGTTCGTCGCCCTTCTCGCGCCGTTCGAGGTCGGCGAGGAGGTCGTAGGTCCGCCGCGTCGCTTCTTCCGCTGCGACCAGGGCCATCAGGGAATCGCGCGCCGTCGCCCATTGGCGAAGCGTCAGGGCCTGTTCGGCGGCCAGTTCCCGGCTCTCCCGCGCGGTCGGATTGGCCTCGGCCAGGGTCTTCAGGCGCTCCGCCTTGGCCTCGTCCGTCTCGTCCGGCACCAGGGCGGCATAGGCGGCGGCGAGGTCCGGGTGGGGTTCCTTGGCCCAGGCCGCCTCGATCAGCTTTTCCGCCTTGCGCAGCTTGCCCGAGCCGGCCAGCAGGCGGGCCAGGCGGGTGGTCGCCGGCACCAGATCCGGGGCCAGGGAATGGGCGGTTTCGACCAGGCCCAGGGCGTCGCGCGTGTCGCCCCGGGCGGTGGCCGCATCGGCCCGGCCGACCAGCACGACGGCGCGGTGGCGCTTGCCTTCGGCATTGTCGATCAGCTTGTGGCGAAGGGCGCCCATCAGGGTCTCTTCCGCCGCGTGCCATTCGCCCAGCGCCGCCTGCAGGCCGAACAATTCGGAGGCGACCCAGGGCGCGCCGGGACGCAGCGCCTGGGCTTCGCGGGCGAGGGAGAGTGCGGTGTCGTTGTCGCCGCGCCGCCGGGCCAGCACGATCAGGCCGCGGAGGCCGAGGAATTTCGCCTCGTCCGATTCGAGCATCAGGCGATAGGCCCGCTCGGCCGCCGCCATGTCGCCGTTGAGTTGGGCCGCCTGGGCCGCGAGCAGGAGGGTGAGGGGCGAGCCTTCGCTCAGGCCCTCCGCCAGGATCGCCTGGCGCTTGGCGTCGCGGGCGTCGCCCGCCGCCACCGCGACCAGGCCGCGCACCAGGGCGCGCTCGCTCTGCAGCCGCTTCTTGGCGCGCCGCCGGGCCGCCAGCAGGCGCGGGCCACGGGCCGCGATCAGGGCGAGGCGGAGCAGGGCGGCGGCGACCGCGAGCAGCAGCACGATGCCGGCGATCAACACGCCGACCGAGGTTTCGATCCGATAGCCGAGCCAGGTCACCGCGATCAGACCCGGCCGGTCGGCCAGCCAGGCGGCGACCGCGGCGACGATGCCGACCAGCAGGATGGCGACGACGACCTTGATCAGCGCGCGCATTCTCAGTTCGCCTCGGCGAAGCGGGCGGCGACTTCGCCGTCCAGCAGGTCGACCGCGGATTCGGCGGCGATCCGCGCCTCGGCATCGGCACGCCAGGCGCCCAGCACATCGGCTGCGGGCCCGTTCAGCTTGGTGACTTCGGCCAGCGCACCGGCGAGATCGCCGCGCCCGAGCCGTTCCTCGGCCCTGGCGACGCGGGCGGCGACATCGTCGCCCTCGACATCGCCCACGGGCCGCACGGTGACCAGATTGCCGGCCTCGGCCAGCAGGCGGTCGACCACGCTGCCGTCCGCCGGCACCGCGGCGGCCTGCACCGCGGCCCGGGCCAGGGGGGCGAAGCGCGCGGCCAGGCTGGCCGTCGTCGGCAGGCCCTTGTCGGCATGGACGGCCAGGGTTTCCAGCGCCTTGCCGATGGTCGGCTCGCGCAGCAGGCCGAGCGCTTCGAAATGGCCGCGCACGGTCGCCAGCGCCGGGGCATAGGGTGCCTCGGTGGCGAGGTCGTTACGCAGCCGGCCGATGCCATAGACCAGCGAGACGCCGCGGCCGACCGCGCGCAGGCGGTCCGTTTCGGCGGCGATGCGGCTGTCGGCCTCGGCCCCGGCGGCCTTCAGGGCGGCGATCTCGCGTTCGAGGGTGGCGAGCTTGGCCGGATCGGCGCCCGCCGGGGCCTGGGCCAGCTTGGCTTCGAGCGCGGCGACCCGGGCGCTCAGGGCTGCGTCGGCGATGGGCGAGGTGGGGGCGACGGGCGCCGGGGCGGGGGCATCGAGCGGCGGCTCGGTATCGGTGCCGCCATCGGCCGCGGCCAGGTTTTCTTCGAGGGCACCCTGGCGCTCGCGGAGCGCCGCGATCTCGCTCCGGATATCGTCCAGGGCGGCGGGGTCGACGCCCTTGTCCGGCAGTTCGGCGACCCGGGCTTCGAGCGCCAGGAGCTTGCGTTCGAGCGCCGCCTCGGCCTTTTCCAGGCTGTTCAGGCGGGCTTCGGTATTGGTGGGGGCGGCCGCCGGTGCGCTGGTAGCGGTGGCAAAGCCGTCGAAAGTGTCGCCGTAGCGATGCCACAGGAAGGCGCCGGCGCCGATCAGCACCACGGCGGCGACACCGGCCCAGAGCGTGCGCTTGAAGCCGCGGCCCGGTGATGACTGGCTGACGTCATAGGCGGGGTCGATCGCCGGCGGCGGATCCTCCAGCGGCTTGTCCTCGATCGTGAGGTCGGGCCGCTCCGGAACGGCTGCGGGCTCGGCCGGCAGGTCGGCATTCGGGTCCGGCTGATCGGGACGCTCGGTCATGTCTGGCTCCGTCGAACGGTCAAGGCGATCATCCCGGGCGTTACGCGGCGATCAGGGCGACGAGATCGGCTTCGGTCGGGGCCGCCGCCACCGCCACGCGGCCGAAGCCGAGGGGCGAAGCCGCCGCCGCCACCGCTGCCGACAGGCAGTAGGCCGTCCCGCCGCCGAAGTCGGCCCCCGGCACGCAAGACCGCGCGAGGGTAACAAAGGTCGCCGCAGTGCGGGGAGAGAAAAACAGATAGCCGTCGAAGCCGCCGGCCGCCAGCGCCGCGGCGACCTCGGGGGCAAAGCCCGTGGCCGGCACCGAATCATAGAGGGTGACGCGCTCGACCGCGAAACCGCGCCGGCCGAGCGCCCCCGCGAGATCGCCCGCGATAGCACCGCCGGTGGCATGGATCAGCCGCCCGGCGCCCGGATCGGCCGTGCGCGCCACCAGTTCGGCCAGGTCGTCGACATCGCCGCCCGCCGAATGGACGGTGGCGAAGCCGGCCTCGCGGGCCTTGCGCGCCGTCGAATCGCCCACGGCATAGACGGCCAGGTCGCGCCTTCCGGTCGCCGCGGCGAGACCGGCGAGGCCGCTCGCGCTGGTGATCAGGAAACCCTGGGCGCCGGCGGTATCGATCGTCACACCCGGCCGCGGCACGATCTCGATCATCGGCGCCACGGTGCAATGGTGCCCGGCCGCCGTCAGCACCGCGGCCAGGCGGGCGGCTTCGGCCGGAATCCGGGTGATCAGCAGGCGCACGCCCGCCTCAACGGCCCAGCAGGGCGGCAGCGCCGCGGTCGAGCAGCTCGCGCGCCGCGGCTTCGCCGATGGCGACCGCGTCGACGGCCTGGCCACGGCGTTCGACGGCCAGGCGCCGGCTGCCGTCGGGCGCCAGGGTCTCGCCCAGGAAATGCAGGCCGCCCGCGGCGTCGAGCCGGGCGAGGCCGGCGATCGGCGTCTTGCAGGAACCGTCGAGGACGCGCAGGAAGGCCCGCTCGCAGGCGGCGGCAAGCCCGCTCGGGGCATGGTTCAGGGGCGCGAGCAGGGCGGCCGTGCGGGCATCCTCCGCCCTATATTCGACCCCGATGATGCCCTGGGCGATCGCCGGCAGCAGGACTTCCGGCTCCAATATGCCGTCCGCCCGATCCGCCATTCCCAGGCGGCGGAGCCCGGCGAGGGCGAGGAAGGTGGCATCGAAGGCGCCCTCGGCGATCTTGTTCAGCCGGGTGCCGACATTGCCGCGGAGCGGTTCGACCACCAGGTCCGGCCGTCTGGCGCGGAGCTGGGCGCCGCGGCGGAGCGAGGCGGTGCCGACCCGGGCGCCCGGCGCGAGGGCGTCGAGCGAGGCGGCGCCGATCAGGGCGTCGCGCGGGTCCTCGCGCTCCAGGAAACAGTCGATCACCAGGCCGGGCGGCAGCACGGTCGCCACATCCTTCATCGAATGCACGGCGAGATCGATGGTGCCGTCGAACAGCGCCTCCTCGATCTCCTTGGTGAACAGGCCCTTGCCGCCGATCTCGGCCAGGGTGCGGTCCAGCACGCGGTCGCCCGTCGTCTTGATGACGATGATTTCGGCGGGCGCGAGGCCCGGATTCCGCGCCGAGAGCAGGTCCCGCACCATATGCGCCTGGGCGAGTGCCAGCGGGCTGCCGCGCGTTCCTATCTTTAGGTCGACTTGCAAGATGCCTGTTTCCGATGTTACGGCACGTGCTTAACACTCGATAAGGTCAGATGGAAACCCCCACATGACCGAGTCCCCCCTGGTGCTCGGCATCGAATCCTCCTGCGACGAGACGGCGGCGGCGGTGGTCGCGGGCGACCGGCGCATTCTCTCGAACGTCGTGCTGTCGCAGCTCGACGACCACCGGGCCTATGGCGGCGTGGTGCCGGAGATCGCCGCGCGCGCCCATGTCAGCCATCTCGACCGCCTGATCGCCCAGGCCCTGCGGGAAGCCGGCGTGACCCTGGCCGAGATCGACGCGGTGGCGGCGACCGCGGGGCCGGGCCTGATCGGCGGTGTGATCGTCGGCCTCACCATGGGCAAGGCCCTGGCGCTCGGTGCCGGCAAGCCCTTCGTCGGGGTCAATCACCTCGAAGGCCATGCCCTGACGCCGCGCCTGGTCTCCGGCCTCGAGTTTCCCTATCTCCTGCTGCTGGTCTCCGGCGGCCATTGCCAGCTCCTCGCGGTCGAAGGCGTGGGGCGCTACCGCCGCCTCGGCACCACGATCGACGATGCGGTGGGCGAAGCCTTCGACAAGACGGCGAAGCTCCTCGGCCTCGGCTATCCCGGCGGCCCGGCGGTGGAAGCCGCGGCGGCCACGGGCGATCCTGCCCGCTTCACCTTGCCGCGCCCCATGTTCGGCCGGCCCGGCTGCGACTTTTCCTTCTCCGGCCTGAAGACGGCGGTGCGCGAGACCGCCGCCAGCCTGCCCCAACCCCTCAGCGCACAGGACCGGGCCGACCTCGCCGCCAGCTTCCAGGCCACCGTGGGCGCCGTCATGGTCGACCGCACGCGAAGGGCCATCGCCCTGATGCCCAAGGGCACTCCCCTCGTGGTTGCGGGCGGCGTCGCCGCCAACAAACACCTGCGCGCCCGCCTCGAAGCCCTGGCGGCCGAAACCGGCATCGCCTTCGTCGCCCCGCCCATCCGCCTCTGCACCGACAACGGCGCCATGATCGCCTGGGCCGGCCTCGAACATTTCCGCCAAGGCGAAACCGACCCCCTCGACCTCAAACCCCGCGCCCGCTGGCCGCTGGATGCGGCGGCCGCGATGCCGGGGGCGAAGGCTTAGGGGGGGCCATCGATGGCGGCCGAAGACATCGAGAAGCTGCGAGAACGCTCGATCAGCAAGCTCGATACCGACGCTGCGCTTGACCATGTCGGCACTCTCATCGACCGGTCACTTGATGCCAGATTTGGGCGTGGCGCGGATCGCGCGCTTTATCTGTTGGAAGAGCTTTCGAAGCGAGATTTGCATCCCAAACAGGGAGCTCTCCTGGAGTATTTCCGCGCCAACGCCTGGGGGTTGAAGGAGGATGTCGCAGGTGATCGCGGTTCATGGGCTTGGGAACACCCAGGACGCGAACAGCAGATACTCGCTCTTTCGCGGGCCGTCGTACATCCAGGGTTCCTCGAACTCGACGTTGTTCGCCGCTGCCAGATCCTGACCAACCGGGCGAACCAACTCAACACGATCGGACGCCTTATCGATGCGATTGAAGTATGGGATGCCGCTCTTCGCATCATTCCGGGATTTGCTATGGCTCAGGCCAATCGAGGCTATGGACTCAGGCACTACAGTAGTCTCCTGGACGATGACCGCGAGCGTGCGATCCTTCTTCTTCATGCTTACGATGGACTTGTCGCGGCGACCGCCGCGGGTGCAACATTTGACGCTGTTTATCCAGCTGCCGTTCTAAGTCAGATCGCGGAAGCAGCAGACGAATGCGCTGGGGCGGCGGATTTTGATCGTATTCGGGCGCAGCAAAATCTTGATGGACCGTCGCTTGGGCGGAACAAGGCGGAGCGTTCCTACAGGCAATGGTGTCTCGACAACCGGTTGTTTTTGAATGTGCTCAACGATTTGGGCGCGCATTCTGCGGCTGCTTCCGACGATCTCGTCTTGCCACCGATCGGCGAAGAATTTGACGAGCGTCCCGGTGTCGTTACGCCACCTCATATCGTCGGTTTTTTCAACCAGATGAAACAGGAATACACGTCGGCACGCTTCATGTTGTATGAGGGACTTCAAGATACGAAAGTGCATTTCGCCGACCGTGGTGTGTTTCTGTTAAATACTTTAGATTTTCCGCTTCATTCGCTTGCGACTGAGCGCGTTCGTACTGCATTTCGCCTTGGTTATTCTCTGCTCGATAAAGTGGCGTTCTTCGTCAACCACTATTGGAAATTGGGAAAAAACCCAGATCGAATCTACTTCAAAAATGTCTGGATGGTCGAAGGCAAAACGCAGCTTCTTGACTGCTTCAAGGCGTACGAAAATTGGCCGCTGCGCGGGCTCTACTGGCTCTCGAAGGAGCTGTTCGACGATGAGCTCGAGCACACAACGGCAGCCGATGCGCGCGAACTGCATGATATCCGTAACGCGCTTGAGCACAAATACCTTCAGGTCCACGAAGGCTGGGCGTGGCCAATCATTGCTGGGCCGCCAAGCGCCCATGGTTTGGGGCTGTCTGTCGCCAGCGATCTGCTTGAGGCCAAGGCGAGGCGCGTGATGAAGATCGCACGATCAGCATTGATCCAACTCGTCCTGGCTATTGGGGTCGAAGAGCGTGCCCGCGTGTGGAACGGGCCCGGCACTCTCGTCGGAACCATGCCGCTTTACGGGCTCGAAGATCGACGGAAGCGCCGCGACCCTATGTAGCATCGGGGAGAAGGGCGGCGACGCCAACAAAAAAACCCGGTCCAGGCGGGGCCGGGACCGGGTCAGGTTCGGCCCGTTTGCGCGACGGGCCTCAGGGTGGAGGGCGGGGTGCGCCCTCCGGGGAAGGGGTGCCGAGGGGGTGGCCTCGGGGAACTCGGGGGAGGGCGCGGCCCTCCGGGTGGTGTGGCTGGGCTCAGACCAGGCCGACGTTCTGGGCGGTCTGGGCCGCCAGGGCCAGGGCATAGGCGGCGACCACGGCCAGGGTCAGGCGGTCGAACAGGCGGGCGGTCAGGAACTTGGTCATTTCGGTGGTCCTTCGTGTCTCTTGTTTCGTTGGATGTCGCCGCCCGCGTCAGGCGATCGCGGCGATGTTGCCGGCGCTCTCGATCACCAGCGCGGCGGCGTAGAGCAGCACCACGACAGTGGCCAGGCGGCCGAAGATTGCGTTGAAGCCCAGCTTTTCCATCGCGGGTCTCCGTTCCTTCGTGTTGCGGTTCAGGCCAGCAGGTTGCCGGTCATCTGAACCAGGGCGGCCGCGCTGTAGGTCAGCACGACCAGGGTCGCGATACGGCCGAAGCTGAGGTGCCCGGCGATCTTCGTGATGGTCGTCATGTCCATCCTCCACTCGGTCGTCCGGCGGGGTCCCCTCGGGTCCGCTATCGCCTGAACGATGAATAATAAATATCTCAAGATTTATTCACTGCAAGGGGAATCTGCGGGGTTTCTGTAAATTTTTTCCGATCCGTTCACTCTTCAGGCGCGACATTCTGACGCAAAGCGAGGGTTTCCGCGGATTTCCGTGAAAATCGGGAAAAATGTTCAGCCGTCACGGCCCGGCGGAATCGACCAAAGGAGGGGGCGATTCCGCCTTTGCTGAACGATCTGGGGATGCGTTCCCGATATGACAAGGAGTCAGTTTGCCGCGGAGGGGCGGCAAGCGGTCGCACGGAGGGCGCAGAGGGGTGCCGTCGAAGGGGAGCGCCGAGGAGGTGGAAGCGCCGAAAGGGAAGCGCCGAAGGGGAATGCCGTCAGGCGGCGTCCGCGGGCTTGGCGGCGCGGGCTTCGCGGCGGCACAGGCCGTTGATCAGGAGATCGATCACGCCCGCGGCCTCGCGCTCGAGCTTGTCGAGGGTGAGGCCGGAGAAGAGCTGGGGATAGCGGAACTTGAAGGTGGCGGACTGGATCATCTCGGCGGTGAAATTCACGTCCTCGATGTCGAATTCGCCGTTGGCATTGCCCATGGCCAGGATCTCGGCAATCAGCGAGCGCACCCGGGCCAGGCCCTCGTTGGCGACATGGGGGCGCTCGCGCGCCACGATCTCGGCCATCTCGATCCAATGCTGGTCCTTCTCGAGCTCGTGGAAAGTGATTTCCATCTGCTCCATCAGGAAGCTGCGCAGCCGTTCGACCGCCGTGATATTGGGCCGGCGCACCACCTCGCGCAGCCGCTCGGCCGTGCGGATGAAGCTCTGCCGGGCGATTTCCTCGGCGATGTCGAGCTTGGACATGAAGTAGCGGTAGAGGTTGCCGGCCGACATCTTGCAGTCGCCCGCCAGCTCCGCCATCGTCGTTTTGCCATAGCCATAGCGGGACAGCCGCTCCATCGCGGCTGTGATGATGGCTTGCTTGATTTCCTCGTGACGCTTCATCCCAGACGCAATTTATCGGCTGAATCCTGAACACTCAACATAACGTTCATGCTTCATAGGCCAAATTTGCAAGGAAATTCGGCATGTTGCAGAGCAGCATGAGAATTTTCTCATGTTCCGTTCAAATATGGTGTCAACTTCGCCGGCTCCGAAGAATCGTTGGAATGGCACCCATGCTCTTTGCTGTGATCTGCACCGACAAGCCCGGCGGCGGGCCGATTCGCGCGGCCAACCGGCCGGCGCACCTGGACTGGCTGAAGGCCGGCGGCGACCGGGTGAAACTGGCCGGTCCCTTCCTCGCTCCCGACCAGCAGGCGATGACCGGCAGCCTCCTGGTGCTCGAGGCCGAGGACGAGGCGGCGGTGCGCGCCTTCGCCGCGACCGACCCTTACGCCCAGGCCGGGCTGTTCTCCGCCGTGGAGTTCAAGCCCTGGCGCTGCGTCGTGGCGCAGCTCTAGGAACGGGGGCGGCGATGGCTCACTGGCTGGTCAAGACCGAACCGGGCGCCTGGTCCTGGGCCGATCAGGTCCGCGACGGCACCACCTTCTGGTCCGGTGTCCGCAATTATCAGGCTTCCAACAACCTGAAGGCCATGAAGAAGGGCGACCGCTGCTTCTTCTACCATTCGGTCAGCGAGAAGCAGATCGTCGGCGTGGTCGAGGTGGTGAAGGAATATTACCCGGACCATACGGACGAGAGCGGCCGCTTCGGCATGGTCGACTTGAAGGCGGTGAAGCCGCTGAAAACCCCGGTCACCCTCGACCAGGTGAAGGAAGATCCGGCGCTCAACCACCTCGCCCTGGTGAAACAGTCGCGCCTCTCGGTCATGCCGGTCGACGACGCGGCCTGGGCGCGGATCTGCGAACTCGGCGGCATCAAGGCCTGAAGGCGCCGATCGCGGCGATGCCGGCCGCGCCGCTGCCGGCCAGGCGCCCGACCGTCGTCCCGTCGATCCCGCCCAGGGCATAGACGGCAAGACCCGGCACCCGGCGGACCAGCCCGGCGAAGCGGACGATACCCAGGTGGGGCGCGCCCGGATGGCTCGCGGTCGGCAGCACGGGTGACAGCAGCACGGCCGAAACCCCGGCCCGTCTCGCCCGGATCAGGGCGGCCATGCCATGGGCGGCGGCGGTGGCGAAGCCCCGCACCCGGGGCGGCAGGCGCTTCTCCGGCCAATGCACCCCGGCCCGGAGCTGCCGCGCCAAGGTGGGATCCCCCGCCACCAGCAGGCGAAGGCCGCGCCGCCGGCAGACGGACGCGAGCGCCAGCCCGAGGGCGAGGCGCGCCCCGGCCGGCAGGTCGCCGTCGCGCAGGATCACCAGGCTGCCGCGCGGCAGAAGGGCCACGGCGGCGACAGGATCGGGCAGGCGGGCGCGGTCGGTCAGCAGCACCAGGGGCGGCAATCGCCCGCAGGCCGCATGGCGGGCGTTGAGGCGGCGGGCGCCGGTTGCTAGGGTCTCTGCCGTCATGAGCACCATCGATTCTTCCGAAACCGTCGCCGATCGCCTGGCCTATGTCGAGGCGCGCATCGCCAAGGCGGAGCGCGGCGCCGGCCGGCCCGCCGGCTCCGTCCGCCTGGTCGCCGTCTCCAAGACCCACGAGGCGGAGGCGGTGCGCGAAGCCATCGCCGCCGGCCAGCGCCGTTTCGGCGAGAACCGGGTGCAGGAGGCGGAAGGCAAGTTCCCCGCCCTGAAGGCGGAATTCCCCGACCTCGAACTGCACCTGATCGGCCCCTTGCAGACCAACAAGGTGAAGGAGGCGGTCGCCCTCTTCGACGTGATCGAGACGGTCGACCGCGAGAAACTGGCTGCCGCCATCGCCCGCGCCAGCGAAGCCCAGGGCCGGCGCCCGCGCTGCTTCGTCCAGGTCAACACGGGCGAGGAACCGCAGAAGGCGGGCTGCCTGCCGGGCGAGACCGACGCCCTGGTCGCCCTCTGCCGCGACACCTACAAGCTCGACGTGGTGGGCCTCATGTGCATCCCGCCGGTCGAGGAGGAGCCGTCGCTCCATTTCGCCCTGCTGGGCAAGCTGGCGGCGCGGAACGGCCTCAGCGAGCTGTCCATGGGCATGTCCCATGATTACGAGACGGCGGTGCGCCTGGGCGCCACCTATGTCCGCGTCGGCACCGCGATCTTCGGCGCCCGGGCCTATCCCACCCCGTGAACGACCAGGCGTGAGGCGGGCGTCAGCCCGGCCACGATCGCCTTCAGATCATCCAGGGTGAAGGCGACGCAGCCGGCCGTCGGCCCGCCGTCGGCCCGCCTGACATGCAGGAAAATGGCGCTGCCCGCCCCCGGCACCACCGGATCGTCGTTGTGCCCGACTACGACGAGAAGATCGTATAGCGGATCGTCCCGCCACATCACCTCGTGACTGGCCGGATAGGGCAGGGCGACCGGCCGGTTGTAGGCGGGATCTTCGGGCGCATCGCACCAGCCGTCGCCCGGCGCCAGGGCCGCGACCAGCAGGCCGGACTCGGGCGCCGCGATCCGGTCCGGCCGGTAGAGCACGCGGCGGAGCGGCCAGGTCCCGGCCGGCGTGCCGCCGTCCCCTTCCCGCTTGTCCGCGACGATGCCGGCCCGGCCGAGCGCGGCGGCATAGCGTCGCCCGGCGAAGGTGACCGTGCCGTCCGGAAAGACTTCGACGTCCTGTGGACCGATTCCCTGTGTCATTCCGCCAGTCTAGAGCACCGGCGGAATGAGCGGCATTCCGCCGGTGCTCTGATTTTTTGATTTGACGCATCTTCGGACGGCGAACCGGATTCCACTTCGCCTGCAGATGCTCTAGCGCCCTCGTCAGGGCGCGGGCAGGGCCACGGCGGCGCCCGCCCCGCCGGCCCCGGCGGTGCTGTAGCGTTCGAGGTTGGCGCGCATCATGCGCAGGGCGGCGTCATAGCTCGACTTGTCGTCGGGGTGGATATCCATCGGCACCGGCCGGGGCGAGCGGCTGCCGCCACTGGCATGGGCCGGGAAGAAGCGGCGGCCGTCGGTCGAGCCGGCACTGGCGGTGACCACGGACGGCGTCGCGGCGATGGCGGCGGCGGCTTCGGCGGTGGCATCGGGCGCCGCGGCGGCGGCCTCGGCCGGTTTGGCGTCATCGGCCGGCTTGGCGCCGACCGAGCGGACCAGGGCGTCGAAGGCGGCCGGGCTCAGTTGCGGCACGCCCGAGGCGGCGGTGCGGCCAGTGGCGGGAGGTGTCGTGGTGGGGGGCGTCGCGGCGGCCACCTGGGTGGCGGCGGTGGTGGCAGCGCTGGCGGTGGCCGCAGGCGCGGTGGTGGCTTCGGCGATCAGGCCGCCGGGGCCGGCCGCGGGCTTGGCGCTGGCGATGGCGGTGGTGGCGGGCTTGCCGCCGTCGCCGATGCCGATCGCGGCCAAGGCCCGGGCGGCCGGGTCGGCGCCGCCGATCTGTTCGGCGACCGCGCTGGCGACCGCGACACCGGCGCCGATCGGCCCGCCATAGATCGTATCGCCCAGGATCTTCATGGCCGGCCGGATGGTATCGCCGGTAATCGCCCGATAGATCGAGGAGACGATGGGCAGGTGTTGCAGCGGGTTGATCACGTCCAGCACGTCGCCGAAGGACAGTTCTTCCTGGTCCGGCTTGTTGGTCAGGATGAAATCGGCGTCCACCGCGGTCACCTCGGCCCGCTTGCCCGGCATCAGGCGCGGCGGCCGCGCCTGGGTGGCGGCGGCGTCGGTCGTCGAAGCGGTTGCGGTCATGGTGGTCCTCCCGGTGTTCGGTCGGAACCCTGCAAGCCGCGGGCCAGGAATGGCGCCAGCGATTTCAACGGCTTAGGGCGGGGGTGAGGGCGACCCGGCAGCTTCTGCCGGGTCGAATGCTCACAGCAGGTGGCCGCTCTTCGCCTTCTTGGTGGCGAGATAGAAGCGGTTGTGATTATTGGCCGGGAAGGCGTGGGGCACACGCTCCACCACGTCGATGCCGCAGGCCTTCAGGCCCTCGACCTTCTCGGGGTTGTTGGTCAGCAGGCGGACGGCGGAAAAGCCCATCAGGCGCAGCATCTCGGCCGCCGGGCGGAAGATCCGCTCGTCCGGGTCGAAGCCCAGGCGCTCGTTGGCCTCGACCGTGTCGAAGCCCTGGTCCTGCAGGCGATAGGCCTTCAGCTTGTTCATCAGGCCGATGCCGCGGCCTTCCTGGGCGAGGTAGAGCAGCACGCCGCCGCCGGCTTCCGCGATGGTGCGGATGGCACCCCGGAGCTGTTCGCCGCAATCGCAGCGGAGCGAGCCCAGAAGGTCGCCGGTGAAGCATTCCGAATGCAGCCGGCCCAGTACGGGCAGGTGGCGGGGCGGATCGCCGATCAGGATGGCCAGATGCTCGATGCCGCCGTCCGGCGGGCGGAAGCCGATGATGCGCGCCTGTTCGGCATCGGCGAGCGGCACCCTGGCGTCGGAGACGATGCGAAGGCCGCGTGCCGCCGCCTCGTCGTAATCGGTGATGGCGTCGGCCGGGACCGAGAGCAGGCCCTCGTCGCCCGTGACATCGGCGACCAGGGCGGCAGGCAGCAGTCGGGCCAGCTTCAAGAGCTTCACCGCGGCGAATTCGGCCGCATAGGGCGAGCGGCGCAGGACCGAGAAGGGACCGCGCAGCGGATGGTCGAGGTCGACGGTCGGATCGGCCAGGGAGGCGATGGTGGCGGCGTCCAGCCCGGCCGAGAGCGGCAGGGCGACGGGATCGCCGACCAGGGGGCGGAGCTTCAGCGTGGCCGCGCGGCGATTGGTCAGCAACAGCCGGGCCTCGGCGCCGATGAAACCGGCGAGCCGTTCCGGGGTTGCATATTCGGCAGCGGAAACGCGCAGGGAATGACCGGCGCCATCGTTGACCACGACGTCGAGCCCGCGCCGCAGTTCCGAGACGGCGCGATCGACGATGACGAGGCCCGAGGCCGGTGAGGTACCGAAGGGTGACGACATGGCGCGCAGTCTAAGCACAGATCGGGCGGCCTTGCAGCCGCAGATGACGGACGCCGCGTCATGGCTCCCTTGCAGCGAAGCGGCGCCGGCCGCACAGTGGTCGATGATGCAGAATCGCCGTAAATCGAGCCGCCAGCCCGCCCCTATCCCCGCCCGTATCCTCGTCGCCGTCGAGGACGGGGTCTTGGCGCGCACGCTTGCGGAAGCGCTGGCGGGGGCCGGATTCGCGGTCGCCGCGGCGGCGGGGCCGGGGGCGGCGGCGGCGCATTTCGCCGAGGCGGACCTCGTGCTCGCCGATCGCGACGCGGTCGAGGGCGGCGCCGATGCCGTGCTGGCGGCGGAAGGCTGCACCCTGCCCATCGTCGCCCTGACCGGGGCGGACGATCCGAGGCCGCCCGCCGGGGCCGGCGGCCAAGTCATGCTGCTGCGGAAGCCCTTGCGTCTCGATGCCCTGGTCGACGGGGTGCGGGGCGGGCTCGCCGCCGGGGCGGGCGCCCTGGTGATCGGCCGCTGCCGCCTGTTCGCCACCTCGCGCACCCTGGTCGGGGCGGCCGGCGAGGCGGTCCGCCTGACCGACAAGGAAACCCAGATCCTGGCCCGGCTGGCCGCGGCGATCGGCCGCGTGGTGCCGCGGGAGACCCTGCTGGCCGACGTCTGGGGCTATGGCGCCGCCATCGCCACCCATACGATCGAGACCCATGTCTATCGCCTGCGCCGCAAGCTGGCCCAGGCCATGGCCGGCGGCGCCGACCTGATCCGGGCCGAGGACGGGGGCTATCGCCTGGCACTGGCCTGAAGCCGCTGTCTGGAGGCCGCCCATGCGCGGGCGTCGCTGCTGCCCGGTCCCGCCCGGCGCTTGACAGTTTGCGGCCGAGCCCCGAAGTTGCCGGGCCTACTCTCGGATCGGAGACCACAATCATGTCGGTATCGCTGACCCTGCCTGACGGCAGTCTGCGCTCCTATCCGGGGCCGGTCAGTGGCACTACCCTTGCCGCCGACATCGGCCCCGGTCTCGCCAAGGCCGCCCTCGCCATGCGCGTGGACGGCGAACTGGTCGATCTCGCCCAGGTCATCGAGCAGGACGCCAAGGTCGAAATCATCACGCGCAAGTCGGCCGAAGCGCTCGACCTGCTGCGTCACGACTGCGCCCACGTCATGGCGGAGGCGGTGCAGGAACTCTTCCCCGGCACCCAGGTGACGATCGGCCCCTCGATCGAAAACGGCTTCTATTACGATTTCGCCCGCGGCGAGCCCTTCACGCCCGACGACCTCGCGGTGATCGAGAAGCGCATGCACGAGATCGTCGAGCGCGACGAGGCGATCAAGCGCGAGGTTTGGGAGCGGGATGCCGCCGCCGCCTTCTTCCTGGACAAGGGTGAGATCTACAAGGCCGAGATCATCCGCGACATCCCGGCCGGCCAGAACATCAGCCTCTATAGGCAGGGCGACTTCATCGACCTCTGCCGCGGCCCCCATCTGCCCGCCACGGGCAAGCTCGGCCACGGCTTCAAGCTGATGAAGGTGGCCGGCGCCTATTGGCGCGGCGACCATCGCAACGCCATGCTCCAGCGCATCTACGGCACCTGCTGGCGCGACGAGAAGGAGCTGAAGGATTATCTCCATCAGCTCGAAGAGGCGGAAAAGCGCGACCATCGCAAGCTCGGCCGCGAGATGGACCTGTTCCACCTCCAGGAAGAGGCTGCGGGTTCGGTCTTCTGGCATGCCAAGGGCTGGACGCTCTACCGCATCCTGGAGAATTACATCCGCCGCAAGATCGAGGCCGACGGCTACGAAGAGGTGCGCACGCCGCAGCTCGTCGACAGCTCGCTCTACATCGCCTCGGGCCACTGGGAGATGTATGGCGACAACATGCTGAAAGTGCCGGTGGACGAGGGCAAGCGCATGTTCGGCGTGAAGCCGATGAACTGCCCCGGTCACGTGCAGATCTTCAAGCAGGGCCTGGTGTCCTACCGCGACCTGCCGATCCGCATGGCCGAATTCGGCTGCTGCCACCGCAACGAACCCTCAGGCGCGCTGCACGGCATCATGCGCGTGCGCCAGTTCGTGCAGGACGACGCCCATATCTTCTGCACCGCCGACCAGGTGGTGGAGGAGACCAAGAAGTTCTGCCGCCTGCTCGAATCCGTCTATGCCGACCTCGGCTTCTCCGACTTCAAGGTGATCCTGGCGACGCGCCCCGAAAAGCGCATCGGCACGGACGCCGAATGGGACAAGAACGAGGGCGACCTGGCCGCTGCCATCACCGAGGCGGGCCTCAGCTTCGAAGTCTCGCCCGGCGACGGCGCCTTCTACGGCCCCAAGATCGAATTCCATCTCCGCGACGCGATCGGCCGGACCTGGCAGTGCGGCACGCACCAGCTCGACAGCCTGCTGCCCCAGCGGCTCGACGCCAGCTATATCGCGGCCGACGGTTCGAAGCAGCGCCCCGTGATGCTGCACCGGGCCATTCTCGGCTCGCTGGAACGCTTCATCGGCATATTGATCGAGCATTACGCCGGTCACCTGCCGCTCTGGCTGGCGCCGACCCAGGCCGTGGTGGCGACCATCACCTCGGACGCCGACGGTTACGCAGAGCAGGTGGTGGCGGCCCTGAAGGCGCGCGGCCTCCGGGTCGAGCTCGATACGCGGAACGAGAAGATCAACCTCAAGGTCCGCGAGCATTCGCTGGTGAAGACGCCCTATATGCTCGTCCTCGGCAAGCGCGAGGCGGAAGAGGGCAAGGTCGCGCTGCGCAAGCTGCTCGGCGGCGAACAGGTCGTGCTGGGTCTCGACGATGCGGTCGCCCGCCTCGCCGAGGAAGCCCTGCCGCCGGCCTGACGAAAGACCGGCCCATGCATATCGTCGACGTCATCCCGTTCAAGGAACGCTATTCGGTGACGGCGGCGGGGGCGATCGCGCTCTGCGTCGACCAGATGGCGGGCGTTGAGACGGGTGAGGTCACGGTATTGGGCAAGGCGTGCCCCGATCCCCTGAGCGGGGCACGCCTGCAACCGGTGCCGTCCTTCTATCTGACCTGGCGCTTCAAGGCCGCCTATGTCATGGGCTGGGAGGCGCTGTTCTATTTCGAGGGGCTGCGGCGCGCACTCCGGCGGGCGAAGCCGGACGTCATCCACGTCCACAACCGGCCCCTGATGGCGGTGATGCTGCAACGGGAATTCCCCGAGGTCCCGGTCTTCCTGTTCCTGCACAACGATCCCATGGAAATGCGCGAGCTGCGCCCGCCCAAGAGCATCGGCGACCAGCTCGGCATCCTGGCCGGCATCATCGCCCTGAGCGGCTGGATCGAGGACCGGCTCTACGAGGCGGTGCCGGGCGTGCCGCGCCACCTGGTGCAGCGGATCGCCAATGTGGTGGCGACCGAGGCCGCCGCCATTCCCGACGACGAGCTCTTCGCCGGCAAGGAGAAGGTGGTGCTCTTCGTCGGCCGCATCGTCGGCAGCAAGGGGGCGCTGCCCTTCGCCGAGGCGATGGCGCCCCTGCTCGATGCCCACCCCGATTGGCGCGCGGTGGCGCTGGGCGGCTTCCGCATGGGCACCACCGACTGTTCGCAACCGAGCGAGTATCAGACCGCCTTCCTCGATGCGGTGAAGCGCCACGAGCGGCTGAGCTTCCTCGGCCCCCGACCCTTCGCCGAAACCATGGACTGGATGCGCCGGGCGGCCGTACTGGTCGTCCCCTCGCGCCATAAGGAAGCCTTCGCCCGGGTCGCGGTCGAGGGCATGTTTTCGGGTGCTGCCCTCGCCGTCTGCAAGATGGGCGGGGCCTTGACCGAAATCGCACCGGAAGAATCCGGCGCCGTCCATTTCGACGCCCCGGCGGCCGACCAGATCGCCGCCGCCGTCGGCCCCCTGATGGCCGACGATGCCGACCGCCTGGCGCGCGCGCGCCGCGGCCGGGCCTATGCCGAAGCGCATTACGCGCCCGCCGCCCTGGGCCGCAAGATCGACGAATTGCACCGGGCGGCCCTGGAGCAGCGGCAATGACGGCCGTAACGCTTCCGATCTCGGCCTTCGTCATCGCCAAGAACGAGGCGCCGACGATCGGCCGTGTGATCGACAGCGTCGCTGGCCTGGTCGACGAAGTGATCGTGATCGACAGCGGCAGCACCGACGGCACACAGGCGATCTGCGAACAGAAGGGCGCCCGCGTCGTCTTCAACGCCTGGCCCGGCTACGGCCCGCAGAAGCGTTTCGGCGAAGACCTGTGCCGCAACGACTGGGTCTTGAACCTGGACGGCGACGAAGTGGTCTCCGCCCCCCTGGCGGCGCAGATCCGTGCCCTTTTCGCGCCCTCGCCGGCGCTCGACGGCTATACGCTGGCGCGCCGCGTGGTGCTGCCGGGCGAGACGGCGCCGCGCCGCTTCGCCCCGGCCGACCATTGGCTGCGCCTCTATCGCCGCTCGGTCATGCGTTTCGCCGACAGCCCGGTGCACGACAAGGTGGTGATCCCCCCGGGGCAGAGGATCGGCCGCCTGGCGGGCGTGCTCGACCACTACGCCTTCCGCTCCTTCGGCCATCTGATCGCCAAATATAATTCCTATACCGACCTGCACGCCAAGACGGCCAAGCCCAAGGCGGCCGGGCCGCTGATCGCCAAGGCGCTGACCATCTTCCCCTTCGCCTTCCTGAAGGCCTATGTGCTGCGCCGGCATTTCGTGCTCGGCTGGTACGGCGTCTCCCTCGCCCTGCTGTTCGCCTTCTTCCGGGTGGCGAAATATACGAAGCAGCTCGAACGGGCCAAGGGGGTGACGCAGTGAGCCTGCGGACCCTGAGCCCGGTGGTGGAGCGCGCGGTCGGCGCCGACGTGCGCTGCATCGCCGTGCTGCTGGCCCACAACGAGGCGCTGCGCATCGAGGATTTCCTCCGCCATCACCGCGCTCTCGGCATCGGCCATTTCGTCATCGTCGACGACCGTTCGACCGACGCCACCCGCACCCTGATCGAAGGGATGCCGGACGTCTCGGTCTACGAGCCGAACGGCACCACCTACAAGCAGCACAAGGCCCAGTGGCGGGCGGAACTGGGGGCCCGCTACGGTGCCGGCCGCTGGCTCCTGTTCAGCGACATCGACGAGCTGCTGGTCTATCCCGGCTGCGAGAGCCGGCCGCTCGGCCGCCTGCTCGACCATCTCGAAGCCCAGGGCGCGGAAGCCCTGTTCACCCCCATGGTCGACATGTATGCGGCCGAGGCGCTGGACCGGAGCGCCTATCGCCGGGGCGAATCGATGCTGGAGCATTTTCCCTGGTTCGACGGCGACGGTTTCCGCCTGGCGCCGCCTTCGTCCAAGCATCTCCGCCGCTTCCCGACCCCCGGCCTCGACCTCCTGGGCGGTACGCGGGAGCGCCTGTTCGAGCGCCGCAACCCGCCGAACGCCTTCCAGCGCTGGCTGATCCGGCGCTTCCAGGGCCTCGACCGCACGCTGATGCCGGGGCCGCTCGAAGCCTTCTGCCTGCAACTGGTGAACGGCCTGGTGAAGCGCCGCTTCCCCCGGCCGCCGCTGGTCATGAGCAAGGTGCCGCTGGTCCGTTGGCGCGACGGCATGGCTTTCCCGGGCGGGCCGCATTCGCTGACCCCGCGGGTCGCGCTGGGTGACGTCTGGGGTGCCTTGCTGCATTTCAAATATATCGATGTCGCGGCCGAGACCGCCTATAAGGCGGCGCGCGGCCAGCACGCCAAGGGCAGCGTCCATTATCACGCCATGCTGGCCCAGCCCGAGAAATTCGCCAGGCCGGCGCTTTACGAAGGCTCGCGCCGCTATCGCTCCAGCGCCGATCTCCTGGCCTGCGGCCTGCTGCGCAGCAGCCCCGCCTGGGAGGCGCCATGACCATGCAGACCATGCCGGCGGCGAAACTGGTGGTCGCCTTCCCGGTCTACAACGGCGCACGCACGCTCGAAGGCGCCCTTCAGTGTATCGCCGACCAGGACTGCCGCGATTTTCGCGCCATCATCGTCGAGAACGGCTCGACCGACGAGACGCGGCAGATCGCAGAGGCCTTCTGTGCCCGCGACCCCCGCTTCCAGGTGATCCCGAACCAGAAGCACCTCGGCGTGATCGACAATTTCGTCCATACGATCGGCCTGGCCGCTTCGATGGGCGAATATTTCTGCCTGCGCGCGGCCGACGACAAGTCGAGCCCGGACTTCCTCTCGCGCCTGCTCGCCGCATTGGAGGCCGACCCCACCAAGATGCTGGCGGTCGGCGCCGCCGAGCGGATCTCGCCCGAGGGGCGGGAGCGGCTGACGCCCAAGCCCAATATCTTCGGCTTCGCCGAGCGGATCGCCCGGGGCAAGCCGCCGGGCAGCCTGCATTTCCCCTCCGAATGGTTCTACGGCGTCGTCCGCTCCAGGGGCGGGGCGGAGATCATGCTGCGCCGCTGGCCCGAGCTGGGCACGCCCTGGTGCGCCGCCTCCTATACGATCGCCGAATTCGTGGTGCGCGACATGGTCGCCTATGTCGAGGGGCCGGCCTATCACTTCTATCGGGGTTCCAGCTCGCCGACGCTCTATACCGCGAAGAGCCTGGCCGAGCGGATCCGCCAGCGCTGGCGCTATACGATGGGCTGTTTCCGGGTGCGTAAGAAGCTGCCGCCCATGTCGCTCTGGACCACCGTCCTGTTCTTCCACATGTGCTGGAAGGACGCCAAGCGGAAGACCGGCTACAAGCTGTTCGGCTTCCTCTGAACGCGGGCGAAGAAGTCGAGGTAGCGGTCGCAGATCACCTGCTTCGAATAATTCTGCCGCCAGGTCTCGCGGCCGGCCGCGGCGATCGCGCGGCGCAGGTTCTCGTCGTCCATGGCGCGGCGGATCGCCGCCGCCAGGCCCTCGACGTCGCCCGGATCGGCCTGTAGCCCGTTGACCCCGTCCTGCACCAGCCAGGCCTGGCCCTCGCAGCGGGTGGTGACGACCGGCAGGCCGACGCTCCAGGCTTCCAGCGTGACATTGCCGAGCGGTTCTTCGCGCGACGGAAAGACGCAGAGGTCGGCCGCCTTCAGCAGCGCCGCCTGGTCGGTGCGCCAGCCGAGGAAGCGGATCCGCTCGCCGAGGCCGGCCGCCGCTACCCGGCGCTTCAGATCCTCCTCGACCGGGCCGCGCCCGGCGATCCTGAGGTGCACATGGCCGGGCAGGCGGGCCATGGCGTCGATCAGCACGTCGAAGCCCTTGGAAAAGTCGAGCCGGCCGAGGGCCATGATCAGGAAGGCGCCGGGCGGCACCTCCAGCGTCGCGCGCTCTGCCGCCGGCTGGTCCGGCAGCTCGCCGAAATTGGTGATCAGCACGGCCCGCTCGGCCGGCCAGCCGTCGTCGACGATATGCTTCACGATGCCGGGCGTATTGCCGATCAGCCAGTCGCAGCTCTTGTAGTTGTGCACCGGGTACCAGCCGCCCAGCCGGCCGACACCGACCCAGGGCCCGCGCGGCAGGCGGCGCGCGGCGCGGTTCATCCAGGCCATCACGATGTCCGGCTGCTGTTGCTTCAGGGTCCGGCGCAGCAGGAGGCGGCCCCTGAGGTCGAACCATTTGCTGACCGGCAGCGTGGTCAGGGGCAGGCCGGTCGCCCGGGCGTCCTCGGTCAGTTGGGCGCCCTCGTTCACGATCAGATGCTGTTCGACGCCCCTTTCGGCCAGGGCGCGAGCGAGCTTGATG
>Ga0265297_10002323_pt1 | contig 39294 bp, 44 predicted proteins | sample Munlanlwell13791_FD_192502 | JGI IMG/M metagenome (GOLD analysis project Ga0265297, IMG submission 192502) | Leachate microbial communities from a municipal landfill in Southern Ontario, Canada - Leachate well 137-91 | ecosystem: Engineered > Solid waste > Landfill > Unclassified | place...
TCACGCCTCATATTTGTTATTCCTGAGGTAGCGGTAACTCTTCGCCTGGAGGCAATCGGCGTTCTCCCTTCGGACCGCGCTTTTCTCCTGGCCCCTTGAGCCCATAACCTTTACTAAATTCTCCTTGCAATGCTTTGAATTTTTCTTGTTGCTCAGGCATAAGGATACTCATAATCTCTTTGTCGCTTTTCTCCCGAATCTGGACAATTGCACCGCGAATATTCTCCCCCACTTGATCGATTTCCTGACGAGTTTTCTCTAAAATATCTGCCACTTTTGTTTTTTGCTCCTGGTTAAGTCCTAACCTGGCTGTAAACATTTCAATAGGGCCGCCGCCACCGCCCATTCTTTCTCTATGTTCTCTTGGGCCATAGCCCATAAAACGTTCGGCCTTTTCTCTAAAACCCGGCTCCCCCGGGCCATGCAAAGAAAAATCTGGCCTCTTTGTTATGCTAGCCCCAACCAATACACCTGCCAAAACACATAAAGCTGCGAATATAGCCAAATACACCGCGTTCTTATTCATCCTGGCCACCTCCTTATATTAGTTTTGCGCACCCAATATCAATCCCAAAGCGGTTTCCCTTGTCGTTTGTGAGCCGCTTAATATATGTTCATCCAGTGAATAAGTAATCATCTGCTGTTTAGAAGCTGCGACAAGAAACATGATTGATAATAAAATCGCGGCAACGGGAACAGGGATGAGCCGGCGGGAAAGATTACCCAAGCCAGCCAACCACGATAAACTCTCTTCGGCATGCTGTTGGCTTACGATTTTCTCTTTCAGACGGAAAACCAGGTAATCCTCAGGCAAAGTTTTGCGTTCCTTATCCAGCATAAGCTGTTTAACCTTAAAAAGCTCCAGGTAGTCTTCATTGCAAATATGACAGATACCCAGATGTTTCTTAACAAAAACAGCATCAATATCGCTTATCTCCTTATCAAGATAACAAGACAACAGTTTTTTTACCCTTCCACACTCTTTCATCTTTGACCTTCTTTGAGCTTGAGCAATTCTTCCTTAAGGAACTCTCTACCCCGGTAAATCTTTGACGCCACTGTCCCCATGCCGCAACCTAAAATCTCCGCTATCTGCTTATAATTTAATCCTTCAACATCCTTCAGCACGAGCGCAGCCCTGTATTCTAATGGCGTACCTGCCAATACTTTCTCAAGCATTGTTTTCTCTTCTTTTTTTGCCAATACTTCATCCGGGCCGTCATAGCTGCTTATACTATTTTCTATAGCTATTTCATCGTTAACGAGATTCTTTCTCTTTCGCAAGAAATCGTAAGTTGTATTCACCGCAACACGGTAAAGCCAAGTTGAAAATCGGCAATTTTGCCTAAAAGAGCTTAAGCTGTGGTAAATCTTCAAGAAAACCTCCTGCGAGATATCTTCACTTTCCCCGTCTTTACCAATAAGGGAATAAACGATATTCAAGACCCTATTCTGGTATTTTCGCACCAACATTGTAAATCCCCCCGCGTCGCCAGAAAGAAACCGCTCTATGCAAAGGATATCCTCATCCATTTGGCTTTCCATATATTAGACGTAAAGATATTAATTTTCTTCCCGAATTTTTAAAGATTTTTCAACCAGGGCACAGGAACTTATTTCATTTTTGCTTAGATATCCTGTCCTTTAAAGAGGCCATATGATCAAAAAACTTTAAGAATTTGTTAAACTCATCTTCGGGAAAAATACTAATTGCCCTCTTGTGATGAGGGGGGCCGGAAATAATGATGACATTATCCCCGGGTTTAATATCCATTATTTTTCTCGCTTCTGCCGGGATAACAATCTGCCCTTTCGTCCCTACCGGAACTTTGCCGTAAAACTTTGGGAAAGCGTTCATTTTCCTGCTCCTTTCAGTTTTTTCAAGATATACTTTGTATAACTAGTATGAAAAGTATTACCTTTTATACAAAGTATAACCAAAGCTATGCCCTTTGTCAATATATTTCTGTTGTGCTGACGTAGTGAAGACAATAGATTTATTTCATTCGGGGTAACCTCTGTGATAATAGATATTGGGAAAATTAAAAGGTGAACTTCGTAAGGAGTGGCGGGATGATGAATACGTGGAGATCTATCCGGATAAGGCTAGGTAGAGATTATTTTAACTTTTATCGAGATTTTGTTGGTTTTATTTTACCTTAGCTGGGATATAGGCAAGAGAAAGCATCCTGTAGACATTGGCTTTGCGGGCGGAGAAATCCGGGGGCGTCAGCTTATCCCGGGTTACTTCAATTATCCCCTTTTCCTCCAGCTCCAATAATCCCAAGGAAATGGTGGTATCGCTTATTCCATAAATTTTTGACATATCCTGCTGACTGCGGAACCAAAAGGGATATCGCGTTGAGCGGCTGGCTTCATACAAACAGATCAAATACATATATTTTGCCCGCATGGATAAACTGTCAGAATATCCATATCCCCAAAACTCAAAAGGAATTGTTATAAACGGCTCTTCGGTTTTCTTGGCGTTTTCAGTTTTTAAAGTAACTTTGCCCTCCCTGTAATCTATAAGGCCGTAACCCTTGAGGCTCTTAAGCGAGCGGTGTATCCTCTCGTAAAAATAGTGATGTTCATCACGATATTTTCCTAAATCCGTTGGCGCGACATATCCCATTTCTTGCGCTAAGTAATCATAATCAATATAAAAAGACGATCTGCCTGTCTCCTGGTAAAGTTTATATAATAATAAATAGAGGTTAAATTGCTTGAAAGCCTCTGCCTTAAGGAGCCTGGGGCCTGACTTGGGAGCAAGGATAAAATCAGACGGGATATTGACACCCTTAGGCGGCGGAAGAAATATATCTTCTTTCTGGATAGGAAGGTTTTCAATAAACCTCCTGGAGGAAAGGGCATCCCGGCGGGATTGCTCAAAATAGGTAACTTCATAATTATCCTCTATCGCCGCCCTTGACCAATTAGCGCTTCCTACAAACACATACCTATCATCAATAATAACTTCTTTTGTGTGCAAAAGCTGCTCCACGGTATCAAAAAAAACATCTATATTGTTCTGCCGCAATTTCTCATAGGCAAGGTGGTTTTCTTTTAACTTCGAATCTTCCAGGACAACCTTTACCTCTACCCCGCGGTTTTTGGCGGCGATAAGGTCATCAACCAGCTGATTAACCGGGTTAGTTTGATCCTTAGGGTCAATAATTATAAAATACATCGCTACGATGATTGAGCTTTTGGATTGGGATAGGTATTTGTGAAGGGTCTGATAGTAAGCCTTGCCGAAAAGAACTTCGGCGGAAGCGGTTATAGGGAAGAATAATATCAGAAAGCAGATAAGGAAAAACGGGAGGGTATTTTTTATTTTCTCAAGCTTCAACAGGAGCCCCCTTTAATTTCTTCATCTTCTTTGCGCCAGGCGGGGTCAACGATACACAAAAACTCCAAATTTGACTTACCGGTGTTTTTTATATACTGGGTTGAGCGTGGCGGGATGTAGATAGCGCAGCCACTGGTTACTTTTGAAACTTTTTTATCTATATGCATTAGGCCTGAGCCCTTCACGATATAATACACTTCTGTTGTCTTGAGCTTGTGGGCAGTTGTGACTTTACCCGGTTTGACTACCGCGTGCGCCAGGCTGTAACGGAATTTGAAGTTACCTTTATCAGCATGCAGGAGTTCGCGCAAAATCGCGTTATCCCCTGAAATAAATTTCGGGCAATCCTTTAATTTCTTGATAAACATCGCGCCTCCCCGGGCCAGAAAATGTTTTTAAGCAGAGAATACTATAAGACTTAGGAGAAAACTAATGATGCTAAAAAGTATGTAACCCCAGAAGGCCGGCCAGAAACCCGTAATTACAAAGCCTTTGACAATTTTAGAGACTAGAAGAAAAAGGGCTCCGTTGATAAAAAGGGTAAATACGCCTAAGGTAAGGATATTAATCGGAAGCGTAACCAGGATAATCAGGGGCCTTAAGAAAGCGTTAATGATCCCCAATACCAAGGCAATCACCAGGACAGTGGCGATGCTGGAAACTTCTATTCCTTTTACAATGTGGGCGACGATAAAAATCGATAACGAACTAATTCCCCATCTTACTAAGAAATGCAGCATTTTAACCCTCCTTGTATTTGTTATACAAATACATTGTTTATAACAAGTTACGTAGACTGTCTACTTTATAGATGCGGGCGTCAAATATTATATCACTTTGGAGCACCGGGCGCTTAAGTTTTATACCGTTCAGGCAGGTACATCTGCTAAGGGCGACATATAACTGGCCGTGGGTAAAGGCGCCATGCCCCAAATCGATAACCACTTTATCAAATGTCTGGCCCTGGCTCTTATGGATTGTTATTGCCCAGGCCAGCTTCAGGGGATATTGCGCGAATTCACCCACAACTTCATCTTCTATCTTGTCTTCAGCTTCATTATAGCTATATTCGATTTTTTGCCATTTCATGACAGGGATGTCGCATGCCAGGCCGTTGATATTGACGACTATCGAATCTTTCGATAAAGCCACAACCTTGGCAAGCGTGCCATTGACCCATCTTTTGTCAGGATCATTCTTTATCAATATTACCTGCGCGCCTTTTTTGAGCCTTAAGAACGAGTCAGTAGGATATGTGGATTCCTCGAATCTTCCGGTTGCCATGGCCTTATACACTATCTCTTTGCCGGGAAGTTTTGACAAACGATCCTGATTTATCGCGTTTGCCAGGCTGTTGGTCGTTGTCAGGATCACGGTGGAGTCTTTCCTGGAAACCTCTAACCCTTTTTGGACTCTCTTATTTAATATGCCCAGGTCATCTTCGGTATGCTCTTTATTCCTGACCCGGTTTAAGAGCTCCATGAACGAACTGTCTTTTTGTCTATATATAGTCGACAGCTCGATTGTCCTGATATGGCAGGCGTCAAATACTTTAGCGCTGAAAAAATAAGGAGTTGTATACCGTTCTTCCAGAAGTTGCCTTGCTTCATGCTCGACCACAGGAGAAAGCTGGAAAAGATCCCCAAAAAATACCATTTGGACCCCGCCAAACGGCGCCTTCATTCTACCGCGGTTGAGGCGCAAAGCATAGTCGATGCCGTCCATAAGGTCTGAGCGGACCATGGATACTTCATCTATTATTACCATATCAATATTTTCAAGCAAGCTTTTGTCCCTAAGGCGTTTTATAGCATCTTTCTGGATAATCTTCGGAGGGAGCCTGTAGAAGGAGTGGATTGTCTGGCCGCCGACATTAATGGCCGCCACGCCCGTCGGGGCTAAGACGATTATGTTTTTGCCGGTGTTGGCTTTAAAATATTTTAAAAGGGTGGATTTGCCGGTGCCGGCTTTACCGGTGATAAAAAGACATTCTTTGGTATACTCCATAAGGCCAAAGGCCGACTTGAATTCATCGTTTATATCAAGCTGGTCGGGGAGTTGGTCTCTGGATATTGTTTGGCTGGCGGAGAATTTCATAATCAATAATTAAAAAGATCGTTCAGCTGATACTGCTTGGACGCGGCTTTATTCAACGCGTTAAGAACCCTATGCTGAATCTTCGGTGTCAGACGCCTGCCCTTGGCTGCCCGGTTAACCATTTTATAAGTTAGCTGCTCGGTGGAGTTACTGACCAAGTCCGTAGGCTTAAGATTGTGTTCAGCCATAAGCTTGGCGATCGGCTGCGGGCCGAGATCATATATAGTGTTTTTATTCACTGCAAAATACCTGTGGTAAATTTAAGATACTCTTAACATGTATTTGTTATGGAACAATATTACTTGCAATGAGTTACATAGACTGTCTACCTTATTTCCAGATAACTCTGGGGATGTTTCTTGCGGGTATCCGGCTGTAGCGGTATTTGGAATACCCGACCATCATCACCGCTCCGGCATAAGCGCGTGAAGATAAACCCGTAAATTTCCTTACTTCTTCCGACATATTGATTGCCATATTCACATACCCGGCCCAACAGGCGCCCAGGCCTAAACCAAACGCCGCAAGCTCAAGGTATTCCCCCGAAATAGTGCATGACTGCGGGACCATCGGATCATCCTTAAAGCCGTAAGCGGTTACTATGCAAGGCGCGTCGCGGCAGATTAAATCCTTTCCCTTCTTCCATGATTCAACCAGGCGGGAGAAATTAAAAGATTCTGCCATCGGGGATTTAGCGTTCAAAAGGCCTTCCATCCATTTGGAGATAAGATCTCCTAAATCGTGAACTTTATCTTTACCCATAACTACCGACCAATCAACCGGCTGGCGATTAATCCCTGACGGCGCATAGCGGGCAATATCCAAGAGCTTCTCTATTGTCTCCTTCGTAACGGGCTCATCCTTATAAACCCGAACCGAGCGCCGGCCCTTCAAAAACAATTCAATTTGTTCGGGGCTTGGCAGCCTGGAATAATCAAGGCGCGCCGAGTCCTTGACATCCATCGTGGAAAGTTTTATCGCTCCAGGAGGGCAAAAAGAAAAACAATGCCCGCAGTTAATGCAAACCTCACCGCCGCCGGGGATAAATTCCGGCACGCCTTCCTTCTTATTCATTTTCAGGATATGTATAGGGCAAATTTCAACACACTTGCCGTCACCGACGCATGTTTTTTTATTAACTTCAATCGCAACCATTTGTATTCTTCCTTTCCGCCAAATCTTTTCCTCTGCCATTATGGCAGATTAAGATGTTACGTTGGTAACTTAAACTAAGTATTTGTTACATAACAATATTATCTACAACAAGTTACGTAGACTGTCTACAAGATCACTGGTTACGTCAATAATTCGCTGTTGTTTATCTTCTACTGCTATTGTTTTTTGAGGAGATCCTGGCGCGAGGCTAAATTTCTTCAGGTCTACCTTTTTCCAGGCGGTATTTTCATAAGTTTTATAATACAAAGTAAGGTTTGTCAAATCTTTGATCACGACCCACTGGGCGTATCCTTCCATATGAACCAAAGGAGCGGGATTTTCCTTAACAGCTCCTTTAGGGATATCGACAATGTTTAGAATATGCTCTGCCAGATTTATCGCCTCAGTCGCGTCTTTCACAGGTAAAGCCGCGTCCAGAGAATACGCGACGCGCACAAACCTGGACGGCGGGGTCCAATCACCAGGCAGGCCAAGCAGGCCGCTGCCAACGCCGGTAGGCTCCAACTTCAAACCATTAAGCATCCTGTCTTTTCTGTCATGGGCATCCAGATTTATATAATTTCTCAAATTAGTAATCTGCCAGTCGAAATCCGGCCGGTTGGTCATGACTCCAAGCGGATTATCATATATCTTTACTTCTCCGTCAATAAACTCGACGACCAGGTTCTTTCCGTTGGCATCATGGACGGCGATATGCATATATAGCTGGCCGCCTGCTTCTTTTAAATTTATACCCGCGACATTTATCTTAGGTAAAGCTTCTTTTACCTCTTCCACTGTGGCGAAATTTCCCATAATCCAGGAGCCAAGATTGCTGATGGTAACGAATTTACCCGGCTCCGCAGGCTGATACTTTGCGCCCGTAAACATCAAAGCGTCAAAAGCAAGCCCCTTTTCGTTAAAACCTTCTACATAGCAATTTTTAAGATTGTAGGCATCTATGCCCAGAAAACCATATTTATTTGTCCAGGCTATACCTTTAGCGCCTTTATCATCGATGCTGACAAATTGCTCTCCGGCTGGAACGATGACGACGTTGGAATGAAGATCAACTGGGAACTCCATGGAGCGGCCGATAACCACCGTGCCGTCTTCAGCCTTGACCTGAAAATCCGTGCAGGCAAAAGACAAATTGACGCCTAAAGCCAAAAATAAAATTACTGCGATTAAAACTGCCGCGCTTTGTTTTCTCATCATTCTTCTCCCTTCCTCTGGCTAACAAACATTTGCTATCTTTAGCCTTTTAACGCATTCATCCACATCTTTCACAAAAGTAACCAGTTCGTCACAACAGGAAATCTTGTATTTATTTTTAGTTTTCTCGCTCAAGACAGGCTCTTTTTTTAAACAGTTTAAGGCCGGCTTCCAGAAATCACCTAACATAATTACCGGTTTAGGATTAATTAATCCCTTATTCAAATGTTCAAGCACCACGGATAATTCTAATAATGTTCCGGTTCCTCCCGGAAGAACAATAAAAGCGCCCGCTTTCTTAAGCATGATATCGATGCGCTCAAATAAAGTTTCCGCGACAATCTCTTCATCGATAAAAGCATTGGCTTTACTATATATGGGCTTCTCCCATTTATACCAGGTTACCCCAATGGTTTTTCCGCCGGCGGATTTAGCCCCCCGCGAAATATCCTCCATCGTCCCGCCGAAACCACCGGAGATCACGGACGCGCCATTCTCAGCCAGCAACTTACCCAGCCTGATGACCTCCGCCTTTTCTTTTTTGCTTAAATCTTTATAACTGCCAAAAATACAGACTGTTTTTATCATAAGCTCAACAAGAAATTACCACTAAAACCTAGGAGCACTTCTATAGTTTTAATTTCCTTGCTTTTCCAGATTGCCCTAAAAAATTATCTCTTGAAACAATCGGCCTTCTTATCCTTTTTTCAAGCTGCTTCCTGGCATTACCGGCAATATCTCCTCCTGCTTTGGCATCAGACTTAAGCTTCGGCACGCCTCGCGAATCTTCAGTGCGATGGATCTCGGTAGTCGATCTTTCTCCAAGCATTGTAAAAATAAGCTCAAAATCATCCATATGGTCGCGCAGGTTTTCGCGTTTTAACCGTTTTATCTTTTTATACTGGCTAGGCGTAATTCCAAAAGCGGCTTTAGAGATTTCTGCTGTTAGGATTTCGTAATCCTTTTGCTCTTGCGCCCCGCGATTCTGCCATTCATCCGTAAGTTCTTCCCGAATGGCAATGCCCCGCATTCGTTTTTCGATCCAACTATCGGAATATCCCTTGAGCTTATAGAGCATCCTTGTTCGCTTGGTTGCCAGTTCTGGATCCTCTATCTCTTTAATGCGTTCATAACCAACCTTCGCCAACCACCTCTTAAACGGTTCGGCTTTAGGCGATGGTATTGATTGAATAATACGAAAGATGCCTTCCGTATTGGCGCAGTTCAGCTTTTGAGGCCCTCCTGCCGTCTTAATTAAAAGGGGGGTGGCAATTTGCCCCCACCCTTTAGACAACTCCGGATCCCTCCTACGCATATCTTTTATATACCCATCAGGTTGAACTGAATCCGTAAGCACCGCCACTACATCATTAACCACAAACCACCATTCATTATTATGAATGGTTTTGCGCACCTTTTGCCCCTTAAATACTGCTATTTTCGTTTCCATATCGCCCTTCTCCTTTCTCGCGTTATTATTACTTACTCTCTACTGCAATTGACGCAAGAAAAGGCAAAATCTCACAAAAAAACTTTCAAAACCCCGGAAGCGCCCCCTAATTTACGCCAACGCATCACCGCACCATCAGCGCGAACACGCCCCAGCCCAAGTATTCACGCGTGTAAGTAGCGTGGCGCTCGGGTCCAGAGGTCAGTTGGGCTCGAACTTCTTTTGCCAGCTCATCCCCAGGATTGGCTTCAAGCCATCTACGCATGGTGAGCCATTTAGCCGCCTCGTATCTGTCCCAACCGTCTTGATTAGCCAAAACCATTTCTACGACGTCGTAGCCAAGCCGGCCGAAAGACGCCAGAAGTTCCGGAAGTATAAGAAAGTCAGAAATTGAGGTAGCAAGACACTCCTTGGCAATATTTTCCGTCGGCGGTAACTGCCGCCAGTAGGGCTCGCCGATAAGAATGATCCCTCCGCTGCGCAGGCTCCGCGCCAAAAGCTCGATCGTGCCGGCAACTCCCCCGCCTATCCAAGCGGCGCCGACACAGGCTGCCACATCGACCTTCTCGTCAGAGACATAGCCGGTAGCATCGCCATGAATGAACTTGACTTGATCGGCGACGCCGAGTTCTACAGCACGAAGTTTCGCTTGCTCGCTAAACAACTCACTCATATCAACGCCGGTACCGATGATTCCGTAATCGCGTGCCCAAGTGCACAGCATCTCCCCCGAACCACTGCCAAGGTCGAGCACTCGGTCCCCCTTTTTCAGGCGCAGCGCCGCTCCGAGAGTAGCGAACTTTTCGGGCGTAAACGGATTGTGGATGCGGTGAGAACTTTCAGTAATATTGAATATCCGTGGAATGTCCATTGCGAAAATCTCCTTACAAACTATTTACACTATCTAACTTTTTATTTTATCGAAGCCAAAACAATTTCCAACCCAGTTATAAATATAGAAAAAATAATTAATAGCATTACTAAACATCCTGTACCACCATTTTTGCGGATTGGCTTACCTCTGCTATTATAACCCAACATTGCGTTAGTTAACTGAGTGGCCATTCTCCTTGAAACTCCGCTAGCAAATCTTCCCATTTTATGCCTCCATTCTAGTAAGCGATAAAGGAGACAGCTCTATTCTTCTTGTTTTGACTGCCTTCTATAGTTTTGCTTCCTCAGCCGCGCCCACTTAAACCCCGGGAAGAATCACTTAGTCTTACCACCCTGCCCATCCGCTTTTTGTTCAACTTGGACTTGAATAGGTTTCATGCCATTCATAACTTCTTTCATATTTTCTGTTGTTTGCCCCATCATATTAGTAAAATCTAATTGGTCACCCCATGACTGCAATAAATCATTTTTGAAAGTTGCAACCAAACGATTGCTCGGCCCAGCCATACTAGGATCATCAAAAACCACATATCCAACCATTTTCTTTGACCAATACATCCATCTCTCTTCAACCCCATCATCTAATTTCCTAACCGAGGTGGTTTTAGGAACTCCCAAGATTTGAGTAACTTCATTCTTTGTCATTCCAATCTTTAACAACCTCGATTTTTCTCCAAAAGACTGAACAGTTGCGCATCCGAATAATCCCAAACAAAATATTAATAATATAAACTTTTTCATATTCCTATCTTCTCCCTAAACTAGTAGAATTCCATTCTTTTTTGCTTCCTCGGCCGCGCCCACAAAACACCTTTTGATAAACTACAAAAAGTTACCGAATTATTGAGCTAGTACGACCGTCCTCTTTATTTCCAGGACTATTTATAGATACCTCCATATAGAAACCTCCCCTAAATTTTCTCATTTAACAAAACCTTATCTTATTTCCTATTTTGAACGTTTAAATCTTCGATTTCTACTAATTTAAAATTTTCATATCCATCGGGAAGTATCAAATCTTCAGCATTTAAAACAACAATATCTTTGATTATCTGACCAGATTTCAATATAACATCAACCCGTTGATAACCCATACCTGCTTCAGGGTACTTAAGAAGATACTCTGTCCAATATTTATTTAATTTTAGCTTCATTTTACTTTACTGGAATAGTATTTAGCCCAGTTACTGTATTTTTGGGAGAACCGTTATCAAATAAAACTTCTACACCACCACCGGGTTTTCCGTTAGCCGGCTCAACAGTTCCAATACGAACGGATGTTTTTTCAGGGGGTTGAATAGTAAAAACGTAAATCGCTGGTTCATCACTAGGTAATGCATACCTATTAGTTGCTTCGGTTCCTGTCTTGGCATTACGTGCATCAGCTTCCGTTGTTGCATACGCACCTGGCCTTAAACTACCATCTTCGTTAATGCGATGGTCATTTCTATAAGGTGAGAATCTTTTAAAAATTTGATCCTTTTCCGTTAATGAAACGACCGCCTGTAAAGCAGGAGTTGCTGCTGCTTTTGCAAAATACTTCGTTTCTCCAAGATGTAATCTATCACGTCCAATAACGTTAATTTTTCTAATGTATCCAGGGTTTTCCGCTTCGTTAAGAACTGCTGAGTAGGTCATAAATCTCTTTCCCATGATCTTGTCAATTTTTTCTTCAGGAATGAAAACTTCTGAATTAAGCACAACTCCTTTCAAGAGAGAGAAATCACTCATAGAAGCTTCGACATATTGATACCCCATGCCGGTTTCTGGTTGATTAACTAATTCACGAATTTGTTCAGCAGATAATTTGTATGGCATACCGCCCCCCCTTTTTTTTGATTTTCATTTTCTTATTATTTCTTCATTACGTAAGTCAAAAGAAAAATGCTTAGCTTGCTCGAAAGTTTTATCCATTAATCTTGCTCTTTAAAACGTCTATTTCTCATCAATAACCAACCTCTCCATATTCTTCAGCAACATTCTTGGTACTTCTCTAAAAAGCATAAAATCATCTTCCTCATTATAGAACTCGCGCATTATCGGATGATGTGTAGACATTTCAATTATTTCTTCGAATTCCGAAATGGCTTTCATTTTAGCCTCTTTTGTTTTTGCCGATTTCACTGCTTTAATCGCTTCTACACCCATATCATATAACCATGGCATAGAATCTCTAAACAGGCTTAAGGCCATCATAATTCCTAAAGTTCTGTTTCTTGACATATGGAATAACTCTTCTATCATCATTGGATGAAACTTCCTTCTTCGTCTAATTCTTTTATCTGCCCGTAAGTTATTATCTATCCTTTCGGGCAAATCCTTGAACATGACTTTTATTTCTTCAAACAATTTAGCAGACGAATCATCCTCAGCTTTTATTTTAGGCTGGGCATCCTGTTGCTTGGTGGAGCCGACTACTAATATTTTCGTAATTTTTTCTTTGAAACTCTTTACTTGTATCTTTATGGTTTCTTCGTCTGGCTCTGAGTTGGGAATTCTAGCAAGGAGTTGTAAAACAAGCTTAGTTAGAGAATCTTCGTCATCGCCACAATTTTGGAATTGGGCAAAAGGCCCAGTAGATGCATTCTTTAAAGTAATGCCCAAAGCGACTCCCAGGATAGGAGTATTTAACTTTCCTTTTGCCATTCCAGCTTCAAACAGTATCCAAGGCCTATTTACGCTATTTTCGGTTAAAAGGCAAACCACATCCGAAGCTTCTTGAATATTTTTTATTATCTCAGGATACCATTCAATACCATACTCAATCCCTTGGGTACCTTTTTTATCCGAAGTCCTAAAGGATTTCAAAACGCCTGCGCTGACTTTTTTTAACAAATCACTAAAGGCCTCGGCAAGCTTAGAATCCCGTGTATCATGGCTAATAAAAACTAAAGGGTTGACTGTTTTACTGCTCTTATCATCACTAGTTACTTTATCCATATATAATCCCCCCTTGATTTACCTTACCCTAAAGCAAGAAATTATCTCTATTCCTAATAAACTTTTCTAAAATGTGAATAGCCTATTTTTTAACTCTAGATTCTATTTCCAAATTTCAGCCGTCTTTGAATCGAACAAGTGAACTTTTTTACATTTAAATTTTCTGAGTACTGAATTTATATGTATTTCATCATCCTTAGAATATACCCCAATATATACACTCCACAACTTATCAAATTTATCTCCCTTTTGGCCTTTCGCCGCCTTATTAATAGCTTCGATAATATGTTCATCATATTTTCCAAAGCCGAACCCAAATACAACCAAAGAACCCGTAATACTTGTTAACGTCTTATAACAGTAATCCAAATATTGGTTATGTAAAATATGAGCAAGTTTCTGCTTACCATCACCAGCTGTGACAAAAACTGGATATTCTTTATTATCTATTCTTTTTTTAATATTTTCTAATAAATAACCTTCGTCATATATTTCCTTAATTATTGATATCCCTTCATCGAAAATATGCAAAGCTCCATGCACATAGTGTACATGTTGATTGGCTTGGTTTGGGCCCCATTCTAAACCACCAAACTCTGGCTCATAGTTTAGATCGTATTCGTCTGCATCTTTTGGAATATATTCCTTACCGAAACCATCAACTATGTTAGCGATTTGGTTTTGGTTCCGCATAAGTACCCAATACAGTAACAAATCATAATTAGTTGAAAAAACATGTCCATTAGAATCAAGATAGATTCTCAAAAACTCTGCACACTTTCTACTTGATTTTTCAGGTATCTTAAAAACATTCTCTGGATGCAACTCGGTTATAGCATCCAGCATATTCTTTTTTAAAGAATCTCTTGCCTTATTGATTTTTCTTACCAATTTCTTATCGTCAGAAAATTCAGATGCAAGTTTACGAAAAAGATCAAGCTCACGCATAACTGTCTCAAAATTAGCCGTTTCAATAATGCCAAAAAGCTTGTGCAACAATTTATCTTTGGTCTTAGTCACAAAATCGCTTAGAGCATTGTAAGAAAATATCTTTTTATCATAAGACATACTAAAGCCGTTACCTAGCAAAAGATGTTTTGTCCTCTTTTTCTTATTTAGCGAATCGATAACTTCCTGATAAGTAAGCATTGCCATCCTAATCCTTTTTATCGCAATCAATTAATAAAACTAAGGAACGCTTCTATAGTTTTTACTTACTCGGCCGCGCCCACTAAGCCCCGGAAACAACACTTGGTTTTATTTCGGTGAAGCATCTAATATTACCACACTCTCTCGCAATTTATTTGAACCTTCTCCTGCGATAGCATGTTGCGCTGAACTTCTCAAATATCTGAGAACCCCAACTTCACGCAAATACCAGCCGACACGTGTTCCGATTTCCGCGATAATCAAATCTACAGGTATCTCGACCCCAACGTATGCGGAGGTAGAAACTACCACCCATACACTGGCTCCCTTTTGTGCACGGCCCCTAAGCTCTTTAAGAATCTTATTCATGTCTTCAAAATAAGCTTGAATCATTAGGCTGATATTCTTATTCCAAAGATCATCGGATTTCTTCTTAATAGCTGTTATACTCTCTATATACATCGCTCCAAAATCATCCTCAGTGGGCTCCTTCCATTTGACTTGAACATGGGATCGTAATGTCTTGTGCCTCAACCTAACAAGTTGTGCTTGAGTATTAATGAACTTACCCAGAAATAATTCGGGCCTATAAATATCGGAGTAATCAAAGGAATTCAAATATGGTGGTGATGTAATACAGAGTTTAAACTTAGAAGTCAAATTAGGTTCTAAGACCTTTCTTGAATCACCCAATATAACTGAATTACTTCTATCAATATCAAGCGGACAAGAATTCAAATCTTTTAAAACAATTTGAAACCGCTTATCAAAAGCTTCCAGAAAATCTTCTTTATGAAACTGTAGCTCCTGCCAATCCTTCTTATATCTCAGACATTTCCCGTCCCTACTTGCGTTACAATTATCCATCGCAGAACCAAGCAATATCAATTGAAAGATCTTTCTGGCTTTAGAATCAAATCCTTCAGTAACTCTCCATCCCCCCTCAAAAGCTCTAAGAATTGATTTATTAAACAGCCATTTTGAATTTCCTTTTTTGGATGAAAAACTAGAAAAATTCTCGAGTGGCGAAATTCTCTCTTGGTTTATCCCCGTCAGCACCAATTCCTTAAGACTATTTAGTTGCTTTTGCTCAACTTGAATTAATTTTGTACGAGACAAAAAGGCCAAAAAAGGATTTACTTCGAAACTTATACTAGGCTGTTTTTTAAGAGCAGCTACAACAGATACAGTTCCGCTTCCCGAAAAAGGATCGATTATTAAATCTTTTGGCTCTAATTGACTCTCTTCAATAGCCTTCTCGACGATAACAGGAGAAAACCCTTCTTTTATGAAATACCATCTATGTCTAGGACATTCAACAGTATCTTCTGCATTTGAATATCCTAAGCCATTTAACTTAAAATCAGCATTTAAATTATTTATCATTTAAATAAATTGGCTCAACAAACATTCGTATTGGGGGCTTAAAATCATCGCGAATTTCGTGATATTTCGGATTATATTCAATCTCTTTATTTTCATAGAAAAATCCAGCGTCTCTATTAATCGTAGCGGTCTCCGGTGTCAACCCTTGACGTCTTCCATCGATTACCACTAAGTACCCCAAAGATGTGTGTATTGGAGCTTGTACTTTATTATTATCCATATAGTCGGCTAATTGTTGCGCTCCTTCCTTGGCGCGAGCATCTCTATATTGCGCAGTTACATGACCATCATCAGCTTTAGAATCTCCCAACCATTTAATTTCAATTAAAGCCAATCTATTAAAATTCCATGTAACTTTAATATCCACTGGATGAGTAGCATCAGTATTCTGTTCTTCTCTTACTTCGGCATCTCGCAAAGTATCGTCCAAGAATTGGGCCAACGACTTACGCATTTTGGATTCAGGACCATTTTTTAGAAATAGCCTGCTTTTATCTGCCCAAGCTTCAACAAAAAGAAGACAAGAAGACATTCTCGCTCTTCTTAATCGATAATCTTCGAGTGCATCGGTTAAGTTGCTAAAACTAGGCACGCAAAAAATACTAGGCCAATTTAGAAGAATTTTTCTAATTTCCTTGATTTCATCTTTAGCAAAGAAATACTCTTTGCATAATTCATAAGTATATACTATGCTTTCTTTGGCTAATTGGGATACATCGATCCCGTCAGAAGAAACCCAAAGTAAGAAAAACCCGTCGCAACACTGCAAAACAAATCCATTCCTAGCACACTGAGGTAATTCTCGGAGATCGGTTATTTTCTTAGCTGTAGCTTCCGACAAGGGGCGTGAACTATCATTCAACGCCTTGAAAATTACAATCTTCTTCTGATGCTTATCTGGAGGAGTTACCTGATAAACTTCAGGAATAATCTTCAATATTTTACGTAGTACGTCTAGACCTGGCTGAGAATATGCTTTATACACAGCAGGCAGAAAGTCCGCTTCTGCAGTTTCTTTCAATAACTCAATGTTGACTTGTGAATTCATCTGGATGGCTTTCCACCTCTCTAGTTTGGAACAGATACTTCAACCATACAACAGAGGGCACGATTAAATCTTTAACTTCTATCCCTATCGCATTGCTTAATGCTGCAAAATGCTCATGGATTAATGAAACCTGTAATTCATCTAACAAGATTCTGGAGCTTTTTAACTTCTTAACATGTCTCAATTCAGGCTCCTGGTAAAGCGCCTCTCTAATTAACCCCATTGGTAAAACCAGAGAACTGGAACAAGCTCCATCTATGAATTCCTCTCTTTCTTGATGAGTCAAAAACTGTAGTAAAGAAGCGTACTCTTCTCTCCCTTTATCAGTCAAAGTAAAATAATTTTCTTTTTCTTCGATTAACCCAAGCAAAATTAGATAATCAATTGCAGTATTAATATCCATACTGTATGGGGCACCTTCTCTCGTTCCACTAAAACCATACCCCCAATCAGCTGCGAGCTTCTTTCTATATAATGATAAAAGACAGGCCAAATATGCAAAGAGATGGAATTCTCCGTGTGCGACATTTCCAACACTTTTTTCTAGACGGCCACAGATCGCAAGACAATCATAAAAAGCTTGAGGAACAACCATATCCTATTTTCCTTTACTATTTAATGCCTTTTCTATTTCCGCATATACTTGCTCAAATAATTTTTCTTCTGCGACTTGCACTTCAGAAAGTTCAGCCCACGAAGTCATTCTACATATTTCCATTTTCTTTTTGCCGCATTTCTCAGCTAAAGTCCTTATCATCCTAGAACTATTTATATTAGCAGTCATTAAAATATCAAAGCCTTTCATAATAAACTTAGCAAACATATCTCCGGCTCGACTCTCATATGCAACATCCAAGGAACCTTCTGGAGTATCAATAAACAAGGATGCTTTACTATCAGAATCAGAAATATATTGCGCTAGCGCCATTCTCAACGCGATATCAACAAAAAATCTCTGGCTTTCCGATAATTGATGATACTGTCTTCGCGCTTTTCCTTTGACCTCCAAAGTTAAATTAATACCCGAACCTTTAAGCGCTAATTTTACATCTAAATCTAAACCCAGGAATTCAAAAGCTAAATCCTTAAAGAGCGGGACAAAAGAACCTTCGGCGGAAAAATACTGCTTTTCTAATTCTTTTTGCACTCTATTTAATGCTTTTTGTTTTTCATCCCTCTTTTCATAGTATTTTCTCTTTTTCTCTAAGTACTCTTCCATCTGCAACCGATATTTCTCTAGAACTGCATCAATATCCTCACCAGAACTCCTTTTCTTGTTCAAGTCTGACAATGCTTTCTTATTGGCGTTTTCAAACTCGTTTATTTTTTCTCTGGCTTTATTCGCCTCAGCTTTAGCTTTGTCGAGTTCAGAATTAAGCCTAGCGATTGTTTTAAGAACCATTTCAGATTCTTTTCTCGTTTTTACTAAATCCTCATCGGTCTTCTTCAGTTTCTCAATAATCTTAGGGTCTTCTTTTGTCTCCGCAATCACACTTTTGCAAATTGGACAACTTGTAGCATTTTCAAGGTCTAAGATTTCTTTAACACTCTTCTCGCCCGTTGAACCGCAAAGTCCGCATTTTCCGTCATTACGGGACGACACGATTAATGGATGTAACTTTAACCGATATTGTTTCTTTAATTTGTTATTAAATTCATCATTGTAAGAAACTCTAAGATTTGCTTCTTTAGCACTTAACTCAGACAGTTTAAGCATAGCATCCTTAACTTCTAGTTCAATTCGCTCAACCTCTCTATCTTTATTTTCTTCTTCCTCTATAAGCTTGTCATATTTCTGTCTTATATCCCTAGGGTCTTCTCCTTTAAGGGTCTCATTGATATTGCGTTTCAAGTCATTAATCTGATTTCTTACTTGAGTGGCATCCCAATTTGCATTACGAGCTAAAGAACCAGCTCTTTCCATCTCTCGCCGCAACAAGTCTGCTCGCTGGGCTTCTGCTGGATCTATTCCAAAAGCCAAATGCAACGCCTGTTCACACACCTTCTGATCCCAAAATAACAAATGCCTCCGCTCATCAAAAGTAAAAATGAAACTATATAAAAAAACCATTTGACTAAACGATTCTAACCCAGTATGTAAAACTATGTTTTTTACATATTCATTATGAACCATTTCTGGACTCATTTTAGAACTCTCCGAATCGAATATATTCTCCTTCTCTAAGGAGTCTTCTATCTTCAAGTAACGCAACTCCTTCGGTTCAAACATGCCACGAGTTAATTCATATTTAAAATTACCGATTGTTATACTAAGAGAAATATCTGCTAAATCATGGTCATCTTCAGTAATACGACCGTTAAAGAAATTTCTGGAAAAATCCAAATTGTCTGAGTAATATTCTTCTACAGAAAGAAACTTCTCTCCCGAATGCGGAACAATACCTGTTAGTCCGAAATGAATGGCTGACAGAAGCGTGGATTTGCCCAAACCGTTTGCGCCGGTTAAGCAAAAAACTCCATCTGGAATCTTAATACTAATAACGGGGGATGATGAATAAAGTGAAAAGTTAGTAAGTTTTATTTGGTGAATTCTGGGAAACTTTATCTTTGATAAAATCTTTGCCATAATTCCCTCCACAAAAAATTATGCTTCTGTCTTTTATTCATCAAGAAAATATCCAGTGGGTTTCTTAAGAGCTTTCGAAATTCCAACTAGTCTCTCAAGCGAAGGAACATAAAAACCGGTTTCATGAAATAAAGTAAACAATTTATATGCCCGCTTGAGAAATCTATATTAACAAAACAAATACAAATATCTATTTCATAACGACATTATTTAAAACAATTTGCACACGCTGTCTATTCATTTTGTAAAACTGCTACAAACTCCCCTATCACCCTAAACTCCCCATCATTACTATCAGGAATAACTATAGGAATATATGCGGGATTAATCGGCAACAACTGTATGCCCTCGTGCTCCCAAGAATCATCAGCATTATATTTTTTTGTACTCGCATATTTTTTAACCGTAAATTTACCACCGGTATCGGGATCAATCGGAGTATTCCACTGTACAAGCACAATCTTCCCCTGCCGGCTGCCAACAACATTTGCTTGAAAAATACAATGACTGCCATCAGGGATCAAGGGTTCCATTGAATGGCCGATAACTTTGGAAACAAACATATTCTTATTAAGACGTACTCCGGGGACCTTAATCCATCCATACTGCTCGGCATTCTCACCCTGGCCAAAATAACCACAGGCCGCGGCTAAGTCATATACCGGCAAATATTCTTTAAATTGCAATTGCTTCTCAATATTCTCTTCAATCTCAAGTAATTTCTCTTCTTTAGGCGTAATAACATCCGAATAAACCAATGTTTCACCCAAGCTTTCACTATCAAACTGGAGACGGGATTTAAAAAACGCCTCCACCTCTTTATCAACAAAATAAACATAACAACCACGCATACCGCGTGTCATTAAAACTCGATAAATGTTCTTCACGTATTTATCAAAATCTTTGCCCCCGCGTCTCAGCGTCGGATCGCACGTACCTGCAAGATTACCGACTAAACAATCCCGATCGCGGTCATATTTTAAGTCAGAACCAACAATAACACCGATGTAATCAAACTCAAAACCTTGCGCGGTATAAATACAACCTATCTGTTCGACACCTGCCGTTTTAAAAGCCCATTGATACCAACGCGGTAATTCGGGTTGCAAGCCCGCAATATCGGGAGCTTCCCAAGGCATAGCAAGATCTCCAATCACAACATCCTTCACCAACGCGCCACCTGCGGCAGGCTCTTTACTCCATGGCCAACAGTATCCGGCAACTAAACGAGCAGAATTAGATTTATTACCCTCATGTTTCTTAATAAAGGAATAAAGCTCAGCGGGAGTATCGACAATCCTGAAATCAAAATTATCCTCATGCTTTAACATCCGTTTTTCATTGGTATAGCCTAAGACATCTTCAAGCCAATAGAGATAATTATTTGAACCATTGCACCTAAATTGCGAGTACAGCTCAACGTCATCGTAATCGGCATTATATTTTTGAGCAATATCTTTAATTAACGCAGTAGATCCGACCTCCTGAGAACGGACATTTTGCTTATCATCAATAAAGAAAACGGAAAGCTGAGCGCACCGGATCAATTGTTCAATCTGCGGCATATCCGTCCGATGTTCTTTGTGGGTATATTGACTATTACTCTTTTTTTCGATACGGTGTGCTTCATCCACAATAACAACATCAATCTCATTCTCTTTAACCTGACTGGGAATAAACCGCGATAAGTTCGAAACTAAAAGCTTCCCTTGTCTACCCAATTTATTCATCAATGCTTCCCTAAAAGGCTTGGATTTACACGCATAAAACACTATTTTGCCACTCTTGGCCAAATCAGCAAGAACATTAAGAGCAATCACTGTTTTGCCGGTACCCGGCCCGCCATGCACGACTATCACGCTTTTAGTTTTATTCTTCGCGGTTTTACGCACTTTTGCCATAATAAGGTTCTTAGCAACCAATTGCTCATTAAGCAAAGAAAAGACGGGTTTGTTTTCAATAATATTAGCAACGTGTTCCAACAATTTGCGAGATGGCCTGACAGGACTTTGCATGAACCTATTAAAAATCTCAAAGCCATCCCCTTTTGAAAGAAGAAGCTTCAGCTTATCTGCCAAAACTTTAACATCATCTTTAGCATAAACCGGAAATTCTTCGATAATCTTGCTATACCTCTTAGCATAAAGCCCCTTATCAGGTTCTCTCTGATAATTATGACAATAAGCACAACTGAACAAATCTAATTCATCGGGAACTTCGAGAACTTGGATAAAGTTAATCAAATGCGTGTGATAACTACTGGCTTGTTGCGCTGGATGAGCTACCCTGCGTGACGCTCCCCCGGTAAAAGTTTCTACAAAATTATCCTCATCATTAATTTCTTCGACCTGGCTCCACTGTTTCAATTCAATTAATACGACATAAGCTTTCCCACTTTCGCCTTTTCCAAACAATAAACAATCGATCCGGCTCGTGTTATAGGGAATCTCATACTCCAGAGAAATCATGTTGTCAGTTAAGCCAGCTAACTCAATAAGATTTTTTACATGCTGATAAGAATTAGTCCAGGCATTTATCTCTGCTTCGCGAAAAACACGGCCATAGTTTTTGGCAGAGTCTTTCATTAAATCAACAATACGATTATTCATCGTGGCTTCTTTAAACTGAGTTGTAGTCCCCTGATAAAGAATCATATATAGTCCTATTTAAGTTCAGTATATTTTTTTGCGCTGCCTTTAGCTTTCACTACAGGGTATTTTTTAGCATTCTTTTCAATCTTCTTCGCAATCGCATCAGAAAGGTTAATACCAAGATTATCAACTAACTCAAAAAGATACATTGCAACATCTGCCAATTCATCTGCCAATTCTCCCTTGCTAACCTTTCCATGCTCAACAACCTGTTCGGAAGTCTTCCATTGAAAATGCTCTAAAACTTCAGTAGCTTCCAAAACCAGGGATAAAGCCATATCTTTATGGTTGTGAAACTGCATCCAGTCACGATCATCTCTAAACTTCTTTATTCTTTCGGTTATTTGACTAATCTCACTCATTTTTTCTCCTTTTCAAACACTATCGGTAAATGAAAAACCCAGCTTACATGGCTGGGTTAAATATGGCTATAAATGTATGGTGATAGTCAGCTTAGATAAAAACATTATTTCTCCTAAATTGAATAGATTATAGCACTTTTTAGAGGGTTTTGAAAAGAAATTATGCGGCGACGATTCTGGCAACAGGCAGGTTAAAAGAAGCAGCGATCCGCTCCAAAGTCTCCAGAGATGGAGAATGACGGCCGGACTCAATACGGGCAATATTAGCACGCTGGATACCGGATTGGCTAGCCAAAGCTTGCTGGGTAAGTTTCTTAGACTTGCGTAACCAAGTGATCCTCTTCCCTATCTCCAGAGCGGAGTTTTTACCGGGTTTTTTACCAATAAATTCATATTTTTCATCGCAAATATAGCGGATAAAATCCCAGGGTACTTCATATTTTTTACCCGATTCAAGTAAAACTGAAAAATAATATTTATTTTTATCAATACTAACTTCTTTTATTAAGCTACCATCATCTTCCGGAATATCTTTTCTTAATAGGAACAGATCTTCCTTACTTCTAAAAGTACAGGAAAAAACCTTCTCTTTCTCCAAATAATCAACTTTTTCTAGCTTTTTATCCATATCTAATTCAAAAATAGCATTTAAGTCTTCGAGGATATCTAAAAACTCTTTCCGGCTTGAGGGTTTGCGCAAACAACCATAAACCGAAAGATTTCTAAATGCCTCGCTCTCTTTATTCAAAGAATGATCAACAGTAAGTAAAATCACAGGGACTTCTTGCTTAAATTGTCTAATATAAAAAATAAACCTGTTTAAGTCCTTTTCCGGCATAGCCAGATCCAGGATAACCACTTCCAATACTTTGCCTTTTTTACGAAAAACGCTATTAAATTTATCAGCGCTATCAACAATATTAAATTTTGCGCCTTTTCTATCGATTGGCTGGCGGAAAGCTCGCGGCAATTGAGTATTTGTCGTAGCTAATAAATATTCCATAATCTTCCTTTTTTATTACTCATTCTATATAACCACACTTTCTTAGTGCGTTACGCAAATCTTGTGTAATCTTCAGGCGTTTATCCAATGAGCGCTGATTCTCGATATCAAACCTGCCTAAAAATAAGTTCCCTTGGAAAACGTGTACATGAAATGGCGGATGATCATTAGAATAAGCCTCAAAAACAAAACCTCCGCATTTTTTCCTGCCCATGCTAACCTTCTCAGGCTTCCATTACAAATGTATCACATTTGATACATTTGTCAAGCACACTTTCATACTTTAGATCAACCTTTTTCCTTAGGGTTAGGTAAGAAGTTTTCCTCCTGCTACAATAGACGCAGGAAGTGGCGAAATCTAACAACAAAAAAACCCTGATAAAAAGATCAGAAAACCCAGACAAAGTTCAGGGACTCAAAAAGCCCCTCAAGCCGGTCTTTCCCGGCATACTCCTGGCTCACCTTCGCGGTAAGAGAACATTTATCTTTAATCGCCCAGTAAACAATCTGCGCCCCAACGCCGCTAATAGCATTCTTAGTCTTATTCGTAGCCGCGCTTCCGGAATCATCGGTAATCTGCCACTGATTATACCCGGTAAGCCCGATTTCAACACGCGGATGCACATACTGGCTTACGCCATATTCGATTGTCAAGGCCTGGCCAGGCTGAATATCCGTATCGATTTTCTTGCTGTTCCATTCATAGGTAGGAGTGAACATAAAGGCCGTGGTTTTATTTTCAAAGGGGTAAAAATAGGTAGCTGCCTGCAGGCGCTGCGAAAAAAATCCCATGCCAACGTTAGCGACTTTGTCTTTATCGTAGGCGCCGGTCGGAAGCGTTACGGCATAGCTAAAAGCCACATCGTGCCTCTTGCCTCGCCAGTCCAGCCACAGAGGCTGAACAATTAGATCCCCAATCCCCCACTGCTGGCCCTTAATTTTAACTTTTTCTCCCACGGAAAAATCACGGGAATGCGATCCTACCTTAATCGTACCTGATGCTGTCCCCTGGACAGCGACATTAACGCTCGTATAACCCCAGGACGGTATTACCATAAATCCATAATCAGCTCCCAGAATCTTTTTATCGGTAGCCCAGGCAAAGGCAAGGGTCTGCATCGCGCTATGTATACTAAAATCCAAGTTCGCGTTAAGAGTTCCGGTGATTGTAATAGGCACTGATTTAACAGTTTTTTTCCATGAACCTGAAACACTTACCGAGTCAAGGGTGTTACCGCTTGAGTCTTTCATTTTGTCTGCATGATAATATGTATCATAGCCGATCAAATAAAAACCCTTAGGCGGCATAACATAATCTCTCACCGCCATAGGCGCAGGAGCATAATGCCCTTGTTCGCCGGCAAATGCGGAACCAATGAATATTAAATTCAGAATTGATAAAACCAGGAACAAAAATAAATGCATACTTCTGCGCATTATTTTCCTCTTTGCTGATCAGCCGCGTAGATAGTTTTCCAATCATCCTTCATGCTGGCGACTGTCCAGCCTTTGGCCAAAGCCTCATCCAGGCCTTTGTCAAAAGGATCAGCGGACTTACGGTCATAAGCCCACTCTCGCTTGTCATCGGTATGATGCACATAAAGACAAAAACGGGCTCCGGGGCCTGCGGCAGTCCATTGCATCATTGCCAGGTCATTATCGGAATTACCGAAAGAGGCAATCGGGCGGCGGCCGATGCGGGATTGGATGCCCACGGGTTTGCCGCTTCCGGCGGTAAGAATATTCAACTCCGGCATACCCATAATCACTGGAATACCGTTACGAAGTTCAAACTGGGTTTTTATACTGCTTCCGATGACTTGTTCAGGCACAATACCATAGACCTTTTCCGCCCAGGGGCGCATAAAATCCATACTGCCGCCTGAAACAATGTAAGTTTTGAAACCGTTGGCGCGCAAGTAAACAAGCAATTCAAGCATGGGTTGATATACCATCTCTGTATATAGCCGCTTAGTCTCCGGATGCCTGGCGGTAGCAATCCACTCTGTAACGTATTTTTCAAATTCATCCGAGGTTACTCCGGACTGCGTGGCGATGATCATTTCCGAAAGTTCATTAATTCCTCCGGATAATGAAGAGTTCTGATCACCTTTAAGTATAGAAGCAAAAGGCTCTTTGTTTATCCACTCCGGATGCTCTTGAGCAAGGGCTTTAATGCGATCAGAAATAAAATAACCCTGGAAAGCCATCGGCTGCTCACTCCAAAGCGTGCCGTCGTTGTCAAAAGTAGCAATGCGTTCCTCAACCGGCACAAAATTAGGAGAACCAGGTTTAGTCACCTCTTCAACAAAAGCGGCAATTGCCTTCTTCGGCGCTGTATCGTTCCAGGATGGCAAGGGATCATCAATGCGCAGCAAATCTAATTTTGACAATTTTTCCTGCATTGCAGGGCTCAGTTGTTTTACAAGCTCCGCGTTATATGATCCATTAGGCCTTGGCTTTACAGTTGGATCATTTGTAGGATTATAATCATATATATTTGCATTAGTTATCTGCTCTGCCGCAATGGCGTATGTTCGCGACGCCGCAGCAAGTGATCCTTCCTTGACTGCCGGATCAACGTTAGCCGTAACGATTGAAATTGTATTGTCGTTGTTGAGATATATCTGGAAAGTGCGGAACTGCTGAGGAAAGTCCCTTAATGACGAAGTCTCAACATGCCAGAAGCCTTTTTCAGGGGCGTTAACCGGATCAGGTGAGATAAACGCTTTAACGGTATTCAAATGACGGTGCCCGGCAATCCACATGATCAAATTCGGATGGCTTTGCAGTTCAGTAATTAAATCCGGAAAGGTTACCGCGTTTTGAGGGTCAGTCCACCAGCCCATCTCGGAATTAGGCGCGGTCACTTCTACGCCTATTGGTATGTGCGCGGCAATAATCATAAGCTGGCCGGCAGCATCGCCATCGGCAAGTTCTTTCTTTAACCAATCCCAACGCGCCTGATCAAGAAAACCATGCCCATGGATATCGGCAGAACCATCGTTTTCATTTTGGGTATTATCAAGCACGATAACTTTAAGCGGTATATTCGACTTCGGAACGAAGCTATAACAGGCAAAACCCTTGTTGGCATCGGCCAGGTTAAAACCATGGCCTGCCGGATTCGTTGTGGTTGTAAAGAATTCTTTCATCCACTCATCTCTTTTAAGTGAACGGCGATCAGGATCAGCTGCAACCTTTGGCGGACTCTTAAAGTCTGCTGCAGGCCCCGCGTATTTGACATCGCCATAAACAGTCGAGCCATCAAGCACACCCATATAGTAATCATGGTTGTTTATTGTCGCGGGGTTTGTAAGGATATCCCCCGTGGCAAAAACTTCTTCGCTGATGTAGGACTGACGAAGATCCTTTCGCGGGCTATAATCCACAGGAATGGAGCCAATCCAGAAATGGTCATGATTGCCGATAGCCTGATACCAGGGGATTGTTTTATCCAGCCCTGACGACTGAAAAGGTTTTTGATAATCGATAGTGTCGGCTCCAAGATGAGCCCCGGAGCTTGGGGTGATCACCTTGCCGTCTAAAACATCAATATACCACCTGAGCTCGTTGTACTGCGTGCTGTTACAGGTATCTCCCAGGGAAATCCCGAAATCAAACGTGTTTTGTTTATGAAGGGCATTTATCGTCTGAACAGCGGCATCCAAAACTTGAGTTGTATACAACATTATCCCTGAATGCAGTGAAGCGCCAATTGGCAGTGTTGGATGCAACCTTTGAAGATAGATCAATTGATTAGGAGCTTCTTTGTCGGTGATATGGATGTCGGTTATAGTAAAGAAATTCAAAAGCTTTGTTTTTTTAACGGTTGTTGAGGCATCATAAATAGCCGGCATGATATCGGTCCGGGTTTCGGATTTAAGAGGATCGCCAAAGCTCCAGTTGCCATAGCCGTATTGCTTGTATTTTGAAATCTCATCAAGGCGAATCGCCTCCGCGGGTTTTGGCCCAGGCACGACTGTCCTCTGGAGAGTCGTAAAGACATCGGTAGCAATCGGGTATTCCTGAAGCTGGCTTTGATTTTTGAAGGCGGCTTTTGAACGTGTCGAGCATCCCGCTAAAGAGAAAATCAGCGCACCTATTAAAAAGGTTAAACAGAGCTTATTGAATTTATTAGATGGTTTCATAAAACCCCCTTTTTCCTGTGTCAATCATGCACAATGAAAACTATTCTTATAGGTTATACCTCTTCCAAGGAAAGTCAATCTTAAATAAAAAAGCCCTGACAAAATGCCAAGGCTGATTAGGCTGCAACTATATCTACCTGATGCTTCGTCTAAATTCAGGCCAGGGAAAACTCTTGCCCGGGCAATCTGTCCTGGCTCCCTTGACTTTACCATGCCCAAGTATGCAGCCGGAAGATATATTATAATATTTTCTTAATTTATTTACCAAATAGGCCAAGGCCTCCATTTGTTTTGGCGTCGGTGTTTCGTTATTGAAATTTCCCACTAAACATATGCCGATTGCTTTTGAATTCATGCCGGAGGCTTTGCAATGAGAGCCATTCTCCTTTTTCAACCACCTGGGAGATACTTCAATCTGCCCATCTTCCTTGCCTTTACTGCCATTATCAATAACAAAATGATATCCTAGTCCATCCCAGCCTTTCGAAAGATGCGCTTTGTCAAAAGCCAGGGAGCTACCTTTATCTGTAGCGCTATGATGTATAATAATATACCTCCATTTGCTGGATGGATAGAGCGAAATGACCGGGACAATCGGCGCGGCGTCCGGGATCAAAAGACACTGGCCTTTTCTCAAGACAGGCTCTTTTGAGTTTATCCTGTTGGCGCGCAATATTTCATTTGAGGGGACATTATACATCTTGCTGATCCGCCAAAGAGTTTCTCCCGGGGCAACGATATGGGAGATATCCTGCCTCGGCCTTGGGGTTAAAACAGGAACCTGCGGCTGAAACTGCCGGGTAGGCACCGGCTGAGGTTTAATTGAAGGCGTAGCGCAAGAACTTAATATACATAGCAATACCAGGGCCGCCCCGGAATATATGAATTTGCGTGCTTTTTTCATAATGTATTTGTTTTGTAACAATATTATTTTACAATAAGTTACATAAACTGTCTACAGTTCTTCGAGGTGCTCCCAGCGCTGGTTGGCCTTGTCCAGCTCGAGGGAAAGCTCCTCTGATCTTGCTTCGGCTTTAGCTTTTTCCTCGGGGCTTTTCTGGTAAAAGTCAAAGTCCGCGAATAACGCGTATAGCGCTTTTTGTTCCTCTTCCATTTTTTCTATTTTTAAGGGCAGTTCGGCTAATTCTTTCTGTTCTTTAAAGGTAAGCTTGCGCGGGGTAACCGGCTTTGCTTTTTTTATCGGCTCTTTTTTGACTTTTATCTTTGGCGGTTCAGGGGTTGTTTCCTGAGGGCGCTGGCTTAACCAGTCGTCATATCCTCCGGGATATTCATTGACCACTCCGTTACCTTCCAGGGCAATGGTTGAGGTAACTACGTTATTCAGAAATTGCCGGTCATGGCTGACTAAAAGCAAGGTGCCGTCATACTCCGAGAGCAATTCTTCCAGAAGTTCTAAGGTCTCGATATCCAAATCATTGGTCGGCTCATCCATCACTAATACATTAGACGGCTTGGAAAAAAGCCGGGCAAGCAGCAGGCGGTTGCGCTCCCCTCCGGAAAGGACCTTGACCTTGGTCCGGCTGCGGTCCGGGGAGAAAAGAAAATCCTGCAGGTATCCCAGGATATGCCGGGGTTTACCGTTAATGGTTATAGTATCGCCTGAATCGTTGACATTCTCAGCCACAGTTTTTTCTTCATCCAGCTGGCCGCGCAATTGATCGTAATAAGCGATTTCTAAGTTAGTGCCCAGGGTGACTTTTCCTCTCTGCGGCTCAAGCTTGCCTAAGAGAAGGCGCAAAAGCGTGGTCTTACCGCTGCCGTTGGGGCCGATCAAACCGATTTTATCGTGGCGCATTATATTAGTGGAAAAATCCCGGATCAGGGTTTTATCGCCGTAACCAAAATACAGCTGGGCCGCTTTGATCACTTTGTGCCCGGAGAGGACTGATTTTTGCGTGCGCATGCGCACCATGCCTTCTTCTTTACGCTGGGTCTTCTTTTCTTGCCTTAAGCGCTCAAGGGCCTTGACCCTTCCTTCATTACGGCAACGACGGGCTTTAACCCCCTGGCGGATCCAGATTTCTTCTTCGGCTAACTTTTTATCAAAATGATTCCATTCTGATTCTTCAATATCCAATGCCGCCTGTTTACGGTCCAAGAAAGTTTTATAATCGCATGACCAGCTGAAGATCCTGCCACGGTCAAGTTCAAGTATGCGGGTGGCCAGGTGCGTCATAAACAAGCGGTCGTGAGTGACAAAAAATACTGTACCTGAATAACCAGCCAAGAAATCCTCCAGCCAGTTTATGGAGTCGATATCCAAATGATTTGTCGGCTCATCCAGGAGTAAAACTTCCGGTTTTAACACCAGGGCCCTGGCTAAGAGCACGCGGCGCTTTTGGCCTCCGGAAAGAGTTTGAAAATCGCTATCAGCATCCAGCTTCATCCTGGAGATAACATACTCTACCTGGTTATTCACGTCCCAGCTTGCGGTGCGATCTAATTCTGCCTGCAGGTTATCCAGCTGGCGGAATAATTCTTTGGTATGCTCGGTCTGCAGGCGGTGGGTAAGTTTATGGTAGCGGCTTAAAAGATTGGCCCGTTCTCCCAGGCCGGAGAGGACAATATCGTAAACATTGCCCTCCACCTGGACTGAAACTTCCTGGGGAAGATAGGCAACCTGGATGCCTTTTTGCAGGATCAGTTGGCCGGAGTCGGCTGAAAGCTCCCCCGCGATTATCTTCATAAGGGTGGTCTTGCCGGCGCCGTTACGGCCAAGCAGGGCGACCCGTTCGCCTGGCTCCAGCTGCAGGCTTAGGCGGTCAAAAATAAGCGGGCCGGCGAACTTTAAACTAATCTCTTGTAAACTAATTAATGACATAGTAACTCACTTAAAATAATTATCTAGCTAGATAATCTTTCAGATTATTTCTAAAACAAATTATTTCGGAATTGGCCTCGGCCGCTTAGGCGCGGTCTCTGCTGCGTTTGCGGAAAGGCGGCTTTCTTCTTGCGCCGAAACTGCGGTCTCCCATAGAAGGAGATCCTTCCCTGTCTTTACGTTTGGAAAAACAATCTTTGCAGTATACTGGCCGGTCTCCGGAGGGCCTAAAAGGGACCTCGCATTCAGTTTTGCATTCCGCGCAGATAGCTTTGGTAAAACTTTTATCGCGGAAGCTGTTGTCCCGGTCACCTCTATCGCGCCGAAAAGAGCTCTCGAAGCGGCGGGAAGGCCTGCCGTATTCTTTTCTCTCTGAAGGTTTTTGCGCGGATTGTGCAATCAGGGTGTCAATCTTCTGCTCCAGAAAGGTTAGTTGCTGTTGAATTTTACCAATTGTGCCGGATAGATCCGGCTGGGCAGGCGATTCTGCCGCGTGAGTTTTGCGTTTAAATATTTTTTTCATTTTTCTCCTTATTTGTTTATATGGTTAAACTTACCGTTCTCTGTTTATTACTATACACCTATTACAGGATAAAGCAACCGAATGGCTACTTTAGGGTAGAGGCAGATAGAAGCTCTCTGGCTCCATTTTTATCCTGGATATAGACTTCAGGGATAAATTCGATGGAGTTGGGTATAAGATCGGCGATAACTTTCTTTAAACGCGCCTGCTGCGTTTCATTTCGAAGATCAAAAATGGGATTTTGGCTTAAGTCGTTTAATAAAAGTATAACCGGTTCAGAGGCGAATATAAAATCTCTCAAAAGCTGCTTTATAAGAAGATCCAGATAATCCGGCTTGTCTTTGAATACATCCACGGCGGTTTTAAAAGCAATTTTTCCCCAGTCGTAATCAACGCTTTTCTGAAGAAGCGCGTACACCGAAGAATACCTGACCATTTTAATTTCGCCGGCTGATAATTTGGCCGCCACATTCGTAATAAGGGTGGTTAGCTCCTCGTGTTTAAATGTTTTGATTTCTTTGTGGATGTCGATAGTCAGCAGGTCAAAAATATAAACGCCGCGGACGCTGGATGTGGCGCTGATTGTGCTGCGTTTTAGAAAATCTTCTACCGCCTCCCAGAGGATTTTTTCATCATTGCGCACGAAATTTAATACTAAAAGAGTGCAGGACTGGCCTTCGCGGACGACTTTATATTGGCGGACTTTATCCTCGTTGCGGCCGACATATGAAATTTCGTCAAAAAGCGGCATATACTGGAAGAGGTTTGACTTTTGAAATCCGGAATCGATTAGATTCATATCTTCAAACTAAAGAATTGTTTTGTAACTTATTAATACACAGATAGTTATATAAAGCGTCTTGTTGATCATTGATTCCATTTCCAGACGGGTCTTTGCCCGGGAGGACTGCTCCCTTAGCGGCCGGATGTTGCGGATACCCTTAGTGTACCAGCCAAAGAATTTGCGGTATAAGATCACTCCGTTTCTTTCTCCGTAAAAATCGACTGAGGATCCTAAATGTTCCAGCATTACTTTAACTACCTTTTTTCTTTCGGGCTTTGGAAGGATTTTTCCGGTTTTTAAGAATTCTTTTATTTCTTTAAATATCCACGGGTTTCCGAATGAACCGCGGGCAATAACCAAGCCGTCGCATTTTGTTTCGCTAAGCATTTTCCCGGCTAATTGCTCCGAGAAAACGTCGCCGCTGGCAATAACCGGGATGGTTAATGCCTTCTTTACTTCTGCAATTACTTTATAATCCACGTTACCGCCGTACTCCTGAGCCTTGGTCCTTCCGTGGATAAATAATCCGCTGACTCCGGCATCCTGGGCGTAAAGGGCCACTTCCCTGGCGTTAACAGTATCTTTATCCCAGCCCAGGCGCATTTTCACAGTTACAGGGGTTTTAGAGTTTTTTACCACTAACTTCAGTAATTTGTGGAGCTTCCTGGGGTCTTTTAACAGGGCTGCTCCCTCACCGCGGCGGACGACTTTCTTTGCAGGACAGGCAGCGTTAAAATCAAGGATATCAAATTTGTAAGTTTTCAGGACATCCAGTGCTTTTAATATAAATTTCTCTTCGCAGCCTAATACCTGAACGCCCAGAGGCTTATCTTTTGGCAAAGTCGAAAGCATATGCCTGGTCTTTTTGCTTTTGTGCGAAATGGAACGGCAGTTGATCATTTCCACAAATGCCAACTCCGCGCCAAACTTCCGGCAGAGCATGCGAAAAGGCAGGTCTGTTACTCCGGCCATTGGAGCCAGGATTAAATTTGATTTTAGTTTTAAGCTGCCGATTTTAAACATAGATATAAAACTTAGGGCTTTATATGAGCAACGATTGAAGCATTACAATTCCGAGGATAATGAGGGCCACAGAAAAAATAAGCTTAGTATAATAAACAAAACAGAAAGATTGCTTACCCGCGATCTTTAATTTCTTAATCTCAATGTAAGGAACCGGCGCGCGCCTATACCAGCCAACAACCTCCACATCCTGGTTAATGTAACAAGATGCCCTTAAGAGGCCGAAGAAAAAATTGAATATCCCCAGGGGCTGGCTATAATCCAAAAAGATAATTCCGGTTTCATCCTGCATGACAAAATCTTCTGAAAAAATAAGCCCGGGCACGCCTCTTCCGATAATCCGCCCTTTTATCAGGCAAGATACAGGCCTGATTGCGGAAACCTTAACTTTACTTAAAAGGTTTTTAATATTCATTACCGCGAAATCAGAATCAGGGTATGAGAAAATGGTATGTATCAAATAGGCCAGGCCCCAAGCAAATACTCCCAGCCAGGCAAAAAAGACGTCTTTTTTTATTATGGACAGGGATATGCCCGCGATAAAAATAATATACGGCAGGGCCTTAACCAGCAAATCCAGCAAGAAATCATCCCAATACGATTCCGGCCTGCGCTGATTAAACTCTATATATGGTTCCTTTCCTAACACCTCCGACTGGTTACTCAGGAATTTCAATCTTTTAGCAATTAAAGGATGCGTTGACTGTAACTCATAATATGCAGCCCAGGGATTCCAAAGATCCCATTTCGCCGCATCCCTTAGCTTATCCTTATCAACTTCTCCGCCCATACTGCGCGGGCCTGAATAACCACTAACCGCCAGAATACTGGCAGTTTTAGAATCAAATATTCCCATCGGCCCAATTGAATTTAATGTAGCTTGTCTTTCTTTATAATTCGCTTCCCCTTTTCCTCTATCGTCTCCGGCTAAACCATAGCCAATTTTGACTAAAGCGGAAGCTAAGGCATTCGGGTTACCGGTAATCTGACCGGAATATCTATCCGCGAAATATTCCCTTAACCGGGAAAACCAGAGCACAATAAGCTCACTTATAACATATAACATATAAGCTGCAAGCGCCAGGATCAAACGGGCAGGCGCTGATTTAGCGTTACCCCTGCATCTGTTTCTGGTTAAAGACTTATAAACATAATAAAGGACTAGCGGCACAAGCTGGGCCAAGGTCATAATTAACATATCCCAATGCATAACATGGCCAATTTCATGAGCAACAACTGCTTCTCTTTCTTCTTCATTTAAAAGGTCGAGCAAACCCTGGGTAATTACAACCCTGGCATTATTCGGATGGTGCCCATAGGTAAAGGCATTCGGCGCGCCGTCCAGAATAATCCCCATCCGCGGGAAATTAATCCCTTCATCCTGGCATATCTTACTGATAAAACTCCTTAAGTGCCCTGGTAAATCTTCAGGATTTACCCATTTCATTTTATATAAGAACCTTAAGGAAAGATCCATTAAGAAAGGACCAAATATGAATTGCAAAGCAGCGAATACTATCCCGACAGTAAAAGCAGTTGAGGCGGAAATCTTTCCCAATTCCACGAATATAATCAGGAATAAACTAAGCAAGGCATACAATCCGAACAACACCATACCGGAACGCAGGGCAAGATTAGGCAAAACCAGAAGCGATTTAGATAAACCTGCTTTTTTATCCCCGAATATACCTTTATCTATCTGGATCTTTGTTTTTATCACCGGCAGTTTATTAATCTCGTCCTTATCCAGCCAAATGCCTTCTGATTCAGGGCAATAATCAATATTTATCTCCCCTCCTAATATGGGAAGCTCTAGCATTGGACTGGAGCAGAGAGGTGAGAAGCGGTTTGAGTCTTTTTTTGATTGAATCGCTTCTTCGATTTTCGCTTTTAGATAGGTGGGAACACGGGTAAAAAGATAGATTTCATTCTTATCCAGCCAGATGCCCTCACATTGAAGACAAAAATCAATTTCCACTCCCTGCCGGGTCATCACCGGAGTAAGATCTTTATCTTTACAATTTGGGCATTTCATGACGCAGGCTCCGAAATATTTGTTACGTAAGAATTCTATTTACAGTGAGTTACATACACTGTCTACCCTTATAAGATGAGTTTGGGGTCTTTGATCAGGGGGTTGTTTTTTATGGCTTCGATTATTGGCTGCGCGATTCCTGGTTTGCCTAGCTTATAATACATATAATTCTTATAGCCTTCTACGCCGGGCTGGTCAAAGGCGTTGATGTTAAGCAGCTCACCTTCAAAAGCGGTAGCCATCTCAAAGAAGAATAAAAGCGCTCCCCAGTTATACGCGGATACTTCAGGCATAATAATCGTACAGTTCGGCCGGTTTTCGCTGGCTAATGCCCATTCTGTCGCCTCCTGGGCCAAATGCATAAGTGAGCTAAAACTTTTACCGGAAAGCAGATCCCCTTTGCCCGGTATTCTTAAATCTGTTTTAAATTTATCTACGCGGATAAAAGTAAGAACTTTATTGTCTTCTCCTTCAACATTATTTTGCTGGATAGAATGCAGATCGTTGGTTCCGGCCGCAGATATGGGGGTCCTGCCTTTGCTAAATAAGGATTTCTCATCCGCCAGCCAATTCTCTGATCCATCAATACCTACTTGGATCTTACGGTGGTATTTCTTGCCTAAGCTTTCAGCTAAAAGTTGCACATACCAATCTGCCGTTGATTTAAGGGTTTGCGAAAAAGGCATTAATATGGCTAATGATTTTGCTTTTTTACGGTAGAGAATTGTATGCAATAAAGCGTACATATACGCTGGATTTTTCAATATATCAGCCTGGCCGCAGCGGTCAGACATCTCTTTAACCCCTGAAAAAAGCTTTGTTATATTTACGCCCACAATTGCCAGGTGGATCAGGCCCATATTAAACTCTGAGAACCTGCCGCCCACTCCTTTTAAAATCGGAAAGGCGCGAAAGCTTAAAGAATCTTTTTCCTGCTCACGTTCCACCTTTGCGCGCAGAGCGCCTGATTGCGGGTCTGTAATCGCCAAAATCTGCCTGCCGTATTTCTTGCCTACTCCTTTTTTAAGCCAAGCTTCCACTAACGCAAATGCCGCCTTAGGTTCTGTGGTTTCTCCGGATTTAGAGATAACAATGACAAATGTTTTCTTAGGGTTGAGGTTCTTTAATAAAACCTGCAGGGTATCCGGATCAAGATTATTGCCTTCAAGGTAAATCCGGGGATTTTTCTTTCTTGAGGTCTTAAATTCATTGTAATAAGGCGCGCACAACGCCTCCTGCGCGGCTTTTAAGCCTAAATATGAACCGCCGATTCCTAAAAAAACAACATTTTCATATTTTTGAGAGATCTGGCCCCCGAGTTTCTGGATCTTTGCAATCTCCTCTTTGTCCTGCTGAAAAAGATTCGTCCACTCGAGGCCTAAATTGACTCTTGCTTGAGGATTAGCAATAATTTTCTTTAAGTGCGCTGCGCAAAGTTGTGCCTCGGGCAGGATCTCATCAAGATCCTGCTGGCTTACCCCGTGGTCTCCGACGCTGGAACTAAACATGTTGTTAAAATCGAATTTTAAACTCATATGAGTCTCCTTATATGCTTAAATCCGCTAATTTTAAAATCAATTTTTTAGTATCATCCCAACCCAGGCAGGGATCGGTGATTGACTGGCCAAAGACCTTGCCTCCGACTTTTTGAGCGCCTTCTGCCAGGTAGCTTTCCACCATCAGGCCTTTGACTGTTTTCCTTAAATCTTTAGACTGGGATAAGCTGTTCATTATTTCTTCGGCTATGCGGGGCTGCTGGCTGAAATCCTTATCGGAGTTGGCATGGTTGGTATCGACGATAAGCGCTGGATTTGCAAGGTTGCGCTTTAAATACAACTGGACAAAATGGATCAGGTCTTCGTAATGGTAATTCGGGATGCTTTGGCCCTGGCGGTTAATCGCGCCGCGAAGGATGCAATGCGCAAGAGTATTGCCGTCAGTTTTGGCCTCCCAGCCGTTATAGATAAAGGTGTGCTGGATCTGGGCGGCTTCCACGGAATTAAGCAAGACATTCAAATCGCCGCTGGTGGGATTTTTCATGCCTACGGGGATATCCAGGCCGCTTACTGTCAGGCGGTGCTCTTGGTTTTCCACGGAACGGGCGCCGATTGTAACATAGCTTAAGATATCCTCTAAGTACGGATAGTTTCCCGGATAAAGCATTTCATCGGCGGCGCTTAATCCGGATTCGCCTAGCACCCTGATGTGCATGCGCCGGATAGCTTTAATTCCCCTGGAGATATCAGGATCCCCGGAGGCCTCAGGCTGATGCAGCATGCCTTTATAACCCTTACCGGTTGTGCGGGGTTTATTTGTATAAATACGCGGGATTAAAATCAGCCTGTCTTTAACTTTCTTTTGGATTAAAGCAAGGCGCGATACATACTCTGAAAGCGCGCTCTCATCATCAGCCGAACATGGGCCGATAATCAGAAGCAGGCGGCTGTCGTTTCCTTTTATTATATTTAAGATATCTTTATCCCGGGCGGCTTTTATTTTTTTTAAGCGCTCCGGCATAGGCATCAGCTGAAGGATTTCATCCGGAGTGGGAATTTTCTGCAGGTATGTAAAACTCATGTCTATTTATCTTGCTGGATTATTTTAATTGTGGTACGCAGGCCGTCTTTCCAGGGCCAAAGCATGGCAAGGATACTATCGGTATCTGAAGTCTTATAATACAGCGTCTGGCCGGGCATGATCCCGCCAAGGCCGTTGACTGTTTCCTGTAATTTATACGGCAGCCTGGACTTTGACGGGAAAACCGGTTCCCCCATCATATTCTTTAGCTGCAGGCTGAGCTTTTCCAGCTCCTGCTGGGCGATAACTCCTTCAAAGAAGTTATCGCAATCAGTGCGCAGGGCTTCAAAATTAAGGGCTTTAACATTCTTTCTCAGGGAACTAAAATCCATAGCTCCTCCTTATTTTGTCCACGGTGCTTATTATAACACAGCTGAAGAATATTTAAAATCAGATAATTTTTAATAAGTTGAGCCCAGTTTGGGGGTCGATCTCTTTGGTGGCATTGATTCCTTTTAACTCCAGGACTACCGCCTCGATAACCAGAAAAACTTTTGACTTGCCGCGCACGCAGCCGGTTAATACTTTATTCTTCTTGCCCATGCTGCCATGGATATGTATCTGCGGGCCTTTGGCATTTACAAAGATTGTGCCTATGCCCATGACCTCCCAGCCGTCTTTAAAATCTACTTTGTTCGGAAGAGGAGGAATTACCGGTTTCTTGGGGCCGGTAACCAGTTCGCCTTTTTTAAGAGCTCCGATAAAAATCATGGTTGCCGCTTTGATGCGCTCTTTTTTAACGAAAATGCCCAACTTATCGATTAGAATATCGTCATCTTCGAATTTTAGAAGGAATACCCTGCCGAGTGAGCCTTTAGTATATTTCATTTTGTAAAAACTGAAAATATTGGTTTAAAGATTTTAACGCGTTAAAAAAAAGCGCTCCCACGAAATAACTTAAGATAATAACCACCGCGCTGATAATGATTTTTTTCTTCTTGTTAAAATCCGGATTTGCCCAAACCAAAGGAAGCATAAACGGGCCTACGCAAAGGAAAGAAACAATTAACGAACCGGTCTTAAAATACCATTTTTTCTGGGTTTTATTATCCATTATTGTTTTTTCTTGCGGGCCTTAGACTTGTTTAGCCGCGACTTATGCTCCACGCATAGGACTTCGGCGATGGGAGCGATCTTACCTCCCTCATAAGGAAACTCTTTGCAGGTTACCGGCTTTAAGGCGTAGTCGATCTTGTGTATCCTGCATAGCCCGTCAGGATCCTGAAAAACGCATTTTTCATCCTCATAGCTGGTGCCTACTTTGTATCCGGAAGGAAAATCTTTATCTATTTCCAGATGGAAGAAGTCGCCTTTTATGCCAAGCGCGAGTATTTTCTTTGCCTCTTCCAAATCAATCCAGGCCCCGAAGCGGCAGCAATCCGCCTGGTTCCTGCATTTCTGGCAATCAATAGCCTCTTCTGTTTTTTTGTTTTTCATGGTTCATATTATACATTTATCAGCTTAAAATCCCAAATACATTTTATGTACCTGGGATTTTAAAGCCGGTTCTTATTTAATTAGGCGATACGCACATTGACCGCGCGCGGGCCTTTATCGGATTTTTCGATATCATAAGAAACTGACTGCTCTTCGGTTAAATCCTCGAATTTGGCTTCAACTAAAGCATTGCGATGGAAAAATACTTCCCTGCCATCAGTGTCGCTGATAAAACCAAACCCCCTATCGCGCACTAATTTTTTGATTTTTCCGGTGTTCATTTATGCCTCCTTTTTTAAAAAATAGCCTGACCTCAAAAATTTGAAGCCAGGCTATTTCCTTTACCAGTGTTTAAAGCTTGACTACGTTAGTAGCCTGTTCGCCCTTGGGTCCTTTTTCGATGTTGAACTCTACTTCCTGACCCTCAGCCAAAGATTTATAACCCTCACCCTGGATCGCGCTGTGATGCACAAATACATCGCTACCGGATTCAGGTGTGATAAACCCAAAACCTTTCTGGTCTGAAAACCACTTTACTTTACCTTTTGCCATTATTTACTACCCCCTTCCCTAGAAATTATAGCAAATAATGACAGAAATAAAAAAACCGCGAAGGTTAGTTTTCTAAACCTC
>Ga0265297_10002324_pt1 | contig 39294 bp, 51 predicted proteins | sample Munlanlwell13791_FD_192502 | JGI IMG/M metagenome (GOLD analysis project Ga0265297, IMG submission 192502) | Leachate microbial communities from a municipal landfill in Southern Ontario, Canada - Leachate well 137-91 | ecosystem: Engineered > Solid waste > Landfill > Unclassified | place...
AAAAAGCTCACTTGCTAAAAATTTTATTTATCTCATCTTTATCAGTTATTGTTTTTTCTTTCATTTTTATTGAAGAAACACAAGGAGTAGTTTTTTTCATAGAGACATCGTTCTCATCAAGAAGATAACCGAGAACTTTGAATTGAAGTGTTGACTTTATTGTTCTTTCAGCATCTGAATAATCTTCAACATTTGATTCATTTGTTGCATTTTGATCGAGAAATACGATATACTTATTTCCAGTTCTCGATTCTATTTGTATCTGATTTGAGCCAGCTGCTGAATCATTTGTCTTCGACCATACTTTCTCGAGAATATTATTCATATCGATGATATATTGTGTCCAAACATTCACAGAATAATTTACTTTTATGAAAGTCGGATATGGAATTTCTATTATCTCATATACTGGAGCTTTTTCTGTGATTCCATTTGTTGGTACATAGTTATTTCTTCTTCTTGCATCGAAAGCGTTTGCTCGATTTGCAGTTTCATATCCATTTATTACCTTTGTGTATCCAATAGTCTTAAAGTATCTTCCGAGAGCCCAAGCATCTTGTATCTTCTCAAAGTCGAGACGACGAAGAGCGATAACAGGAAGTATGAGTGTATTTGTGGCATCTCTAATTTTTGTCTTGTTGTTGCCCTTCATCATTGCCCAGCGTTCTTGCCCAGAAAATATAATAGAAACCTTCTTGTTGTTTCCACCATTATCTTCGAGGTGAATATCGAGAGACTTATCGAAAAAGTCAAAAAACGCCGAATCTATGTCTTCGAGAGTAGATTTCTTAAGAACTTTTATGTTTGTTGTTGTCACTATTTTATCTTAAACGTTATAGAACTCTGTAATGATAAGTTTATATTCAACTTCATCAAGATCGATATCTATTGTGACTTCACTAATTTTTCTGTTATATGAACCGGGTTCAGAATTATAAACTTCAAGCTCTCCTCTTAAATCGATTGCAAGCTGTTGTATATCTAGTTTTTTATGATCTCCATATATTTTGTCAAGTTCTTCAAACGGAACATCAAAAACAACTTTATACGAGTTGCTGTATGGTTCATCTCCACTTGAATCACTAATTAGCTCAACACCTTCTTCCCTTAGATACTCTCCAAAATCAGAATCTTTTATTTCTTGTTCAAGAGAACCTTCTTCACCATATAGTTCTTTTATGAGTTTCCTCGATTCACCAACGAGATCGAGATATGTTGGTTCTTTTTCATAATCGCCTCGATATTTTCCTATTCGTTCTGTTGAATGTTTTCCGCTACCTCTCCATGAAGGAATTTCTTTTGAAGCGGGTCGGCCACCTCTAACAATGTGTAGAAATTCTCTTTCAGTAATTGTTTTGACTCCAAGAGATCTCGCTTTGGCAATTTTGTTGTATCCGATATCTGATCCCGTAATAAGAAAATCGGTATCTCTCTTTATTCCTTTGTGAACGATTCCACCAGCATCTTCAATCATCCTCCAAAATTCTGTTCTCGGCCGACTGAGAACTCCAGTTACACAAAATGTTTTTCCTTGAATGCCTTCTAGAAGAAGTTCTTCTCTTATTAGTCTTTTCAGCTCACTTAGTTTTATTCTCATATTATTTCCTTTTCTTGTTTCTCCCAAATAAGCTTCAGGTTGTCTAAATGATCTCTTGATTCGCGAGAACATTCCTTTTTTCTCATAATCTTTTTCGAGTTTGTTTTTTATCTGTGAATAACAATGAACGTGATATATTCTACCATCTTTGCCTCTAACTGGATCTTCAGATTTATGGATGTATCTTCCACAAAGAGCACAAGATGTTTCCATTGGTTTTATCACTCCCTCATTAAATTTTTTGAGTTTGTGTCTCTCTCGTATTAATTATAACTATGAAGAAGCTTTTCACTCTAATTTTGTCTCTTGTTTTTCTTTTATCTTGCGATGGAAAAACACTAAAAAGCGCTGATTTTATTGATATAAAACTAAACTTTGTAGCAACGATGCAAGAGAAAACTGAGAAAATAGAACTGCCAAACATAGTCGATTACATTAATAGTGGCTACAACTATTTTCTATCTGTTGGCAAAAAGATAATAGAAAAAGAAATTTCTCTTTGCGAAGAAAGCGTATTGTTTCTCAAAGAAGAATGGAACAATTCGTTCTGTGATGTTTTAAGGGACGAAGCGAAAGAAGATTGTCTCAAACAGAGAGAAGCAGTTCCGAGTTATGTGAAAGAACTTTGCACAATTACAGTTGCCGAATCTTTTCGAACAAACATTGATTGGCTTCTTGTTCTCGCCGTTATGAAGAACGAGTCGAACTTCGGAATAATCAAGAAGAAAAATGATGAATATTATGTGTCACAAGATGTTTGCGAAAGAGAAATAAATAAAAGAAATGTTGGTACGACAACAGATGATTGTAAAAAAGATTCAGCTCGACGTATTGAGTTCATAAGTAGTGGAAATAGAGTTTGCGTTTATATACTAAGTGAAACGAAAAGTAAATATATTATCAACACATGTCTTCATGGAGAAGCTGGTGTGCTCCAACTCATAACACCAAACTATTATTCTAGAAGAGTTATACCCGGAACTGAAGAAACAATACCTGATGGATCGACACTCGAAAGAAGAATGTTTATTAATGAAAACCTCGAAGCATCAATAAAGATTGGAATCGACGAACTGATTATTCACAGAGACATTTTTCCAGAAAGAGAAAGAGTGAAGTGGTGGTCTTGGATTTCATGTTATAATATTGGTAGTACGAATAGATGCTCAAAACAGTGGAGAGTTTATTCTACGAAGATACTGAAAAACTATTCTTTAATCTGTCAAAATGAAAGCGTTAGAAATTATTTTAGTAGACGATGTGATGACTTGAATAACTATATTTATTGGTGGGACTGCTAACCGTTTTCTTCGATGAATTTCTCAAGAGAACCTTCTACTATTTTTCCATGGTGATCAACAAACACACTATTACAACCTGCACTTTTCGCAGCCTCATAGATGTTCCAGCAAACACTCTTTCTCATTGAGCTCGTTTCAAAAGAACAATCACTTTGGCGAATCCATCCACGTTCGAGGAGGTATTCAGTGAACACACGAGAATCATCGACGTTATCACTCTTCAAAACATTCCACATAAGTCTATGATTTTTTAACATATAGTCATGAGCCCAAGAATCATGAATCTGTCCTGGATCGCATTTATGAGTCTTACCGTCTGTGTCTATCCAAGCAAAATATCGTTGATAGTTTCTTTGTTCATAAATCATTTCTGGAGGCTCTTCAATTAGCTTCACTTTTTTTGGTGTTTCAACTGTTATCTTTTCGAGATTGTGTTTCTTCGCAAAAATAAATATTGTATCCTTTGTTGTATTATCAAGACGGTTACTAAGAAAATTGCTTTCTCTATGAACAATCCATCCTTTATCAAGGAGGAAATCAGAATAATCAGAAAGAGATAAGCCAGGATCCATATCAATGAATTCATCGTTATAATATTTTTCAATGATGTCTGATGCAACTTCTGCATGTTCGGCACTCTTAAGAGGAACTTCGATTTTCCCATCTCTTGAAATCCAATGACCCGCGCCGAAATATTTCTCGATGTCGTAATTCATCACGAATCCTTTAATAATGTTATTTTGCTAATAGCTGTTGCAGGTATTTTCTGATATGTAAAAACACTATCAACTACCATATTTAGATCTTTAAAAAAGTTGACACCTTTTAAGTTATCTGTGTTTATTTGTAATAAGTAAAATTTATTTCGGCCATAATAATTTTTACCCATTGACTCTTTTGTGCTTAAAAAATTTCCAAGTTGTGGTTTTTCTAAAAAGAAACTGATTCTATCTGGATATCTGAATCTGCCATAATCTCTGCCTCGTGGTATTAAGCCAATCTTTTTAGCCTGATTAATGTAATCATTTGATGGTCCGCTAGAAATTACATGATAGATAAATTTTGGAACGCTAACAGATTCCGGAAAACGAGGATGAATTTTAAATGTGAAAGTATACTCATCCTCCCCTGTTTCATGGCTGGATACATCAGCAACATACCAACCAACTGCATTCAATTTATCATCAACACTATCAATTTCATATTTTTCCTTAGGTTCAAGAACAAAAACAACATCGGTAGCATTATCACTTTTTTCACCTTCATATACATTTTTCAAATTTTTCTTAATATATTCGCGCACTTCTTGTCCACTAATCGACATCTTTAATACTTCACAAAGCAATGAAATCATTAATCAATTTCCTGAATGAATTTTTTTATTGCCGCGTCGATCTTTTTGTGTGCATCGAGAGAAGTTATCTCATTCTCATCACAATATTCTGAAACGATGTTTGCAATCTGTTGAAGTTGATCTTTCATCTTTGCCATCTTTTGTTGAAGAGACTCTTTTTCCTTCTCAACTTCTCTTGCTTTATCAATGAGAATTCGAAACGATTCTCGCTCTTTAAGAAAATATTCAATCGTTTCAACAAGTTTAGGCACTTCGATAGCTATCGTTGAATCCCACTTCGAGGCTCTTTCAACGAGCATTTTCAGTTCTTGTAGATCTGTTAGAAGCTCCATCATACCTTAATTATTTTGGAACTTGGAAATTATCGTTTTACAATCTTCGATTCCATCTTGATCACGTTCATTGGATCATATTCATAGTCCGTATCATCTTTTGAAAAAATCATCCCCCAATGATCGAGTTTCTTTTCTTTTCCACTTGGTGTTACATCGAAGTCGTGCCATCTCTTATCTAGTTCTTCAAAGGGAATATATGCTCTCACGACAGATGATGGATCTTCAAATATTATTTGCTTATCAGTATATCCAACAGCAATAACATAATGTCCTTCGTTCCACTCTTCAACCCAATCATCTTCGTCTTTCTTTTCTTTATTGGGCCAAGCTTGAATGAGCATAAGAACAGGTTTGTCTTGATCGAGGAGTTTCTTAAGGGAATCGATTGTGAGAGTTAATTGCTTTGTTTCAATGTTATATTTTTTCTTGAGAACTTTTTCAATGTTCTTTACTGACGTTCCATCATCTTCACTCACATCGAGACTATCAAGGAGATTTTCTTCCCTTTCATCGATACCAAAGAACGCAAGAACTGCTTGAACAGCCGCACAGCCACAATCATACGTATACGCCTGTCTAAATTCAGGAAACTCAATGAGTTTTTGTACATCGAGTTTTCGTTCGAGTATTAAGTCTATTAGTTTTTTCATATTTCTCTCCAAGCGTCGCCATTTCTAACTCTAATTGATTTTATCGCTTGTGGCGGAATATGATGATATGTCCAAATTGATCCAATCAAAACATTTGCATCTCTATAAAAATTAACTTTCTTTCTTATTTTTGTTGTATCAACCTCAACAATAGCAACATCGTCGATACTTTTTATATTATGTTCCATTTCTTGCGCCATGTCTATAATTTCATCACTGGGCCAATTTGTGAAAAAATAAACTCTATCTGGATAAGAAAACTCTTTTGATGATCCTTTTGGTATTATACCATTTTTCTTTATGTTATCAACGTTGTTTATTGAGGTAAAATGATAGATGTCTTGTGGTAAATTGAGAATTCCACTCTTAGGATTTTCTGGTGTTATTTTTTCAGTATAAAATGGTTGAATGACTATTTCATACTCATAACTTTTATCTTCATCGAAGTTTTGTAAATGCCCTTGTTTCTTTGAAATAAACCAACCGATTTTCTTTAATTTGCTGTTAATATTTTCAATGTCAGCTTTTTTGCAATAAAACACAAAACTATTCCAGTTCTTATCTAGTAATAAGTCGAGGTTTGAAAATCCTTTTTCACCAGCTTCGTCTTCATTGTTCTCTTTGTTATCGAGTTCTCTTACATTACGAACGATATAAGACCATAGTTCTTTTGGACTTATTGGTTTCACCTTTGCTTCAATTAGCAAGTCATTCTCAATTAATTGATTTTGTTCATATAACATTTCTAATGGATCATTTTCTAATATAGAGCGCATATCGCTAGAAACATATATTTTATCAAAACCATTTTCTTTTGCGAACATGAAAATAATATCTTTTTTGTTCCTATCAAGTGGTTCAAAAATTGTAAAAGTATTATCTCGTTGCATGATCCATCCATCGTGAAGAAATCTTGATTCCCTTTCGGCTTGTGTTTCTGAATCTATTTCTTCTGGGATCGTTTCTTTTGCACTCGAAATATTATAAGCAAAATCATTTAGTTGTCCAGAAAACAAAGCCTCTCTATGTGTCTCATATAATCTTGACAGTTTATAAACTCTTCCATTGGGATCAATCCACGAGCCCGGTGCCATAAACGCTCTTTCGATTTCGATATTGTTGGACTCTTTTAATATTTGAGAAAATTTAATAATCATTTTATTCTTCTCGCATATTTTGTGAAAAAGTTATTTATGAACTCATCAATTGTTGCGTTCTTCGTTTTACCATCATCGCTGAACAACTTGAAATAATCTGAAACATTAAATTCCCACAACTCACTTGCGCTAATCGTTCCAACATGAGCGATATTTTTTCCAATGTCAATTATTGCGAGTTTTAGTTCGTCTGATAAATGTGGAAGAATAATCTTTCCTGCTTGTGGTTCATCAAAAGATTTTTCCCAATATTTTTCTCCGAGATGTTGTTTTGCGATCTTGAACAATTCAATTATATATTTTGTTCGAATCTTAAATCGTAGTGGATATTGTCGTGGTGACTTAACGTAGTTTCCTATATCAAGAACGATGCTACCAACATTATCCTCATCTGGTTCAATATCTTTGAGTTCTTGTCCAATCACTTTAACAACATACCCATGCTCATTTGATTTCATACCATCTTCCCATGGTAAATTCGATTTCGCATAAGAGATCGCAGAAAATAAATCTTGAGTTAGATAGACTCTGCCGACAATTGGCATATAGTGTCTATCAATTTCTTTATCAACTTCTTCATCAGATGTAACATATTTTTTATTTAGAAACTCAATGTCTTGTGGTGCTAAACCACTTTTCATTATTTTCAGCGCACTATCTTTGCTTGGCGTTCCATGATAATAAATAACAGACTGATCGATTTCTCTTGGCATAACCATTTCAACAAGAGATTCTTTAACTATTCTCAATTTCGGTTTCGTTGGTAATGGTTCATCTGGATCGTTATGAAAATCTAAACCACTTAAAGATAAAGCATGATTCACATCGCTCTTAGGTACTTCTGCTTGTCCATACTTATCTTGTTCAACCTTAACAACATAACCACCTGTTGCTTTTGCATTGTATCTCGCAGAAAATTCATCAGTATGCCAAGAAAAAACACCATAACCATGCTCTGGATCACTCGTGATTACAGCAAAATGAATATCATCATCTATTGCTTGACTATGTATAACTTTCGACTCTCTTAAAGACCATTCTTTTTCTCTTATAATCTTTGTTAGCTTTATCATTGAGATTCTTCTTCTGAATAAGCGAAGTCGACTTCAGTGTTTCTCACATTTGAACACTCTGCTTTTACAAGAATCTCTTCATCTGGTTGACCATAAACTGGTTGCCAAGGATATACTCTAAGAATTTCATACATGATTCCATTAACGTCACCGAATTTTATGAAGTCGCCGACTGTTGGTTTTAGATTAAAACGCTCAAGTTGAAACTTATCGAAGTAGATTGTAACTCGATCTTCTTGATCAAGAGAGTATGTATCAATTGTTTGAATTGGTTCTTGCTTCTCTACACGAGCGAAAATCTTTACTGGATTGAGGAAGAATTTTCTCTTGCTCTCACCATAAATGTTTGCCTTCGTATATTTTTCAGAAACTCGATAATAGATTATGTATTGACCAACGGTGAGCAGCAATTCTCTATTGATGCACTGAATGAATCGAAGATCAGCTTGTTGATTGAAAAGGGGTCCATAAAGTTCGTTTTCACAAGAACCCGAACAGAGGGACGACGTCATACACGAAATTGTTACAAAGGGTGAAAGTGTAGTCACGTATTAATTATAGTTGAAGACACTATTTGTTCTCGTTATACATTTTCCATGCAGTCATATAAGCATGTTTTTTCCACTCAGCATCACCATTCTTTTTATACTTTTTCTTGAGAACCTTCACAATATACTCATATCCAGGAGGAGAGACTTCATTGAACTGTTCTTCTTCGAGAGAGTCGAGATCTTTTTCAACTGCTCGAAGAGGAGCATCAGAAAGAGCTTCTCGAATTAAGTTTCGAAGACTGCTCAAGAGCTTATTGTTCAAGCGAGTCGAGATTGAGAGGAATCTTCGCTAAGTTCTCTCCAGTTGTGCTGTATATGTCATACCATTGGCCATCTTCATCATAAGCAGAAAGTAACTCGCGATCAGATAGTGTCAGCATTTCATCGCCAAGATCAACATCATATTCTTGAGGACGACCACGGCCACTCTTGAGGCCTGCGCGGACATAATCGATAAATTCATCACTTGAATAATATTGTCCGCCCTCTTCTTTCGGACGACCTCTCCCTGTTTCGAGATCAGCAAGTTCGGTTGGTCTTCCGAGAGGAATTGATACTGGTCTTCCTTGCTCTTTTAGAACACGAGCTCTCCGAGCTTCTTCACGAATTAGTTTCTTTAGTTCGCTCATTCTGATTCTTACGGTTTTGCTACCTTCAGTTTTGCTCTCTGTTTTGCTTGCTTCTTTTAGAGTTCTTTTTCTCTCGTTAATTCTTTTTAGAGCAGCGATTTTTCTCTTTCTCTCAAAAAGTGTCATTTCTTCTCTCTCCTTTTCTTTCGATCTGCCTTCAAGACAGATATTACCTGCGCGCATTAAATAATTAAATGATTAATTCCACAATGTGGAACTTCTGCATTTTTATTTTCCGGAGCATGCAGCGGAGTGTCATTCGTCTCCGCATTGAGGAGGGCCCTGCCCTTCTGCTCAATGTTTCTCGCTCCGTTGAGATCGGCATGGAGAGAGAAGGAACAAGAAAGACAGTGAAACGAGTTTTGACTCGGCCGTTCTGTCTTAAGAGATCCACATCTCGAACACTCCTTCGAGGTATTGATCGTCTGCTTCTTGTCCTTGATCACCCTTATGCCAATCTCACTCGCTTTGTAGCTTAGTTGACCTTGAATCATCGAGAAGGGAAAACTATTCGAACGATAATTCAACTTCTTCCCTTTCGATGTTCCTTTCTTTTTGGAACTTTTGTCTCTGAGGCCAGAAAGATCTTCAAGGAATAGAACCTCTACGTCTCGAAGATTTTGAACGATTGAGGTCGTTACTTTATGGACAAAATCATTTGTGAAAGAAGCATCATTCTTCTTCGCACTTTTGTTTTTCCGTGCTTCGTCTTTATGATGAACGAGTTCTTTCAGGGAATAGAACTTATTGTTCGAAAGAACGATTCCTTTGTGGTTTAGATCGATTCCGATGCTCTTTCCATTCTGAACAGAAGGAGCACATTCAAAGGAAGCGGTGATATGCGCATAAAAGGAGCCATTAGAATGTTTCTTGATCTCAACTTGATCGATCTTCTTTGCCCCTCTCAGTTTCCTAATTGGCCAGAGGCCAGAAAGAGGAATATTCATTTTCTTTCTCTTCTTCGTAGAGAGAACTCGAAGAAAGGCATCGAAGTACTTGTTCTCTTCAAATTGGACATCGAACATTTGATTATCGAATAGAAGAGAACAGCCGATCGGTTCTTTAAGGGAGAAGACATCTTTGAGATCTTTATACCGTTCAATCACTTTTTGAACTTGCTTCGAATTGACCGAGGGAATTTGTTCTCGAACAGCATGATAGAAGTCTTTCTCATCGAAAAAGAAGCGTAGATCGAAGACTGAACGAGAAACTCCTTGAATAGAAGATGAAAGAGAAGAAAGCTCTTTGAGCTTCCGCTCATTCGCTCCATCAATTCGGCAACAATATGTTTTTTGAAGAAGATTCATAACAACTTAATTATATCATTCAAAGAAAATTTGCGCTAAAAATTTGATAAATACAACAAAAAAGTCACAATTTGTTAGAAGAAAAATATGAAACAATCTTCATTTGTTTAGATTTTTTAACTAGAGTATATTTATATTAGAGGTAAAAAAATGACTAAAGAATTCACGCAAGTAAAAATAAAAAGTGATTTAATAAGTCAGCTCAAAATCATTAGTGCCATGAAAGATACAACTATTCAAAACATAGTAAACGAAATAATATTAACATGGATTAAAAAAGAAAATTACTATTGGGGAAAAAAATGAGAAAGTGTTTAGAAAAAGGATGTGATTACGAAACATCAGAAGAAAAATATTTTTATGGTAGCTCATTTAATAACCATTTGTTAAAAAAACACAATATGAGTCGTAAACAGTATGCCGAAAAACATAATACTGAAGAGTGGATAAACTTTTTGTTAGAATCTGTATATTAAAGTTGGAGAGAAATTATAAATTTTACTTATAGATTCTAATTTAAGAAAATCGTGTTCAGCAAGTTTTTCATCTGACGTTTCAATTAGAAGTTCTTTTAGTTCTGTTCTCAAGTTTTCTATTTTTTCCTTCGCATCAGTAACGAGTTGATCTCCATTGAGAGTCATGTCACCATTTGGAATTGGAACCGAACCGAATTTGCTTCTAATATATCCGAGATCGAGTTGAGCAAGAGCAACTGCAAACCTACGAATCCACTGTTTTGCCATACTATTTATTCCACAATAACTTATTATTCCAAATGGAACGTTTGATAAGTTACTCACTCCATTTACTGTTGTATCTTCAAAACCATAATCTGGATTCACTGGATTTGGAAGCAGACGATATGTAAACCAAATCTTGCAAGTATCATATGGAACTGGATAAATTCGTAAATTATTGTTTTGTAAATCATAGTTATAGTTTGACATTCGAAACTTGAATGAGAACTTATAGTTTTGTGTTCTTGCAACATCTTGCCAAATTGGCAACATATAATATGCTTGATCTGTAGTGAATGATGATCCTTGACCAAATACGAAAATTGAATTTGTATACTCGTTAGCTGGATAATATCTTTGAGCACCCCATGGTTCACGGTGCCAGACGTCTACTATTTGTATTCGATTATTACCAACAGTTCCGCTCATTAGAGCTTGAAGATCATAATCTTGCTGTCCTGCTATTGAATCAACAGAGCCAGAATAAATTGTATAATCTCCACCAATTGAGTTCTCTATTTCAGAAGCCGCAGTTGTTCTTTTATAATGCTCGAGATTTGGATGAATATATTTTTGTTCAGAACCAGAGAGTGAGCCAGTTGCTTGACCGAACCAAGAAGAAAGATTATTCTTCGCGTTATATAAGTTAACGAGATTACTAAATTCGAGAAAACTTTCCTGCGCACTTTGCCAAATATGAAATGGATGAAGTTCAACAGTTAGAGAATAAGCTCCGAGCTTTACAACAACAAAATTCGATATATTATCGATATCTGCAAGAAAACATGCATCTTGATCAAGATATGAACTTAATGCAGTAGAACCCGTAACATAATTTTGCATACAAATTGTCATTGTTTTTCTTGCTCCACACTATAATTATTCTATGAACAAAGAATTTCAACAAGAGTTATTTGTCGTATTCAGAAAATATAATGATTCCTTTACAAAACTAACTATAAGTGATAAAAACTTAACATTTTCAATATCGTACACGACTGATGAACTTGATGCTCTCAAAGCTTTCATAAAAGATCTCAATACTGTTTCTAGAGAAATAAAGATCCCAATTAGTATGACTTTTTGGGATAAAGTTAATGGCGAAATAAAGTTTAAGGTGAAATAACGAATGCCAAAGGGTCTTTTTAAAAGTACAAAGCCGGAACGAAAAGTTCTAAAGGAACTCAAAAAATACAATCTTAAGTATCATATCAACCATACTGTAAAGAGTGGTTATAACGTTGATGTGTTCATTCCAGATCTTAATCTTTGTATTGAGGTACAAGGATGTTTTTGGCATATTCATTCTAAATGTGGTTTTGATAAAGTTGCTCTTACAGAAGCACAAGAAAAAAATCTCGCAAGAGATAAGATAAAAATCCCTCTTGTAAGCTCTCTTTATAATACAATCTGGTTATGGGAATGCGAAATAAATAAACGTGGGTTTGCAAAAAGATTCAAACAGCTTTTTGAGAAAGCAAGAGAAGAAATTTTAAAGGGAAATCGTTTTCAGTATTGGGAAGATAGAAATGTTCTTATTTAACGATGTGAATGTCTTTGTTTGGTGGCATAACGAGGCCACTCATTTGTGCTCTAATATTTTCATAACTCTTAACTTCATCTTTTAGAGCTTTTCTAACGAGACAGCATGAATCTCTTTTAATTGGAATTTCTTCTCTATCTTCTGTTAAAGCATCGAGAATTAACATCGTTCCAATTGTTTCTCGAACAGCTATGTGTTCTCTATTCATCTGAAAACAATTTTTGACTGTATATTCTTTTTCATTCTCTAAAACAAGTTCAGCAATTATTTCTTGGCCATTTGTATGGAATACGAGTAAGTCTGACATTTTATTTTCTCCTTTATATGCATTATAACACACATTTAATCAATGTTTTTCTTTCTCTTCCAAATTGTTTAGATATTTCTTTAAGTTCACTGATAATGACATTATCTCTTTCTTCAGTATTTTCAACGATGTTTTTGAGTCTCTTTATTTCTTCTTGTAAAGATTCAAAGTCTGCTTTTAGTTTCTTGTATTCGAACTTTGAAAGTTTTGCAAGACGCATATCGAGAATTGCTTGTGTTTGTTTTTCTGATAAATCAAGTTCTTTCATAAGTTTTTCTTTTGGACCATTTTCATCTGGGCATTCTCTTATTATCTTTATTATTTGATCAATATTCTTAGATGCAACAATTAAGCCCTCGACGATGTGAGCTTTCTCTTGATTCTTTTTTAGATCGAAGTTTGTTCTTTTTATTATTACATCTTTTCTAAATTCAATGAAGTTTTCTATTATTTCTCTAACAGAAAGAGTCTTTGGAGCTCCATTTACAATAGCGAGGTTATTTACAGAGAATGTTGATTGTAATGGTGTTAGTCTGTAAAGAGATGAAATTGCATCGCTTTTATCTGTACTATATTTGAGCTCAATAACAATTCTTACGCCGCTCTTATCTGATTCATCGCGAATTTCATTAATGAACTTTATCTTTTTTTCTTTCACACAATCAGAAATCTTTTCTACGATCTTTGCTTTATTCGCTTGATAAGGTATTTCAGTAACAATCAAACAATCTCTCCCACTCTTGCTTTTTTCTGATATAATTTTTGATTGAATAGTTATTGAACCCCTGCCAGACTTCATTGTGTTAAATAGATCGCTATCACTATTTGTTATCATTCCACCAGTTGGAAAATCAGGAGCTTTTATTATTTCATATAATTTTTTGTCACTGACTTCTTTGTTTTTGATGATCTTTATTGTTGCATCAATAACTTCATTGAGATTATGTGTAGCAATACTTGTAGCCATTCCAACAGCAATACCCTCAGAACCATTTATAAGAAGATTTGGAAATTTCGCAGGTAACACAGTTGGTTCTTTAAGAGAGTCATCATAGTTTGGAGAGAAATCAACTGTTTCTTTTTCGAGATCTTCAAGGAGATTACTTGCAAGTTTTTCAAGACGAACTTCAGTATACCTCATGGCAGCAGGTGGATCGGCATCAATGCTACCAAAATTTCCTTGTCCTTCAACTAGAGTATGACCCATTGAAAAATCTTGAGCAAGACGAACAAGAGCACCATAAGCAGCGCCGTCACCGTGCGGATGATATTTTCCTATTATGTCTCCAACAACACGTGCAGATTTTTTGTAAGGTTGATTGTGATAGTTATTCAGTTCGTGCATAGCAAAAAGAATTCTTCGATGTACTGGTTTTAACCCATCTCGGATATCAGGGAGAGCCCGCCCTACAATGACAGACATAGAATAGTCAAGATAACATTCTTTTAGTTCTTCAATGAACGATTGTTCAATTACTTTGCTCATATATCTAGATTCTCCACGTAAACTGCATTTTGCTCGATCCACTGTTTTCGAATCTCAATATCATTTCCCATAAGAAGAGAAACAATATCTTCTGCATCTTGAGCATCTTCTATAGAAATCTTTTTTATTGTTCTTACTTCTGGGTTAAGCGTTGTTTGCCAAAGATCATCTTCATTCATTTCTCCGATACCTTTAAAGCGAGTAACTCTATATGTTCCCTCTTTCATACTCTTCGTTATTTTCTTTAATTCATTTTCATTTGAAGCATATATATTTTCTTTTCTCGTAACAATTTTATACAATGGAGGACATGCAACATATAAAAACCCTTTTTCAATTACTTCTTTCATATAACGATAAAACAAAGTGAGTAACAAAGTTCGAATGTGCGCACCATCAATATCGGCGTCGGTCAGTATTATCACTTTATGATAATTGACATTCGATAAATCTACATTTCCATCTTTTGATATCTTCGCACCAACAACGGTCATTATGTTTTTTATTTCTTCATTCTGAATGATTTTTTCTATCTTTGCTTTCTCGATGTTGAGGATCTTTCCTCGCATTGGATAAATTGATTGAATCTTTCTATCGCGGCCATTTTTCGCAGAACCGCCTGCTGACTGTCCTTCAAGAATGAATAGCTCTCTTTTTTCTGGATCCTTTTCTGAACAATCAGCAAGTTTTCCAGGAAGAGTTCCAATTGATGAAAATTCCTCTGAACTAAATACCTTCTCTTTTGCTTTTCGAGCAGCTTCTCTCGCTTTTGCACTGAGAGCGATTCTCGATACTACAGCTTTTCCAGTTCTATTATGTTCACTGAAAAATTGATAAATTGCTTCACAGACAACGTAGTCAACGAATCCTTTCACTTCACTGTTTACAAGCTTGTCTTTTGTTTGACTAGAAAAAGAAGCTCCTTGCATTTTAACTGAAACTATTGCAATGAGACCAGTTATTGAATCATCAACCTTTATTCCATCTTTTATTCCACGAACCCATTTCTTTTCGTCATTTATCTTATTTATTGCTCTATTAAGTCCAGTTCTAAAACCTTGTAGATGTGTCCCACCGTCAGTGTTTCTTACTGTATTTGTGAAACAGTTTACTCCATTTGTGAATTGAGCATTTACCCATTGCAAAGCGAGATCAACAGATATCTTTTTTTCTTCGTCTCTATGAGAAATCGTTATTATATCATTTATTGGGACTTTTTCATCTCTGAGATGTTTTATAAAAGATGTGAGGCCTTCTTTGTCTTTGAATACTATTTCCTCTTGACTACTTGATGTTTCATCTATAAAAGATATTTCTAGACCGACATTAAGATATGCTACTTCTCTTATCCTATTTAATATCTTTTTTGAATCGAACTTGTTATTTTCTTTGAAGATTTCTTCATCAGGTTTGAAAGTTATTTTTGTCCCAGTTTTTCTAGTACATTGACCAATTGCTTTTACTTTTGATTTTGGTATTCCTTTTTGATACTCTTGAAACCAAACTTTATCATCTCTCCTCACTTCAGCTTTAAGCCATTCTGATACAGCGTTTACGGCTGACACTCCGATACCGTGGAGACCAGAAGATATTTCATATGCTTTATTATCAAACTTCCCACCAGCATTCAGAGTGCACATAACTACTTGAAGAGCAGAAATGCCTTCTTCTTTTTTAATATCTACTGGTATTCCGCGCCCATCATCTTCGATGGTTATTGTGTTTTCTTTTCCTAGAGTTATGTCTATTTTTGTTGCATGACCAGCAAGGAATTCATCGACAGCATTATCGAATACTTCGAAAAAACATCTATGAAGAGCTGATCCGTCTGTAGTGTCACCAAGAAACAATGCTGGTCTCGTGCGGACAGGTTCGAGATCTTTTAAAGAGATAATACTAGTAGAATCGTATGACGATGGTTGTTTTTCGCTCATGTTGTTATTTTATGTTTAGCAAGCGTATTCGTCGTGGATGATTTGAAGTTGAGATGGCTTCACTTCTTTTTTGAACACTTCAGTCATTTTCTTTGCAAGTTTTTCTTTGAAAGAGTCTAGTGTTTCATTTCCATTGAGCTTTTTTATCGACCAACCAATACATTGATCAACTTCACTGCATTCTGTATAGACTTCAAAATTATCGTCACCATCAAAATCATTAATATCTTCTAAGCCAAGATCACCGAGAGCTTTCCCGTAAAGCCCAACTATACAAAATGATGACGAAGAACTATTTGATACGAATCCCATTCTAATCTTCATTATTGTTTCTCCTTTTGTTGTTGTCTAGAAAAATCTAGCAACTCTAGCATCTTTTTTATTTTCTTTCCACATATTTCACTCTTCATGTTATCGCGAGGAAAGTCTTCTGGGTTGCGGTCTTTAGTTATATATACTAAACACACAGTAAATATCTCGGCCACGTCATCAGCTGGATGAACAAGTGAGTACCGTGATGCAAAATCAAACATATCGCGTTTAGATGCCATACTTGCTCTTTTCAAGTTTCGATGATATCTTTTATGATAATAACCAAATAGCTCTTTGATATCTTTTCTCTTTAGAATGTTTCTGTTTAGAAACTTCTCAGCGTATCTGTGGCCGAGCTCATGGAACATTATGCTCATCGTTGTTGGCCAAAATGCCCAAGACCAACCTACATCTTCTGGATGAATATATATTGTGTCTTCATATAGTTCGTATCTGCTTTCAGTTGTTTCACCAGAAACTCTTTTCCATGTTACACCATTTTCTAGAAAATCAAGAGAATATTTTTTTAATACGCCATTTATGTTTTTGATAGATTTATCGTAACGCACAACAATATTTTAACACAAACTAAAACTTTTGTTTTGGCCAAATATATGGCAAATCGTCATTTTCTTTCCAATCGAATTTGCAATACCACTTCTTGTCTTTTCTAAGAAGATTTGATCTATGAGATGCATGAAATTCGTTATCACCAAACCAATATGGATATATGATATTCTCAACTTCAATAATCTTCATTGTATTATTGTAACCACGATTTATCCATTCTGTAATCATTATATTCGAATACTCGATGAGAGCGTTTTTGTAGTCTCTCCACATAATTGCCGCAGGATGATTTCGCCATCCTTTTGTTTTTCCTTCAATTGCAGCAATAAGTTGTCTAGCTTCAACACGTTGTTTACCCAGACGTCTATAGTCAAGACATTTAGCTGATTGCTCAAACGAAGGATATGGTAGAAATGTTTGCATCGATGAGTGTATTATAGCAAAATAAACTGAACAAATATATCAAAACATGTTATAATTAGTTAGTCAATGATGACCATTTGCACTCTCATTGCTCTCGGTGACTCTCATGGAAATATATCAAATTTCCGAAGAGTTGTCGATCATATTATTAGAGAAGAAAATCAACAGTCTATTCTCATTCATAGTGGTGATATCTTTAGCGAAGATGGTCATGATCATGAAGCGATCTTCGAAATGAGTAGACTTTCTGAACACTTTATTAGCTCATTTATTACAAGAGGAAATCACGATGAACTAAGTATGTTTGAAGAAGAGTTTGAACATATTCCTCTCATCAGTCAGATATGCGACAATGTAAAAATAATAGTCATTGATTCAAATAGACACTATGTTCGCCAGCTCGAATTTATTAAGAACGAAATTGAAAACGATAAAGACAGCAAGTTTGTTGTTCTTCTTCACCACCACTTAATTCCATGTAGTTCTGAAACTACTTATGAAACATTTTGGAATAGAGGTCTCAGTTCAGTTCTCAGAGAAACAGATCTCGTTATTCACGGACACAGCCACGTATTTGCACAATACAAACTTTCTTCTGGAACTCAAGTTCTTTGTGCTTCTCTTGCGAATAATAAACGGTACATTTGTTTGAGAGAAAATCAATGTAATTGTAGATACAGTTCAGATCTCGAATATCTAAGAATAAATCTTGTTGAAAATCAATGGCAGTATGAAAGAATTATTGTTCCAGAATCTTAAAGAAGTCTTTCTCACTCATTCAATGGTTATGATAGTGGAGGCGAACTACTACACATTACACAAGAACCGTTTTGGCATCTAAGCCCATTTGTACATTGAGAAACGCTTGGGCAAGCATGAGGGCAATCTTTAGGATTTGTTATTATTGGTCTGGAGAGAGGTGGATCATTCAAATTCAGATCTCTGACCAAACCGGGTCTTTGTGGTTGTTCATAAGACGCCTCTGTGCAATAACACGTAGCGCTTCTGCACTCACTCTCTGCATTCCCGGCCGATTGACATTGTTCCATACAATCACTAGCGGTACATGATGGTGATCTCTGCCTTCTATTTTTTGTAGAATGTCTAGCATCATTTGAGTTCGCCGAATGATTAGTCTCAATGATTCTAAGTTGACAGTTCCCAGAAACACAAGATAGTTCCGATAAGCATATTCTTCCGCAACTGCCACAGTTCTCTTTGTCTGATCTTAGGTCAACACACTTATTGTCACTACAACAAGTCAAATTTGGAGCACAATGATTTGGAGATTGACAAGATGGGAAGACTAGTTTTTCAAAATCATTATTAGACATGCACATACATTCAGCAAAATTAGCACAATCATTTTTATTTATACAACCGAAGCGATGTGGTTCGTCATGTTGAGAACACATTCTATTCCACGAATCTATTGTTTGCCCCCATATATTTTCTAGGCCCCAATTAGCAAAATGGCGAAATTCTCGACCTCTTGGCCCATTTACACAGCGTATTGGCACGCCTTTAGAATCTAGAAGATTATAATCAATTTCATTTATGTAAAACGCTGGCCCTCCAGCACATCTACACATTACTTCCAAACGACATTCGTCTAACTTGGATTTCATTCTATTACAATCGGCAGTTTGAGGGACTATTTTGTCATTACAAGTAGCCCCATATCCTATTTCAACTTCACATGTTCTTGTAGTGCCACAATCGATGCGCCTAATGATTCCATCATCTGGACACCACACCATAACATTTCCTTCGCAGTATCCTTCTTTAGTAACAGAGCCACAACTAGATGATTGAGGAATGGGGACAACTGTTGAATCTATTGTGGTTGTTTTTGACGTATCTATTTGTGAGCAGACATAAACACAAGTTCCAACAGTGATAAGAATAACGAGACCAACGATTTCTTTTGCTAGTTTCCACATTTTCGTATCTCCTTTCAATGAAAGCGCGTGATTTGAACAATTTCAGCATCTTTTACTTGTTCGTTAATCACATTTAGTATGAACTTAGAAATATCACTGTTATCATCGAGAGTTTCTCTATACACATAAAACATGCTAAATCCGTTTCTCTCTAGTTTGCTCATCCTAGAAAAGAATCTTACGCACCATGTATTTCTTTTATAAAGAGTAAGTTGTTCTTCAACGACTAGTTTCATAAATCTTGGATTTCCACATTCTTTACACTTTTTAACTTTTTTCAACTCTTCTATGAAACAATGAGGAACATTCTTAATAGCAACAACATATGATGCAGAACTACTATTTGAAACGAAACAATTTCTTACCTTCATTTGTTTCTCTTTTTCTATTTTTCGATTCTATCCAATACGAATTTCTACTTGTTCCCAATCTGGATTTGTGAGAGGCGGTGCTAGTATTTTTTCAAGGTAACGAGCGCTTATTTTGTATTCATCGAGAATTTGTTCTTTCGAAACACCAGAAGATAACTTATTCTTTACTTCTTGTTTTTGGGATAAAGTGAGTTGTCTATGAGCATTCCAGCGAGATGCATTCTTCCTTTTGTTTATTTCGTCTTTTTCTTCTTGAGTTTTATTCGCCCAAGTTCTTTTAAGAGATTCGCAGACGCGTTTGTGTCTTTCAGGATTTTCCCAAAGTTTTTTCATTATTATGCTTTTAGCTTCTTTTACTTCTTGTCTATTTTGTGCTTCGTATTGTTTTTTACTAAAATCATCTAATTGCTCTTGCGTTTTATTGGCCCACGCTTGTTTTGATGCTGCGCTCGTTTTAGCACGAGCTTCAATATTTTCATAGCGCTTTTTTTGAGCTCTACTGTTTGCTAGATTTACTTCTTCTTTCCTCATTAGATCTAATTTTCTCCAATTTTCTTTTCTAGTTTTTCCTTGTTTTCTTCTAGATTCTTTAGATCGATGCTTTCCAAACATGGGATTGTTTGTTCCAGACACGTCGCCCCAATTATGATTTCCCTTACTAGATTCGCTTAGATGTTTTTTCCAAAGGTCTATTTTTTCTTGTGTCCTATTTTTTAGTCCATCACTAACTTTTTGACGAGCTTCTGAGCTTTCAAAATGAATTTTTAGTGATTCTGATATGTGTTTCTTCCATAACTCAATTTCTTCTACAGATTTGTGTTTCCATGTTTCGCTAACTTTGATATGCTCTTCTATCGATTCCCAACGTTTTCTATTACCTTCAGATTTTCTGGTTTTATTTTCACCTGTAAAATAGAGTAGCTCATCACAAACAACTAGCAATTCTTGCTCATCAAAACGAGAAAAGAAGTTAAGAATCTCATTAATCCAAAACGTAACTTGGGTTACTGAAGCAGGTCTGTAGTCATATTTTCGATATTTTTCTATATCTTCTTCAGAGATAGAATTCAGTTCTCTAATTATGCTATTCACTTTTGAAACAACATCTTTATTTTTTGTTCCTAAAAGTGTATGTATGATATAAAGCAATTTTGGAACAGTATATATTTCTCCGCGCCATGTTCTATCTATGAATTCGCTTCTGGAAAATTTTTGTAATACTTTTGTTATAGTTATGCACTTAAGAGTTCTTCCTTTACAATTAGTAGCATCATATTCATTCATCGGAAAAATGCCATTACAAGAACATTCGCGCATAGAATTGAATAGCATTTTCTAACTCTTCTTACAATATTCGTTCACAGGGGTTTCACATTCAGACATTATTTCATGACATAAGATTTCAGACACGATGGGCTCAGCGTCTTTATTATTAGGAAGATCAATGACAAAAAATCCAACTTCATAAATGCCTGGCTTCCATATTCTTCCACCAATTCCAATTGGAGCACAAAGAGCTGGAGTATTTATGAGATGCATTTTATTCAATCCAGCTCTACTTGCATAATATTCACTTTGATGTGTATGTGACCTAATGAGAATTTTTGGAAGCTCGTTCCAATCTTTGTGATAGCGATATGCTTGAGAAACTTGATATTCTTCTTCTTTTAGAAGCAAGCGAGTTCTGCTAGCATTTAGATTTGCTCGACCCATTCTATGTTGAATGCTAAAGACACGGTTATTTATGATTATTTTCTCTTCTCCATTTGGAGTATGTTTGTTCATGACTTGAACTTTACAAGCTGCTGAAAGATTTGCTATTGCAATTATTTGCTTTTCGAGTTCACCGCCATTGTTGATGTGAAATAATGATCCTCGTGCAACATAACACAATTCTTTCGGATCAATGAATCGAATGATACTTGCGGCCATTTCTTGTTGATCTTCTATATCGGGATATAGAAGATCTTGCGAAATTTTTTCTCGTGTTCCATGAACTAAATCGCCGTTGACAATAAGTGCAATAATAGGACTAGTAGTTTTAATTAATTCAATTTGAAAACTAAACCAATCCCACAACTTTTTTCTAATGTTTGATTCCCATTCAAAAATAGAAGCGTCTTTTATGAGTCCGTTTGAGTTCTCTATTGGCGCTAAGTTATATCTAGGAGGCGTTAAACCACCCAATGTACCACAATGCATATCAGACATCGCAACAACTCTTACGAAATCTTTTTTCTTCATTATAAATATTATAAAAAAGTTTGAATTTAGGTAAAATCAAAAAGTTATGTATATTTATTATATGACAGATAAATCACTTAGTAAATATACAATGGTTCGTATTGAAAACGAAATACATGATAAGTTAAAAATACTCGCAATCATTCGTAAAGTTTCGTTTCAAGATATCGTGAAAGAAGCAGCTTCAGAGTTCGTGAGAGAGCACGAAGACGAAATAAGAAATATAAAATGAGCGAAGAACAGACACCGTTTGGAATTGTTTACGCAATCATTGGTCCTGCAGATTATATTAGATATGTTGGGAAACATGTATATCACGAAAAACACGGTTCATATCAAGAATCGCTAGAAACATATCTAAACAATACAATAAAGAATGCTAATAAAAACAATAACAAAAGAGCACTACATGTTCAAATACGAGAATGGACAAAAAGAAAGATAAAACCAAAAATAGTTTATTTAGAAAAATGTTTTTCATTATTTGAACTAAATAATAGAGAAATATTTTTAATAGCATTCTTTAGAAAAAGATTACCGGATCTACTTAATAGAGCTCCTGGAGGAGCCGGCGGATGGGATCCGCGCCTTGGTAAAAAAAATGGAATGTATGGTAAAAGTCTTAAAGATCATATGTCTGAAGAAGATTTTAATTTATGGCGAAAACATATAAGCGAATCGAATAAGATCGCTCAAAATAAACCAGAAAGAAAAGAACAAGCACGCAATAACATGTTAGGAAGAGTTTTTTCTAAAGAATGGCGCGAAAATATTAGCAAAAGTAATATAGGAAGAAAGCATTCTGAAGAAACTAAAAGAAAACTAAGCATCACACATACTGGACTTCAGATTGGCGAAAAAAATGGAATGTTTAATAAAAGAGGAGAAAACAACCCAAATTTTAAGAGCAAACGAACGACTGAACAACGGCAAAACATGTCAAATGGACAAAACAAGCCTGAAGTGAGAGAAGCTAAAAGTATAAAAATGAGAGGCGAAAACAATCCTTTCTTTGGAAAACATCATACCGATGAATCAAAACAAAAAATATCGAATAAAAGGAAAGGAAAAATGACGTGGTGCAAACTTACAAAAAGTGAAAAAAATGATATAATAAACAAATGGTTATCTGGAAACTATTCAAGAAAAATGTTACACGAAGAATATAATAAAGTGACAAAAGCCCTGATAAATTGGATAATAAGAGAAATACCGGGACAGAACAAAATCACAAAAAACGGACGTAAAAGAAAAAGCCCTGTATCACAACCTAAAAACTAATCATCTTAAAAAAATCATCTTCAGAAATAATAATGACTCTAAGCTTTTTTGCTTTTTGTGTTTTTCCTGAAACACTATTCGGATCCGATTGGACAAGAAAACCTGTTCCTTTTTTAAGAGATGTTTCTACAGTTCCTCCATTCGCTTTTACGAGTTCCCACATTTTTTCGCGTGTCATATGCTTCCCAGTATCGGGATCGATTCTATTGATTGCACCTGTGAAACAAAAACTTTGTCCTGACAATTTTCCAGAAACCATTTTATTACTCTCTCCCTTCTTTTCTTTCTTTATAATAGAAACTACTGTCAACAAATCTTCTATAAGTTCTCTCTTCTTATTTATTCCTCTAATGAAAGCATCAGCCTTCTTTTCACCAATTCCATCAATCGTTATTAGCTCAAAAGGCAAACAATATTCAAGACTTGCATCTGGTATTTCTGCTAGTTTCTGAAGCTTCTCAATTGTATCATATCCAGCTTCAACAAGACGTTCAGTCATAGATGTCGAAAAATCTTTTATGTTAAGAGCACCAATGAAGGCAGGAAGTGAAAGCTCTCTTTTGCTCTGAATGATATCAATGAGTTTTTGAGATGAACGTTCACCCTGTCTTTCGAGCTTCAGAATGTCTTCTTTTTTGAGACGATATAAGTCAGCTGGAGTTTTTATGAGGCCAGCATTGAATAAGTTTTCAATCGTTTTGTCACCGATTCCGAGAGTCTTCATTTCTGATTTATCGACCCACTTCTTAATAGAACCAATTGCCGAACCTTCACATTCTTCATTTGCACAAATAAGAAATTTTCCTGATACTTTCGTTTGCTGTCCACATACAGGACACGTTTTTGGAATTTGAAAATATTCTTTTGACATTATGCATACCTGTCTATAAAGTCATATGTTTTCATCATCTCTATTTCATTTTCTGTTATTAGAAATCCATTGTGAATATTAATATTATTATTGCTTATAAAAACATTTAAAGCTTTTATTTTAGCCTTAACAGTTTCATCATTTTCGACAAAAGTACTAGGTTTAACTTCCCAAATTTCTCTTATTCCACAATCAAATTCAACAAGAAAGTCTGGAATATAATTTTTGTTTGTTTTGGTAACTGGATCAAAATATTTTATACTAAAAGGTTCTACAGCAAAATATTCTATATTTGGGTGTTTATCGAGATACTCTAGAACAAATTTTTCCCACGATGAACGATAATAAAAATTTCTATTTAGTTTGTTTGAATGAAATATTCCATTTTTATAAGTATTTGAGCGTAATCTACCTTCAACATATGCTTTTGCGACACCATTACTTATCCGTTCTCTTATTTCTTTCGTTCTTTCATATTTTCCAGCTACACCTATACCTTTTCCTTTTCTATTTTTTGACATGAGTTCTTTTTCTTCATCTGTTCGCTTTTTGCCGCTCATGGGGTTTCCAGAACCAGACATCCTTTTAGAATGATCAGGTCTTTTCTTCCCCTTAAAACCAATTTTATTTCTAGTTTTTTCACATAACATACATTCTTTACCATACTTTTCTACATATTCGTCATATGAAATAATACAAATTTTAAAGTGCTCTCTATTTAAAAATTTTCGCTTTTTACCACAAGCTTTACAAATTACATAGTCTATATTTTCAATTTCATTCATTTTCACTCACCACTTCTATTGGAATCGGTATTACATCATTTGCTTTTTTAAACCTAAGATTACAACCTTTATACAATTTCAATTTTTTGAAAATATCTACATTATGGCACGTCATTTTAGATATTGTTGTTCCACCCATCTTTGTTTGTTCAATATGAATTATTGGTGTTATTTTTCCAGATCTTCCAAGTTGCCATTCGACATCAGTTACTTTGGCAGTTTTTATCATTGGAGGAAACTTAAATGCGATCTGTCCCTTCGGGTTACCTCCGAGAAGACCGAGAGATCTTTGTTCATCGATATCATTTATCTTTATCACAAGTCCGTCGATATCATAATCGAGATCGGCCCTCTTCGACTCAATATATTCGCTGTAAATCTTTATTGCTTCATCAAGAGTACAAAACTTACTTGAAACAGAACGAGAACCATTTTTGTCTAGAAAATCTATCTTATCTTTTTCAGTTTCAAATTCAACATCAGAAGATTCGATATCATAACATACCACATTCAAGAATTCTGAATATTGATGATCAAAACGTTTCGCTATTCCAACAGCTGCATTTCTTGGGTTTTTGAACTCTTGAATCTTACAGAGCTTTTCGAAATTTGTATTCGTTAGTATTATCTCGCCTCTTATTGATCCTGTAAATCCATTAATCGTTTTTGAGAAACCCTTCATCAAGCGAACATTTTCGAAAATGTCATCGCCGACTTCTCCATCGCCTCTCGTTATTGCTCTTACGAGTTTACTATCTTCGTATTCGAGATTCACAGAAAGTCCATCGAGTTTTTCTTCAACAGCAAATGTTTGGCTACCTGTTTCACGAGCCCACTTCTTTAGTTCGTCTTCTGTGTTCACTTTGTTTAGAGAAGTCATAGGAATGTGGTGGGCTGCCTTTTGCCAATCAGAGTCTCTTGCTTTCGCTCCAATTGACAAAAGATATTTATTTTCTGGATCGATTTGTTTTAGAGAGTCTTTGAGAAAGTCGTACTCTTCGTCTGAAATAATTGGCTCAGAAGAGTTGTAATAAGCGTCATCTGCGCTTTTCAAGCGAGAAATAAGTTCATTGATGTTCGCTGTTTTCATATGAATGACCTTTCTTTGAGGCCATTATATGAAAAAGAAAACTATTATGAAATCAAGAAATGTTTATTTTTCTAATTGAGTTTTTCGGTTCTTCTTTATACTTTAAGTCAATCGAAAGAACTCCATCTTTCACTGAAGCATCAATTGATTGTTCATCGAAACTATCAATGTTCCAAGAGTATGAAAATTGTTGAGACGAACTTCTCTTGAAGAATTTTCCTTCTTCTTTTTCTATTTTCTTTCCAGAAACAGTTAGTAGATTGTCTATAAGCTCTATGTTAATATTATCCTTCGTTCTCCCTGGAATGTCAATTAGGATTCTTTTTCCATTTTCAGTATCAACGATTTCATACTTTTTATCAACGAAGTTTCTTGGAAATGCGTAATTCATCATATCTTCGAAGTCTTTCCACGGCGATATTAATTGTTCATTGAGTCTTGCTAGTTTATTCATGATTATCTCTCCTTTCAGAAGCAATATAATCACGCTTCTTCTCTTGTAAACTACTTATTTTCTACAACCTGCTTTTCTTGCTTCATTAGAAATAAACCAGAGCGGCCGACCTTTGAATCTATCACAAACACACTTTTTGTTCCAAGAAGATCTAAAACTACATAAATAACGAATACAGTTGTCACAAGTCTCATAAGCGAGATCACTATCTAATTCGGCCATTATTTTTCTTATGAGAGAAAGATCAATGCCATCAAGTTTGCTAGTATCGTATCCAAGTGCAGACAGTCTATTTAGAGTGTTTCGATCTTCTTCAGTTTTCGTCGTCTTCTTGTTCTTCTTCATCGTATTCGTCACAATATTCACCATCGTCTTCATAATCGTCAATAAAAGATATTTTCACACCAAAGATTTTATTATCAGTGTCTTTAAGAACAAAACATCGATAACAACCATCTCCATATCCAGAAGACGAAACAACTCCGCTATTTGCAACAACTCCAACTTTTTCATTACTAAGTGTTATGTCGCAACATCTACAATAAAACTTCTCTCCTTCGTCATCAGTTCCTCTATCAAAATCTACTTTTCCTTCAATAAATTTATCTTTTCTATATTTTTCAAGATCAAAGATTCCAGCTTGTCCAGAATCAACGGCAACACTTTCTTTCAGTTCTTCCCAAGAACAGTCATATTTTTTCACCTCTTCACAAAAAGCACTGAGCTGGTCAATCCGATTATCATCATTCTTAGAACAAGAAACTTCCCACGTTCCGTTTTTAACGTTTTCAAGAATAACATTGCAACCATTTCCAACATAATAACAAGGATCTGATACAATTAGTTTTCCAGAAGAAACAACGAATTTCATATAACCTCCTCTCAATCAATGATTACTGATTCTAATATGAGGAATGTTTCGAAATATGTTTCCGTGTTCACAAAGAGCGCTTTCAACACCATCATTATCAGAGTAAGATAAGATAAAGACGTTCTTACCAGCAAATTGCTCTTTCAGTTTCTTTTCGTATGTCTTCTTCGCTTCTTGCTTATATAACAAATCCATTTTTTTGTCCCAACTCTTTATCAGTTTCTTTCTCTTACTTTCAACTTCTTTATCTTCTGATGACCAATATATGCTCTTTAAGTTATGTTTGTTTTCGAAGCTTTTTAGTTCTTCGTCTCTCTGTTTTTCAGCTTCTATTAATATATCTGATGTATTATAACCATCATAGGCAATTTCTTCTATGATTCCTTCTTTTGTAAGCTTTTTTGTTTCCTTCAAGTCATTGAATACTCTATTAATAACAGTTGCAACATCTAGCTGTTCGTCATAGTAATCAAGATCAGTTGCGATATCGTCATAATAACTATTTGGAAACATATATTCCTTAAGTTGATCTTTTGTTTTGATGCTTTTATCAATTGCAATAATAAATGACGATGAACTACTGTTTGATACGAACGATGTTCTTATTTTCATTTATACTCTCTCCTTTTTAGAAACTGTTACACCAAAATTTTGTTTCTTCATCTCTTTGATTTTTCTAGCTTTTCAATTTCAAAAGACATTTCTTCATATTCATCTTCCCACTCATGAGAAGGAGCTTTTATGTGAATAAGTGTTTCATCATCAGAACAAAGAAGTGAAATACCTTTTAGTTTTTGAAGATCAGCGCTATTTCTTTCCGCATATTTTGGTACTTTTGCCGACTCAATTTTCACAACTTTTGCGCAAAGAAGAAGTTCTTCAAGTCTCTTCTGATTTTCTACTGTATTCTTTTTCTCAATGCACCTATGACATTCATAGTGATCATTATGAGGTTTTGTATTGGAGCTTTGCTCAATATTACATTCTGGACAGTTCCAAAGATAAACTATTTTTTGAACTTCACGTACTGTAACATCGTATTTCATTATGCTACTCCCTTAGCTCCATATATTTTGTTTATTGTATTCTATTGCGCGTTCTCTTGCTTCCTGTTGCTCTTCTAAATTCATGTCTTTCCAGAGATTACACATAAACTCTTGTATTTTTTTGGCATGCCTTTTATCGTTCGTTTTTGTAAGTTCTTTTTCCATCATCTTATATAATTCGTAAACTGTAGTCTTTCCCGGTATTATATTATTCATCATTTTGTTATCTCAACAATTGCGCCAATAAAGAAAACAATAATAGACGCAGGGATTAACATAAAATAGAGTTCTTCATTTTCCGTCAACCACATTAGAAAACCACAAATTATACATCCAATGAGAATACCAAAAAGAACGACTGTCATCACATATTTCTCTTTTCGGCAGTTACGAATACTGAAGGACAATTGAGAGTTTTACTTGGATCGCTGTTATCAAATGCATAATCATTTCTTATTTTGTTTTGAAGATTTTGTAGCCATTCACCACTCGGAACAATAAGACCAGACGGCATGATGTTTCCACCACTAGAAGAACTCTCTTTGAAATCGACATCCGTTAAAATAATGTGCTTTAAAGCATCAAAAGCTTCAATAGTTGAGAATTGTTGATTGTTATTGTTGAATTCAAGCAGTTTGTTCATACAATGATTGTGAAGACTATACCCGAGATGTTTATCGATTGTATATCCTTCTCCGACAAATTGTGGATCTTCTTTTGTGAATTCATACTCACATAAACTACATCTTTTTTCGGCATCTCTCTTTTTTCCACAATCAACGACACCCTTACAGATCCATATAAGATCACTATCTAAATCTTTTTTCTCATATTCTCTCATTGCTATTCTGCATATTTCTCTTACTGCTTCATCATATTCTCTAAATTTTCCATCAAGACACACTGAAGGATACCAATCATTTAAACGACAAGAAAGAAAACCATATATTTTTAGAGCTTCTCTTGGATGAAGACAGTCAGTCACACCGCTTACAGATTCATGAAGAGTCGCAGCGCAGTCGACAAGACGAAATTGATATCGATTTATTCGCTCATAAAAAATGTCATATTCAACACTAGGCATTATTTTTCATCCCAGTATTCGTTTTCCATATCTGTTCCTACTTCCAACCACCTGCCGAACAGCTCATACCATTTAGGAAAAGACATTCCTTCTTTATAGAAGCTAAGATTGTTCATATTAGAAACAAATGCATCAATTGTTGTAGTTATTTCTTTACGGAATTCTTCTACTGTCATTTAATTTCTTCTTTGTTTGTCTATCTTTGTGAAATGCCTCGAATGATCTATTCATCCACTTCGGAAGTTTGTCTGCTTCAATGGCAACTGCAGCAACAAAATCAGTTATAGCTTTTCTTTGACTTCGATTTGATGCGATTACATCATGCTCTGCCATTCTGTTTGCTATTTCTAAAACCTGACCTATAGAGTTTAACGAAAGAAACAATGATTCAAAATCAAATAAAAACTCATTCATTGTTTCGCGATTCTTCTTATTTAACCGAAGAGTCCGTGCCCATTGATCATAAAAAGCCAGAGATTTCATATTTCCCTCTTCCTTACAGAAATTGCTTGTCGAAAATATTCAAGTGCTTTTAATTTTTCACATGAACCATTAATATCGCCATGTAGCTCCTCTATTACAAGAATTTCTTCGGATTTTTTAAGTCCAAGCTCATCAACTAATATCAAAGCCTCGTCAAGAGAAGTAATCATGATATTTTCAAATCCCCTGTTCCGAGAAGTTTTATCTCGTTTGTTGGCTTCTTTTTTTCTGTTTTCCTATCCTTTATTACTATCTCTTTGTTATTTCCCTGTCTTTTTGTCCACTGTTCAAATTCATGCTCAAACTTATAATGTGCCGCAGCAATAATAATTCGGCCCTTTTCATAATCATCTTTACCATCACTACCGGCACCAATAGCATTAACGTCGATATATTTTAAATGATTCTCATGAACTCTACAAGCAATTTTAAATCCATAAGGTGTTTCGATAATTTTCTTTTCTTTATTACACGCCATATTACAAATTACACAAGAATCTGGATTGTCAACAGCAATACTATTATAGAATGAAATAGGATCTTTTCTGTCTTTTGTTCGTTCGAAATAGTCTCCTGTATATTTTTCTTTTTTGATTACAGTGCGAGCACACTTTGTATCGAAATATTCTTTCTTTGCCGCCATCAAGATTTCTCGTGCTGTTTTCTCCGTCGATGCCTCGTTTTTCTTTGAAAGTTCCATATCATCTCTAGCCCATTTTATATATTCGCCACATTTTGTGTGGCAGTCTGTTTCAAGAAGAATTGATGAGTGGCTGAGGGCAAATCTCATTGGTACCGAATCTGGTAGATTATCATCACATATGGAACAATGTTTGTTGCCATCTGCGAAATTCATGGCATTTGAAAACACTTTATTTCCACTTGGATCCCTGTATTCCTCAAAACAGTCGTCAAAGTGCTTTTCTAACCATTTTCTTCTATCATCAAAAGTAATAGAAGCTTCATGATCCTCTGGTTTTGCAAAAATTAGTGACTTCTTTATTTCTTGAATCGCTTTTTCGTTTGTCCATGTCTTTGGACAACATTCATAGAGTGTCGCACAATAAACACAAAGAGGATATTTCTCGTTATAGATAACCACATCTTTTTCACTCGAACAAACACAACATGAATATTCTTGTCTTAAAAAATATTCACGAGCATCATAACGTGGAGTTATCGGATGATTTATAGAATATCTTAATGATTCTTTTAGTTTTTTGTCTAGACACTCTTCATCAAAGCGCATATATTTTGCAGAGATAAATTGTTTGAGATTTCTACATTCGTCACAATATTGAAGATGCGTACTATGTGTTTCTCGATCACAAATCTTGCATTTATTAAGTTTCGGAACTTCGATTCCACAATCTTGACACTTCTTAACAAACATTATCTCATTTTCAAGCATCTGCTCTCTTTGCTTTTCAAATTGATCATCAGCTTTTCCGAGAACAACTTTTAAGAGAGTATTTCGAATTCTAGCATCAATTTCAAAAGCAATATCTGTTGGCGACAATCCATCAATACGAGCTATACAGAATGCTTTCCGCGCTTGATAAATAGAAAAATCGTAATCAAAAGTCTTATAATACTTGATGATGTAGTTAACAAAAGAAAGAGATTCAGTTAGGTCTTTTGAGACAGTTTCAATGTTTGATCCAATAGGATAATAGGAAATGAGATCGAGACACTCTTGACAAAATCTCTTACCATTTGCGTGCAAAAGAAAAGTCGGAGATTCGATCTTAAAGTTTTTTACATATTCACTTTGTTTTTCAAACGCAAGCTTTCTTCGCCCGCACTTTGCATCACACTCATCACTATAAATCTTGTCCGCTGGTTCTGTTACAAACGAAACTAAATCTTTCATTTTTGTGAATCCATCCTTTGTGAGGATCTTATGATCTCCAGTAAAACACATTGCATCTTCATGTTTTATTTCTTTTAAAATACAAACCTTCATTTTCACAAAATGTTCCCGCCACTCATATTCAGTAACTACGTTACTCCTAGAAAGAATAAGCATTCTCCCTGCCCACTCAATAGAACCTTGAAGAGCATCAACAATGTGATTTTCTTCAGTTTTTAGCGGAAAATAACAAGCGAGAGAATGACACTCAGTACAAAGATGCATTTTGTTCAAAGTATACTCGATGTAATTGAGACTGAGAGCGTTCTGTCTCTTTATATTGTTTCCACAAATGTCACACTTTGTTTCATCGTCAATATAGGCAATTGATAAAATGTTATCTGCTGCTCTTGCTTTTTTGAAAGAATCTACTACTTCTTCGTTACTTAATCTTGATGAATGAGCAGATATGCTGATATTCTCAACAGGGGCACACAAATATTCATTTACAAACAAATTTTTATTCTGTTTCTTTTGCCATTTTTCAATTGCTTCGTCCCGCACTCCTTTTGAAATAAAATCCCCATTCTTGTTGAGATGTGCCGGGTGCGGTGTAGAAACAAAGAAAGTATCCCCACCAGCGAACTTAAGAGATAGAATCAATTTTTCATCTTTGGGAATATTAAGTTCATCAAGAATTTGAAGATCACTTATTATCGTTCCATCTTGTCGAATAAGTTCCCAGTGTTCTTTTGGGCGAAGCGTATTTCGAGACTCATAAAGAATGTGATGTTTTAATTCAAGAGCGGTTTCATTTCCGATAGCACTGAATGTATATTCTTCACCATTTACAAGAACGACAAGAGTTTTATCACACATGAAAGCGACGAATTTTCTAAGATAGTCTATTGTTTTCTGCTGTGTTATGTTTTTCCAGCGCGTATCGTGTGCTTTGTTAATAATTGATAATGCTGTCTCTCTTGTTTTTGGCGCTTGTTCGAAGAAACTCTTGCCACAATGCGTGACACTATGAATAAAATGCACACAGTTTAAATGGACAAAACATTGATATCCTTCAAAGAAGTTGTAAAGTTCGTATGTAAGAGTAGGCGAAATATTCTCTTCTTCTGTAAATCTTTCGTCACATATCACACAATGCTCTTTATCACCTATCAGATTTGTTTCAGTCATTTCCCACCACTTATTTTACTTTCTCTGGGTTTTTACAAACCTCATCGATAATATCAAGAAGACTTTGCCCATAAAACTCTTTCCACATCCGTAGCTGATCGCTCTTGTCAAGGTTTCTTAAGAAAGCATTTTCTGAAAAATCACGTTTTGCCTCATCAATAAAGTGAACAACGCGAGAAGTTATGATATTTCCCTCTTCATCGAAGATCCACGAAATCTTTTCGTTATTATCCATTTTGCTTCCCTCCTTGTCTTCGTTTGAAGAATGATATTGCACATTATATTAGTAGAAAAATAAAGAAAATCAAAAGATCATCATTACTATTTTTTCTAAATTTTTTCCGAAATGTGAAGAATTTATTATGGTTTCTACTTCATACTTCTTGTACTTAACCAATGTATCGTCTGTAACAAAAACCATTTTTGGGCATTTATATTTTTCTATACAAACATCAATCCATTCGTCACAACTTAGATCTTTATCTAAACACTTTCCGTCTGAGTCAAAATTCCACTGTTCTGTTAATCGATATGGTGAACACGTGAACAAAGCTGGTCTGTTTAATTCCATATCTTTAAAAATATCTTGAACTTTGACTTTAGCATTCAAATTGAGTTCGTCTATAATTTTTTGACTTTCTTGAATATGCTTAGCATTTAAGTCTTGACCAATATAATATTTTTCACACGCACACGTAGCAAGTAGCCTCCCACTGGATCCACTAAAAGGATCAAAAATTTCTTTTTCTTCTGAAAGATATTTATCGATGATATATTTACCGAGCTTAGGCTTAAAATAAGAAACTCTATTTGCTAGATACATTGAATTCATTCCTATCACATAAATAAACATAGGAACTTCACCTCTCCAGAGCATTTTATTTTTTTCTTCAGATTCTTTAAAATAATCGCTTCTCATATACCGGTTTTTCAAAAACTTTTTAAACAATTCTGGATCGGTCTGAAGTTTTTTCCACATAGTTACTGGAGAGTCGCTGTCTTTTTTGTTCGCTTCAACAAGTGACTTATGATAATAAGGAATGATGTTACTACTAGTTCTAGAATTGGGTTTTTGTGTTGTATATGTTTTTAGGTTCTTAAATTCATTTTTACACTGTTCGAGTGTTATTGGTTTCTCTTTTTGAGAAGGGAGTTCTTTTTCAGCCTTGACTCTTTCCCATTCTCTTTCCCAATACTGTTCTACTAACTTGTCTGCTTCTTCTTTTGTACAGTTCATTGTTTGTCTCTTAATAGTGAGTCAGGTTGTATTCTCTTTGCTCTTGAGTTAAATGTGGTCCAAAGAAAACATAATCAGCTGAATCGTGTCCTTTCCATAATTTTTCCCATAATCTTGATTCTAGTTCTCGAGTTAGTTCAACTAATCCAATTTTGTTCAAAATCAATCCGTGCATAGCACACTTTCTGCATGTATAACAATTGTGTGTAGGTAACTTTACTCCATATTTTTCTGAATTAATTTTGTGCCAATAATTGACGAACTTACCAGGCGAAACACAAGAATAATAATGTTCGAGCGCTTTATATTTATTCAACAAATTGAGTCTTTCTGCTTTATCGCCTTCACATTTTATTTCTTTGAATTGAAGATTTTTAAAAACTGAGTAACATCCGCTTAAAAATGTTTCAAGAGTCTGTTTAGCATCAGTAAGATTCACTCCAAGCATAACGTTTTTAATATCTAAAGATAAATCATCTCCAAGACTGATTATATTATAGCCTTTTTCTAAACAAAAATCAATCATCAAAGAAATAATGAATTGATTCTTTATTGGATTTTCGTGCCAAAATTGTTTATATTGCTCTGTCTTTTTTATCACCTTTGATATTTTTACAAACTCTATAGAAAAATTAAATTTCTCAGAAAACTCTTTAGCTACTTTGTCAGCTTGATAATTTTCATAAGTATTTATTCCAGAACAATAAAACAAGATCACATTGTATCCTTCTTCTTTAAGTTTAAGAGCTTGATATGTTGAATCGAGACCTCCAGAATAACCTAATACAACAACTGTGTTATTTTGCTGTTGTAACTCTTTTCTTTCTATAAATGAAGTATTAAATGCTATGTAGTTTTGCGAATGGAAATTATATATTGTGTCAAGAAAATTTTTAAAAACTTGATCGAAAACTATTTCTTTGTCGAAATGTTCTTTATTGAAGTTAGAATAAAGTTTTCCAATCTCTTTAGAAAAATAAAGCGGAAAATCACATTTTACTTTTCCAAAATCAAAATTAGTCGAAATCATTGCAGCTTTCTCCAAAATATTTTTTAGGATTGAGAGGATACATAGTATCTTTATTTGCAAGTAGTATTGACTTTATTCTATTTTTTATTGTCTTTTTATTCAAATCTAAACCAATTGATGTGAGTTCAGAATAATCTGCAAGAATATAACTATATCCATTATCATTGCACCAATTGATAGCAGCTTCTCTTTTGAGAGACGTGTTTTCGTCGAAATAACCTTTTGTTTCTATAATTTCTCTCGATAGTGGTAAAATAAAATCTGGATTATATAAAGCCCAATTACTGTTTTCATTTACATAACCTATAGATATTGTACTTCTTTCATATTGAATATTCATAGCATAACACCATCTCATAAATAAAAATTCCCAAGAACTATCACAGTATTCCCAGTTATTAGAAAACGGATTTTTTATTTTGCATTTAAAAGTATATTGTAAGTTTGTACCATTTTTACTCTGTTGCTCAGATGCTATAATCGAAATTTTTCTTCTCCACTTTTCATATTTTTCTGGATTTGTTTCTTTAAGCTTTTCTACAATCTTAGATGGATCATTCGGAAGGTTTATTCCAGATTCCCATCTTTCTTTCAGACGAACAGATCTATTTTGTCTTTCGCTGTCTGAATCTGATGTTGTCCAAAAATTTTTTGAAGCTCTAATACGCTTAATTGTGTTTTCTTTCGTGTGTATTTGATCTAGTTTTTTTGTAACTCCTTCGCGGACTTTTATCTTTAATGGACTTTCACCCACATAAAGTTCTTTAAGTGTATTTCTTATTCTTGTTTTTGTCTCTTGTGTATGTGGCTTTCTTGGAAAATGATTTTGACAATAGTCTCTAAACCATGGTCCACAAGATAAAGGTTTGAATGAGACACGTCTCCCACAGCCACATTTACAGACAGGATACTTATTGTCATAATATAAAGCTACAATATATTGTTTAAAGTCCATATTATAGTTTTTTCTAATATGTTTAATCATTAATCGGTGTGTTTCAAACAAAGAATCATCTAGTTTGCATGTTCGCGATTCGAGTTCGGAAATAGTAAATGAATTAGAGTCCATATTATAAATATAACGGCAATCAAATAATAACACAAAGTTTTTTAAAAGAAATGAGTTTTATTTTTATGGCTTATGACGAGATACGGCAAACGCGTCTGACCCGATTATCTCGTCATTATTGCTTCCAAAATTTTTGTTCGAATAAATTCTTTATCATTCTTTTTGTTTTCCCAAATAACAACAACTTCATATCCTTTTTCTATAGCAAGTTCCTCATATTTTTTATCAATTGCTCGATTTCGATTTTGCCATGGTTTAAGTTGTTCTTTTGAATAGAGCAAAAGATCACCATGCCAATATGAACCATAACATTCAATGATTATTTTCTTATCTTTAATTCCAATATCATACTTATGATTGATTCCCTCAACAAGATATTCAAAGATGATATTTTCAGTTCCTACAATTTCAGATACGATATCTATGACAATTTTTTCAAAGTTATTTGGACCTTTTTGTCGTCTCCAATGGGCTTGCCCTTCGAGCATTCTTTTCTTCACCTCAGAATTAGCTAGAGCTTCAGTTACAGAAGCTGACATCTTATCATGATACTCTTGAGTTGAATAAAAACTTTTATTAGCATTTACATAAGATTTAGCATCTCTAGCTAAAGCGCCTGCTTTTGCATTTCTTATTCTAATTTCTTTAGGAACTTTTTTCATTGCTTCTTTGGTTGCTAAAGAAATCTTATCTCTCACTTCTTGTGGGAATTTTTTCCCTTTATGATGATGACCTTTTATTGTTTTACAAAACTTATTTTTAAGAAAAGATACTTTTTCTCCGCAGCCACAGTCACAAAGAGGCCAAATTCCATTTAGTTCTTTTAATTTTTGTTCGCAAAGCCAGTTTTGATATTTTATTTTGTGAACAAGCGAAAAATGGCATGAAAGAGAATTTAAATCATAATATTCTTTTGTTGAGTTTTTACAATCTTCATGTGGACATTTCATAAATTAATTATATACAGGTGTCAAATCTTTGAAAAATATAGGGAAATGCCCTAAAAAGAACAGAGCATTTTTAATTGGAATGAGAAGAATGAGGAAGAATTATAGGTCGAGGACTACGATGCGGGCGTAATAATCGGGGCGTACCATATGTTTGCCGTATCTCGTCATGAGTCCTTTACGGGGCGTAAAGTCCTCTGGAGCGAAGATTGTCGGAGTGATTATTAGTGGCACATACGGGGCATAAACATATCCGCACTCGAGGAAGCTATTTCCCTTGTAACCAAGTAGTATCTGATTCTTTAGCATGTAGGGATCTTTGTAAACAGTGAATCGGTTATTGAGTGTGCCAACTTTTTCTGTTCCAACAGAGTATTTCGCTTCACCAGCATCACCAGTGTAATTCGGTTTGAATTCAGCAGTTGATTCTAGGATTGTGCAAACATCTGGAGAAGCAACCAGCCACGTGGCATTTCCTCTCTTAGTTCTGCTGAAGATTTCGTTAGAAGCATCGACGATCACCTCAAAGAGGCCGCGATACCATTCAATCGGAGAAGTAGTCGTGAACGAGCCGCCGATTGTAGCGCCGGTTCGTGGATTGACATACTTGCCCTTTTGACGTGACCAGAAGCGAGTTATTGCAGCTCTGCTCATTAGGTCACTGATGATTTCACGATCGATTTCTAGAGCAATCTGTTCTGATAGAATCTGAGTGAGCTCTGCTTCAGCGTCGACGTTGAAGTATGAGTTGAGATCCTGAGCTAGTTCAGGAGTCCAACGAGCTCTGAGTTTCCGTGATTGAGCTACGACAGTCGCAGATTCGAGTCTTATGTCGATTTCTGGAATTGTCGGAGTCGGTGAAACGCCGAGATCTGATTCAAAGGGTTGATAGACGCCTACGCCACCAGTTGTGCAGGGAGCCGAGATGCAAGAAGCTGTTGAGGCGCAAACGAAGCAAACTGATGCAGATGGACCGAAAGCGGCATCAGAGTAAACATAGAGAGCTGAACCGTTGACAATTCTATTGTGTCTACGGTATTGAACTGGAGCCGCGAGTGCCCATGGAGAAGTACCAGAAGCAACAACAACGCTCTTTATGGCCGATTGGTCAAGAGCACCAGCGCAAGCAGTCGAAGTGATGCCCGTAAGAGTAAATACGTTTTCGAATACTGTTGAACCGCTGAGATCTGGATCGAATGATACAGATGCCCAGGGAGCAGAACCCGAAGTAGCCGGAGCTGAAGCGTATGTTCCACTTACGAGAACCTGAGAATACGCTGAATGGAGATCATATAGACCACCAGTTCGAGCAGCGCCTGAAGCGTGGAGGCATGAACCAACGGGATCACCATATACCGAGCCACCTTCAGTGTAACCACATTGGCCAGCGCCATAAGTAAAGTCTAGATAGAAGATGAGACCTGACGGTTGATTCATCGCTTGTACGGAAACTAGTTCCTGAGCGAGTAAGTTACCGAAGGCTCGTCTTACGATTGGAAACGCGTTTGTTTGGAAACCAGCGATATCAGAAGTTTGTGAAGATTCTTTGATTAGTTCTTTCAGTTGGTTCTCTAGAAGAACAGCCATATTCTCTTTCTGGTTGTCGTCTTTGAGACCATTGAGCAATGGTGTATTTTTTGACCATCTCTCAACAAGCATCGCTCGTTCGGCACCTTGGTTGTAACCGCGAGCGCTCTTAATCAGTTCATTGATATTCATTGTTCCGCTCATGATGTTTTTAGATTCTCCTATTTCTTTCTAACTATAATAAAGTACATCAACTTTTCAATCGCATCTATTTTCGATAGATAGAAGTGCGATCAAGATTAATTATACCTGAATTTTGATTTTTACTTTATTTTTTGAGAAATAAGTTGGGAGAGGATTAACTATACTTCCGAGCAATAGCCAAGAGAACTTGAAGATCTTTTTTTGAAATCGTTTGAGAATCATTCCAATCGAACCCTGGGTCTTTTAAATCCTTTTCAATTTGTTCGGCAGCTTTTTCATAGATATCGCCAACTTGTTCAACCATATCAAGAGCTTCAAGAATACCAGTTTTCGCAACAAGACAGACGTCCCAAGCTCCAGTAGTATTAAATTCGTTTCCTCTCTTTTTTACTTGAGTTCTTAATTTTCTAATGACAAACTCTTGTATATCAGCCATAAAATCAGCGGT
>Ga0265297_10002325_pt1 | contig 39282 bp, 36 predicted proteins | sample Munlanlwell13791_FD_192502 | JGI IMG/M metagenome (GOLD analysis project Ga0265297, IMG submission 192502) | Leachate microbial communities from a municipal landfill in Southern Ontario, Canada - Leachate well 137-91 | ecosystem: Engineered > Solid waste > Landfill > Unclassified | place...
AGCTCAGGATGATACTGCATTTCCAGATAAAAATTTCCTTCGCCAAAAATATCCAAATAATTTTTTAAAGCTGATTCGATTTTATCTTCATTATTATTAAGAATTAAACGCGGAATCTGACCCGCAAGACATGCTGTTAAAGCAATCAAGCCTTTTGAATGTGCCTTAAGCAAGCCAAAATCAATGCGCGGTTTATAGTAAAAACCTTCAAGGTGAGCTTTTGTAGTAAGTTCTATTAAATTTTGATAACCCTCGTCATTTTTGGCCAGAAGCACAAGATGATAAGGTTTATTTTCCGGTCCCGGGACTTTATCGAACCTTGAAACGGGTGCAATATAAGCTTCAACTCCAATAATAGGTTTAATTCCTGCTTTTTCAGCTTCTTTATAAAATTCAATCGCACCGTAAAGAACGCCGTGATCGGTTAATGCTACTGCATTTGCACCTTGTTCTTTGGCTTTTGCCACAATATCCGCAGGTTTTCCCAACCCGTCGAGCAGGGAATAATGGCTATGCACGTGCAGATGTATAAAATTTTGCATAGATAAAAGAGAACAAAAAATATCCTATAAAAATTCAAATACAAGTCACTCGTTTCACTTGCGACTCTGGTACCGGGAAGAGGACTCGAACCTCCATGGGTTTCCCCACCAGCTCCTAAGGCTGGCGTGTCTACCAATTCCACCATCCCGGCATGTTTTTTAACTTAAACAAACTATCAAAATTGATTTAAACCGTCAAATTTATAGTTAAAAAAATTTAGAATTCACCATATTTTTATGTTATTAACCACTTATTACAAAATACAGTTGACAAATAGAAAATTATTGATTAATATTTAATCCTTTTAGCAAATATCGCATGAAAACAATTTTGCAACTTAATCAATTTTCTTGCTTGACATACGATTGCATAACTAATATCTTAATATCACTTAAGTAATAAACTTATAAACATATGAAATCTTCCTATACACAAGCTGGTTCTAGAAATGTAAACATCAAAAAGTTAAATCTTTCAGAGATACTTGATGATATTTTTATGGTTTTGAGCGAGAAAGAAAAGGATGTTATTGTAAAAAGATTCAGCCTGAACAATAAGCCAAAAATGACACTTGAAAAAATAGGACAGGAATTTTCGGTAACAAGAGAAAGAATCAGGCAGATTGAAAAGATTGCACTTGGAAAATTAAAGAGAACCGTCACAAGCACAAAACTTAATGAAATTTCAACGCTTGCAAAAGGCTTTATACAGGACAAAGGCGGTGTTTCCACCGAAAAGAATCTTGTCAGCGAGATTTTAAATGTGATTGGAAGCCAGGAAAATGTTGATGCAAACATAATAAGACTTGCATTAAACATTACTCCTGAACTTGAACTTACAGAGAAAAGCAATCTCTTTTACCCTTTCTGGCGTGTAAATACAATTACTGAAAAACAGGTTGTTCAGATTATTGAAACCTCAATATCAGTTATGAATAAAAAAGGTGATTTGCTCGAAGACAGCTCTATTGCAGACGAAGTTCTGAAAGTTCTTGCAGAAAAGAATATGAGTTTTGAAAAAGCTACAATTATTTCTTCACTTGAAGTTGACCGAAGAATCAAGAAAGTCGGCAATACTTTTGGGTTGATGAGTTGGAGGCATATAAATCCAAGAAGTATAAGAGATAAAGCTTATATTGTTCTTAAAAAGACACAAACCCCTCTCCATTTTATTGAAATTGCCAACAAAATTTCTGATTCCGGTTTTGATAAGAAAGTTGTTACAACTCAGGCAGTACACAACGAATTAATTAGATACGATCAGTTCGTACTTGTAGGCAGAGGTTTATATGCACTTAAAGAATGGGGGTATAAAAAGGGGACCGTTGCTGATGTCATAGAAGACATGCTTGCAAAAAAGAGTCCGATGAGTAAACAGGAAATTATGCAGGGCGTACTAAAACAGAGACAGGTTAAAAAAGGAACAATTTCTCTTAATCTACAGAAGAATCCGCACTTTGTAAGAGTTGGACGCGCAATGTATTCTCTGGATAAAAACATCAAAAAATAAATAACTTTCATTTAATGGAAGACTGTCTTTTCTGTAAAATTATTAGCAGAGAGATCAATTCTGAAATTGTACACGAAGATGATATCTGCGTGGCTTTTAAGGATATCAATCCGAGGAAAAGAGTTCATCTTTTAATTGTGCCCAAAAAGCATATTGCGAAAATTTCCGATATTGAAAACGGCGACGAAAAGATCATCGGACATCTTGTAAAAATCGCAAAAGAACTTGCGGATCAAAATAATTGCAAAGGTTATCAGCTTTTATTTAATGTCGGCAAAGAAGCCGGGCAGATTATTATGCATGTGCACCTGCATCTTATGGGAAATTAAATTGAAGAAGAAGGTTTCCCGATTTCCAGCGAAAGATCCAGGGGTTCCAGTTTTTGCGTTAAAGATCCCATGGAGATAACATCGACTCCGGTTTTTGCATAATCTGTTATGTTTTTTTCGTTTATTCCTCCTGAAGCTTCAAAAAGAAAATTGTCATAAAAATCATTTTTTTTCAGTTCAATAATAATATTTTCAATTATTTCTGGTTTAATATTGTCAAACATAATAACAACAGGTACTGGGAGTTTGCGTTCAGCCTGAAGGTTTTTTAGATATTCAGCATTTTCAACAATTTGTTCGGGATTCTGCATTTCAATTTCAAAAAATGCATACTCGGTTTTCGGCAGATTAAAATTTTCTAATAATTTCTTTAAATCATTTTCAAAAAGTGCTTCATGGTTGTCTTTTATTAAGACAGCATCGGAAAGGCTTAGCCTGTGCGTGCCGCCGCCTCCTAGGTAAACAGCTTTTTTATCCAATAAACCCCAGGTGGTTTTTCTTGTAGGGCAGATAAGTATTTTTGAATTTGCAGTATGTGCCTTCTCAATGATTTGTTTTGTTTTAGTAGCTATTCCGCACATATGCTGAAGAAAATTTAAAACGACTCTTTCGGATTTTAAAATATCGTGAATATCTCCCTCAATTTCCAATATCATATCGTCTTTTAAAAACTCCTCTCCGTCCTTCTGTTTGGAAATAATTTTAATGTGGCCAAGTCTCGGTCTTAAATTAGGATCGCTTTTATCAAGAAAATATTCAATTTCATCACCTCCCGCCATTGTTCCGAGAGAATTTGCGTAAACTCTGGCTTTATAAATTCTTTTGTCGATTTTTAAACAGTCGGTTGTAATATCTCCGTTTTCCCCGAGATCTTTTTCCAGCTCAAGAAACGTGTATCTCATAACCCATTGTTTATAAACGGGATCTGATAAGACTAATCTCTTTCCTGCGTTGAAATATTTATCAATAATTTTAGCGCGCGTCTGTTCCATACAAATAAATTTATAACATTCTTTCGGAAAAGTATAAAGGTTTACAAAATAACAAAAGCATCAAAATAATCACCGTAGTAAATAAAAACTAATTTCCCTTTTTTACATATTTAAACCAGAGATCTTTTATGAAATCTCCGGTCGCATAAACCAATGATGCTAAAATTTCCTGAAGTTTTCTAAGGTTTGCGATCAATCCGTTTAGTTGATAAGCTTCAACTGAACCCGGTTTCTCCATGACCTGTCTTATCCTTTTTTGAAGTATTTTCATTTCTTTTCTAACACTTTTTTCTACTTCTTTTTTCATAATTTTTACTTCAGGCATTCTTTCATCTTTTTTAACCGTAACGACTCCTTTGCCGCCTGCCACCCCTGTGTATCCTTCTTTGCCCTGACCTGTTTTTTCGCTTATTTCACCTGATGGAATTTCAGTGCCTTCAATCGCTTCTCTGGTTTCTTTGCCAACGGAAATTTCAACCCCCTGACTTTCTCTTTCACGTTCAGTTTCGAGTCTTTCCTGTTCCTGACTTTCTGGCGCTATTTTTTTTGCCGGATCACTCATAATTTATCTTTAATTTTCTTTATATTATAACGAAAATTCAAATTTTAGTCAATTAAACGAAAGGTTTATATTTGATGATTTTTATGATATAAAATTTAAGAAATGTATTTTCACGCGTATTATAACCAACTCAAAAAGTGAAAGAAATAGAAAAAGCCTACGAAGCCGTAAAATATGAGGATGAAATTTATAATAAATGGGAAACTTCCGGGGCGTTTACTCCGAAAATTGATAAAAAAAAGAAACCCTTTACTATTTCAATGCCGCCTCCAAATGCTACAGGAACGCTTCATTTAGGTCATGCAACAATGCTTGCGATACAGGATATTATGATCAGATATAAAAGGATGCAGGGGTTTTCCGCCTTATGGCTGCCGGGAACTGATCATGCAGGTATTGCTACACAAAACCGTGTTGAAAAAATGTTAGCGGAAAAAGGCCAGACAAGACATAAACTTGGAAGAGAAAGATTTATTAAAGAAATTGAATTGTTTGTTGAAGGTTCAAGAAATACAATAAGAAACCAGATAAGAAAAATGGGCGCAAGCTGCGACTGGACCCGTGAAAGATATACCCTGGACGAAGGTCTTTCAAAAGCTGTTAAAGAAGTTTTTGTAAAAATGTACAATGACGGACTTATTTATAGAGGATCAAGAATAGTAAACTGGTGCCCGAGATGTGCTTCAACCCTTGCCGATGATGAAGTTGATTATAAGGAACAAAAAACAAAATTTTATTATTTTAAATACGGACCTGTAGTAATCGGAACCGCGCGTCCGGAAACAAAATTTTTGGATAAAACAATCGTAGTTCATCCGAATGATAGGAGATACAAACATCTTATCGGAAAGGAATTTGAGGTTGAATGGATGGATGACTGCAAAATTAAAGCAAATGTTATTGCTGATAAAATTATAGATCCTGAGTTTGGCACAGGAGCAATGACAATTACTCCCGCCCATAGTTTTGAAGATTTCGAACTCGCTCAGAAATATAAATTACCGATAGTTCCGATAATTAATGAAGAAGGCAATTTTACAGGAGCTGCAGGTAATTTTGCAGGTAAAAATGCAAGAAAAAGCCGTGATGAAATAGTTGCACTCCTGGAAAAGAAAGGGCTCGTTGATCATATTGACGAAGAATATGTAAACAAATTAAGCGTTTGCTACAGATGCAAAACACCCATTGAACCGCTTGTATCCAAACAGTGGTTTATTGCAGTAGATAAGCCTGTTATTAAAGAAGGTAAAAAGAAAATAAGCTTAAAACAAAAAGCGCTTGAAGTTGTTAAAAAAGGAAAAATCCAGATTATTCCCGACAGATTTAATAAAACATATTTCAACTGGATGGAAAACCTTCACGACTGGTGTATTTCACGCCAGATTTGGTGGGGGCATCAGATTCCCGTTTATTACTGCAGTGACTGCGGTGAAGTTATCGTAAGCACAGAAGCTCCGGCAAAATGTAAATGTGGTGAAATTAGAATATCTCAGGATCCTGACACACTTGATACATGGTTTTCATCTGGTTTATGGACTTTTTCAACCCTCGGATGGCCTGATAAAACAAAAGATCTCGACTATTTTCATCCGACATCGGTTATGGAAACAGGTTATGATATTTTGTTTTTTTGGATAGCAAGAATGATTATTATGAGTACATACGCTACGCATGAAATCCCGTTTGAAAAAGTGTATTTGCATGGACTTGTCCGTACCAGGGAAGGCAAGAAAATGTCTAAATCCGATCCTGCGACATGTATTGATCCTCTTGATATGATTGAGAAATATGGAACAGATGCCCTTAGGTTAAGCTTTATAATAGGGGCTACTCCGGGTAACGATGTTAGGCTTTATGAAGAGAAAATTGCAGGATACAGAAATTTTGTTAACAAGATTTGGAATGCATCAAGATTTACCTTAATAAATGTTGATGAAAAACATTTAAAAAGTACATTTAAAAAGACCGATATAAAAACAAGGGCGGATAAATGGATAATGACCAGGCTTCAGAATTTAATTAAAGAAGTTACCGACGATATGGAGAACTTCAGGTTTTCCGATGCCGGTACCAAAATTTATAACTTTACATGGTGTGAATATTGCGACTGGTATGTTGAACTTTCCAAGGGAGAACAGCTTAATCCGGAAGTTCTTATTCGTGTACTTAAAACTCTCTTAACTCTTATTCATCCTTTTGTTCCGTTTGTAACGGAGGCTTTATGGACACACTTGGAAGAAAAAGAAATGCTGATATATAAAAAATGGCCCAAATATGACAAGACTTTAATATTCAACAAGGAAGTAAAAGAAATGGAACTAATACATCAGGTTATTTCATATATCAGAAGTGTGCGGTCGGAATACGGGGTAGAGCCAATTAAAAAGATTCATGCAATTATTTATGCAGGTAATAAAACTCATTTTCTCGAAGAAAAAAGGGATTCTATTATGAAAATGGGGAGACTGGATAAACTGGAAATTCTTGAAAAAGGGGATAAGATTGATAAAGCCGTAAATCTTTTCTTGTCGGATATTGAAATTTACCTGCCTCTTGCCGGTTTGATTGATATTGAAAAAGAAAAAGCCCGTTTAACAAAAGAAAGAAACCTTTTGGATCAGGATAAACAGGGAATTGAAAGCAGATTGAATAATGAAAATTTTGTTAATAAGGCGCCTAAGGAAATAGTTGCAAAGGAAAAAGCCAGACTTGAAGAATTAAATCAGCTCTTAAAACAATTAAATAATAAATTAAAAGATTTATAATGGATATTAATCTTGAGTTGCATAAAGCAATAAGACAAATCGAATCATTTTTTAATGCCGGGCGGTATAAAGAAGCTTACGAAAATGTAAACAAATTATTATTAAACTTTCCCGACAACGGAAAGCTTATTAAGCTTAAAAACCAGATTGAAAAAAATGTCTATAAAAATAACATTGAAACAGTAAATAAAGAACTAAATCTTTTGAAACCGTTATGGAAGGATAAAAGATTTGACGAACTGGTGATAAGACTAACCGAAATTGTTAAATATGTGCCTGGCTACAACAAGGCTGAAAAACAGCTTTATGATGCTCAGAATTTATATAGAAAACAAATTCAAATACAGCAGAAAGATACATTGGGTAATTACATAAGAACAATTGAAAAATCCATAAACACCGGAGATTTCGAAAAAGCAATTTCTCTTTCTCAGGAAGTTCTACGAAAAATGCCGCAGCATGAAAAATGCGGCATGCTCCTAGCGAAAGCTAAGAACCTTCTGGTTGATAAAAGAATCAAGGAAAATCAGATTCTTTTAAACAGTGATAAATTTGAAGAAATAGAGAATTTTTTAAATGAATTGTTTAAAATTTGTCCCGATTCAATAAGAATAAAAAATCTTTTAAACAAGGCTGTAAACCGCGAGAAAGTCACGGTCGAATATGCCAAGAAAGACTTCATTTTCAGCGCTTATGAACAGATTTTTCTTATCTATCAGAAAGGAAAATACGACAAAACCATAGAAGCATTAAGGGAACTTTTAGAGGTGGAACCTGATAATATTAAAGCTCTTGAGCTTCTTAAAAAAGCCGAAAAGAAATTTTCATCCCAACTGGACAGGGAAGTGGCGATCAAAATAAAAAAACTTCAAAATAAGTTTAAAACAGATAAAAGAAAATATCCCAAAAACTTTATAAAACTCTAAGATTTTTTAAGTTTGTATTGTTCGCGTCCAACACGTTCAAACTGAGATTTGTTCTTTAGATTTAATATAATTGTAATCCTCTTAACAATTCTTTGTTTCATTACGTCCTTTATAATTTCTTCCTGAGACTTTGTTTTACCGTCTTTTAATATTTCTTCAATAATATCGGCTACTGTACCTGATTTGTAACCCCAGTCTTTAAGCGCATATATTCCGCGTCCGATAAGAATAAACTGTTCGTGTCTTATAAGTTCATTGTGTACGGCCTGGAGGTTGATTCGTTTATTGTCGAAATGAAGTTCTGAAATCTTATTAACTATATCAACGAAATGAAGAGGTTTTTTGTTCTGGTTTAATACAAAATAAATTTTATCTCTTAAAGTTTTTGGGTTTATATGTCTCCAAACAGCCAATCCTGCTCCGCCGTCAACTATTTTTAATCTCTTATCAAGTGACAATGTTGATACAACCTGTGCAAGATTATCTTTTACATGAACCGATTTTTTCTTTAATTCTTCAAAAAGTTTTGAATGGGGAACGACGTCCGTTTTTTTCTGAAGAAGTTTTATTGCATTTTCAGTTACATCCCTTACAAAATCATCGTTAACAGTGTTAAATCTGATATATGGCTTGTAGTTTATAGTATTTGGAACTCTTTCAAGTTCTTTTTCAAGCGTTATTGAAAGATTGATTGCATTTTTATTTATTTCAACATCATTCTTATTGAGAATGTTAATTAATGCCGCAAAAAGATTTTCTTCAGTCATAATTCCGCCGTTTTGCTTTAAAATTTCTTTAATAAAATCATTAACAGAGCTTAATTCTGTATTATTAACGTTTCTCTGAAGTTTTGTTAAAGCGTTTTTTTCAATTTGTCTGATTCTTTCACGTGTTACATTGAACTGTTTTCCTATTTCTTCAAGCGTTGATTTATATGTATTATCTAGGTTAAATCTTCTTTTAATTACATGTTTTTCTTTTTGTGATAATAGAATTAGTAGATCCTGTACAATTTTTTGAGCATTTTGAAACGTTTGTATTGGTTTGTCTTGTATGTTCATAGGATTTTACTAATTAAAAAATATTAAAAATTCTTTGCAAACGCATGAAACAAAAATTATTATAGTCAGAACATATTTTTCATGGAAGCAAATAGAGTTTACTAAACCATTAAATAATTTCTAATTAATATTTTTGTCAAAAGAATGCATCATATAGCCAATGCAATAAACAGTTTCAATCAATTGACTTGAGGGCATATAGTCGATTTTTTTTCTTAGTTTATTAATATGAACATCGACGGTATTTGTAAAAAGATTTGTATTCCTGTCCCAGACACTTTCTAGTATTTTTTGTCTGGTTAAAATCTGGTCAGTATTATTCATCAAATATTCCAGCAGCTGAAATTCTTTATTTCTTAAATACAGTCTATTTCCGAACCTTGAAACTTCTCTAGTATACGGGTTAAGTTCAAGGTCTTTAACGGTTAAAATTCTTGGCTTTCTTTCATCTATTTTTTTTGATGTCATTTTCTTAAGAGCGTTTGAAATTATATGTAAGGAGACACCTTTGGGGAAAATGGCAATCCGGTTTTTTATTGGAATAAAGTAATCATTTATTCGAGAGTTAAAATCGATTATAAAAATAGGGCATTTTTCTGAAGCTGCTTTTATTTTTTTTATTAGATCCCCAGTAAATTCCGTATGTATTGTTGTTTTGGCCAAAACAGCGGAATATTCCTGAAAAGAATACGAATCAAACCATACTTCTTTAAATGTTTTTGATTCGCTGTAAATGTTTTCATACTTAAGACTGCGGGATAAGAATTTTGCCGATGCAGAGTTGTCACTGAGAACAAGCACATGCATATGATTAATTGTTAATACTAATTAAGAAGAATTTATTATTAATTATACGATAATAAGTTTTATAAATTTGTGAAGAGGGCAAAAATCAATTTGTCTTTATTTAGCCAAAAAACGGTGTAAAATTCTGCTGTATAGTCTTCGTCAACACCCTTACATGAAATCACTTTCCGAACTCCGAATTTTATTTGAAGCTAACGGAGTGCCAACATATAGAGCAAACCAGGTTTATAATGCGGTATACAAAGAAGGAAAAACGGATTTTTCACAGATTACCGTGCTGCCTTTAAATTTACGCACTGAAATTCAGAATAATATTAAGTTGTTTTCCGTTAATGAGCTTTATAAACCTGAATCAAAAAATAAAGACACCCAAAAAGTGCTTTTTGAGCTGACTGACGGGGAAAAGATTGAAGCAGTTTTGATGCGTTTTAAGGATGGACGTAATTCCGTATGCGTATCGTGCCAGGTAGGATGCCCGATGAACTGCGCTTTTTGCGCTACCGGGAAATCAGGTTATAAAAGAAATCTTAATTATGAGGAAATAACAGATCAGGCTCTTTATTTTCAGCAAATATTAATAAAAGAGGGGACTAGGATAGATCATATTGTATTTATGGGGATGGGAGAACCGATGCTTAATTACGAAGAAATATTAAAAGCTATAAAAATATTCAACGATCCCGCGGCATTTAATATTGGCTTCAGGCATTTAACAGTTTCAACTTCGGGAATTATTCCCGGAATTAAAAAACTTATAACAGATGCCCCGCAGGTAAATCTTGCAATCAGCCTTCACGCCCCAAACGATAAATTGCGAAAAAAACTTATGCCGGTGGCGGAAACATATCCTTTGGAAGAATTAATGAAAATATGCCGCGAATATACCGAAAAAACACACAGGCGCATTACTTATGAGTACGTGATGCTTAATAAAATTAACGATTCGGACGAACTGGCCGGAGAGCTAGCCACTCTTCTGCGCGGACAGTTATGCCATGTTAATTTGATTCCTTTTAATGAAACAAATATTAGCGGAATGAAGACTTCATTAAAGAACCGAATTGATAGTTTTGCTAAAATTCTTGAAATCAATAATATTCCAGTAACAATAAGAGTCAGTCTGGGCAAAGATATACAGGCTGCATGCGGCCAGCTTGCAGGAAACCATAAAGCAAAGTAGCATATAAATACAATTAACCAATAAATTTATGAATAATCAGGAAAATCCACAGGATAATAAAATTCAGGTAAAATTTGATGCAGATAAAGAAACCGGAGTATATGCCAATGCCGTTTCCGTTCATTTAAATAAGAACGAAATGGTTATGGATTTCGGCTATATTTTGCCGAATGTAAAACCGACAACAATTAAAGTTGTAAGCAGGGTTAACTTAAGCCATCAAACCGCTGAAAATTTTCTTAAGATTCTTTCAAACGCCGTACTGGATTACAAGAATAAGCAGAAAGAAAAGGACGCTAATGTATAACATATGAAAGTTCTGATTCAGCGTGTAAAAAAGGCAAAAGTAACAGTCAAAGACGAAACAAAAGGCCAAATCGATACCGGTATATTGGTTTTTCTTGGCATCGGGCAAAATGATTCAGAAAAAGAAATCAGTTATTTAATTGATAAAATTACTAATTTGAGGATTTTTGAAAACGAATCCAAAAAAATGGATTTATCTTTAAAAGATATAAACGGCGAGCTTCTGGTTATTTCGCAGTTCACTTTATATGGAAATACAAATAAGGGCAGAAGGCCCGACTTTACTGAAGCCGCAAACCCGGAAATTGCAAAAGATCTTTATGAAAAATTCATTTCCGAATGTAAAAACCTCGGGATTAAAACCCAGAGCGGTGTTTTCGGCGCAATGATGGATATTGAACTTATTAATGACGGTCCGGTTACGTTTATGATTGAAAGTAAATGAAAGATTGGTTAACATAGCACAGAATCAATTTAACCTTTTAATATATGAAAAAACAGGAACCGGAATTAATGGAAAAAGTAGTCTCTTTATGTAAAAGAAGGGGATTTGTGTTCCCGGGATCTGAAATATACGGCGGTATGGCAAACACATGGGATTTGGGACCTCTTGGAGTTGAACTAAAAAACAACATTCAGCAGGCATGGTGGAATTTTTTTGTGAGATCACGAAAAGACATGGTAGGAATAGATGCCTCCATTTTAATGAATCCTAAAGTCTGGGAAGCTTCTGGTCACGTTGCAAATTTTAACGACGCCCAAGTTGACTGTAAAGCATGTAAAAAACGTTTCCGCGCTGATCATCTTGTTGAAGATTCGCTGGAAAATGTGAAAGTTGAGGGGTTATCTCCGGCTGATCTTTCAAAATTAATTCAGGAAAATAATATAAAATGTCCCGAGTGCGGAGAAAAACAATTTACAGACGTTAGACAGTTTAATCTTTTGTTTCAGACGCATATCGGACCTACAAGTACGGATAATGCACCCGTTTATTTAAGAGGGGAGATTGCTCAGGGTATGTTTGTAAACTTTAAAAATGTTCAGACAACAACAAGAAAAAAGATCCCTTTTGGCATTGCGGCAGCGGGCAAAGCATTCAGAAACGAAATTACTCCGGGTAACTTTATATTCAGAACTCTTGAATTCGATCTAATGGAATTTGAATATTTTATTAAAGAGGAAATGTGGAAGGATAAATTTGAATACTGGCTGGCAGAAATGCATAAATGGCTTGAAGTTGTTGGTTTAAAAAAAGAAAATACACGGGTAAGAGAACATGAACAAAAAGAACTTTCTCATTATTCAAAAAGAACAGTAGATATTGAGTATAAAACGCCTTTTGGCTGGAAAGAACTTTATGGTCTAGCATACAGAACAAATTTTGACCTTACCAACCATACAAAAGCCAGCGGCGAGGATATGTCTTATTTTGATCAGGAATCTAACGAGAAATATATTCCGCATGTACTTGAGCCTACTTTTGGCTTATCAAGAACAATCTTAATGGTTTTGCTTGATGCATATACCGAAGAAGAGGTTAAAGAGGGAAGTGAAGGCAATGAAACAAGAATCGTACTTAAATTAAAGCCGGCAATTGCTCCTTTTAAAGCTGCAATTCTGCCATTAATGAAAAAAGATGAGCTTGTTTCAAAAGCAGATGAAATTTTTAATGATTTAAGCAATAAATTTGCTCTCGACTACGACGTTTCCGGAAGTATCGGCAAAAGATACCGAAGACAGGATGAAATAGGCACTCCATACGCCATTACAATCGATTTTGACACTTTAAAAGATGATTCCGTAACAGTAAGAGACCGAGACACTCTAAAACAGGACAGGATTAAAATTAGCGAATTAAAAGCCTATTTGTCAGATAAGATAAACAAATAATAAATCGGAGAATTTAAGATTTTTTTAGAAGTTTTTCATGATTATATGAAATAATTTTTGCGTTCATTATTCAACGACTATGTTTCCACGTGAAAAAATGCAAAAATTCGGAATAGACGCACTGGATGATAAGGATTTAATTGCTATTATCCTCGGCCACGGGACCAAAAAAGAAGATGTATTTAAAATTAGCGACAGGCTTATAAAAAAATATGGTCCCAATCCTCTTGTCTCTATAAACAAAACCGATGAATTGTCGGATTTCTTTAATATTGGCTATTTGCAATCGGCAAAATTAATATCAGCTGTTGAGCTTGGGAGACGTTTATTTGATAATAAAAATAAAAAAAACATAAAACTATCTTCACCAAAAGATGTATTTGATTATATGAAAGGATTAAGTGACTATAAAAAAGAATATATATATGGAATTTATCTAAATACCAGAAACCTGATAATGCATGAAGAGGTTTTATCATTAGGAAGCCTGGAAAGCACGTCTGTTAACATAAGAGATATCTTTTATCCAGTTTTGGCAAATAATGCTTACAGTTTTATAATTATTCACAATCACCCTTCCGAGGATCCCAGTCCGTCCGAAGACGATATAAAGTTTACTAAAGAAATTGAAAAAGCGGCTTCTATACTGCATATTTCCTTCTTAGACCATATAATTCTGGCAAAAAATTCATATTATAGCTTTAAAGGCGGCAATTTAGTTTGAAATATTGATTTTTAGGCTTTTTCATGCTAAAATAAATAGATTTAAATTAAAAGAAAAATAAACATGTGGGAAAAATTGGGTAATAATATATTAAATTATGTATTAAAAAATCCTTTGCAGTCATTGGTAATTCTCTTGCTGGCATATTTTGGTATAAAATTTTTTATTGGAATTTCCAGGTATTTTGTTCAGCTTTTAATGAAAAGAAAGCTCGTATTTATGAGAGTTGTATTGCCAAGAGAAGATACGGCGCAGGATAAAGATAAACAGGTTGAGAAAGACTTTAGAGAAAAAATTGGAATCATGGAACAGTTTTATAGAAACATTCATGAAATCAAAGAATTGACACTTTCAAACCGAATAAGAAACTTCTTTTTTAATCTAGATATGGTTTCTTTTGAACTTGTGGCAATGAATAAAGAAGTACATTTCTATATAGTGACATACCCTTATTATAAAGACCTTTTGGAAAAACAGATAACTTCTTATTATAACGATGCGGATATAACCTATACTGAGTCTTATAAGATATACTCTAAAAATAAAGTTAAATGCTATTATGCATTTCAAAACCGTGAATTTTGGTTCCCTATTAAAACTTACAAAAAAATCGAAAATGATCCGTTAAACGATCTTACGAACGTACTTTCAAAATTAGCGGAAGATGAACAGGCGATTTTTCAGATTATAGTAAATCCAAGATCGCAAAGATGGGCAAAAACTGCTGAAAAAATGGCTACCTCATTGTTTCTTGGGAAAAAAGCCAAAGGTCAGTTTAAAATTCCGATTATAGGAACATTGTTCGGTTGGATATTTTCATTATTTAGCGGCATTTTATTTGGTTATGAAAGGATGAAAGATACAATGCCGGAAACCGGAGCTCCCGAGGGTAAATCGTATGTACGTATGCTTCAGACGAAAGAAGAGGATGCAAAGGCAATTGGTGAAAAGGCAAACCAGGTTGGTTTTGATACGACTATTAGAATTATCGCAACGGCGCCAACAAAAATTAGAGCCTTTGAAATAGGCAACAATATGATATTGTCATTAAATCTTTTTAAAAGTGCTAACTTAAACTGGTTTCAGACAAGAAGAATGTTCTTTTTGGATTCATTTAATAACAAGATGTTGTTGCATGCGTTTAGTAATCGTTTATATAATTACACACCTGTTCCATATTTAATTCATGAAAAAACATCATTATTTGTACCGGAGGAGCTTGCAGGTTTATACCATTTCCCGAATTCAAGATACAATGTTAGCCCTGTAATTAATTGGCTTCAGTATAAAGTCATTCCTGCTCCGGTTGATATCCCGGAATCTGGAATATACCTTGGAGATAATGTTTTCAGAGGCATGAGAAAAAAAGTATTTATGCTAAGAGACGACCGAACCCGTCATCATTATATAATCGGAAAATCTGGTTCAGGTAAATCTGTATTTCTTAATTTCCTCGCACGCCAGGATATTATAAACGGCGATGGTTTGTGTGTAGTTGATCCTCATGGAGATTTAGTAGAAGATTTATTAAATTATATTCCAAAAGAAAGAGCAAAAGACGTAATTGTATTTAATCCTGCGGATATTGAACGCCCAATGGGACTAAATATTCTTGAAGCTAAAACTCCAGAACAGCAGGATCTTGCATCAAGCCAGGCAACGGAAATATTCATTAAACTTTTTGGCGATGAAATATTCGGGCCGCGTATTCAGCATTATTTTAGAAATGCATGTCTAACTTTAATGGAAGATGAAGAAGAAGGTGCAACATTAATTGATGTACCGCGAATTTTTGTGGATGATGATTTTATGAAATATAAAGTAAAGAAAGTTAGAAATCCGGTAGTCAGATCCTTCTGGGAACATGAATATGCTCATACAGGTGAGCGTGAACGTCAGGAAATGATCCCGTATTTTTCTGCAAAATTCGGTCCGTTTATTACAAACTCAATCATGAGAAATACTATCGGACAGACAAAATCAGCATTCAACTTTAGAGAGGTGATGGATAATCAAAAAATTCTTCTTATTAATCTTTCAAAAGGTAAAATCGGCGATTTAAACACACAGCTTCTAGGACTTGTAATAGTTGCAAGAATACAGATGGCAGCAATGAGCCGCGCCGATACACCCGAAGATCAGCGTAAAGATTTTTATCTATATGTTGATGAGTTTCAGAACTTTGCAACTGACAGCTTTTGTTCGATCCTTTCAGAAGCAAGAAAATATCATTTGGCTTTAATTATGGCTCATCAGTATATAAAACAGCTTGAAAAGAAAAATGACACATCGATACGCGACGCGGTGTTTGGTAACGTTGGTACGATGATGTCATTTAAAGTAGGCGCCGATGATGCAGAATATATGGCAAAAGAATATGCGCCGGTTTTAACACAGTCAGATGTACTCGGAATTGCAAATTATAAAGCCTATATAAAATTGAATATTAAAAATACAACCTCAAGGCCGTTTTCACTTGAAACTGTATGGGATACAAAAAACAAAAACAAAAAAATTGCTGAAATTGTAAAAGAATATTCAAGAATGAAATATGGAAGGAAGAGGGAATTTGTGGATCAGGAAATTGCCGCACGTATAGGTATTGACCTATCATCGGGAGCGCCATCAGCCGAACCTGCTCCTGAAGCAGCGCCTGCCCAAACACCGACTGCTCCGGTTTAAGTTTAATCAAAAAGTCATGAACGACCCGATAAAAAGAACAAAAATCCTGGTTTATGCTTTATTTCTTAGTTTAATTATTGCTCTTGTAGGAATTGGGTTTAAGTTAAAAAGCACGGAATCTGATCTTATTGCAAAGACAAATTCAATAAACTCGCTTGCACAGGAAATAGGGATTATTAAAGAACAGAATAATTATTTAAATCAGAACATTGATGCCTTAAATAATACATTCGTGGATTTGTTAAATCATTCTTTGGAAGAAAAAGAAAAGCTAACTAAAGAGGCTGATGACCTTCAGCAAATAAAAGATATGCTGGTGAATACAGTAAATCAAAAAGATGAAGCAATACAAAACCTTCAGAAAAAGACTGAAGAACTAAACAAAATTGCTGAACTTGAACAGGTAAAGAATGAATACCTTTTTAATATCCTAATCCTTGGGGAAAATCAAAAGCTTACAGATACAATAATTTTGGCAATTATTAACAAAGCAAATCAGACTATAGATTTAATAAGCATTCCCAGAGATTTATATGTAAACGGCAGGAAGATAAACTCAATTTACGGTTCGTATGGAATTGAAAAAACAATATCCGATATAAGTACAATAACTGGAGTCAGAATAGATAAATATATAGTTGTAACATTAGATTCATTTAACAAATTTATTGATTTACTCGGTGGTATAGATTTGTATGTTAAAAAAGATATTTATGACGATAGATATCCCGATGGGAATAACGGCTATATGGTATATGCAATTGAAGAAGGCTCTCATCATTTTAGCGGTGAAGAAGCCTTAATGTACGCAAGGAGCAGAAAATCGACATCTGATTATGACAGAGGGGAAAGACAGCATCAAATATTACAGGCTGTAAGAGCAAAGCTTAAAATGCTTAATCTTATTGAAGATTTGAATAAAACTTCGGAATTGTTTACTACGGCAATAACAGGTTTAACAACTAATGTTGATATTTTTGAAGCTTTAAACTATTTACAAAATTATCAAAATTTTGCAATAAAAAGCGGAAACGTAATAAGCCCCGAAAATGTTCTGATCGCTTCTACGACTTTAAACGGAGAATTTATTTTAATACCGAAAAATAATGATTTTTATTATATAAAAGATTTAATATCCCAGTTGATAAAAAAATAAAAATTTGGCATAATATATATGTCTAAATAAAAATATATGAAAAAAATCGCTCTATTATTGTCATTGTTATTCTCATTGGTCCTTTCTGGTTGCGGAGCCGAGGAAAATATCAGCAACGAAGAAATTGTTGTTCCAAGAGATATTGATGTTACATACGGCAAAGGAAACGCAAATGCAAAAGTTGTAATTACCGAATACAGTGATTACCAATGTCCTTTTTGCGCTCGTTTCACGCTAGATCAGCTTCCTCTACTGCAGAACGATTATCTGGAAACAAACAAAGTAAGATTCATTTTTAAAGATTATCCGATTCCAAACCATAAATATGCCCAAATGGCAGCTCAGGCTACATACTGTGCGGGCGAGCAGAACGAGGATTTCTTCTGGAAAATGCATGTTTCACTTTTTGAAAACCAAAAAGATATAACAAAGGAAGATTTGATTGCCAGAGCAGAAGCGATGGGCGTTAATTCGAATGTATTTCGTTCCTGCTTGGAAACGGAAAAATATAAAAATCTTGTTTTAAGAAACAGACAGGACGGGATTAAAGCGGGAGTTACAGGAACCCCGACATTGTTTATTAACGATCAAAAAATTACCGGCATCCAGCCATATGAAAATCTGGTAAAAATTATTGAAACAGAAATTAACAAAGCCACAAAAGCACCGGCTCAATAAAAATTCAAAAAGCCAGTTAAAGAAAAGGATGTAAGTTAAATAATACTACCACCAAACTTTTTTAATTCCGCACAGATAAGCGAATATATTTGCAAATACAGAAAAAAATGCAGAGATTGTAATAATTGCAATAATATGGGGGTAAGAGGGGATTACAACAAGTGATACAAGAATCAAAGCACCTACAGCATAATCAATTTGATCAAATATTAACCAGGAGTTACCGCTGGAAATACCTATACGTCTCTTTAAAAAACTTTTTATTAAATCTCCTAATAGTGCACCTATACTTAATAAAAATCCGACATAAAAACTGTTCAACAAAGAATAATCAATTAATGAAATATTTTGTATACCGCTAATTGAAGATAAAAAATACTGTATTATACCGACAATGATTCCACCTCCAATACCCACAATAAACCCCCTGAATGTTTTTGAATGACCGAATAAAGGCTTGCCAAAAAGACGCTTATTAAAATCTACAGGTTTAGCCAGAAAAGAAAAAAGATTAAATCTGTTAAAAACAACTGGCAGGGCATTGGCAGCATAAGCCGGCAACATAAAATATACAGACTCTATTAAAATTTTAATTATATTTTCCACTTTTATATTTTATGGTGACAGGAGCGGGGATTGAACCCGCGACCCCGGGCTTATGAGTCCCGTGCTCTACCATCTGAGCTATCCTGTCTAAACAACGCGAAGTCATTTTAATTTCTCTTTAACATCAAAGCAAGACATTTAAAACATTTTAATATGTAATACAAAAACCACACGTCCTGGAATAACTAAATCAGGATCATTAATTTTAATTTTTTCAATAACCGGTGATGAGTGCATTGGCTCAAAATAATAATATTTTCCATCTCTATATACTCTTTTTATACCAATATCGCCTTTATAAAAAACTGCAAATAACTTTCCACTATTTTCTTCTATGTCATTATTTCGAACTTGATGATAAATGACAATATCTCCGGTTTCTATACCAAATTCAGGATATGATCTAATAAAGGTTTTTACAGCTACATGTTCTTCCAGTGGAGCATAATAATGCAGAGTGTTTTTTGTAAAAGTACGAGGGAGATAAACAAATTCAGTAGCTTTTTTTTTCAGTTGCGATAGTTCTTCGAAATTTTTATTTCTGAGCTGTGAATTATCCAAAAGAGGTACCGTAACTACATCTTCACGAAAATCTTTATTAATTTCTGTTTCAATCAAAGCCACTACTTTATCCCATTTTTTTGCTTTATCCGAATATTTTAGCAAACCGCCCGTATCGTCACCAAAAAAATAGCTGATCGGTTTTTTTAAATATGACGCAATTTTGGCAAATTCATTTATTTTTGGCAAATAACGACCTTTTATTATATTTGAAACATAAGCTTTGGATTTGTGAATCATCTGAGCAAGTTCGGTTTGTGAAACATTTTGTTCTTTCAAAGCATCAGATATCCGCTGAGAAATAAGGTTTGTATAATTTTGATCCATAAAATTAGTTTACATAGTATAAACCAATTATTAACTACAGATTAATTTCTGTAAAGAGATATTATTTAACTTTACATATAGTAAACAGTTGAGGTACTATACAAACGGTTTTAGAGATTCTGGAATTCATGTTAAGAGAGACTTCCAAAAAAACGCCATTCCGTATAGAAATGGCGTTTTTTTTATGTATAATATTTATAATTAATTAAAATATTATGAATATTCCAAATTTGTTGACACTATCAAGAATTTTTATCACTCCGTTTATAGTTTTATTTCTTTTTATAAATATTCCGTATAACTATTTTATAGCGGCGTTTTTATTTCTAATAGGTTGTTTGACGGATTTATTAGACGGATATATTGCAAGAAAATTTAACCAGGGCAGTAAGCTGGGCATTTTTTTGGATCCTATGGCGGATAAAGTATTCAGTTATTCAATCGTACTAATTCTCTTATACTTTAATGTTTTCCCGCTTTGGGTGACTTTGTTGATTTTTGTAAGGGATATGGCAGTTGATGCTTTTTTAAATTTCTCATTAACATACAAAGTATTTGTTAAAGCTACATATCCTGGAAAATATAAATCGTTCTTTCTAAATCTTGCAATAATAATTGGAATTTTCGCACTTTCATTAAAAAACGGCGAATGGTTTTTTGGATTAAATTATCCGTATTTATATAATATTGCCTATTTTATTTTAATTATTTCCTTTCTCCTGGGTTTTGTGGGTGTAAACTCTTTAATGCAGGAATATCATAAAAAAGTCACAAAGGAATATTAATCTGATAATTTTAAATAAATACTTTCAAATTACCATCTCTTGTTTTGGTTGTCTGCGCAAGAACGAAGCTAAATTGGTTGCGGGGGCAGGATTCGAACCTGCGACCTCCGGGTTATGAGCCCGACGAGCTGCCACTGCTCTACCCCGCGTCGGTGAAATTAAAAGCCCGTTTATAATAATGATTTCTCAATAAAAGTCAAATTTTCACAAAGGATTTTCTTCAAAAACAAAAATTCTCCATTTCTCAAGATTGGAAAGTTTTGATATATCACGTTTGCCGAATTCATCGAAATTAACACCGGTCTGGTCATCTTGATTTGTAGGATTTGATGCAATAACTATTAAGTCTTCACCGGGATTAATCAGACCTTTATCTTGTTTTAAGATTTTATCAATATAAGCTTCCGAAGTTACATAATCAAATTCTTCAATAAGCTTTTTATTCTCTTCCTCGATTCTTTGATTTTCACTTTCAAAATCTTGGATATATACATCTATCTGATGACTTTTATAAAATGCTACAGTAAGGGAATATAAAAGATATCCGCTTATAATAATAAGTCCGATAATCAATAAATTTGTAAAATTTGACGGTTGATCGTTTTTTATTTGCATGCTATGAATCTTGTGAAGCATGCAAATGTTATCATAATGTATTTTTATCCGCAAATATGACTAAAAAAGCAAAAATTCACTGCATAGGAATTGGTGGTATAGGCTTAAATGGCATTGCACAGATATTGTTTGATAAAGGTTTTGAAGTGAGTGGGTCAGACATTGAAGATTCCCCGATAATAGAAGAAATGCGACAAAAAGGAATAAAAATTTTTATCGGACATGATGAAAATTTAATTACAAAAAAACTTACAAAAGTTATCTACACCTCAGCAATACCTGAAGATAACGTTGAACTTAAAAAAGCAAAAAAACTTAAAATTCCTTTAATCACTTTTTCTCAGGCGGTAAAAGAAGTTGCCGATGATCTCTATACAATAGCAATCTGCGGAACTCACGGCAAAACCACTATTACGGCATTCTGTACTTTGACGCTTCTTGCAGGAGAAAAAGATCCCACAGTAATAGTTGGTTCAAGGTTAAAAGAGTTAAATAACGCAAGTTACAGAACAGGAATGGGTAAATATTTTGTTGTTGAAGCTTGCGAATATAAAAGAAATTTTTTAAATTATTCGCCGGATATAATTATTATGAGCAACGTTGAAGCTGATCATATGGATTATTTTAAAGATCTTGAGGATTATAAAAGCGCTTATAAAGAGTTTATTGCAAAACTGCCCGAAGACGGCTTTCTTATAACGAATTCTGACGATAAGAATACCAAGGATATAATAAAAGATTTTAAGGGTAATTTGATTTTATTCTCGGAAAAAGATACAAACTGCGATTGGTTTTTAAAAGATAATGAAATTTTTAAAAACGGACAAAAAATTTGCAATATTGAACTTGCGGTACCCGGACAATTTAATAAGTTAAACGCATTATGCGCGATCATACTTGGTCAAATATTAAATATCGACAGACAGGCTATTTTGGAAAAATTCAAGTTATATAAAGGCGCCTGGCGAAGATTTGAGGAAATCGGAGATTTTATGGGAATGAAAATTGTCAGCGATTATGCCCATCATCCCACAGCAATAAGTAAAACCATTGATGCTGCGCGTGAAAAATTTCCAGATAAAAAATTATGCGTCATCTATCAACCGCATCAGTACAACAGAACTAAGCATTTTCTTAATGAATTTGCGGAATCACTTAGAAAAGCGGATACAATTATAATTCCAAGTATTTATAAAGTAAGAGACAGAAAAGAGGACACAGAAAGTGTTTCAGCTGAAGATTTGGTAAATGCGATAAGCCAAAAGGGTGGAGATGTTCATTTTATTACCGATTATCAGGATATTCGTGAATTTTTATTACAGCAAAGAGCCCATATAGATGTGGTTTTTGTTATGGGAGCAGGGGACATATGGACATTAAGTGAATATCTGATGAATAATCCCGATTTTAATTGTACAGTCTGTGAGGATTAAATTTTTCTTTTCCAGATAGTTCCGGATGAAGAGTCTTCAAGTTCAATGCCCTGTTCCAAAAGTAAATTTCTGATTTCATCGGCTCGTATCCAGTTTTTATCTTTTCTTGCCTGTTCTCTTTCAATAATTAGATCTTTAAAAGATTTATCGAGTTCTTCGGCTTCTTCGGGAATTAAAACAGCAAAAACAGTATCAATATCTTTTAGATAATTCAAAATTTCATTCTTATCTGAATCAGTTAATTCTTTAATTTTATTAAGAATGTTAATATTCTTAATAAGATCATAAACTGCAGAAAGTGCTTCAGAGGTATCAAAATCATTATCCATTCCTTTTTCAAATTTTTCCTTTGATTTTTTTAAATAATTTTTTACATCAGAATTGAGTTCGCCTTTATTATTAAATCTCTGAATGCTTCTTACAAAATCATGAATTCTTTCAAGACCTTGTTTTGCATGTTCTATCAGATCGTCGGTAAAATTAATCGGAGATCTGTAATGTGTCTGCATATATAAGTATCTGAGAACATCTCCGGGATATTTCCTAAGCGCCGTACTTAAAGTTATAAAATTTCCAAGAGATTTGGACATTTTTTCTTTATTGATGGTAATAAATGCATTATGAAGCCAGTATTTAACAAAAGGTTTATTATTGGCTGTTTCACTCTGCGCTATTTCACATTCATGATGGGGAAACATAAGATCAGCGCCGCCTCCGTGCATATCAATTGTTTCACCGAGAAGTGAATTACTCATCGCGCTGCATTCAATATGCCATCCGGGTCTTCCTTTTCCCCATGGAGAATCCCATGATGGTTCACCCGGTTTTTCATTTTTCCATAAAACAAAATCCTGAACATTTCTTTTCTTTTCGTTAATTTCAACTCTTATTCCGTTTTGAAGATCCTCAAGTTTTTGTTTTGATAGTTTCCCGTATTCAGGAAATTTTGAAATATCAAAATAAACACCGTCAGGAAGTAAATAAGTTGCTCCAGCGGATTCAAGTTTTTGAATTAATTCAATAATCTGTTTTATATAATCGGTAGCTCTTGGCTGATGTGTTGGTTTAAGTACTCTCAGCTTTGCATAATCTGATTCGTAAATCGGAATAATTTCTTTTGAAAGATCGCTAACAGTAATTCCACGTTCATTTGCGCGTTCAATCATTCTGTCATCAATATCTGTATAATTTGAAACAAAATTCACATTATAACCTTTGTAAATCAAATATCTTCGTATTAAATCAAAAGCTGTTGAACTTCTTCCGTGGCCGATATGAGCACCGTCATAAACCGTTGGCCCGCACAAGTAAAAGTTAACATTATTATCATTTATCGGCTTAAATTCTTCTTTTTTTTTTGATAGACTATTGAATATTTTAAGCATAAATCTGGTATTTAAAGAACACTTAATATTAAATAACGTAATAATTCTATAAGTAAAAGCGCTACGTATGGAGAAAGATCCAAAATTCCGGTTTTTGGTAATATGCTTTTTAAAGGTCTTAAAATCGGTTCAGTAACATCATGTATAAACTGGGTAATTTTACCTCTTGGCATACCCTGCGGACTGAACCATGACAAAATTACCCTAGCAAAAATTGCCAGTACAAGCAGATCCGCAAATGTATCAACAAACTGAGCTGTAAAAAATTGTACGTCGGTACTCATAAACAATAATTATTCACGCACAATTTTAACACACTTTGCTTCTTTTTTTAAAGTAAAGCTTAGAAATGAATATTGAAGCAAGTACAAACCATATCATTTCCGGTCCTGTTGATTGCATCACAGGGGCGGTAGGTCTTACTGTTTCTTCCGGTGGAATATATAAAATTGGTTCAGAACTAAAAGGAATGCCGCTTACAAGGCTGCTTCTGTTCTCACTTTCCTGTCCGGTTGTATCAATTGATGAAACCGCAAAGAAATATTCATTTCCGTTCTTAAGATTTGGAATATACCAAGTTGTTTTATTATCTTGTGTAATAACACTCATATTTAAATTAGCTGCTGAAAGGCCGTAATAAATTTTATAATTTTTTATTCCTTTATCATCTGTAGCCGGCTGCCAATTTAATGAAACACGTTGATCGGAAGGAGTAGAGGTTACGCCGAATACATCACCAGGTTTTTCATCCGCCGGCGGTGTAACTTCGTCCGGAGGCGTTTCATCATTTCCCGTTACTGATGCAGTTCCAGCATCGGTAACTTCAACAGTAGCTACGTCTTCATAACTCCCCTCGTTACCTAGATCATCAACCAAAATAACATCGATAGGGTAAGTGCCGGCTTCAAGAGGAGCTTGAATAGATGCAAGATAATGGGTAGGTTCATTTGGATCGGATTCAAGTTCAGCAATATCGACATTAAATACAACAGCGCCTTGTGATACGCTGGCGTCAGAAGTAACAGTAATATCAATAACATCACCAGTTTTTATACCTTTAGAAGGTGTAAATTTGATACCAAGCACTTCGGGGGGTGTAGAATCAATTGTGAAATTTACTTCTTCGGAAGTCATTAGTATTGTTCCGTCCATATCAAGAGCAACAACGAAAACTTTATGCTGGCCGTCCTGTAGCTGAGTTGGTTGATATGTATAACTCATATTATCCTCAACCTGAGTAGAACCAATATTTACATCATTATCAAATATCTGAACTGTTTGAGCGCCTTCAGGTGCGGTTCCGGTAATAGGCAATTGTTTGTCGCCATAAGTTCCTGCTGTTGGTGATGAAATTATTATTTCATCTGAAGGAACTGTTGCAGGAGGTGTTGTCGTATTGCCTCCGGTTCCTACAACAATCTCAGTTTCACCCCTGATTGTAAAATCGTTTAAATCCGTAGCAACGACAATATAGGTTCCCGGCTGGCTGAAATTTAATGAATTTGGACCTGAAAACTGTTTGATACCGGTGTCCATATCTACGTCAAAAGTATAATCATTGGGAAGTTTGGCATATACACTGTTAGAACCTTCAGCGGAAAAATGTACAGATCCTGAATAATTTGGGACTACTGCGTCTTCGGAATCTAATGCTGAAAGTGTAAAAGAAACGTCTGAATTGGGAGAAATGCTTAAAGGAAGATCAGAAAAACTTAATTTTGCTATGACGCCGGTTTCGGCATAAGCGTCTTCAATAAATCCACCTGCATCTTTAAGAGACGTATAAGCTATTTCAAGACGTGTTTTTAAAACCTGATTAGTTGTTGAATCCATAAAAGAATAAACTGAAACACCTTTTTTTGCGGATGAAACCGCAAACATTATTTTGCCGTTTTCGTCTGTAAATGATTTTGATGATATTTTTTGAATTTTATCTTCCGGTCTGCTTGAGATAACTTCTATTGAGTGGTCTTTAATAGGATTATTGTATTTATCCGCCAAAGTAACTGTTAAGTAAATTTTATCGATTCCGTCGGAATTTGCCACTAACTTTGAGGCATCTACTTTGGAACCGAAGTCTGAAACTTCATCCGCATAAATTCTAAATATATTTAATTCGGAAGCAGCACTTTCTTCAAGTTTTGCGGAAACTTTATATTCACCGGCTTTTTGAGTGTGAAAGTCATACAAATCAAATTCGGCAACCCCAGTTTTATCGGACAGGACAGGAATAGAAAGTATTGTACCGTCAGGTTTTGTTACATTAAATATCACATTTTTATCAGCAAGTGTTCTTGATGAATAAATATGGGCCGGATATCCTGCAATTGAGTCAACGCCATATGCTTCAACTTTAAAAAGAGAAGTTGTTGTATTTGCCTGTGCAAAAGCACATGAAACGTTTAGAGAAAGCCCTAAAAGTGCGGTTAATGCAATAAATTTGATTGTATTTTTCATGTTTATTTCTTTAAATTCAATATATTATAGCAAAAAAACGGGTTTAAATCAATGCATGCATTGAGTTTTTAAGCCATTTTTGATAATATCTCGTGGTGTAATTATCCAATTATATGAACAAATCTTTTTCAAAATTCATTTCATTAGTGTTTCTGCTGATAATTATAGGATCAAATGCCGTATTTGCACAGGAAAATATTGCAGTAACCGAACTTCAGCCGGTAATAACTTCAACCGACAGCGTTGAGATTGATAAGAATATAATATTTGACGCTTCTAAGACATTAAGCCCGGATGCCAACAAAAATTTAACATTCAAATGGGATTTCGGCGACGGAAATAAAGACGAAGGCGGCGAGGTTGTTCATAATTACACCAGTTCGGGGCCTAAAACTATAAGTTTAACAGTTAATGACGGCGAAAAAACATCGGTCTCAACAAAAGAAATATTTGTTTATAAAAAAATAATTATTTTTATTACTGACAGGTCGGATTTAAAAGAGAGAATAGCGGGTTTTAAAAATTTTGCACGCGAGAGAGATATAAATATTATGCTTATTGAAAGCTACGAAAGTGCAACAGATTTTATTAGCGAAGAAATTTTAAAACGAAAACTGATTGAATCTATCGACGATTTAAAGAAATTGGACAAAATCATTGTTTGGACTGACGGCAACTCCGGTTTAAACGCTTTGTCATGGGTAAAGCAGCAGCAAACGGAAACAAACGAGCCAATATCTTTTGATACAAAATCAATTCTTTTTCTTGCTGATTCAGGCCAGGGAGCGTCTCAAATTTACAGACAATACGATTTGTTAAAACCTGAAAATATAATTGTTGCAAAAGAAGCGGCAATTTATCCTTTCATCGAGAGCTCTGATTCGTCAAAATTTATTGAACGTCTGAAAACCGACGGATATGATTTCTCTTTAATTAATGAACAGACAGGACAACTGCAGATATGGAATTTCGTGTCATATTTTGTTAATTATTTAATTGATTCCGGTATACCTGCAAACACAGTGATTCTTATTTTGATGCTGCCGGTTATAGCAACGATTGTTGCTTTTATGAAGCAGATAATCGGAATAACCACCTTTGGAATTTATACTCCATCTATTATAACTTTAACTTTTTGGATTCTTGGTTTAAAAGTAGGACTTTTAACATTATTAATAGTGTTTCTGGTAGGAACAGGATCAAGATATGCTTTAAAAAAGCTAAGTCTTTTATATATTCCCAAAATGGCAATAGTTCTTACAATGGTTGCGCTGGCAATTTTTGCCATGTTGATAATATCAATTAAATTTAACCTTTTTGATGCCGAATTTTTCGCATTATCAATATTTCCGATGCTAATTTTAAGCACTCTTACTGAAAAATTTATAAACGTTCAGACGGAGGAAGGATTTAAAAAAGCCATAGTTTTAACATTAGAAACTGTTTTTGTCGCAATTGTTGCTTATATTGTAATAGGAGGTGAAGTTGATCTCTTATTTTTAAAAATGAAATTTTCTTCGCTTCAAAGTTTTATGCTTTCTTATCCTGAAATTATATTATTGATTATTTTTATAAACATTCTGCTTGGTCGTTGGACAGGTCTTAGACTTGTTGAACGTATAAGATTTCGGGAAGTATTAAGGCACGTGGAAGAAGAATAATTTAATTAAGCATTATGAAGTTTTTCAGCGACAAAGGAGTATTAGGGTTGAACGCGCGCAATCTGCTTTATATCAGACCTTATAATAAAAAAAAGGCTATTAGTATTGCAGATGATAAATTGAAAACTAAAAAATTTTTATCTGCAAGGGGCATACCGGTGCCGAGGCTTTATGGAGTTATAAAAAACAAACAGGAACTTGATAAATTTGATTTCAATTCTCTTCCTTCAACATTTATTTTAAAGCCTAATCATGGATACGGTGGCGAAGGTATAGTGCCAATAGCAAGCAGGAGAGATGGACTATGGATTACTTCTTCGGGAGAAAAAATTACGCACAAACATTTTGTTGATGAGATTACGGATATTCTTGACGGCAGATATTCTATTTCAAATGTTAGAGACAGCGCTTTTTTTGAACAACTGCTTGTTTCACACGAAAGCGTTGGTGACTATTCCTATTGCGGTCTGCCGGATATTCGTATCGTAGTTCATAATCTCATCCCGGTTATGGCTATGCTTAGGCTCCCAACAAAAGAATCAAAAGGCAAAGCAAACCTCCATCAGGGGGCGGTAGGAGTCGGAATAGATATAGCAAAAGGAGAAACTACAAATATATCATATAAAAACAGAATTATTGAAGAAATCCCTCAAATTGGCCCCATTAAAGGTCTAAAAATACCATTCTGGGATGATATTTTGTTAATTGCGTCAAAATGCCAGCTGATTACAAATCTTGGTTACCTGGCTGCGGATATAGCACTTGATAAAACTTCAGGTCCTGTACTTCTTGAAATAAATGCTCGTGCGGGGCTCGGGGTGCAAATTGCCAATCTTGCTCCTTTAAAAAAGAGACTTGAAAGAATTGAGGGTTTAAAAGTATCTACTCCTGAAAAGGGAATAAGAATAGCCAAAGACATGTTTGGTAATATTGTTGAAAAAAACATTCAGAATTTATCAGGAAAATCAATTATCGGTATTGAAGAAATTGTAGAAGTTATTTTAAAAGACGGAATTAGGCGTATAAGCGCTAAAATCGACCCGGGCAGCGAAAGAACCATTATTGATGAAAATTTCGCGGAAGAATGCGGTATTAGAGACGAAAACTATGAATATAACGATGAAAAGTCAACCGTGAAATTAAAATTATCTGTAGGAAAAGAAAGAATACAAACAGTATGTGATATCGAAAAGATTACGGAAGGGGATTTTAAGGTTATTATAGGAAGACGAGATTTGGGTAATTTCTTTATAAATCCTACTAAGAAAATTCAGCGTATAAATGAAAAAATAAAAGATATATCAAGTTCAAGCAACATAAAACCTAAAGGTTTTATCAAAAAAATGAGTTACAGTGAAATTGATCAAAATCTGATAAAAATAGATGAAAAATTAAAAATTTTATATTATTTGCGTCCCATTAATCTTGAAGAAGAACAGAATAAATTTTTTAAAAACTTTAAAAACAATCCTCAATTTGAATATCCTGAACTTAAATTTGATTTAAATGAACTAAAAAAAGAACTTGAAAAAATATTAACCGATGATAAACCCGAAGGTCTATTATTTGAAAGAAAAAAGAATGAGATTTCCAGAAAAATAGATTTATTAAAAAACATAGGTAATGATAATTTTACAGAATGTTCAATAAATCTTTATGGAAAGCCGGAAGAAAAACTATTAAATGAATGTGAAGAATATCTGAAAAAAGAAAATATATTATATCCACATTTTAAAGGAAGTATTACTGCAGAAGAAGCAAAAGAACGTATGGATAAAATATTTATAAAATACGGACTTACCAAATGGGAGACAAAAATAAAGGAAAACATGGTGTCAGATGCAATCGCCGGTAAAAACAACCGATTATTTTTAAGAAAAGGGTGTTTATTTACCGAAACACATCTTGAAAATTTAATTACGCATGAAATTGAAACCCACATATTAACAGCAGAAAACGGGAAGAATCAAAAATATGAATTATTCAACAGAGGATTTGAGGGATACTTAGAAACTCAGGAAGGTCTTGCAATATATAACATAGTTTCAAGCGGAGATAGGGAAAAATATCTTTATCTGGCAATTTCACTTGTTTGTGCGGTTAGTTTAGCTCTAAAGCATTCATTCGTTGAAGTTTTTGAAAAAATGCTGGACTTTAAAATACCTCCGGAAAGGGCTTTTAGGAATGCACTTAAGGTAAAAAGAGGTCTTGAAGACACCTCGTTGCCGGGAGCATTTACAAAAGACTTCCTTTATTATAGGGGGTTTAAAAAAATCAAAGAATTTGTTGACCGTGGAGGCAAAATTAAAGATTTATATATCGGTAAATTTAGTTTGGATGATTTAAATTTGGTTCAACAAATTAGCGACTTAAAAGAACCAAAATACCTTCCTGTTTGGTTATAGAATCAACATTGCATCTCCAAAGCTATAGAAACGATATTTGTTTCGGATAGCTTCTTCATAAGCTTTAAAAACGAATTCTTTGCCTGCAAAAGCGCTTACAAGCATTATTAACGTACTTTCTGGAAGATGAAAATTTGTGAGCATAGCGTTAACGGCTTTAAATTTGTATCCAGGATAAATAAAAATATCTGTTTCATTGGTTTCTGGACAAAATTTACCGGTTTTGATATTCGATTCAAGAGTCCTTACTGAAGTTGTTCCAACTGCCAGTATCTTTTTATTATTTTCTTTTGCATTATTTAGAATTTCGGCTGTCTCAGGTGTGATTTCGTACCATTCTTTATGCATAATATGTTCTTCAATATTTTCTGATTTTACGGGAAGAAAAGTGCCTCTGCCTACATGAAGCGTTACATGGCATCTTTGAATATTTTTTTCATCAAGATTGCTAAAAACATTATCAGTAAAATGTAACCCTGCGGTTGGAGCGGCAATGCTGCCTGTATCTTTTGCATATACCGTCTGATAATCATTAAAAGTTGCTTTTGAATTTTTAATATAAGGAGGAAACGGCGGATAGCCGTTGTTTTCAATCCAATCTAAAATATTTTCATTTAAATCGAATTTAATAGTTCTAGTACCGTCAGCCAGAATATTTTTAACCTTACCGGATATTTTTGATTTTTTACCTTCAATTTTAACTGTAATATCTTTTTGAAACTTTTTGCCGGGTTTAACCATGCATTGCCAGCAATTTTCGGATTCCTGCTTTAATAAAAGGATTTCACCGATTTTCTCATTTATTATCACTTTCAATCTTGCAGGAAAAACACGGGTTTTATTCAAAACCATTAAATAATTTTTATCTATCAACTCAGGAAGATCTTTAAAAATATGGTGCTCTATTTTGCCGGTTTTTCTAAATAGAACCATTAACCTTGATTCATCTCGCGGCGAAACAGGGTTAACAGCAATTAGTTCTTTTGGCAGATTGAAAAAGAAATCACGGGTTTTCATTAAATATTTCTTAAAATTTCATATTATCGGTAACTGTACCGGTTTGAGCGGTTACAGCAGGAACTGTTGTTTCTTCTTTACCAGTATATTTGATAACAATCAAGGTTATGTCATCTAGTTGTTCGGCGTTTCCTACATATTCGGAGAAATCAGTTGCAGTATGATGAGAAATTCCTTCCGGACCGTAAGTAGTAGCATGTTTAGTAATTGTATTCATTAGTCTTTCAAGGCCGAACATTTCTCCTGCATCATTTTTTGCTTCTGTTATGCCGTCAGTATAAAGAACAACTATATCTCCCTTTTCAAGATCAATAGGTAATTCTTTTACAATTTTGCTGTTGTCAGGCACCATTCCTAGGGCTATTCCTCCTGTTACTTTTGCTTCAATTTTACCTGTGGATGGTTTGTAAACCAAAATATGTTCATGACCTGCTCCAAGATAACTCATTTTTTCATTTTTTTGATCCCATTTGAGCATCACCATAGTCATAAACATTGCGGATTTAATTCGAGGTTTAAGTTGTCTGTTGGTATTAACTACAATATCGTATAAATTATCATAAATTTCAGTATATGTATGTAAAAGAGTGTTAGCCATCATCATAACTAATGCAGACGGAACACCGTGCCCAGTAACATCACCTATATAAAAATAGGAAGAATCTCCTTTGTTAATAAAATCAAAATTATCTCCGCCGATTTCGACAGCAGGACGTGTTTTTGCACATAATTCCAGCCCTGGGATTTTTGGTGTTTGAGATGGCAAAACCATCATTTGGATATTGCTTGCCACTTGTAGTTCTGAGGCCATTCTCTGGGCATCCTTTAATTTATGAGAAATACTTTCAAGGTTTTCCGTCACTTCATTAAAAAATTGCGCAATAACTCCTATTTCATCAATTCTGTTTGTATATATCTTTTTATAACTTTTACCGGAAATAAGATATTTCATTTGTTTTGTAAGAACTTTCAAAGGACGGCTTATAGACTTGTATATAATTATTATAAAAATCAAAAATATTACACTTAAACCTGCAAGGCTGTAATATAAAGGAAACATCTTATCAATACCCCAATAATAATAAGCAGCAAATCCTGCAATTATTCCTATAATTAAGAGCAAAATCAATAATCGTCTGGTCAAACTTTTACGTATAATATTCAGCATTTATTTGTTTTGTTTTATATTTTGTATTAATTCATCAATGGTAGAGTAACAAGGAATAATCTGATTCAATCCAACAAGAAGGAAGATATCCATAATCCTTGAAGAAGCTTTAATAATAAATAAATGTTTATTTTGCAGATCAAAACGGTTGTGAATGTCGCTTAAATAACCAATCCCTTCACTATTAGTAAACATAAATTTTTCAAGATTAAGAACCAGGTTTATGCCTTGGAATGATGCAAGAAAAGCCTCCATCTGATCCCTAAAATTGGCCATTGAATCTCGGTCAATTTCACCTGCTAGTTCTACTTCCTGGAAATTGTTTACAAGATCGGGTTCATGAATATTTAATGTGATTTTTTGTGGATTTATTGGATTCATTTTTAGCTTGGATTAAATTGTAAAGCTTTTAAAATATTATTATTTGTATTTATAAGTTCACTAATATTTTCTACTTCTTCATGGTCATTTACAAGTTCATATGCTTTGCGAAGCTTGATAAGTGTATCCGTGTCAAGATCTTCCAGCGAGGATTTATTTGATTCCGCCAAGATAAAATTAATATAAGCTGAAACTCTTCTTAGTAAAGAATTTTTAATTGAAGAAGCAATTTGATTTGGTACTGCATCCAGAAGTTTAAAAGCTCTTTTTTTAAGTTTTTCATCTTCACTGACAATTGCTTCAACGAAAATTTTAACCCCTTCATAAAATTTCATTTTGCATAAAGCACCTGCCGCTTCAAGTCTTTCCAAAGGATCAGACGCCTTTAATGATTCTTTTAAGCGATTTTTTTCGTGTATTGCTTTAATATCACCGGCAAGCCTATAGCCTGCAACTTTTTCCCGTAAAATATCACTGTGAAGCATATCTTCCAGTACAGGCATAAGTTTAATTCTATAGTGCTTGTATTGCCAAAGAGCCTGTATTGTATTTGCTCTTATTTTAGGGTCTTCCGAATTAAGATAGGGGAGAAGATAATGAACAAGATTAATGTCGTTAAAATAACTGCATACAGATATACAATCGGCTATAAGTCTGTTATCGTCAGTTTTAAGAAGATCGAAAATAAATGGAGCAATATCATTCTTATTCATTTTTGTAATAATGGTAATAATCAACGTTTTAATTTCACGGTCTTCTTCTTTTGAAAAGATATCTTTTAAAATCTCGTTTATTCTGTAATGTGAAAATGGATATCTTATGATGTCCTTTTCAATTCTTTCAAATTTATTTATTGATTTTAATGCAGCAATTTTAATATCAGGATTATTGCTTTTTAAACAATCTAAAATTTCCAAAATAGAATCCTGGTCATGCATATGGCCGAGTGTTTCAAGAATTTTTATTTTCACTTTATCATCGATAAGTGGATTTTTAAGTGTTTTGGTTAATATTTCAGTGGCTCCTCTATGTCCTTTCTGCCCGAGAACTTCAACAGCGTTAAGTTGAAGTATAATATCATTTGAATGTGTAAGGTTTTTAACGGCAATATGTGTATATTTGTTTTCATTTTTCATTACAATCGCAAGTAGCGTTCCCATTATAATTATCATCAGAATTGTAATTGAAGTTGTAAGAAAGGAGTCATGGAAAATCTGTTCAAGAATCAATAATAAAATCATGCCTGTTAAAGCACCTAGCGGCTGAATAAAGCCTTCCAAAAACTCTCTAATCTGTTCTCGGATATTATGTCTCATTGCATAATATGAATTATGATAGGAGTTTATAAAAATAATACTTGTCATTTCAAAGTTAATTTTTGTAACAACGGCAGATGCAAATCCAAATCTGAATAACAGAGTCCCAAGGCTGAATAATGTAACCAATGGATGCAGCAGCATAGAATTTATTACTCCTAAAAAGGACATTATTCTACTTGCAACCAAAAGCTGCATTAAAAGAGCAAATGAATGAAATAAAATCTGCATGCTTCCAAGTCCATGGGTTAATTCTTGTTCAGCATGTGCTCCTTCGCTTACACCCTGAAATACAGCGCTAGTATATTGAAATTCAAGGAGGTTGTTAAAGAGCCATTGGCCTAGCATAACGAACATTAATACTTTCAAAAAAGGAAACTGCTTCATATTCATGAAAGAATTTTTAATTCCCTGAATATTAATTTTTGAAAAAACTTTTTTCTTTTTAAAATGAATAAAAGGAAGTTTTTTTAATATTTGTCTGTGCAAAAGAATTATTGGAATAATGAACAAAAGTGAAGACATCATTAAATAAACAAGAACAACCGGCTGAATTGAGTAAGAAAAAGAGGATATTATTAAGCCACCGACTATACCGCCGATTGTTTCGGATGATTCTATAATTGGAAATGTTCGTTCACTTTCCAGAGGCGAGAATAAATCTTCTGCGAATGCAGAATTTAAAATATAAATTTGAGAGAAGAATACTGCTAAAACTCCAATTGAAATTATTAAAAATAAACCGCTGTTTAAAGAAGAAAAAAGCAGTCCGACAAATAAAACTAAGCATCCAGAAATCGCACTAAAAATGATTATAAGATCTTTACGAAATTGATTTATATAATTTGCATAAATAAATGCACTTAATATTCTGAATATTGCATACAAAATAAAGAAATAGGGAAGTGAAGCAATCCCAAATTTTGTTATAAACATTGCTATCAAGACAGTCCATCCCATTATATATCCAGTCTTATAAAAGAACTGTAAAAGCCAAGATATAAAAATTCGCGGCCATTCGTCATTAGTCACATTTAATAATGAGTTTATAAATGAATTGATAAAATTTTGTTTCGGCCTGAAGTTTTTCAATTTTTTTATTTATTTTTAAATCTAGTATTATTATACAATAAAAAAGCCATTTTGTTAATAGCTAAAGTGCAATAAAAGCTGTTTTTAATTGCAGTTTCGTTTCTTATATTACAAATAATTCTTTATTTACCCATTTTTATATGGAAAATCTGGCAAATTTCTCGATTTTTATATTTTCACCGATTTTAGTAACATTATCGGTTATAAGCTGGCCGATAGTTAATTCCGGATTTTTAACAAAAGGTTGAGTCATTAGCGTTAACTCTTCCCTAAATTTTTTTTCTTTGCCTTCCATTATCTTATCCCACATTTTTTCGGGCTTTCCTTCTCTTTTAAGTTGTTCTTTCCATATATCTTTTTCTTTATCTATCAGGTCGCTTGGGACATCTTCTGGATTAAGACACATTGGAGCGGTTGCAGCAATGTGCATTGCAATATCTTTTGCAAGATTTTGAAAATCGGGATTTTTTGCAACGAAGTCTGTTTCACAAGCTAAATGTATAAGTGCTCCGATCTTAAAATTAGGATGTATATATGATATAATAACACCCTGGTTGGTGTTTCTTTCAGCTCTTGCGCCGGCTTTTGCTTCGCCTTTTTTTCTTAATAATTCAACAGCTTTATTAATATCATTGTTTGTTTCGGTTAAAGCTGATTTACAAGACATCATTGAGACTCCGGTCATTTCACGAAGTTTTTTAATCATGTCCAAAGATACATCTGTCATACCGTATAAGTGTTATGAAGTATTATATTATTTATTGCTGGGGTGTCTGAGCAGGAGGAGGTGGCGGAGGCGTACTCGCAGGTGGTTGCTGATCCTGAGGGGATACCGGTTTCTCCGGTGCTTTTCCGGTTAACGTTCCTATTATTAAATCAACAGGGAACTTAAGTGCGATTGCTGAAAATACCGGAATATTTAATTCATAGCTCTGGAGAGATTTAACTATACCAAGTATAGACACTGCTAATGTTGCAAAAAACAACAAACTTTCAACCATACTTACTAAAATTGCAGGAAAAGGCCATAACAAAATCAAAACTGTAATTAATAAAACAAACCAGGCTGAAAAATTAAACAAACCCTGTGCTGCATGTTTTTTACAAAAATCACTTTTTGGTTTCATTGCAAGAGTGAGTAATCCCAAAAATCCAACATATGCAATTGCTCCCCAAATTCTTTCTTCCTGTGTTGTAGGAATTGGTGGGGGTGGAGGAGTTGCAGGTGCTGCTTGAGGAGCAGGTTGCTGAACTTCTGGTGGTGTTGTTTGTACTGGTTGTTGTGACTGTGGTTGTTGTATATCCTGAAACATAAAATTGAAAGTTTATAAAATTAATAAATTAATTTTTCTTATTTTTTGCATTTAAGATTGAATCTTCCACTTTTGCTAGAAAATATTTAAGAGACTTAACGGCATCATCATTTCCAGGAATTGGATAATCAATCTCGTCAGGATCGGCATTTGAATCGGTAATTGCAATAATAGGAATATGAAGCTTTCGTGCTTCCTGAATTGCAATGTTGTCTCTTACTGTATCAATAACAAAAAGAGCGTCAGGCATTCTTGTAAGATTTTTTAAACCGCCGAAAGCAGTTTCAAGTTTTTCAAGTTCCTTTTTTATCTTGCTCATTTCTTTTTTTGTATATTTCAAAAGTTCACCTGTAGACTGAGCTTCTAAAAGATCCTGAAAATGTTTAATTCTTCTTTTTACAGTAGCAAAATTAGTTAAAAGACCGCCAATCCATTTGTGCGTTACATAAGGCATTCCGCATTTTTTTGCTACATTATCAACGATAGATGCAGCCTGTTGCTTTGTACTTACAAAAAGAATTGTTTTGCCCTCTGAAACTGTGAGCTGAATGTAACCGAGCGCTTTTTGCAGTTGGTCAAAAGTTTTCTGCAAATCGAAAACATGAATTCCCTGATAAACGCCATATAAATAACGTTTCATTTTAGGATTCCATCTCTGCGTTGGATGACCGAAATGCACCGCCGCCGCTAGCATCTCTTTAAGTTCTACTTGTGACATATCCTTGTGGTTAACGCCTGCCTTTTTCAACTTGCGGTTTAACCCCTTAAATAAAGGGGAGGATGCCGCAATCTAAAGACAGACTAGAATAAAAAGCACAGTCACTGTAATATAAGAATATAAAAGTTGCAAGCCAAAATCATGAAAATTAACACTACCATCAGCAAAAAATCAAAAAACATCAAAAAATCATACTCGATTGATTTACAAAAGGTTTAAAAAATGATAAAATAATATAATGAAATTTAAATAAGTACAAAATTTCATATATGAATGATATAGCAACAACACTAAAAAACAATAAAACACAGCCTGTAAAAATCTTAATTACATTGCCCACACATGCCTATTTTATGTCGGGTATAAGAGATTTTACACTTTCATTAATCAGAAACACAACTGACTTTTCTGAACAATGGGCATACAGATTTCAATCTGTAGTGGATGAACTTTGTAACAACGCTATTGAACACGGATCTAAACCCGGAGAGGAAATAAAAATTACTTTTATATATACACCGTTAAATAATATTGAAATAATTGTTGAAGACTCCGGGACGGGGGAGCATCCTAAAAAAGCAGCCGAATTAAAAGTTTTAATTGAAAATAAGATTGAAAAGGATCTTCCAATGACCTCATTAAGAGGAAGAGGACTTTCAAAAATTGTACACGAATGGACAGATGAACTTGAATTCATTGACAAACCGGAAGGAGGACTTAAAGTAAGAGTAAGAAAATATTTAACAAATGTTTCGGCGGAAGAAATGAAAAAATCGTTTGCTTTCTCGGAAGATCAAACACATATATTAATTTAATTAATAACAAATATAAATATGGCTACACCAGCTACAATAACTATCGAAGATGTTCAAACCAATACCCCGGGTATGGTTGTAAAAATCTGTAAATTTTCCGGTCAGCTTGATGAAAGCAACGTTGATGAAAAAGCACAGCAGATTTACGGTTTAATTGAACAGAACCCTGCAAATCTGAACCTGATCTTTGATTTTGAGGAGCTTGAATACATGAACTCAAAATCAATCGGTTATTTAACCGACTGGTACGGAAAAGTATTTGAAAGCGGAGGGAAAATAGTTATTGCAAAAACGAGACCTAATATTCTGGACATATTGCAGGTAGTTGGATTAACTCAACTTATCAAAACATATCCTACTATCGATGAAGCAAAATTTGCTATAACCCATTAGTAATATGATGCTTCAAACATATGGATACAACATTTCTATGGATAATTAGTTTTGTTCTCGCTTTAGTTCCGGTTGCTATCTGGTTATATATTTTATTTAAGGACAGAAAACATGAAAAGAAATTGCTTCTTTTAATGTTTTCAGGAGGAATTATAGCCGTTTTTACGGTTTTTTTGCTGCAGTATGGCTGGACTTATCTGCCTGAACTGGATCCTTTTTTATGGATTGAAAGAAATATTGTAGATCCCACGTCTTATTATGTGGCCATTTTCGTAATGGTTGGAATTATGGAAGAATTGGTTAAACAGATGTTAATTAGATATGTTGATACTAAAAAGGTTGTAATACAAACAATAAATGATTCAATAAGGTTTAGTTTTGCAGCCGCTTTGGGATTTGCATTTGCAGAAAATATAATTTATTTCTTTAACGTAATGCAGCTTGCTTCAATCAAGGAAGTCATTATTACAGTTGTTTTCCGATCATTATTTACCGCTTGCGGCCATATGATATTCGCCGGTATTTTCGGTTATTATTTCGGAATAGCTAAATTCTCGATAGATATTTCCGCTCAGAAGGAATGGCAGGGTAAAAAGCATTTAACAACACATGCAATTAGCAGAATATTTAAAATTTCTTATGCACACGCCTTAAGAGAAACAAAGATATTGCAAGGTTTGCTTTTAGCAATGGGTATTCACGCGGTTTTTAATTATTTATTGCA
>Ga0265297_10002326_pt1 | contig 39273 bp, 34 predicted proteins | sample Munlanlwell13791_FD_192502 | JGI IMG/M metagenome (GOLD analysis project Ga0265297, IMG submission 192502) | Leachate microbial communities from a municipal landfill in Southern Ontario, Canada - Leachate well 137-91 | ecosystem: Engineered > Solid waste > Landfill > Unclassified | place...
CTCCTGGTATTGGGTGAACTGTCGATCATAGCTCACACTGATCAACGTTTTTCCATCAGGTTTTGGCGGGGCACTCGTTGCGTGGAATATGATATTTTCCTGAAGGATCTCGTCATTAACGAACACGTCCTTCCGGGTTTCAAAGAGATGAAGCCAGTCAAGAGTGAGAGTATTGACTAACCATCGGCGTATTTTTGAATAGTAGAGTCCGGAGCAGAAGCTTCTCGGAGTGATGAATACCATTTCGCCGGTTTCATTCAGCAACATTCCGGAAAGAAGCATAAAGAATGCATAGATGTTCGGCTGGCCGTAAACGTACTGTTGAAGTGCGAGGGCTTCCGGAGAAGATTTATTCAATTTGTAGTAGGGAGGATTTGAAATTACCAGATCGTATCTCGTTTTCAGATCAAGGGAATAGACAGTCCAGCCATCGCGAGTTTCGACTTTTGCATGGTGCAGGATAAAATCATTCTCGAAAATCTGATAATCCACCGAACAACCCAGCTCATTCAGCGCGGTCTTGCAGGCTTCTAACGTTGACTGGAGAAACGGTAATACCGTCTTGTCATTCTCATATACATGGATTGTAATATCGAGATTCCGGCGATTTTCCTGAATAAATCGATCACAAATTGCTGCAACCAATATTCCGGTTCCAGCGCCAGGATCTAAAATTCTTATTTTGTTGTTCTGCGGTGAGAATAACCCCGCCATGAACGACGCGATTTTGGGAGGTGTGAAGATCTGGCCTTTGAGTTTTCTACCTGTAACGGGATTCACTTCACAATATAGTTTCGTCTGGTTGTTGGCAAATTCAACAAGATTTTCAAAATTATTTTTTTCCGTTGAGTAGGGATATAGAGTCGGTTTATTCTGATTTTTTGAAATTATGGAGGTCATAGCCGATTCTCACAAATAATTACGGAGTTGGATATGATAGATTCTTGTTTGTGGCCTTATTCATTTTTTCCAATCTGCTTACAATGGCCCTCCCTTCAGCAAAGGTTAAGCCCCCCGTCTAATAGAGTACTATTCAGCCCAAAGGCCCAAGGGCGGGAGTGAGGAATGGTCAATTTCATCCAGAGTGCAAATGCCAGGATTGTAGTATGATCCCTTGCAAAATCCATAGCAGCGTAAAGAACCAACCGGGTCCATCCCCCCATCCATCCTCTCTTCGGCATGTTTCAAAAATGCAGGGAAGATCCGATAAAACTGTCAGATCGTCCCGGTTCTCCGACGTGCGAGTGGTTCATCAGAAAGGTGAGGGGATACATTGTGCCCCCTCACCTCCGCGAGATTTTCAATCTCACGAACCATGAGGATGAGAAGAATTCAAAGAATTCTTCGACGTGCGAGTGGTATGTCAGAACCATGAGGATGAGAAGAATTCAAAGAATTCTTCGACGTGCGAGTGGTATGTCAGAACCATGAGGATGAGAAGAATTCAAAGAATTCTTCGACGTAAAACGCCGAACCCCGCCAGAACCCCCCTGGCGACCGCCGGGCCCCGGATCACAACCCCCCACAACCCAAACCTCATCTCCCTGCCCGATCCTCGATTAAAACAAGCTCTAAACAGGCCGGTTTTTCTCCTCGCAAAACCCCCGGATACGCAAACCGGGCTAATAACGGGATTTTCCGTGAGACTCCCCGCAAAAACCCCCGAAACAGGCCGGTCGCTGAAATCCCGAAAGAGTGAAACGGGGCTCGATACGGGCCCGGATGGGTCATTTTTACCGATCCGGGCAGGTGAGAGTACTGATAGTTGAAAAAAGAGGTTGTTATCCTCCCTCGTCGGAAGAGGGGGCAGGTCCCACCGGGGATAGTCCCGGCAGACTCGCCCTGGCCGGTGCGGAATCCGGTATCAGGGCTGGTTCAGATGCCGGTACAGAATCCGTTCCGGAATCCGGTTCGGGATCCGGTACAGGTGTCGGTGAGGGATCCAATACCGGGGCCGGTACAGAATCTGGTACAGGTTCCGGTGCAGAATCCGGTAACCGGGCTGGTACGGAATCCGGCACCGGCACAGGTGCAGGAGCCGGAACCCTGACATCCTCGTTCAGGAGAGGCGTCCCGTCCGCCCGGATCTCGATGACCCGGTCGTCAAGGATCCGGAAGTACTGCCAGGTCCCCCACGGACTGAGGAGCCAGAGTTCGCGGGCGACAACGCCGTTCAGCGGCACCCTCCGGAGCCGGAGGATGTCCAGCCGGTACTCCGCAGCGCAGTCTTCCGGGCTTGTGAGGTGCACCCGCGTCCTGCGGACCTGGACAAAGACCGTGAGGCCGGCACAGAAGAGGATGAACCGGAACCGGGCTTCCCGAAGCAGGTTGCGGTCCAGGGCAGTCCCCCGCGCTGTGGCATTCGTTATCGCCTCCCGGATCGCTTCCCGGGGCTCCGGTCCGGGAGTCATGCCGGGCACCCCCGGTGCCGGCCGGCTGCGGCGGGTTTACGGGTTGTGTCCCGGACATTGGGAAACGCGACCGCCACCGTTACCCGTGACGCAAGCTCGCGGGGCACCGGCTTTGTCCTCACGGTCACGTTGAAGTGGTGCCAGTGCGTCCTCCGGATACTGATCCGGTGCACGGCATCGCCCCAGTCCCGGATCTGCCGGGCTACGGCCTGCGGGAGCAGGTGAAGCGGGATCCCGCTCACGGTTCGCGACCGGGATTTTTTCACCATAGCGCTCCCTTTGCTTCGCGCCGGATCAGCCGTTTGTTGCACCGCCCGATCTTGCAGATGAGACGGTCCGGCAACCGGTCCGGAATGTCTGCAAGAAGGTTCAGGAAATTTCTCCATTTCGTTGGCAGGCCGTGATGGAGTTTCAGACATATCCCTCCGGGTTATCGGTCGTGGGCGTTTGTGCCGGGGCTGCCGGGTCCGTTGCGCCGAGCTTCTGTCCGGGCGCCCCGACCCGTTCCTGGAGCCCGGCAATCTGTTCCTGGAGCTCGGTGATCTGCTGCCGGAGGTCGGCGATGTCGAGGAAGAGTTTCTCTTCTGCCAGGTCCTGATGCCCGACGATCGAGCAGATGAGATCGCGGAACGCGGTCTCGTACGGGCGGAGGGTAACGCCCGACGTGGGATTGTCGAGTTCCTTATCCACCCGTTTCCGTGTCTTTGCGGCATCTCCCCCGGTGGATCCCGGCGAAGAGTAATGGAGTTCCGTCTTCCGGAAGACCGATCTCTTCGCATGGGATTTTGCCCCCTCCTCCGGCACGTGCTTTTGTGCCCACCGGAGTTCGTCATCGTCCCGTCCGGCACATACTGCACCTGACGGTACATGGTCGCATTGCGATACTTCGCGGGACGGTCCGGAAAGGCCGGTGCTTCGAAGTTCGGCCTCCAGCCTCACTTCTCTTCGCAGAGGTTTTCCGGAAACCTCTTCGTTTCGAAGTCCGGCTGGTGACCTCGCTTCTCTTTGCCGGGGTTTTTTAAAACCCTCTCCGGTTCCCCGCTGCCGGGTCCAGTCGGATCCTGCGGTAGTAGTCTCTTGCTTTTTTTCGGTCATATGGTTCAGGTTATTGGATTTTTTTCACAGGCGATACGGGAGGCATCCGCTCCGCTCGTTCGATCGTGCATTGGAACCGGCATCCGGCCCGTATGGCACTGCATCCCGGGGACGGCAGGAAAAAACCGTCAGTTCGTGGAAGCACGCGCCATGCCGGCTGCCGGCAGGCGATTATATTTGCGTAAGTACGCGGAGGCCAACTGCGGTCCCGGGAACTGCCGGGAAAATCCCACAACCGGTGACATCAGCGTTGCCACGGGTTACGAATCCAGATGAACCGGGAAGATGGCCCGGATCGCCTTCCGGACCGGGAAGGCGGATTGTATATCCTATCATGGCACAGAGCAGTACAACCCAGATGACGAGCACGGACGCGGTCCGCTCAGCTTCATGGAGCGGCCGGCCGAGGCCCATGATCTTCAACGTCAGAGGATTGCAGATGTCCGCGAGCATTGTGATTATTCTAAGGAAGTAAAAATCCAATATATACTTGTTGGTATTATTTGTAAACGAAATAATTTCCGGCGGATAATTAAAGGCAATACGGGGCCGGATGGATATAACCCCGGGGTTCTGGGATCGAACCGCGGAGAGGAGGGAACCGGCATCCTGCGCAATCGTCCGGATCCGGTCTTCCCCGTCCCCACCTCACTGCAGTTCATCGATAACCTTCGCCGCAAGAGGGGTCAACCGGTAGCGGACATTCCTCCCCACCATTACTGATGTGATGAGCCGGGCTTCACAGAGCCGGCGCATATGCCACGACACCGTGGAACCGGTAGTTTCCAGCATCTCTGCAATATCATGCCGCGATGCATCGGGTAACGAGGACAGGAATGTACAAATCGTGAGGTTCCTGCGGTTCCGCAACCGGGCAATCGCATCCATTTCCGTATCAGAAAATTTCCCTGCATTCTGGAAATAACAGATACTGTTATTCATTGAAAAGGCTACGACAAGCCTCTCACGGCAGAGGACTCCCAAGTGATAGTACAATGTCCCGCGGTTTACCGGAAGACTCTGCATTATCCCGGCGAACCCGGACCCCGGGTTCGCTACGATATGGTGATAAATCCGCATCCGGCAATCGTTTTCAAACACTTCAGTTTTCCGGATTCTCCGGAAATTCAGGACCACAAACCCTGCACACGATATAAGGATCTCCACAGGTATGAGGCAGAACGGCAGGAATACCGCAGTAAATACCAGGAGCATCGCTGCCGGCGGGACCTGCCATACGTCCACCGGGACCGGGAGTTTTGCTTCACCAGTCGGGGGATTGTCTGACCAGGGCAGGACTGAATGGGGATGTGTATATGCTGATGCAGGAACAACGAGAAGGACCAGGCAGGCAGCCACCAGGAAAAAAACCGGCACATATCCTATGGTGATCCTTTTTGAAAAATCCACGAACATTACCTGAAAAGATGAACGGGCCGGTATTTTATATAAGTTCTGTGAGAACACTCAACCTGTCCATGCACTCCGTTTTATCCGGTGAGATCTCTCACAGAAATCACTTATATGCACGCTTCCTACGCTCACTCGTAACAGGATAAAAAAGGACGTGTGAAACGATGAAAATACCTACTACGGCACGAGCTCCCCTCCTGCTCCTTTTAGGAGTAGTGTTGCTCTGTATCAGCCCGGTATCTGCAACATCCCCGGTTGTCATCGATCCCGTACCCGGGAACCTGATGACCGGATCAATCATTGAGATCTCCGGATCTACGACTCTCCCTGTGGGGACAAACCTGCACTATGAGTTCTCACGCGAGGCAGCAGAAACCGGGAAGGTCAAGTATGGCGAATATTCCGGCGCGGGAGGAATAATCCCGGTTGAAAAGGGAGCTGTCGGCCAGGTCTGGAAAGTCCCGATCCTTACCGAAGGCTACGCGCCGGCGGAATATACCTTCCGGATCGGAAAAGAGGGAAGCGATGATCGTGTTTCCGTGCAGGTGCGGCTGATTGCGGGGGACGGGACCCCTGTGCCAACGCCCGTAGCGACGCAGAAGACCACGTGCGGGGAGTTTACCTCGCCGGTATATATCTCACCCGGCGGGACGTTAGCGGTCAAAACCACGCCGGACCTCAACACCCGGTGCAATATTCTCGCAAAGGGGGCTTCCCTGACGATAAGCGTTACAACACAACCCGGTAACCGTGTCGGCATCTGGATCACCAATGGTTTTCCGGTAAACCGGCTTACCCGGTACCAGGCGATCTCAGCGGACGGATCGGGGAAGGCTGAATATACTCTCCCGAATACTACCGAATGGAGATCCGGCCAGTATTTCATCTTTGTCGTGGATGGGGGAACAGCCGTAAAAGTCGTTCCTGATGAAAAGGAGCCATCCGCATACATTCCGGCCGATGAACTGGAAGCGAAACTGAAGGTCTATGAAAAGCAGAATCCTTACCAGAAATTCATGATCCTTCTTGAAGAACCCGTGATACAGATGAATGAAATTCCCGATGCGGTTTCCGGAACGCCAGTTGAGATCTCAGGGACAACGAACCTGAATGCCGGAACGCTTCTCGATACCGGGATTTTTCCTCCGGATATCGATCGTATGAACCAACCGGCGTCCACGGTTCCCGCCATCCCCGTTACCGACGGGACTGTCGGACGTGGTTCGTGGCATGCCGTAATCGACACTTCCGACCTTCCTCCCGGTGAATACATTGTGAAGGTCCGGACCGGTTCCACGGAGGCTGTCAGGATTATGGTTCTCTATGACGGTCTCTACGATCCTGGTAGTTCTCCGGCAGGAACACTTATCGCAAAGACCTATAGTGTCGATCCGGAAACAAAGACCGTCATCACCGGTACTCCTGCCAGCGAAGCAGGATTTCCGGCAGATCCCGGGATACTGGTCGTGGTATCTGCGGCCGGGATTATCGTACTTGTCCTGGTTGTCAATACCCTCAGGAAAAAATGAGGAGACCATGAAAGCGGGAATAGTTGTTTTTTTGATCCTTCTCTCCCTCATTTTGTGTACCGTTCCGTGTTCCGGGGCGGATTCGTTCGATGCCTACCTTGTGGCAAAGGGCGATTCCGAAAAGTACAATGCCATTGCCTGTGATGACGGGAATGTGGCATGGGTCGAGTACGAGGCGGGGCCGGGTTCCGGGAATTATTCCCGGGCTGTCTACCGGTACAATATTTCGGGCGGAAGAAAGGAACTGGTGATCCGTGACACGTCCTGGAAACGTGACCTTGCATTCTCCGGGGACCGGTATGTCTGGAGCGACGGCCGGGGCATCTTCCTGTACGATGAGGAACAGGAAAAACTCACATTTTTATATTCTTCCGGCAGCGACCAGTACTCCCCGGCTATTGACGGGAATACGGTCCTCTGGGTGGAAACAAGCGAACGGGAATATTTCCTGGTGGTGTACGACGTGATTTCAGGAACACACCGCACCGTGGTATCATCAACCGGATCCCTGGGCGATCCGGCAATTTCCGGCAACAGGGTTGTGTACAGTGAAGCCGGGCTCACCCATGACCGGATCATGCTCCTGGACATCACCACGGGAGAAAAGACCGTGCTGTGCGACGAGCCGGGCTCCCGTGCGATGCCTGCAATCGACGGGGACCGTGTTGTCTGGATCGACGGGCGCAACGGGCCGTACCAGGTATTTCTCCATGACCTGAAGAGCGGGGAAGCGAGACCGGTAAGTCCCTCGGATTCGTTCCAGATGTATCCTGATATTTCCGGTAACCTGGTTGTCTGGGAGGACTACCGGAATTCACCGGCAGGTTCGCGGGATTTCCGGGGGAACGGGGATATCCGGCTGTATGACCGGAATACGAATATGACCAGAATCGTGGCGGAAGGTCCGTTTTCCCTGGAGTTCCCGAGAGTATCCGGGGAGTATGTCGTCTGGTCTGACGGTCGCAATGATGCGCATGATATCTTCTTATACCATTATTCAGGGAACCGCACACACACCATTTTGGGAATAGGGGATGGAACCGGCTATTCTGCCACACCTACTGTCGTCCCCACGCCGGACACCAGGGTCCGGTATTACAGCACCATTTCAGACAATGAAATTGAATGGTACTCGCTCGAACCTCCAGTGAGCGATAAGGAAATCTCTTTTGAACTTCGGTGGAATGATCCAGCTTCCTCGCTGTCGCTGACGCTTGTGAGCCCGGGTGGCTCGACCTGGCATTTTTCTGATGCTGATGATTCCCGGACAGACCGGGCCGTCCGCATGACTATTTCCGGAGTCAGCGGGGAATATCTCGAACCGGGAAAGTGGACCGTGGCGGTAGCGGGAGATTCGGTTAAAGATACGGTCCCTTATGACCTGTGCTGGTACTGACAGGAATGAGTAAGACATAATAGCAGTGAATTCCAGTCATCAGCCCTCAATTGAATGCATTCATCCTGATAAGAAGCCCTAACCCGGTATGAATAACCGATACTGCGATAAAAGATTCCATTTTCTGTGCTGCACAAAATTCTGCAAGACAGCAGATTGTAAAAAAATTTACCATAAAACACGGAGTCGCTCCTGCATAGTACCTGATTTTGCAACTGTCCTATCTTGAAATAATTTTACAAAATATTCAATAAACTGAGCAAGCCCACCCCCTTCTGGGATCGCTCGGCCGAGTCGAAGTTTTACTTCTCCAATCGACCCTCTCTGATGCGACGGCCGATTCCTGTCGGGGCTTCGCTGGGCAAGAATGCTGTTTGAAACCTTTCATTTTAATCGGGAGTCAAGGGGGCGCACCCCTTGGGCTGTCTTCGCAGTCTCGGACAGCGAGACGAGAAGATGCGCAGCATCTTCTCCGCCCTCGAAGAATCCTTCGGGTTCTTCTGCGTCCTCATGATCCTGTTGGACCATTCGGACTCCCCCTCTGGGGACCGACCGAAGGGAGGTTGCAGAAGAACGCGTTAGCGTTCTTCGAAGAGAGAGGGGGTCACCATCGTAATTGGAAAAATTTTAAGCTGCCAGACGTGGTTTTACCTGGCTGCCACGTAGTGAAATGAATTCGGGATATCACAGCCCAATTTTTGCAACCGCAGCGATCAGTAATGAGATATCTCCGGCACCAGGGACCCGGCTCCGGACCTCGTGCTGCCCGTCCGCACACGGATCCAGCATTACGCATTATACTGGCCAGCACCAGTATTGATTAAAAAAAGATCTGAATCTGCTGACAGCCGGATGATTCGTGACAATGAAGGGATTAGTGCCGGTAATACATATCCATCAGGGTCCCATTCTGCGCATCAACCCACCCGGTTGCCGGGTTCGGCCACTGCTGCGCCCGGATAAATTCATCATCGAACTGCACCTTCCAGGCAAGCGGGATACTCCCGGGCGCCGGAACGACCTTGTCGGGATTATGGAAATCCTTCCACCGGAGTTCTGCGGAGACGATCTCCAGGCTGGCGATGGATGCCGGATAGATGGTTGCCGCTTCCTGCTCAATGGTTTTTATTGCGGCATCCTTTGTTATTGCAGGTTTTGACGATGCGGTCACGGCGTTCTCCGGAAGGCTCCATGACTTGCGGTATTCGATGACGTTTCCTGCAACCGAATCGACCACGATCGTAAAGCCGTCGCTGTCGCAGGGAACATTTTGGATAACCCGGTGATAGACAAAGACATATCTTCCGGCAATCTTTTCCCCGGGCATGCCGAGTGGGTCCAGCCGGGAATCGGAGAGGACGATTGGTATAACCCCGTTGCGTTCCTCAATTTCCCGGTCGGCCACCTGCTGTGCAGCATCAATGGTGATTGACGGATTTTCCGGTCGCCCCATCCGTGTGACACCAATCGCATAGGTACTGAGCTCGCCGGTATCCGGATCAAGACTGCCATGGACAAGTTCCCTGTCATCCTTGTACAGGTAGAATTCCCAGGACCGGACATACTGTGTCCCGTCAACGTACTGTATCCTGACCCGGTCAATAGTCCACGTGGGAAATGCCTGGCGGGCACGGAGTTTTGCCTGGTCTATGGTGATCCCTGCTGTCTCCTGCAGGGGGGAATAGAGATCGCCGGTTTCAGCATCGATGAAGACCGTTGTATTCTTTTCATAGGGGGAAGATGCTGCCGGTACCATGGCAAATTCATACAGGATTTTCCCGGGATACAGCCCGGTCAGGTTGACCGTGACGATGGAATACCCCATGGAATACTCTTCCTGCACACGTGTTGTTGCCTCATCCCGGGTGATTTTTGCCGAGAGCGGGGAATCCGGGGAATGGATTGCCCGGGGAGTCGATGCTACCGGGGGGATCGGTGTCCCGACGGTCTGGTTCGCTGGCAGTTGATGTTCGGGAGCAGTATTGAGAGATTGCAATGCGAAGACAATACCGGTCCCGGCCACGATACAGATGATGACACAAGCGATCAGGATCGGTTTTTTTTCCAGTTCCATAAAAATCACACACCCCGTCTGTTTTTCATGATCCGGATATATCCGGTGGATATAACAGATCAATGACTATCATGTCTTTTTTGGAGTTTAAACGAATTCTGTGACAAAAATCTACCAGTCATGGGTTGTCCGGTTGTCGAAGATTGCAGATGCTTTATCGGATTGCCTGTTCATCACCGGAAGGAATAGTATACTTTACGATGGAAGCGCCGGTTGCGTTGAGATCAGGACTGTTTACCACAATATACCTGTAATCATCCCGAAAATCTGTTGAGCTGTCACCGGATCCACGACCCGGGCCAGCACCAGCCCGGCCATCCCGATGAAAAATTTCCAGAACATTTTCCTGGCCCGCTCGTTCTTTCCGAGGAAAAGACGGATAACGGCATTATAATATATTAACCTAGAAATTCAAAATTCGTAGGAATGGCGAATCAAAAACGAATTCAATTTTTTAAAACAATCACCGGTTCGTTTTTGAGGAATGATCATTGGGCAAAATCTCTGGCCCGGGATTTATTATGGGTCATAGCAACAGTTGGTAGTATAGCGCTCGTCCTTGTTTATCCCGTGTGTGCCAGGACCATTCTCCGGTTACGGGGAGGTATATCATGACACGCTCCCGCACCACCTACGCCCTGGCTTTCATCCTCATCCTCGCATTCATCCTCCGCTTCTGGCAGCTTGACCTCAAACTGCTTCACCATGACGAAGCGATCCATTCCTGGTTCTGCTACGAGCTCCTGACCCGGGGTGTATGGCAGTACGACCCCAGTTACCACGGGCCGTTCCTCTATTACGTGACCACGGGCATATTTGCCCTGATCGGTCCGTCGGACTTTGCAGCCCGGTTGCTCCCGTCGCTCTTCGGCCTCGCCATCATCCCGCTCGTGTACGCGATTTACCGGATCGGGTACATCAGTAAAAACCAGATGCTGGTTGCCGCTCTCCTCATTGCCATATCGCCGGACATGGTCTATTTCTCCCGCTTCCTCCGGCACGATATTTTCATGCTCTTTTTCACCATGCTTCTCCTTGTCGCGATCCTGTACTACGTTGAGCGGGGCCAGACGAGATTTGCCGTGCTCGCCGCTATTGCGGCAGCAGGTGCGCTCTGCTGTAAGGAGGAGATGCCAGTCATCATCATTATTTTTGCCGTCTTCTTTGCGTTTTCAGCATGGAAAGGACGATTTACGCTTCCCCTGAAGTGGAGGGCCGACCTCATGCTCTTTGTCATCCTCGTGGTCGCGATCATGAGCGTGCTGTACTCGGCGTTCTTCAACCATGCTGATACCCTGGTCGGCCAGAACTTCAGCATCGTCACGCAGGGCGTGCACTTCGAGGCGAACACGACCGGCTGGTACCAGGCCATCGATCACTGGACGGGCATGCACAACCAGCAGCGGCTCGGCGGCCCGGTGTATTACTACATCCCGCTCTTCCTGCTCTACGAGCTCCCAATCTTTATCCTCGCCCTGGTCGGGACCATCAAGTTCATGACCGTAGGGCTTCACCCGGTGCTCTTTTTTAAGAAGGTGAAGAGCTGGCTCCGGGAGCGCCGCTTTGCCCTTCCCGTAAACGAGACGGTGGCAGTCAGCCTGCAGCAGCTGCGGGACAGAAAAGAAGTCCGCGGGAAATCCGAGTGGTTCTTCCGCTTCTGTATCGTCTGGATGATCGGCACGATGGCCTTCTATGCCTTTGTCGGGGAGAAGGTTCCCTGGCTCATCATCGCCCAGCTGCTGCCGATGTGCTTTATTGCGACCTATACGCTGAACTGGCAGAAGACGGCGTTTGCGCTTGCGGGCTGCGTCTTCCTCATCGTTATGACCTGGCATGTCGCATTCGTCCCGGTTGACATCAACGAACCAATCGTCCAGGTCCAGAACTCTGAGGATTTGAGGGAGGTCATGGGGCTGATGGACAATTCCAGCGTCATCGTGATCGCGTCCCAGCACTGCTGGCCCCTCCCGTGGTATTACCGGGGTGACACGTGGAACAAGAAGGTCAAATTCTACGGGAACATCACCGATGTCGATACCATAATCGAGAAGGACCCCGGCGTGATCATCCTCCACGATACGGAGAGTTATCCCTCTATTCCGGGATATACGAAGAAGACCTGCAAGCTCAGTTACTGGTTCTCGTTCGATAACAACGAGAAGCGGTTGCCGGAGTACTACTTGCACCGCGACGGGAAGATGGAAAGCATCAACATCGATGTCTTTACACCGCTTCCTGCGTATACACTCTCTTCAGATGAAAAACCGGCCGGTGTACTTCCGGTCAATATAACGTAATTTTCGGGATCCGGGGCACGATGGCGTCGTCGTTCATCGTATCGGCAGAATTTTTCCGGTACTTCCCCACACTCTACCCGTGCCGGCACTCCGGCGTATCCGCACTGCACCGGTGCCGGCAGACATTTCCCACCGCCCTGAACGCGTCCTCGAGGTCCGGGAAGTTCGGGATCTGCGAGTCCCGCAGGATGCGCAGCGGGGTCTTCATGCTGTCGCCGCCGATCATGCAGCCGACGATCATCTTGTGGGTGTGCTTCGAGAACCGGACGATCTCGTTTGCCACCCGGATCGGGTCGGAGAGTGCGGACGGCACCGCGATCACGAACGCGATGTCCCAGAGATCCTGGTGCCGGATCATGATGTCGAACGTGCGGGCGAAGCGGTCGGCGCTGGAGTCCCCGACCATGTCGATGGGGTTCTCGCGGCTCCAGTTTGCCGGGAGCACGGCATCCAGTTCGCCGATAAGCTCTTGCGAGAACTCAACGATGCCGATGCCGAACCGCTCGGCATAATCGGACGAGAGGACGGCAAACCCCCCGGCATTCGTGATTACGATCGCCCGTGTGCCCCGGGGATACCCTTCGGACGAGAGCAGCTCGGCAGTCTCGAACGCCTCCCGGATGGAGCTGACCGGGATGACCCCGGCCTGGTGAAATGCCGCCATGTAGACCTCATGACTCCCGGCAAGGGAGCCCGTGTGCGACGATGCGGCTTTCTGCCCGATCCGGGATGAACCCGCCTTGATGGCAACAACGGGTTTTGTCAGGGACACTCGCCGGACGGTATCCATGAACCGGGTGCCGAACCGGATCTGCTCGATATAGAGGATGATGGCACGGGTATCGGGATCGCTCCCTGCATACCGGATAAAGTCCTCGAACGTGAGGTCGGACTGGTTGCCCACGCTGATCACGGCCGAGAACCCGATCTCCTCGGGGAGGCTCCAGTCCACGATGGTCGTGATGATCGCGCCGCTCTGGGAGATAAACGCGATCCTGCCGGGTTTTGGCGAGACCGGGTCGAAGGTGGTATTGATCCCCTTGTGCGGGAGCATGAGGCCAAGGCAGTTGGGGCCCATGACCCGCATGCCATACTTTTGCGCCGTTGCAAGGATCTCCTCTTCGAGCCGGCTCCCTTCAGGACCCCCCTCCCGGAAACCCGACGAGATGATGATGGCAAGCGGCACTTCTTTCTGTCCGGCCTCTTTGATGACTCCCGGAACGCCGGGAGCCGGGATCGCGATCACGGCGAGGTCAACGTTTCCCGGGATGGATGCGAGGTCCGGGTATGCAACCCTGCCGAGTACCATGGGCGCTTTGGGGTTGACCGGGTAGAGGGCACCGGGGAATGTGAGCAGGTTCCGGCAGATCGCGTACCCGACCTTGTTCGGGTCCTGCGACGCCCCGACAACGGCAATGGAATGGATATCGAGCAGGCCTTCGGGCATGTTCCGGACCAGTACGCCGGGAGTCGTGGCGGGGGCATCGTCCCGGTAGAAACGGGCATCCACGGCGCAGGCCCCTTTCCCGTACAGGACCAGGGGGTTGATATCGAACTCGCTGATATGTGGGTCGGAGAGGAAGAATGCGGCAACCGAGCCGATGATTGCGACCAGCGCGGCTTCGTCCCGTGCCGGTTCGTCCCGGTACCCGGTGATGAGACGGTACCCTTTGAGTTCCCGGACCATCGCCCGGATCTCGTTCTCGTCAATGGGGAGGACACGGATGGAGACATCCCGCAGCAGCTCGACCATCTTACCCCCGAGCCCGACCGTGATGACCCTGCCGAATGCCGGGTCGGTCTTTCCCCCGATGATCAGCTCCAGCCCGGGCGCCATCTGCTGCTCCACCATGATCCCCGAGACCTTCGCAACGGGATTGTGGGCGGCCACGCTTCGGGTGATCCGGTCGAATGCTTCACGGGCTTCCGTTGCGGAACGTATCCCCGTGACAACGCCCCCGGCATCGCTCTTGTGGACGATATCCGGTGAGACGATCTTCATCACCACCGGGTATCCCATCGTATCGGCAGCCTGTGCGGCATCGTCCCGCGAACCAGTGATCGTGTGCTTAGGCACGGGGATCGAAAGGGTGGACAGCAGTGCATACCCTTCGGCTTCGGATAGTAATGTCCTTGTCATCGCAAACGGTCCTGATAGAGAGTGGTATGGAACCGTTATTAATGCTGATGGGTAATGGACTATTTCAGCCCCTAAATCCAAGAAGGATTTACGGAGTGAAAAATAGTAAAAATTTCATGCCCAAAATGTAATGCGAAAACGTACATCCACTTTGGACCGGAAAACACTGACGCTTCAGGGGCTTCGCTCGAAGAATTTATACAGATTCTTCTCGAAAGAATCATCGCTGATACGAAGATTCTTTCCCCGCCGCTATGGTGCCCCGGTTGCGATAGTGCTGTAGTATTACCTGAATCGGGATTTTCGGTAATACAGAGGAATCGCATGCGCCCCCGCCCCCAATGGGGGCAGGGCTGGCGCAAGGGGGGCGGACTATTGTTAGAGCTAGAGGTTAGGGGCAAGATTGGCACTTTGCCTATTCTGATTATTGGTTACACAACGATTGTGTCAATAACTGCCGCTTCACAACCCGTACGACCGGTTTGTCCTCAGGCATTCCGCCATCTCCGATAGTATCGGCGTGAGCTCCTCGCCCTTCGAGATCCGCTCGCTCATCAATTCTGCAAGAGACCCCCGGTCAATCCGCTCCCGTATGACCGGAAGGTAATGTCGCTCATCCACCGTCGCATGCCGCCATGCCGCATCGTACAGCTGCCCAAGCTCCTCCCTCATACCGGCAGTCCCGTCCCGGATCGCCACCTCCGTCAGCGCCAGCAGGGCGTCCTGGTCCGTCTCAACCGGCAGCGAGCGGCAGCGCAGGAGCGACCGGATGAATGCGCAGACCGCCATGTCGGAATGGACCGACTCCTGTTCGTCAAGGGCCTTGATCTCGAGGCACTTGCGGGAGAAGCGTATGATGATCCCCCCGGAGTTGACCCATTCTTCGCAGAGGATATCAGCACCCCGTGACCGGAGCTCGGAGAAGATCTCCTCCTGCTCCATGCGGTAATCCCCCACCGACCCGATCGTATCCGGCACGATCCGGTTGCAGATGAGGGGGATCTCCTTCTGGTTCCCGCGGTAGTACACGAGGCGGTTGTCGCAGGTCCCGGTCAACTCCCCTTCGACCACGGGGGACGATGCAGTCACCGCGATAAGATACGGGAGCAGGGTGCGGAGCGTGTTGTACATGGCCACGAGTTCCCTGCTGCTCCGGTAGGAGAGGTTGACCTGGAGGGCCTGGATGTTCAGCCAGCCGTGCTGGCGGATATCGAAGAGCCGGTCGTACGCCTCGTAATACTCGCCCTCGTCATGGTCCCAGACTGTAATATCGTCAAGCCGGGCGGTCGGGTGCATGCCCAGGCCGAGGAGCCGGTACTGGCCGGAAAAGAGGTGGCTGAATTTTGCCAGCCCTTTTGTGAGCTGTGTTTCCAGCTGGGCAAGGTCCTCTGCGGGCGAACGCGGGACCATCTCGAGCACGGTCTTCTGGAGTTCCTTTCCCAGCGTGACGTCCCCGAACAGGATCTCGCTCTCGTACCTCCCGCAGATTGTCTTCAGGATCCGGTCGGAGACCGGCAGGGCATGGAACTCCCGGTCATTGATGGAGAACTCGTGTTCAGTGCCGGTGGTCATGGGAATATACTCTCGGGATCTCCGCCACTTTCTCGGTCTCCGGCTCTTCGATCCGGCAGATCGCTGCAATCTCCTCTTCGGTCAGGTCCGAGACAAGATGCGAAATGCTCTGCACGGCAAGGGCATACTGCTGGTCGTAGGCCTCCGGCACGTCCCTGAGGAGCCGGACCAGCGGGCAGATCGTCTCAAATTTCAGGAAAATCCCGATCACGTCGCCCTTCACATCAAAGGTGAAGGGACCGGCCCGGCAGGTCTCGGGCTTAATTGTGTGGATGCCGCATTTGCCCCCGTTCCAGAGCGAACAGGTCCCGTCAGCCCGGGTCCTGATGTAACGGTACCCGTCCCGCTCAAATGCATTGTCCGGCAGTCCCCCGGCAACCAGCCGCTGGTAACAGCGTTCTGATACCGGGGGGTGCGCATCATTGCAGCAGTGCCCGCCGCAGGCAAGACAGATAGCCTCGGCGCGGATAATCCAGTCCTCGGTCATGGTATCACGCAGCAAACAGGTGGTCAACGATCTGGTCGAAGACACGGGGATAGCAGTCATCCTCCCCGCTCTCGATCGACGGGTTGTCGTTCACTTCGATCACGTAGGCATCGCCGTTGGTGTTCTTTATGTCCACGCCATACAGGCCCCGGCCAATCGCATTGGCCGCATCGATGCCGAGCCTGATCACGTGGGGAGGGACATCCCGCTCCGGTACGCTCTCGACCCCGCAGTAGACCACGTGCCCGTTGACCGAGGCCTGGATCTTGAACGTGACCGACGGGATGGTATACTTGCAGACGTACAGGAGCTTCCCGTCAAGCACGCCGACCCGCCAGTCATATTTGCTCCCGATATACTGCTGGACCACGATCCAGTCCGACAGGTGGATGAACCGGTGGGCGACCTGGAAGAACCCGGCGATATCGCTCACCTTCTCCACGCGGAGCGAGAAGGACGTCGAGGGCTCCTTGATGATGAGCGGGGTGCCCAGTTCATCGAAGAGGCGGGTCACGCATTCGACGTTGAGGTCCTGCTTTGAGAGGAAGACGGTCTTCGGGAGCGCGACACCGCTGCGGATCAGGTGCGAGTACATGTTGATCTTGTCCGAGCAGACCTGGATGGACTGCGGGTCATCGATCACCGGGATGCCGTGGAAGCTCGCCATCCGGGCGGCAACGTACGTGACGTTCATCGGGTCTGTCCGTGCCCGGATGAAGAGGGCGTCCATCTTCTTGATCTTGGCAATGTCCACCGGGAAGATGAAGTCCACGCCATGCCCCTTGTTCTCGGCCACGTCCCGGCACCGGATGAGGGCGCCCAGCTGCTCCGCGTTCGAGAGCGTTTTCCGGTCAACGAAGATCCCAAGCCGGCTCATAGGAACTCCTGGTGCGAGAGGTGTGCCGAGAGGAGCGTGCGTTCATCGGCGGAGAGCCCGGAATACCGGGTGGGCGAGAGGGACGAGAGGAGGTACCGTTCCCCGCACTTCACGTAGACGATGGTGACAAGCGGGACCTCAAAGAGCCCGTACACGGCCCGCGCAATATCGGCTGCCTCCCGGCAGGCCCCGGCGGTCTTCCCGAAGATCGACGTGCATGACCCGATCTCCGCGCCGGTCTCCAGCTTCTGGTAGCAGAAGGGATATTTCCCCTTGTTGGTGATGTGCTTGATCACCTCTTTTGCGCTCTCGTGGTCGTGGATGACCGTGTGGTCCGCTGTCGTGGCAAAATAGTTCAGGCCGTAGACAACGGACGGGAGCGGGGCATAGCCCTGCGAGATCCCCCACTCGCAGACCGGGATGCCGGCAAGGTGCGCCCGTTCCAGGCAGATCGGGACCACGCAGGCATCGAGCACGGCAGCGCTGGACGGCCGCACGTTGCGTCCCTCCAGTTCGTGCCGGAGGATCAGGTAGTACGACTCGGTCTTGTACGCATAGTTCTCGCTGACAATATGGTATGCATCGTCCTGCCGGACGGTAAAGAGCGTGTCGCGGGTAATGGCCGCTTCCCGCCGTGCAAGGTTCCGGTGGTTTGGCCTCTTTTGTCCCGGCAGTGCCGGGGCTGCAATTTCCGGGCCCGCATCGCCAGGGGGCCGGACGAGCGGGACGCAGGACGGGACGCCCGCAATGGTATTCCGGAATATACCCGGGGGGGCGGCACCCGGAAGGTTGTTCATGGCGGCACCCGCCCGTACGGCCGGGGATGTGCGTTCATCATCAGGTATACCCCGGAAACACGGTCCGGTACCACAAAAAGGGAAGAGAACAGCCGATGGTTCTCTTCATCATCGTCGCTTTCCAAAGACTCTGCCATAGAGAACACTAATCCAACATCATAGCATTGGATTATCGTTACCAGCTATTGCGACCAGGTATTTAAAAGAATTTTGCTCACCAGCACCAACCGGAAGCGGTCCGGAAAAAATGACTGCCGATCATAAATGGGGGCTGTACTTACCATGTTCCCACCGGGTCCCGCTCATGTAACCATCATCATTTATTAACGACAAGGGGCCGGGACCCGGGTGAGGATAAGGTTGATAACTTTCTATCACCATCAGTAATCAGCAATGCACGTACCAACTCCGGAAGAGCTCCGCACGCGCCGCGAGGCGCTTGGCCTGAAGCAGACCGAGCTTGCCCGGCGTGCCGGCATCAGCCAGTCCATGGTGGCGCGGATCGAGGCGGGCAACGTGGACCCCCGCGTCAGCACGCTCAACAAGATCATTGTCGTCCTCAACACCGCGGAACCCCGGAAGATCCGTGCCATGCAGATCATGCACACGCCCGTGCTCTCGGTCCAGCCACAGGACGCGATCAGCCGTGCCGTGGAGATCATCGAGAAGAACAACATCTCCCAGTTACCGGTCATCGAGCGGGGCGTCCCGGTTGGGTGCATATCGGAGTCCGTGATCGTCAAGGCAATCGAGCAGCAGCGCCTGCACAAGACCCACCTCTTCTTTGTCAGGGACTTCATGGAGCCGGGCTTTCCCACGGTGCCCCCCGACATGGACGTCGAGACAGTGGTCAATATCCTGCAGCAGAACCATGCGGTGCTCGTGGTCGAGGGCCGGCTCGTGCGGGGAGTAATTACCAAGCACGACCTGATCTCGCTCATCGTTTAGGGCAATTATTTTTAATCTCTTTTCGGCCTCGTACGGCAGCGACACAAATCTTTATATGGTATATGATTAACGGTTACTTAACGTGGCAATTATGCCCCGGTTAGGTGTTTTTCATGGCAGAAGAGACAACGGAAATCAGCACGATGACTGTGATCGGGATTGGAGTTGTGATATTCCTGGTGATCGTTGGGGTATGGTACCTGTTCCTGAAGTGACCGTTGTCACGGAAGGATAAAAACGAAAAAATTTCAGAGTTTTGATACAAGGTCGCGGAGTACTGCGGCCGGCTCTTTTGATTTTACCACACCTGATGCAAGAAGCACGCCATCGGTCCCGAGGTCAACGGCGATCTTCACGCATTCCCCGGTCTGGATCCCTGCCCCGGTGAGCACCTTCACCTTCGGGCTGACCGCGTGGACCGCGGCAACGGACTTTTTAATGATCTCCGGGTTTGCCTTTGAGACCGAGACCCCGCTCCCGATCAGTTCCGGCGGCTCGATGGCCACGTAATCCGGGACGAGTGCCGCCGCCCCGGCGCTCGTGGTCTCGTTGTTCGAGCAGATCACGGAGATGAGCTTGTGTGCCTGCAGGCCGCGGACGGACGCCTCGATCTCCGCAAGGGTCAGGCGCCGCTCGGAATGGTTGATGAGGGAGCCCGCCGCCCCGGCCGCCTTGATCGCGTCCACCGTGATATGCCCGGTGTTTGCCCCGGGTTCGCACCCGTCGACGTGCTGGGCATACACGGGAATGGAAAAATGGTGGCAGAGCGGGTGGAGGTCGATATACCCCGGTGCGATGCCGATGGTGACGCCGCTCTCCTGCGCAACGATCTGTGCGGCCTGTGCGATCATGTGGGCACGGTTGCCGGTCCCTTCCCGGTAGGTCTTTAAGTTTACCAGAATCAGTGGTGATGTCATACCAGTTTCTCCGCAACTATCCGGTGGTGGATGAGTAATTACTCCTTTCCATTGAGGAATGATGAATATTTGGGCTCTGTACAAATCCTTCTCATAATGCACTCAGTGGAATTACGAATGTGACCCCCTCTCTCCCCCAAGGGGGGAGGCAGCCCAAGGGGGCAAGCCCCCTTGACCCCCCGTTTTCATTTTTTTCAAGGCTCGCATACGGTTAAGTTCCACGGGGCGAGGGTCGGCAGACCCCGAGCGCCCGTGGCTCCATCCCTATCTAACACTATCCCACACAGGTTTTCTACAGAGCCAATATTTGGAATTGATAACAGGCCAGCGGAGTGCCCACTGTTACTCCCTGAGCCCCCGGATAAAATGGCCGGCCGTGATACCCCCGATGGCGATCTCTTTTACCCTCTCTTTCAGCTGCCCGAGTTCCTCGTCGCGGGCTTTCCCCGTTTTGGTCTGCACGACGCGAAGGGCCTCGCGGTAGAGCGGGACGATTGTTCCCGCGTACGCCGGGGGACGCCAGCGTGCGTCAATGGCGATGTCCGTGATCCCGGCATCGCGGATGGTCGGGAGATGGTCGATGAGACAGAGCTCGGCCGCGTTGGCAATATGGGTCCGGCAGGTGCCATCGCCGTGGATCGGAAAGACCCGGCCGGTCTCGTCGCGTATGCCGGTGAACTCTGGGTCGGGCATTGTTTCCTTTCCCCTGCTCTCGGGTTTGCAGTGCCGGACAATGCGGGAGATGCAGTCTTCGGTGACGAGCGCCTCGCTGTTCCCTTGGACGATGAGGGAAAATTCCGGTGCCTCTCCTTGTGCCCCGGCAGGGTTTGTCAGTGTGGCGATCTCATCTCGGGAGAGTTCCGGTGAGAGCGTGAGCATCCCGTACCGGGGTGCTCCCCGTGTCGCGGCCGCGTTGTTGAAGATATTGAGGCCAACAGATCCATGCAGCGTGATATCGGGTACGGCACGGAGCACCGCATGGGATGTGCCATGGTTCTCCGACATGCACGTGACCGGCCCGCTCTCGTGCAGGGACACCAGTTCCGGCATAACCTGGTCCAGTTCCCTGTCGTGCACGATACGGGGGAGCTTCCAGACGAAGAGCGCCCCGGCATTTTTGCAGATGTCCCGTGCCGCAGCGAGCTGCGAACGGAGTGACGGACCCCCCGGCACATCGCCCTCACAGAGGTGCCGTGCGGAGAGGAGCGGGGGTTCGAAATAGACGGTCCCGGCACCGGCATCCGAGGCCGCTTTCACGCCCTCCACCGAACTGGTGTAAACAGAAATGCAGAGACTACCCGAGCGTCGGGTGCCTGCTGGCGGGGAGATGTCAGCGGACGGGAGTGATCCTACCTGCAGGCTGTCACGCACATGCCCGATCTCTTCCGGTGCCGGGCGGGATGCCTCGTCCAGCTTCTCCCCGGCAACCCGGAAGAACTCGCGCCGCAGCTCGTTTAGGAGCGCCATGGGTGCAAAGAGCTGGCCATCGTACGTGATGGAACACTTCCGGACAATAAACGGGGTGCCCCCGGTCTTCCGGAACTGCTCTTCCATCTGGTCCCGTGTCAGGGGGTAGGTCCGTGCCGGCTCCAGACGATGCGGGGGCACGAACGATACCGGGACCTGCACCCCGTCCGGCCGGGCGATGGCGCCTTCAAACCGGAATAAACCTTCAGGACTGACCGTGACATCGATGTCAACCGGCAGTGGCCGAAGCAGCTCCGGGGAAGGCTTTGCCATGATCCGCTTTGCCCGTGCCTCGAGATCGCGGGAGGAGGTGATATAGACGAGGGCGCCGTCCGGCACCGGTCCCGGGAGGGGCAGGGTATACCCGCCGCGTACCTCTTGTGGTGCCGTGTTCAGCGCGAACCCCCGGTCGAACGACGGTCTCTCCGGGTGCGTGATGAGGACCCCGTCGCCCGTGACCGGGACAACGGGAATGGCAGGCCGCACCCATGCCGTCGCGGTCCTCGGGTCATGGCGTTCGACCCGTCCGACCAGGAGGCCCCGGTTGTCAGGGGCGTCTTGTCCCATCAGCCGTTCGTACCGGTTGCCGAAGAGGTAGCCGGACGTGAACCCCCGGTTGAACGCGAGCAGGAGATCGCGGTACGCTTCTTCCGATGGCTTCCATCTCCCGGCGGCGATCGCATCGAGCGCCCTCCGGTACGTGGAGACCACGATGGCCACGTATTCCGGGGATTTCATCCGGCCCTCGATCTTCAGCGATACGACCGGGGAACGCACGAGTTCCGGCAGGTGCCGGTACGTAGAGAGGTCTTTTGGCGAGAGCAGGTACTTCTCCTTCAGCGGCACGTCCGACAGCTGCTTCGGCCTGCCATACTCATCCGTCTCCCCGTGCACGAACGTATACGGCTTCCGGCACGGCTGGGCGCACATGCCCCTGTTCCCGCTCCTCCCTCCGATCACGGACGAGAGGAGGCACTGGCCGGAGTACCCGTAGCAGAGGGCCCCGTGGGCAAAGACCTCGAGGCCTACACCGGTGTCCTTTGTCTCTTCCGCAACCCGCTTCACCTCATCAAGCGAAAGTTCACGGGCAAGGACGACCCGGGAAAAGCCGCGTTCATGTGCCCAGCGCACACCGTCCGTGTTATGGATTGTCATCTGGGTGGAGGCGTGGATGACGAGACCGGGAATGTGTTCATGTGCAAGGGCAGCAAGGCCGGTGTCCTGGATGAGGACTGCGTCCACGCCAAGGGAGTACAGCCATGCGAGGTACTTCATCGCGCCGGCCAGTTCCCGGTCATGGACCAGGGTATTGACCGTCACGTACACGCGGATGCCCCACGCGTGCGCATACTTCACGGCCTCCCCCATCTCCGCATCGGAGAAGTTTGCGGCAAACTTCCGGGCGCCGAACCGCTTCCCGCTCAGGTAGACTGCGTCCGCCCCGGCCGCAACCGCGGCACGGAACGCTTCCGGTGAACCGGCCGGGGCGAGGAGTTCGGGCAGGGCCGGGCGCTGTAATGTCATGGGAGCACCAGTCCCGGGAGGTACACCTGGAACAGTCCGGTGGTGAGTGAGATCGTGATGATGAGGGCAATGCAATAACCGGCAAGGGTGACGAGGAGCGCGTGGTCTTCCCGCCAGCCAAGCACCCACGAGGCAGGCGCGTTGACGTAGACCCCGAGCAGGACCACGCCGGGGAAGAGGGCGAGGATGCCGTACCGTTCGACACTTGCTGACTGGTGGACGTACTGCCGGGACTTTTCCAAAAACCTCATCGCGGGTTCATACGTGTGGCCGATCGTATCGAAGATGTCGAAGAGGCCAAGGAAGATCCCGGTCTCGGTGCACATCAGGACGTAGAAGACAAAGAGCGGGGAGAGGCCGAGCGCGAGGCCGACCGGCGCCGCCCCGTACTCGATTACGAGGCCGCTCCCGATGAGGGCGAGCGTGGGGGCGAGGGGGATCCCAAAGAGCAGGACCGGGACGAGGGGGAGGATGACGGCAACGAGCACGCCGCGTCCGAGCGCTGCCACGATGTGCCTCAAGAATGTCTGCCGGTCCCAGGGTTCCATTATTGTCTTTTATGTTGAGCCGGCGTGGCATAAAACGTATCTTTCCCGGTGGCGTGGGGCGCATCTTTTTGTTGACCGCCTCCCAACCATCAGGTACATGAAGATCGTTGCTGCACTGACCGATCCCACGCATGCCGCGATGGCACAGGAGCAGGGCGCCGACCTTGTTGAACTCCGGGTCGACCTGTACGAAGGCGACGTGGTGCAGCAGGTGAAGGACGCAAAGGCGGCCTGCTCCCTCCCCGTCATCATCACGCTCCGCTCCGCACAGGAAGGCGGGCGGTTCTTTGGCACCGCGGACGAGTGGATGGAGCGGCTCGAAGCGCTCATCCCGTTTGCGGATTACATCGATGTCGAGCAGCCCTTTGCGCAGCACGCCCCTGAGATTCGCAACGCGGGAAAGAAGATCATCGCCTCGCACCACGCGGGCCTGATGGTGCCGCTCTACATCCTCTTTGTCATGGAACGCGAGCTCCGGGCATTCGGCGACATCCCCAAGATTGTCGTGACCCCGCAGAACAACGAGGACATCATCGAGCTCATGTCGTTCACGCAGGCCGCGAACAAGCCGATCTGTACCGGTGTGATGGGTTCGCAGTTCCGGCACGCCCGGGCCCTGCTGCCCCTCTTCGGCTCCGAGTTCGTGTACTGCCATACCGGCGACCCGACTGCCGAGGGGCAGTATTCCATCGGGGAGTTCGTGCAGCTGAGGAAGATGCTGGGCGTCTGAACACCCGCGGCCCCCGTCGCTGGTGCGGATTCTGGGGCTTCTCCACCGACGTAAAACCGGCGATCTCCCATCTGCCCTGTCCCTCTCTTTTGGTGCTGCCCCCTTCCCGGGCACGATATCGCCCCACCGGATGCGAATAACCACGGTTTTTCACAGGGCGATTTTCAGCAGCAAATCAGATAAAAATAAAAACTGAGTTTATAGAAGATCTGCCATCCTGCGTATGGTAAATGGGGTTTTCGAAAGGGTTTTCCGACCGGAAGGTAATCATGATTTTACACAATATTACACAATCGTAATAGGCAATTTTATCTATTTTCATCTACTATATTTAATCAGATAGTGGAATTATGACCGTCCGTGACATCATCCTTGTCCAGCAGCGGGATCTGCAGAAGGCACTGGCCGAGACGTATATCGAGCGGGAGACATCGATTGCCGGGTCCGGCACACCTCTCATCAAGGTGATCATCGGCCCGCGCCGGGCCGGCAAGTCGTTCTTTGCCATCCACCATCTTGCCGGGAGCGACAGCCGGGCGTTCGGGTACGTCAACTTCGATGACGAACGGCTCACCGGTCTTGCGGATTACGATGAGATTGTTGCAGCAGTGGACTCGGTGTACAACAAGCCGAAGGCCCTGCTCCTTGATGAAATCCAGAACCTCCCCCAGTGGGAGCTCTTTGTCAACCGCCTCGCCCGGCAGGGATACGATCTCGTCATCACCGGCAGCAACTCGAACTTACTCAGCGCGGAGCTCTCCACGCACCTCACCGGTCGCTACCTTCAGACCGTCATCCTGCCCTTCTCGTTTGGCGAGTATCTCCGGCTCACTCCCCACGAGCTCACTACGCAGGAGAAAGTATCGGCACTCACGGAGTACGCTGAGGGTGGCGGGTACCCGGAACCCCTCGTGAAAAAATTCCCGTCCCGCGAATACCTTGCAACGCTCTTCGATTCCATCGTGTACAAGGACATTGTGAAACGCTTCCGCATCCGCTCGGTGCAGGGGATCGAGGACCTTTCCCTTTACCTTCTCTCCAACATCGCCTCGGAGTATTCCTACGGCTCGCTCGCACGGGTCACCCGGAGCAAAAGTGCGATGACCGTCCAGAAATATCTCGGGTACCTTGAGGAGGCCTTTCTCTTCTTCTCGCTCTCCCGCTTCTCGTTCAAGGTGCGGGAACAGGTTGCGGCCAACAAGAAGATTTACTGCACGGACACCGGGTTTGTTGCCGCAAAAGCGTTCCGCTTCTCGGAGAACCGGGGAAAGTTGTACGAGAACCTCGTTGCCATCGCGCTCTGGAAACTCCGGTTGCAGGGCAGCGCATCGGTCTTTTACTGGAAGAACGCCCGGCAGGAGGAAGTGGACTTTGTGATGCAGCAGGATGGCCGGGTCACGGCGCTCATCCAGGTCTGTGCAGACCTGCAGGATGAGAAGACCCGGTCCCGCGAGGTACGGGCACTCCTGAAAGCATCGCGTGAGCTCCACTGCGATAACCTTGTCATCCTGTCGGAACGCGAGGAGAAGACTGAGACTGCCGAATGGTTCGGCATGCAGGGGATGGTCCGGTACGTGCCGCTCTGGAAGTGGCTGGAGAGGCCGGAGGCCGGGTAGAATAATCCGGTAGATCCTTCATGTACTCGGTGGAATTCTATGCTCGGTTGAAACCATTTTTTTGCTCTGTAGAAATCCTCTTTCGCAAAGATGGGGGTTGATGCCCCCATACTCCTTTGGGACAACTGCCGCCGCCCCAAAAGGGCGGGTCGGAGAATCCTTATGGATTCCTCGAAGACCTGCGGTCTTCTCATGTCTCAAGTCTGAAGACTTTCAACATTCTCCCGTCTCATTCCTGCGGAATTCTACGCCCCGCGGCGGCCTCAATTACCTGTCATCCTTGCAGCCCTGAAAATTTTCTTTTTTTTAAGAAAGGGTAATACGTCGTCATCGCATATGGGGGTGCCACGAGCGTGCGGGGATAGAATCTTCGCATCAGCGATGATTCTTTCGAGAAGAATTTTTACAAATTCTTCGAACGAAGCCCCGAGAGCGTCACAATGCAAATTAAATAATTTCTACAGAACAGAATGTTAAAAAAAGTACCAATAAACTCCAATCACAACTCCTAATAGGAAAAAACCACAAGCACTACGGCATGAAGCATTCCCTCATTGCAATCACAGCGCTCGCAGTCCTTTCCTGCGTGCTCATTTCAGGCTGCACTTCGGATAACGAGGCGGCTCCCGCAGCAACCCCGGTGCTGACCCCCGACCTCACGTTCCCCCCGACGACCGCCGCACCGGCCACAACGACTGTTGCCGTGGCCACGACAACGGCGAACCCGGATAACGGGCCGATCCAGGTCATGCCAACTGCCCAGCAGATAAATCTTGAACTTACAAAAGACCGCCCGACGTCAAAGATCTCGCTGCTCTACCAGGGCGGCCCGGGAGAGATGTTCACCCAGAAGATCAGCCTGCACATGTATGGCACCGATGGCACGTACGTGGAATCCGTGATGAACGATGGCAAGAAGCCGATCCCCGGCAATGAGATTATCGTGCAGGGCACCCGTGACGGCGACCGGTGCGTGGTGTATGTCCAGTCAGCCGGGACCACATACAAAGTAATGGACGAGCAGGTCTTCGCTGCCCGTATCTGAAAAAAATATTTCTTCCTTCACTCTTCTTTTCCAGGGTGTCCTCCTGCGCCGGGGAGCCGGGCCTTCACCCACCTGTGCATGCCGGCATGGTGCCGGGGAAACACGTGCGTGGACTTTTCCCTCCACGTTATGTCCGGTACTTTTCCTGTTCCAGCAGTGCGTCGGTGAGCACGAGCGCCAGCATCGCCTCGGCCACCGGGACGATACGCGGCACGATACACGGGTCGTGCCGGCCTTTCACGGTGATCTCGGCATCGTTGCCGCTGGCATCGACCGTCCGCTGCGGCTTGGCAATGGACGGCGTTGGTTTCACCGCGATACGGACGACAATGTCTTGGCCGGATGAGATGCCCCCGAGGATGCCCCCCGCGTTGTTGCTCAGGAAGCCGTCCTTTGTGATCGGGTCGTTGTTCTCGCTCCCGAACCGTCCCGCCACCGCAAAGCCGCTGCCGATCTCCACGCCCTTGACAGCCCCGATGCCCATCATCGCACCCGCGATCTGTGCGTCGAGCTTGCCAAAGACGGGGTCGCCGAGGCCGGGGGGACAGCCCTTTGCCACGACCTCGGCAATACCGCCAACGGAGTCGCCGGCATTTTTTGCCCTCGTGATCTCGGCCTCGATCTCCCCCTGGCCGGTCTTCCCGTGGACCGAGACTATCCGCCCGGAGACCGCGATCCCTTTCGCCGCAAGAAGTTTTAACGCAACCGCACCGGCTGCGACACGCCCGACCGTCTCGCGCCCGGAACTCCGGCCGCCGCCCCGGTGGTCACGGGTGCCGTACTTCTGCTGGTACGTGAAGTCGGCATGGCCCGGGCGGAAGAGCGTACGGAGCTCCTCGTAGTCCTGCGAACGGGCCTCTTTGTTCCTCACCATCATCGCGATGGGCGTGCCGGTGGTCTTCCCGTCAAAGATCCCCGAGAGGATCTCGATTTTATCCTGCTCGTCACGGGCGGAGACGAGCGGTGAGGTACCGGGCCTGCGTCGGTCGAGCAGCGGCTGGATGTCTGCTTCGTTCAGTGCCATGCCCGGGGGGCAGCCATCCACCACGACGCCGACTGCCGCGCCGTGGCTCTCGCCAAAGCTTGTGATGCGAAAATTTGTGCCAAAGGTGTTCATGCGATATACTTCCTGAGTGTCTCTTCGGGGAGGTCGATCCCGAACCAGAGGTAAAACTGTTCCCGGGCCTGCTCGACAAACATGCCGGTGCCGGTGATGGTCGTGCACCCTTTTGCCCGTGCCCGCTCGATGAGCGGGGTGATGGGCGGGGTGTAGACAAGGTCGTACACGGTGAGATCGGGATACAGCTGCTCTTCTGTCAGCGGGCTCCGTGTATCCGGCTCCATGCCGAGCGGCGTCGTGTTCACGACAAGGTCCGGCCGGATGGAATCAAACGCGTCCCAGGCTGCCCACCGGCAGCCGGCCCGCTGTGCCAGCTCCTTTGCCTTTGCCGGTGTCCGGTTGAGGATTGTCACGTCCATGTCAAGGTCGACCAGCGCATAGGCCGCGGCCGACGCGCCCCCGCCGGCCCCGAGCAGCACGGCCTTTGCGCCCTTCATGCCGACCAGCGGCTTTCGTATCCCGAGCCAGTCCGTGTTGTACCCGATCGCAGAACCGCAGGCAAAGACCACGGTGTTGACGGCGCCGATCTGTTGTGCCGCATGCTCGTCCACTTCATCGAGAAAGGGGATCACGTCCTGCTTGAACGGGATGGTGACCGAGAGGCCCTTCACATCGAGCGAGCGTGCGACCGTCATGATCTGGTCGAGCTCCGGGTCCTCGAAGAACGTGTAATAGTTGTTGAGCCCGAACTCGCGAAACAGCGCATTGAAGAGGCGCGGGCCCCGGCTGTGGGCGCACGGGTATCCCGCGACCCCGAGGATCCTCATCTGCGGGTCGGCCGGGGGATTTTTCAGGATCTCTTCCAGCCGCTGCAGCACCGGGGCCGAAAGCCTCCCGCTCCGGAAGAAGGTGAGCCCCTCTGCCCGTGCGGCCGCCGTGGCGACACCGGTCTTCAGCATGCTCGCGATCTTCCCTGCCGCGTCCGCGGGTGTCGTGTCGCTCGTATCGAGATAGAAATCCGATGCGGCGTGGTAGTGCTGCCGGCGCCGGTCCATCATCTCCGCGATCTCCTTTCTCATCGGCAGGTTCGTTAAGGGCGGGCGGGATGAATGCAGGATGCGCCTCTCGATCGTATCGATGTCGGCAGTGAGGAGGACGAGGGTGCTGTCCTTCCGCAGGTGCTCCATATTTTTCGGGTCAACGACCGCTCCGCCGCCCGTGCCGATAACGACATCTGCCGGCGGGAGGGACGCGATCACTTCGCGTTCGATGGCCCGGAACCGCTCCTCCCCGTCCTCGTGGAAGATGTCGGGGATGGACCGTCCCGTTTCCTGCTCGATAAGCGTGTCTGTGTCAAGGAACGGCACGCCGTTCTGCTGCGCCAGCTGCTTCCCGATCTCGGTCTTGCCGGTGCCGCGGTAGCCGGTCAGTACGATCCGCTTCATGGTATGAGGTTCCCAAGATTGTCCCAGAACGCCGGGAACGATTTGTTCACGCACTCCGCATCCGTTATCGTGACTCCCCCGGTGCCGAGGCCCAGCACGGCAAAACTCATCGCGGTCCGGTGGTCGTCTGCCGGGTCGATGGTGCCGCCGTGCAGGGAGGCTGGTCGGATGGTGATGGAATCATCCCCGACCGTCACATCGCCCCCGAGGGCCCGGAGGCGATCTGCGGTCCCACTGATACGGTCGCTCTCCTTGAACTTTAAATGACTGATGCCCGTGATCGTGGTCGGGGACGTGCAGCACGCGGCAACCATGCAGAGGGTCTGGACGGTGTCCGGGGATGACGACATGTCAAACGTGATCCCGCGGAGCTCCCCGGTCCGCTCGACGCCGACGGCATTGCCGGCCCACGTGACTGTGCACCCCATCCGGCGGAGCGCATCGAGGAACCTCCGGTCGCCCTGCACGGATGCCGGTTCAAGGTTCTTCACGGTCGCCCTGCCCCCGCAGATCGCGGCGATGGCAAAGAAGTACGAGGCAGACGAATAATCGCCCTCGATGGTATAGCGCCGGCCCTTGTAGCGGCCGGCGGTGCTGACAGTGAACCGTTCGTACCCGGTCCGCTCAACCGTTGCGCCGAACGCTTCCATCACGTTTGTGGTGATGTCGAGGTACGAGGCCGAGGCCGGCGGTGCCGGGATCACGACTTCGACCTCCCGCTGTGCGTACGGTGCGGCCATCAGGATGGAGGAGATAAACTGGCTGCTCATGGAGCCGTCGATGGTGACCGGTCCCCCGGTGAGTTCACCGCTGACCTTCAGCGGAGGGTAGCCGGGATTTTTCAGGAATTCGACTACGCCGCCAATGGCCGGGAGCGCTTCCGCGAGCGGTCCGATCGGCCGCTCCTGCATTCTCGCACTACCGGTGAGGATGACCGGGTTATGGCAGAGCAGCGCAAGGGTTGTCAGGAGCCGGAGGCTCGTGCCGGAGTTCCGGAGATCGAGCGTGGTCTCCCTGCGGTCCGGGAGCGAGCCGTTGCAGCCGGTGACGATGAGCCGGCCCTGCTGCTCCTCAATGCCCACTCCCAGCTGGCGGAGGGCCGTGGCCGTGAGCCGGGTGTCTTCGGCATCCAGCGGGCGGAAGATGGTGGTCTTCCCTTCCGCAAGGGCGGCGGCGATCAGTGCCCGGTGCGTGAAACTTTTCGATGGCGGTGCGGCAACGGTCAGGTCAACGCTTCCCGCCTGCGGTATGATCACGTTCATTCCGGGACTCCCTCCTTCCGGTAACAACCGAGTTCCCGGACTTCGGTAATCTTCTTAAGTTCTTCCAGCGCCTCGCCGGTTTTCTCCGACCACGAGAAGTCGAGGAAGAAGACATAGTTCCCGATCCCCCGTTTTGACGGGCGCGACTCGATCCGTGATAAGTTGATCCCGCGAATGGCGAATGCCTCCAGCAGGTCGTGGAGCAGGCCGGCCCGGTCCGTGCTCGGGTCAATGAGGATGCTGCACTTCTCCGGCCGGCCGCCGGTTGCCGGGTCCCGGGAGATCCGGACAAACCGTGTCGTGTTGGCTGCGTTGTTTTCCGTGTCCGGGACAATGACCGGCATCCGGTAGAGCGCCGCGGCGGTTGTCGAGAGGATCGCACCGGCGTTTGGCGTCTTCTTTGCCTCGCGTGCGCTCGATGCATTGCTGCTCGTGTGGATGACGGGCAGCCCCCACTGCTCGATTTTGTCGCTGCACTGCTCGTGGGTCTGGGGATGGGCGTAGATCACCCGCATCTTTTCCAGGGTGACGAGCGAGGCAAGGTTATGGCGGATGGGCATGTACATCTCGGCCGTGATGAAGAGCGGGAACCGCATCAGGCCGTCAAGGGTCTCGCCGACCCCCCCCGCCTCGGAGTTCTCCATGGGCACGATCCCGTCGCCCTCCCCGCGTGCCACCGCGGACATGATGCTGCGGATCGTGGGGAGGAGGACGATGTTGTCTTTGTTGTTCTCCAGTTTCAGGGCGAGCTCGTGGGAGAAGGTCCCCTCCGGCCCGAGCGTGATGAGCTTCATTTATTCACCATGCATTCGATCAGGGCGTCGGTCATCTTCTGCCCCTCTTCGCAGTACGAGCCGAGGTGGCGGCTGTTCCGCTCGAAGAATAGTTTGAACAGTTCCGGGTCATGCCCGGTGACAACGGACGACAGGTCGGATGCGGAACCCCGGCACGCGGCAAGCACGGCCGGCACGTAGGGGTTCTGCTGGAGGATGTCCGCGTAGAGCAGCGGGTCCTGCGAGAGGAGCCGGCCCATGAGCGAGAGCTCGATCTGGTACACGGGGCTCGTGAACTCCTGCGTTGCCCGGATATCGATGCCGAGCCGGCGGACCGTGTCGGCCATGCAGAGCGTCACAAAATGCGTGAGGCCCTGGACGATGGCGACCATCCGGTCGTGCTCCTCCGGTGTGGTGATGGTGCACGTTGCCCCTTCATTCCTGAATATTTTCAGCAGGGCTTCCGTGTGGTACTCGTCCGCCCGGGCCGGGCAGACGATGATCGTCTGGCTTTTGAGCGAGCCGACCGTGGGCCCGAACATCGGGTGGAGGCCGATCACGTCCGCCTTCGATGCGAGCATCGCCCCGACCGGCCGGACCTTGAGCGACGTGAGGTCGCAGAGGAGCTGGTCTTTTTGCATCAGCGGGGCGATCTCCCCAATGACGCGGCACGTGTCATGGATGGGGACGGAGACGATGACGATGTCGCTCGTTGCTGCAAGCTCTTCGTTGGTGAGTGCGGTCTTCCGTCCTGAGACCCGCACGTCGTATCCTGCACGCTCAAAGACCGGGACAAAGAACTGCCCCATCTTCCCGGTGCCGCCGATGATTCCAATCTTCATGATCACTTCTCGCGGATGGTCTCTTTGACTGCCATCCCGAAATGCCTGCCGCCTTCGAGTATGCTGCCCATGATCCTGTCGCCGACTTTTAAGTGCACGACCGAGATCGCGTTTCCGTCCTCGCCCACGAGCCGGATCGTCTCGGCGTTCTGGAGGATCAGGCTCACCTTCGACTTCCCTGCCGCGGCTTCGACCAGCAGCAGCGGGCGCCGCTCGATCTTCGTGCGGCCGATGATTGCAGAGTGCGCCGTCCCCTTTGCATCGGAGACCAGCACCTGGCCCCCGATCGCGAGGTCCGCAAGGTACGCGGTCCTGCCGTCCGGGAGGAGGATGTACGCGTGGACTGCGCCGGCGTTCACACGGAACGGGCGCGGGGCCACGTACGGGTTCTCCAGCGTCTCGGCATGGACGAGGAGCATGGCTGAAGAGGTGTTTCCCATCAGCATGCCCTCGCCGTCAGAGAGCATCGAGCAGGTGTCCACGCAGACCCGGTCGCCCATGCCCACGGGATGGATCTTCGTGACCGTGAACGGGACAAGCCCGACTTTCCCGGTACCGGCCCTGATGAGCGCGGCAACGGATTTGACAACCGCCGGGCTGTCGGTCTTCAGCAGGACCCCGTACGTGCCTTTCTCCAGCACGTTGAGGGCGAGCTCCGCTTCCTTTACATCTTTGACCCGTGCGATGATCTTGTCGGACTGGGCGACGAGGTTTTCGAGCGGGATCACGGTCCAGTCGCTCGTGGTGACGATGACCGGCTTGTGTCTGCCAGCCTGTGCTGCCGCGTTCTCGCTTGCCTTGTCCGTGATCGTGCACTCGGTGATGTCGGTCCCGGGCTTGATGTCGCCGTCCGGCGCAACGGTGGTGATGCGGCCGAGCCGTTTTACGTCCTCTGCCCTGTCGACCACGAGTGCATCCGCACCGCTCTCAATCGCGGTGGTGGCGATCTCCTTGTTCCACGGCCTGATGTCAACCCAGAACTGCTTCATTTCTTCTCCAGCGCTTTCGCCGGGTCAACGTTGTGGTGCACGACCCGGCAGAGTGCCTGGACAAATGCCTGCGTGTCCTTGCGCTGGAACGCGTTCCGTCCCACGCAGACCCCGGCACCGCCGACCGTGACCGCATCCCTGATGATCTTCAGCGAGTCGAGGTCGCCGGTCTTTTCCCCGCCGGCAATGAAGACCGGTACCGAGCAGGCCTTGACGATCCTCCGGAACGCCTCGGGGTCGTTCGGGTAATTGGTCTTGATCATGTCCGCCCCGAGTTCTTCTGCCACCCGGACCGCGTGGCCTACCGACTGCGGCGAGAAGGAGTCGATCCCCTTGCCCCGCGGGTAGCACATGATCAGGAGCGGCATGCCCCAGCGGTTGCAGTCCCGTGCAACATTGGCGCCGATCTCCAGCATCTTTGACTCGCTCGGCGAGCCGAGGTTGATATGGATCGAGACCGCGTCGGCCCCGAGCGCGATCGCTTCTTCCACCGAGCAGACCTGCACCTTGTCGTTCGGGTCCGGGTTGAGCGAGGTCGAGCCCGAGAGGTGGATGAAGAGGCCGATATCCCGGCCGTGCTTCCGGTGGCCGCGCTTCACGAGGCCCTTGTGGAGGATGATCGCGTTTGCCCCGCCATTGGAGACGTCCGAGATCACCTGGGTCATGTCCAGCAGTCCCTCAATCTGTCCCATCGAGAACCCGTGGTCCATCGGCACGATGACCGACCTGCCCGTGTTCCTGTCCATAATACGTTCGATCCTGATATCCTTGCCAATCATGATGTTCACTTCAGAATTTCCAGTGCTTCTTCTACGCTCTTGTTCGCATGCACGATACACGCCGCTGCCCGCACGAATTTTGCCGGGTTCTTGTGCTGGAAGGCGTTCCGGCCGATCGAGATCCCGGCCGCCCCGCCCGCCATTGCGCCCTCTATCAGTTCAAGCGTTGTGCGGTCATCGGTCTTTGAACCTCCGGCCACCACGACCGGTACCGGACAGCCCCGGGTGACCTCACGGAAGCTCTCCGGGTCGCCGGTATACACGGTCTTGACGATGTCGGCCCCGAGTTCGGCTGCGACACGGGCCGCGAGCTTGACCTGCTCGAGGTCGTTTGCCTTTGTGATGTTCTTGCCCCGCGGGTACATCATCGCGAGGAGTGGCATGCCCCATTCCATGCATTCCACGGAAACGGCGCCGAGGTCCGCAAGCATCCGGGCCTCGGACTCGGCCCCGATGTTCACGTGCATCGAGACCGCATCGGCGCCCATCTTGAGTGCGTTCTGCACCGAGTTCACGAGCACCTTCTCGTTCGGGTCCGGCGCGAGCATCGTGCTTGCGGACAGGTGCAGGATCAGCCCCACGTCCCGGCCGCCCTGCCGGTGCCCGTGCAGCGCAAGCCCCACGTGCCCGATCACCGCGTTCGCCCCGCCTTCCGCCACGAGATTGACGGCCTGGCCCATGTCGATGAGGCCCGGGATCGGGCCGTTACTGACCCCGTGGTCCATCGGAATGATGACGGTCTTCTTCGTATTACGGTTCATGATTCTTTCCAGACGGATTTCCTTTCCTCTCATAGTAACAACAACACCTCCCCCTGTTTTTACACGAATTATTGTGCAAACCAGAGGGCTTGATCAATACCAGTAATAAAACCGGTAATAAAAGCTAAAAAAGCCAAAGAAGCGTGACCATGCGGTCTTCACGTTCAGAGACCCAGAAATGATTTCACTGATGCAACGGATGGAGGCCTGGCTAGTGGAGATAAAGACATTCACGGGCGAAAAAACCCTCACGAATGCTGTGGCACTCTTCCTGCATGCTTATAGGGTTGGAGCTGGTTGTATATAAGCGTGTGTGCTAGTGCTTAGCATGGTGACAATTTAGCGCGAGCGGGACCGAAAATTTATGTACGGGGTGTGACGTTCGTGGGGGCTCCGGCGCGAGGCGCGTGGGCTGAGCCCGGAAATAGTAATTATCGGCAACTAAATCGAAAAAGAGATGATAGAGATAACGCTCATTATTATTAAGAATGCAAAAACCCGGTTTGAAAATTTGAGTGGATCAGGAATTCTCATGGTTCTTCATTTTCGCACCGCGCTTGATATATTTAAAATCCCATAGATGTTATTACACAACCGTCGGGATTTAATTCTCCAGATGGAGTTATGCAGATGAAAACAAAACTGATTGCCCTGAAACTTTTTCTTGAGGAACTGGGAGTTCCCCCGGATATTGATACTGTTGATGAGAGAAAAAGGGTCCAGAAGACAATCTATCTGGGTCAGATTGCCGGTGTCGATCTGGGATATCATTTCGGTTGGTACCTCAAAGGACCGTACAGTCCTGAACTGACAAAGGACTATTATGATCTCGATGAGGCTCTTACTGAAGGAGACCTTGAATATCAGAAGAAGGAACTAAAGGGTCAACTGAAGGAAAAACTTCAATCGATAAAACCAATTGTCAATCAACCGTGCGACGTCCCACTCAGCCAAGCGGACTGGCTGGAGTTGCTGGCATCAGTGCATTACCAGTACACTAATTTTGATCAGGCCACCGCACAAGCGAATATTGAAAGAGAAAAATCAGCTCTTGCGCCATATATCAAAAGAGCTGAAGAAGCACTCAGGAATACTCATCTCCTCAATAACTAAAATACGATGACCGAAGAGAATCCGGAAAAATACAATTTTACCCGCGTTAATGATCCGATTCACGGAACGATCGGTCTCAGTGAACTTGAAGTTGAGATCATCAATACCAACGTTTTTCAGCGACTGCGTAACGTTAAGCAGCTGGGTCTTGCAAATTACGTTTTTCCAAGCGCAGATTTCACTCGTTTTTCACATTCTCTCGGTGTCTGCCATCTCACCGGCAAAATTTTCGAGACTCTTAAAAGAAACGGTGCAGACCAGATAACGTTCAGGGATATCAGAGATTACCGGCTTGCCGGTCTTTTACACGATATCGGGCATTATCCATATTCCCATAATATGGAAGATGCCATCCGGGAATATTACGATCCGAAGAAAGACGAATATATTGAATCTCTGATATCAGAAAAATCCGGAAATGCCGGAAAAGAATCCGTTGTTACTCCGGGAGAAAAGGTAGCTACATTCCTGAACCATATGTCTGTCGGGAGAGAGATTCTTATCCATGATTCGCAGATTCAGAAGATATTCAAAAAGTATGAGATCGACAATGAGTTAATTTACTCAATATTTACCCGGGACAATAACCCGAAATATTCCAGCGTGATTAGCTCTGATCTCGATGCGGATCGGATTGACTACCTGTTGAGATCTGCGTCCAACACAGGTCTGCCCTATGGCTCAGTGGATATCAATTATCTGGTGAGTCAGATGCGTCTTGACAACAACGAGAAGTTGTGCATCACGCCAAAAGCCCTGCGAACCGCAGATCATTTTCTTCTCTGCCGGTATTTCGAATATTCTCAGGTGATTCATCACAAAACTGTAGCTGCATTCGAAGAAATTATGAAAGAAGTGATCTTCGAACTGCTAGGAAAAGAAGAAAACAGAATTGACTGTTCATGTGAGAGCATCATAAAATACATCAAAAATGGTTTCTGGAACAAGTTCGATGACAGTTTCATTCTTCAGGAAATTCGCAAACTCCGGGAAGATCCGGCAACTTCAGTTATTGTTCGGGAAAAGGCACGATCAATTCTTGAGAGAAATCCTCCGAAAGAAATTTGTAAGGTTGAACATATCCGGAACCGTGATGATGGGGAAAAAGCCCGGTTTAAGGGCGACGTGAAGAGACTGGAAGCACTCATCCCGGAACTTGCGAAGAAGTATAATATCGACAAAGAGTTCTGGCACGTCTATGATAATCGGATAGAATTAACCAAGGTTGGTTTTTCCGTTGGGTCCGGTAAAGTTGTAACAAAATCAAAAGACGACGAAGACAAATACGATCAAACGGTAAACGTTCTCAATAAAGTGACACAGCAGTCGAGCCGGATTATGGAGATCGATAATTCTCTCATGAGTGTGCTTGCCAATAAGTCGCTGTTTACCATGCGCCTGTATATTCTCTTTCCCAGTTCGATTTTACCCGAGGACAGGAAGAAAATCGAATCCGATGTATTCGAGGATATCAAAAATGATATCACTTATCTGTCCTGGAAATAAGAAGGTATTCAAAATTTATTCAACGATATCGACGAGCATATCGTTGATGGGATCTGAGGGATCATCGAGAACCACTACCTGATCTTTATGTCGGGAATCAGGACATACAGATGCGAAAGAACAGGTGAAACATTTTTGGGGGTATGGGTCAGCGGGGAAATTGTCTATTTCATATGACGAATTCATTGTTTCAAAATCGCTGACAACGATCTCTTTCACTTCATCTAATTGATCCGAAGAAAACCTATATGGGCGCGACCTTCCGGAACTCCCCAGATAAATAATTTCACTGAAGATATTTTCAGGAATTGTATCGTATTTCTGCATCGCAAAGAGAACGTACGCTCCCAGTTGAAGATTGCTCTCCCGCCGCTCTTTTCCGGTTTTCCAGTCCGAAAGAACGAGTTTACCGGAATTGCTTTTTGTGATATAATCCAGTTTCACTGTAACCGGAACTCCTTCAAGAATGAACCGGTCGAATTTTTCGTGACTCAGATATTCAAGGGGCTTCAGATTCGGCCAGACAATTTTGAAAAATGTGTCCAGCATTTCAATTCCTGATGGTCGGATATTCTCAAAAAATGCCGGGTCTATTTTTTCGCCGTTGAAAAACTCGGTAATCATGTCATCGGCACATGTTTCATATCCCTTGAGACGCTTCAGGAAATTTTCTTGGGCACTCTCTTGACTTATGTTCCTGTCGAAATAATGCTGAGTAATCTGATCCTCAATTGCATCATGAACGAGCGATCCTTGGACAACATATTTTGATTTCAAACCTTTGAGTCGCTTGATTTTTGATACGTTAAGAACCGGTGATGATTTCAGTGCTGAAGCTATGTGTTGGTAATAGTAAGCTTGTTTGCAGCGATTCAGAAGTTGGTGCCCACTGAATGACCAGGCATTAAATTTTTCAAACCAGTCTTCAAAATTTTGCATATTTGTTCGACCCGTGATATTACTTCTTAATTATATTGTTGTTAATCAACCCGGATGATTAAGCTCTCGTCAAATTATTACCAGCCATGATCTTATGATCACTTTCACACCACTGAAGGGAGGTATATATCTAGAGAAAAATCAATGTCTTGTAATGTATCGAAGGACCTAATGAGATCGTGATAAAAACGTAAATGAGGGATTTATGGAGAGAAGATTACTTCTTCCTGTTGTTAAAACCCGAAACAAAGAGACTTATATCGATAACACATGTCACGTTTCTGCTATCGTAATAAGGATGAGAGATTTTCTTTTTAAAGATGGCACACTGAACATTAAATTAATCAAAAAAATTGAAGACGCAGGAGGGTTACATAAATATTACAATTTCACAGGGCCAGTTATTTTTTCTTCAATAATGCGGGATGAAGTTCTCGATTCATGCGTTTGTGAAATATATATCTTTATTATAAATCATCTTAAACCCGAATATTATCTCACTCCGGACGGCTATACTTATCGAGGATATAAGTTAGATTCTCGAGCACAAATTGAAAAAGTCTTAGAGATAACCAAAATCATTTTAAAAGAATGCCCCAGGAGTGAACCTATCGGTCTCATAAAAGGTTGCAATCTTTCCCAAATGGATCTACATCTCGACAAACTATTAGATTTGGGAATTAAACGATTTTGTTTCCACGCTGGGGATTTCATTTATAAAGAATCCGAATATTCAAAAAGCCGAGCGATCTTTTTTGCTAAATCAATGAAAGAAAAAAAGATATATTTAATTAGGTGATTCCTTAATAACGACCACCACGATAAACTCAGGTGGTTGGAAGGATGAACTTAATAGATCTCCAACAGTACACGATATCAGAAGAGAAATCCGAAGAATACCTTCAGACCCAAGGCATTCTT
>Ga0265297_10002327_pt1 | contig 39264 bp, 60 predicted proteins | sample Munlanlwell13791_FD_192502 | JGI IMG/M metagenome (GOLD analysis project Ga0265297, IMG submission 192502) | Leachate microbial communities from a municipal landfill in Southern Ontario, Canada - Leachate well 137-91 | ecosystem: Engineered > Solid waste > Landfill > Unclassified | place...
ACAACGGCAGGATTATGAATGGCCCCACGATTGTTTTGGCCATCGGTGATAACCACAACAATACCATTGGCGGTATAATCCTTTTGGATCAATTGCTTGCCATAAGTAGCCGTGGCTTGAATGGCTTCATCCATTGACTCAAACAAAGCCGTCATACCCCCGATTTGGAGAACGTTGTCGTAATCCTTCTCCTGAATGTTCTTCAAGAGTTTGAACCCATGTGTCTCATACAATTGGTCGTCAAAATGGACAACACGAAACATGAGATTATCGGCTCGGGGCGACTTCGCCATAGCCTTGAACACCGTTTTCAGACATTGCTCCAACTGTGCAAGAAAAGCCGACACTGAACCGCTGGTATCTACAACGACGGTTGCCAGCGTGTACTCCATTGCCTCAAGGTCATCCATTTTCGTCGCACTGAACTTGTAACCCGAGGCTGCTTTCAACTGCTCAAGATTTTTACTGAGTAAGCTCATTGATTTTCTTTCTATAAGTGGTCAATCCCGCTTGTTTACCAACTCGTGGTTTTGGTGAGGCGCATGCCACGACCAACCATTTCTCGAACAAAGTCCTGTCCCATCTTCTCGAAGCCAGGAACGTTGCTAGAGGTATCCTCAAGAAGAACGAATTTTTTGATGTTATCATCACCGAAATTGTCGGCAATATCACGAATGGTATTGGCCACACAGTGACTCAAGGCTTCTCCGGTGATAAGAATCTCATCGGCTTCAACAAGCGTTTTGATAAGCTCGGCATTGAGCTTAGTGGTTGTATCCCCATCATCGGGAACGTCAGCCATAACACCACTATAATGCTCAGTGAGGAAGTTCGATCCCTTGGTAATGAAATTCACTCGATTGATCGTATTGGTTTCCCAAGCAATGAGTGCCTTGGAAACTTCGGGGGAAATAGAATGCCCCCAACTTCCAATCAGACAATGCGGAGGCCAAATGCAAAGAACGTACCGCCCGTTTTTATTGAGAGTATCCACGTAGTTCTGAGCATGCTGCTGCAAACCGGAGTGGAATGGACGCCATGTTCCATTACGAACATCGGCATCGCCAATGAGCGTGAAAGGTTTCGGATTCTCGCCTTTCGAGTTAACCCAAAAAATAGGGTGGGCAATGTGAACAACTTGGTGACTATCCAGGGTGCAGTGAATCTCGGAGATTCGTTGCTGATTGGCATTGATGAACGCTGCCAACCGTTCCATGTCTTTATCGGCTCCGGGGACAAACAATGCGCCCTTGGGATCGCAAAAATCATTCTGGGGGTCAATGATACAAAGATGAGTGTTTCGTGATTTCATTTGATATGTATTGTTATATGTTAACTGCGGCTGAACTAAATTTCATTCGACAGAACTACCAAATTCTCGGTGGAACTGATTGTGCAAAAACTCTTAACCGATCTCGTCACGCTGTTTATGTCAATGCCAAAGCAATGGGACTTCTTTTGACTCACGAGCAACGTTCGAATATTATGAAACGCAAATTGGATAAACCTCCAGAAGAAAGAAATGTAAATCCATTGCAGTTTACTATACCTGAAAATATCACTAGTGTCAATGCTTACATTCTTGGCTTTATTTGGGCAGATGGACATATTTCTTTTTGTGGAACTGGGCAACAAGTTATTGCGAATTTTGTTTCGGATGATGATAATGACATCGTTCCACTTTTTTGGAAATGTGGAAAGTGGTCGATGCGACATATTAATCCCGTCGGCTGTCGAAAAGCAACGTATATTTCTACGAATAACAGACCTCTTGCACAATTTTTGAAACAAATGGGGTATGGATCGAAATCGATACAAGCCGCAACCGAAATATTGAAGCATATTCCATCTAAATTTCGACGATATTGGTGGCTTGGATGCTTCGATGGAGATGGCTGCTTTTTTAATGGAAAATCGAACCGAGAAATAAGCATTTCGTCTTCTTACGAGCAAGATTGGACTCATTTCAAACAACTTGCTAAAGAACTCGGAATTGAATATCACTTGCATCGTCGAATTGCAAAACGAGGTAAATCGTCTTGTATTCGTCTCGTTAAAAAGAAAAGCTGTTCCAAATTTATTCATTATTTATATCCAAATGGATACGAAATGGGACTTAAACGGAAATTTGACAAGGCTCAACAAATTTTGAAATGGAGTGAATCTTATATCAAACCCGGCCCGAAAGGCCCATGGAAACATATCCATTAACATTTTCATTTTTTGAATCTTACTCTATTTCGGCACAGAAGTCAAGAACTTATTTTAACTACTGTGGGCGGCTCGTTTGTTTATCTATCCAATTCAACAACATCGTCCACAAAATGCGGTGATTTTTCATTAGCATTGTATCGGGATTAATACTTTCTATTGTGAACCATTGAACTTCCTGTAGGTCATCCCCGGCAATCGCTTCACCATTCCAAGACGTAATAGCAAAAAATAGAGTTTTGATTTTATCCTTCTGATTACGATATCTCCAATCGTCAATAAGATGTGAACCAATGTACTCAACGTCAAGACCTTCGAGGGATGTTTCTTCTTTGACTTCCCGAAGCGCATCCATTTCATATGAGGGCGAACCAACATCGGAAAATCCACCGGGAAACCGCCAGAACGTTTCTCCCGGTTTCCTTCCAAGGAGAACCAAGTTTCTATTCAAATCTATCACTGCCATGTCCACAGTAGCATAACAAACTGGGAATCGATTTTGTGAAAGCCAAATTACGCCCTCTCGCCACGCTTGTTCATTCTGTGGATATAATCCAAGTTGTTTACGAATCTCCGTAGAAGAAATTCCCTCGGTGGCCTCGATATGCTCCACCGGATACCGGCCTGTATATTGAAATTTATCCCGGCTTCCATAAAGAATTATATCCTGAGTTGAACTGACAATGGAAGCAATTTGAGAATCGAGAAGTTTACTCCATCTATCTACGTCGCCCACATCATTTATTGGATAAATCTCAACGGTTTTGTATGCGCTTTGAATCATCATTCGCCGGGAGATAAAATCCAACGGATCATGATCCGGTCCCTTCAAAGGAGAATTCCCAATAAATACAATCACCCTCGAATGCCGTTGCATTACATACGTAAACAAGCTCCTATACCCTTCGTGAATATAAGAGCATTGAAATCGCCCAATTATGATACCAACTTTATTTTCTGTTTTCATCGTTAAATGTGACAATCCAGTACCGTTAATAGGGTGTTATCTGGAAGCGTGTCCAGAATTTTTTTATACGTCTCGTCCCAATCCTCCTGCTCATTCGAGACGCAGGCCCACCATCCCATTTCCCCTCGTGCGGCCCATTTCCCCTCATGAAGAAAAGCAAATGTCGAAATCACAGCCAGTCGGCATTTATTGATGTAATTTTCCCGAGAAACATTAAATTCTTCAATGCTGCTTCCCCACATGTCAAGGCCAATTTCTTCACAGAGCGCCCGATTTTCTTGAAGAAAAGTAGACCATGCTTTTACCCGAGGTTGCTCGTGATATTCCTCTCGACCACCTTCCCGGTCCCAAAACTTCTTTCCCCAAGGTTCATTTTCCGGAGTGTCCTTGATAATGTTTTTCCAAACAAAATCATACTGTTTGGCAGCCTTTTCGGCTCGATCATTCATCATTTTCTCGAAATCAATATGACCTTTATATGCAGAGTCAACCCGTCGTCCCTCAGCAATCATGTCTTGCATTTCTTTTCGGCCACGTTCATCCGAAGTCCATTCCCAACTGAACTCGGGTGTGCTATCGGAATACAAATGTTGAAACTCGGGTTTGATGAGCCAATGGCCAGCCCACCTTCCGCCAATTTGCCAATAATCCCATTGGGCATTAGGATTGCTCCAGTAACCATAACGTCCAGTCTTTTCATCCGGTCCATTTAAACCATGCCATTCTTTCATGAAGGATTCAAATGTGGCATACGTTTCTTTAAATGAAATTTCACGAGGAGGGCTAACTACTTCCACCTTAATTATTCCTTCGAAACAGGTATCGGGGTCGTAATTGGTTTCCACTATTTCAGCAACCTTCACCCAAATTTGCTCCTTGGGATAACCCTTGGGGTTAATAAGACCAATGTGATAGTAGTGATGGAGCCGGAAGGAGTGCCCCGTATCCAGATCGTTTTTGTCAAAAGAAATCGTCCGGATGGCTCCCGGTTTTAGCCCACGAAGAATGGCAAAAACCCGTTCATTCACCACCAGACCGTGGCTACAAGAGGACGAGCAATAAAACTCACTACGGGTCTCGGTGTCGTATTCTTTGCGGTATTCGTCTTCTTTATCCTTAAATTGAAGGAATTCAGGACGAACTTCCTGCTCCGCAAAAGGAGCCATCTGATCGTTAAACGTTTCGGGTTGACCGGTAATTGTAATGGTGAAGTGTGACATAACTTAATTCTTTTGGTTTCTGCGTTCGTTCAGTTCGGTAAAGAGCACGTAAAGCCAGAGGGTGACGGCAACAGTATTCCAATACATGCTGCAAATATGCCAGTTTATTTCGCCTTCGGGGCGGGTCTTCATATAAACAACCGCCAAAAAGCTCAAAAGACACGCCGTTGCCTTTAAAAGCCACGGGCCAACTATCAGAATTGACGCACTTAATTTATTCATCGTGGGGATTATACCGATTTCCAGTCGTTTGTCAATCCGAAAGAACAGGACACGTTGAAATCATTTCCAAGTCAGCAGGAGAAATATAGCAATACCCGATTTTATAATCGGCGTAAGCTACCGTTCTCTTTTGTACATAAAGCTTTACGTAGCTTTCGCATTTACTACGCCATTCTATGTAGAACGCTCGTGCATCATCAAACCGATATTGCTCTGTCTCGGGGACGGTAAAACTATTGAATTCTATTTGTTTCGGCAAAAACTCGACATACGGTCCCCGGCCACCAATGACCACTCGGGTATATCCGGTTGCCAAACGCAATCCGGATTTACTCAAAAAAACGAGTGTATTATTGCCGGTGTTAATAGCAATGTTTAATCTTTTTTTCCAAGGCTTCACCACTTCAATTCATTGTTGTAGGATTTGTTGATAATATCAATCATTTCCGGAGAGAGCCGCAGTTTGGTTTCTGCGAGGATGCCGGGGTTGATGCTATCCACACCATAAAACTGTTCCGCAATACCACCGGCAATCGCAGCAATGGTATCCACGTCGCCTTTCGAATACACTGATAAACGAATACAATCCTCGAAATCGGTGGACTCCAAAAAGCAAATCAATGCCTGTGGGACTGTAATATCACAACGGCAATCCCGCTTTTCCCACGTCTCTCGAATGGTCTCGACAGAGACGGTTAAATCATACTTCGCTAGCTTAGAGATATACGCTCGGATTTCATCCTTGGAATATCCATTGCCAGCCAAAATCATTGCCGTGACCACCGCCATTGCGCCGTTGCGAGCTTCGTCGCAATTGTGGGTCATCTTGGTGCTTTCAACGGCTTCCTTGAATGCCCATGCCAATTGATCTTCAATATTCATTGGAACGATATCTCCTTTGGCATTTGCAAACTCTCGCCTTAATGCAAACAACGCAATTGGGCTTACTCGCATAGCAGCCCCATTACCACGGCTGTTATTTACATAATTGCCACCCTTTTCACACCATTCCCCAAAAGCCGAACCATACCCAAGATTGGGGTGCTTCTTATACCATTCCATGAACTTCTCGTGATACGGGACTCCTGTAAGAAGAGAATCCGCAACCGCAATGGTGAGGTTGGTATCATCGGTGAACTTCGCTAAACCATTCAAAAAGAATGGACGATAATCACGTTTATCTTGTCCTAATCGATCACCCTCATACGGTGCTCCAGCAATATCGCCAACAATGGAACCAATCATAGTTAATTTTTCTTTCTAAGTTATTTCCGCAAAAGTCCTCGTTTACTCAAATGTTGATATATCATGGTTGCCAATTCACGGGGTCTCTTCCATCCCAAAGCTACTTTCCATTTGTTTTCATTAATAGCCCGTTGAATCGTAATCTCAACCTTTTCCCGAGTGATTGTTCGTTTCATATGTTGTATTTTCTTTTGCTAATGTAGGCGGTTCTGCCAACAAACATGTCTAAGAATCGAACCTCAACACCAGCTTCTTCGAACATTTCTTTTGGAATCGTATTATTCCATTTGGGGTCTTGCGAGAAAATTTCTATGGCGGGACGATGTAAAACAATTTTTGTGATGCCCGCAGCCACAACGATACCGGCACAGGTTGGGCAAGGCCATGCTCCTATATAAAGCGTGCTCTGATCGGTGGCGATGCCGTATTTGGCACCGCAAGCGATAGCATTGGTCTCCGCATGCACCGTCCACGGATATTTGGAGTTGGTTGTTAATCGCTCGACCGAATCTCTAACTTTTGGAGGCAGTCCGTTATATCCAAATAAAATTGGCCGTTTATCCCGAACAATTACCGCCCCAAACTTGGTGGACGGATCTTTTGATTTAGTTGCCACTTCATAAGACAACCGCATGAAATACATATCCCACGATGGGGGGACATAATCCATAAAAGGTTCTCCAATAACACCAGCTACCGGCTCGCCTTGCGTATTAATATAATCCCGAATAACATTCATTGCTTTTTTTCCCGCTGAATTGCCATGTTCACATCATAGCAAATCCGACAAATTTGTCAAGGTTTTAAATCATTCACGGATATTTATATTGGATGCACCTGTCTCTCAAACGATTACTCATGGAGATTATTGTCGAAGCCATGTTCGGAAAGAAGTTCAAGATCGTGGTAACTCAAAACGGAAAAAAGTTTGGTTATCTCGGAATTGCGTCGGCCAATGCCAAACCTAATGAGCGCCCCTACCGTATTACATGGTTTTCTTTGGGAAGCTATTTCATCAGAGAAATCCCCGAAAATCGTCACATTGATTTAACTTTGGAAGAAATGCAAGAAATTTTGAAGTTGGGGCAGTTCCCGCCCGAAATCATTAAACGTGTTAAAGAAAAATATCCACCAAACGACCCCATGGTTGGAGACGAATATGTTATTTCTTCGTAGATTTTTGTGCCAATTTTTTTAGCATAAACATTACGGCATATTTCAGAATACGTTTGTAAGCTTCGGGGTTGGTTTTATTAAGAATTTGCATATCCGGACCACGAAGACCTTGACGTTGTAGCCACTTCAAAACGTGTTCCGGTTTTACTCGTTTGATGTTTCTTTTTATCCATTCCACTTCCTGACGGGCCATTGCCATTTGTTCCCATTTGATATCTGAATATGCTGTTGAACGATACATCTTTTGGAATGCAGACATTCCTCTCGGATGATCCATTTTAAGACGAATATCTTGCTTGAGATGCACCCATTCGTGATAAATGCTTGCGGCAACACCATGCCAATCTATTTTTTGCGATTGTAATCCATCTTTTACATTGGAAACATTATAAGCAAGGTTGACAAAAATCTCATCGTGAGTCGGAATGTATCCGGCTTTGTTTTCAGAGTTTGGTTCATATATGAATCTCCAATATATTTGAGTTAATCCATACTTGGGAGCAAGAACGGTATTCGCATACTCTTTCAATGCATAACAAATGGCATTATTTGATTGGTCTTTATGAATACTGGAACGCTTCTTGTGGAAACGTTCCAATTCTTTTACAAATCCATCAATAGCCTTTTCTTCTTGCGGAGGTATATCAACGATGCCTTCTTTGAGCATACGTATAAATATACTCACGAATCTTGTTTCGCTCGTTCGTTAAGCCACTCTTCAAACTCAACCGCAGTTTTTTCCTGTTCCCACCAATATTCGGGATGACAATGACAGGCGTGATTCTTGTAGCATTCGATGTTTCCAGCACAATCAAACCGAATCGAATCACTATCACTACTACCACCCGCAAACTCAGCGGCCAAGCTGAGTAAAGCTTCATATCTCTGGCGGATTGTATATGCTCTTTTCGCTGTTATTTTCATATTAACTGCTCCTGCTGCTAATGTGATGCACTCCCTCTTCAAGAGGAATCTCGATTGCGCTCCAATCCTGGGGGTTGGTCTCGGGGTATGCCATAAGTGCCATACCAATGGCTTTATCTTTTATCTCGGCAATGACGATGCATTCGTTCTCTTCGTATGCTCCCCAACCGCCCCGCCAATCATGACTGCAATGCCACACTTTGTAACTTGGTTCGTTCATATATTTTAGCTTTCGATATATTGCTCTTTCTGAGCATCTTCAAAGTCCAAACGTGCCCGCATATACTGCCGCTGAGCTTCTTCCTTGGATGCTTTCAACTCAGAAAGCATTAAGGTAGCATGTTCACGCCATGCACGAAGACTATTTTGCATGTCACCAGCATATTTCCGGTTGCGTTGAGCATCACGAATCTCCGCTTTCAAGTCACGAATAAACTGACTGATTTTTTTATACTCCCCTTTCCATTCGGAACGATAGGCGAGGTACTCTTCTTTGCTATTGAACTCTATATTTCTCATATGTTTGACTAACCTTTCTTTTTTGTTCTTTTTTTGTTCTTTTTTTGTTCTTTTTATCTTCCCTGTGATATTTATTTCATATGGGAAGAAAATCATTAAATAGGACTCCTAATGAGCAACGAAAAATTATCAATGAACGTCGGATGCGATATTATTGGAAACACCGAACTCAAGAACGATCCAATGCCCTCAAACGATACTATGAAAAGAAAAACCTGTCCAAAGTGCAAACAGATATTGTCCTTTGAGATGTTCAATAGACGCAATAGGAAAACACTCATGTTGAACACCTATTGTAAAATTTGCCAGCCGATTGTTTATCGGGAATGGAGGGTGAAAAACTTAGAAACCGTAAAACGGCGAGAATCATTATATCGACAAAATAATAAGGACAAAAGGCGACAGTGGCAGAAAAGTTATTTTCAACGGTGGATTTCTCGATTGGATTCAAGGTTTGCTTGTTGGAAGAAGGGTGCTCATGATCGAAATATCCCTTTCGATTTGACTCTGGAACAAGTGAAAACAATGCCGCTAGTATGTCATTACACTGGGAAAAAATTGGTGTTGGAAAGTAACAAACACAACACGGTTTCCTTGGATAGAGTGGATTCCTCAAAAGGATATACTCAGAAAAATGTAGTGTATTGTTGTTCATTTGTAAACCTAATGAAGCGCACGTTGTCATACGATGAGTTTATTGATACTTGTAAAACAATCGCAGAACATCATAAAAGATGAAATTTTCCGGTTATATGATTTATCTGGCTTCTCGTTGCTGGTCCTAACCCCAATGCGGTAACAATCGGCTTGCCACCGTAAAAGTTTTCGCAGCCCGAATCAATGACTCGGAAGTAAGGAATGCCTGCCTCTTTAGCAGCGTTTTCTGCCAACAAAAGTTGACCTAATGACTCTGCTTTGAGACAAATTTTGGTGCCGGGATGTTCGGGGAATTCTTTGTGATATTCCGCTTGAAGATCTGGAGGAGCTTGAAGAAATGCTCCAAGGTACGCATGCCCTGCTTGGCTTGAAATTTTACCTTTGGAACCGTATTTCAAGTCGCCACGGAGAATGGCATACAGACGAAGAGTGGTATCTTGAACCTACGTATCGGGAGAAGAAATGGAGGCTCGTATGGGACTCGAACCCATGACGCATTCTTTTAGAGAGAATCGTTCTTCCTCTGAACTAACGAGCCTTAAAGAGGATGAAGTAGCAGCCGGGAGGCCGCTTGTCGTCGAAACCTACGTATCGAATGTGTTATTCATATTACGCCTATAACTATACCGATATTTGGGAAAAAGTCAAGCGGATTATTCGGTTTTCTTCAAATGGTCGGGAAAGGCAATCGGAGATACCGTTTCAAACTTGTCCGAAAAGTAGGGGTCGAAGAAAGTGAACTTGTTATACATTTTGGCCTTGGCGAGTGTCACATTGATTTTCGCCACATAACCCACCAAATCCTCAGCGGCATCTGTTTTAACATTTTGTGTCAACGCAACCACTTGGTCATACTCAGCTTTGAATCCGGGGAACTCCACGGTCTGAGCCACTAGTACCAAAATACCACCAATAGTTAAATAAAGGCCAGATAGAAGGGCAATCCACCAACCGATCCATTCGGAAGTGGACCCGTAGCGACATCGGTTAGAGACCCACATACCAACAGCCAAAAGAATGACAGCAAGAATAAAGTAAATCATAGTGGTATCACCATAACAGGTTTTCAGAAAAAGTCAAGGGGAAAAACGTCTTTGGATGAAGTTTGGTGCGTGCCCCAGATGAACGCCTTTGCAAAATTTACAGTGATAGACATTCATAACCCCATTCCGCCCATATATTCTCGTTGCAATACAGAGAGCTTTTTTAGCCGCTTCGACAGTAGTGTACCGCTGTTTTCCTTCACAGGATTTTCTTCGAATATGTCGTTTGGATGCCATATTAAAAATATCCCCGTTTGATTTGTTCAAGGCGTTCTTTGGCCCATTTCTTTCGCAAACGTTGCCATCGTAGAGTTTCGGCAACAAACTTTTTGGTTTCTTTTCGGTCGGTCTTTCGCCGCCGCCAGCTATAGATCCAATAAGAATGTGGCCCATGATGCCCTTTCTTGAGCATACACCCGTACTCCCCGGCTAAGCGTAGGGGGTGGGGCAACGGCAACAACCACGTCGGTTAAGAATCATACAACAGACACCTTGATTTCGGTTTGAATGGAGGCCGGGGTTACCTTGACGGCGATGAAATTGTCTTTACACCCATACGGGGAAGTCATGCGTTTCTGGATTTCACCCTTCCATTCAGTCTCGTCGGTAAAGGCAATATATTTCACCACGCTCTCACTATGCTCTGGGTATCCATGACCGGGGTTGGTACGACTTCGTTCGTCACCGGGAATCCAGATAGAATCAAACTCAATGATGGCCCAATGGGGCTGAGTCAGCATTTCTCCTTTGGTGCTTACGTATTTCATAAATTATTCCTCTTCGGGTTCTTGTCTAACACCAGACCATTCTTTGCAATGGGAGCATATCCCAATTTCGTTTGGAGGATCTCCACAGATTTCCCCGTAAATGGGGGCTCCACAACATTCAGATGTAAAACTACTGTTTACATCAAACTCATCGAACTCTTCAATGTTTCTGCTCATATTGTTTCCTATAGTGTTGAATGAATTTGCGAAAATTATCGTTGTATTCCCCGTCCTCGGTCCACTTCATGTCGCCGTCGAGGCAAGCGAGGATATTGGAAAAGAAATCGAGACCGTGACTGGTAGTGAAGATTAAACCCAAACAATACCGCCGCCAGAACTCCATCTTGAAGCGAACAAAATGTTCTGCCCATTTCTCTTTCGGAGCACGTTCAAGCAGGGTAATGATGGATATGCAATCCTCTCTCATAGTTCACCGATTTTCTTGCGAAGGTCTTTGCGTGCGGTGTCTTGGTCCCAACCGCCGTCGGGTCCGTTGAAAGGATTGTTGAGGAACTTTTCAACTTCAACTAGAAGTTTGTGCATTTCGACGCACTTCTCGCCGAAGCGGAGGTTTACTTGGAAGGCGATGATTTCGTTTTTGGTTATACCAAAATAAACCGGGCTCTCCCCGCACAGTTCTTCCGCTCTCGCTTTTGCTTGGGCGAGTGCTTCATTCTCTATTTGCCGCATCGTTCTCATGTTGGAAGCATTATACCTGTCCCGTACAAAAAGTCAAGCGGGAAATTGCTTTCCCGCTTGGTCCCCCACAAATCATTTACAATGGAGTTAGATCTTAAACCCCAAAGACATGACTACATTCGTGATTTCACCGTAGGAAAGACCGGTGCTCTATTTCCCCGCTTAATCGCCGACTGAATTTGTTTAACGGTGGGGACCATTCCGATTTTGGAACAGTGATCCAGATACAATGCCACTCGGCGTTTGATTTCGGCATCACTCAGGGCTGTCATAGATACGGACACCATTGAAGCCGGGGAGTTAGAAACCGACGTGATCTGAGTGGGGTTCACCGGGGAACTCGGGGGTACGGTTGCCAAAGAATTTGCAAACGCCTGAGAATCCACCTTGAATTCCCGATATCCACCTGCTTGATTGAACGCATAAGTCAACGGAGGAAGCCCATTGGCGAGGCAGTTCTGATACAACTGTTCAAAGATCGCATCCACTGCACTCTTGCGAATATCAAAGCGGGGCGAACTATTAACGTTCTCAACGTCGGGAATCTCCATCAACCCATCATTGCACTTCTGGCGTAGAGCCTTGGTGATGTCGTAGCGGGAGAAAGCCTGTCCGGATTGAACGAATTCCTGAACTTGCATGAGGACAGCCGTTTGCAGGTTCACCGACGGGACATTTGATTGATTACACATAGTTTTGTTTTCTAATGTTGAGACCCATTATACGGGTTTTTCTAAAGTTGTCAAGCCCTTTCTTTATCTTTTTACGGCGAGGGTCATGCCATGATTTCCGCACGCATGTACCAATCCGGAACTGTTTTGGTCTTGTTCCAGTTGTCCACGTTGGGTTTGTTGAACTTTTCCACAAACTTTTCCGCAGCCGCACGGGTTCTGAATTCTCGCACTTCATCCACCTTCGAGCCCCACCCTCGCTCGGATTCGATGATGTTTACCTTGATTGTGGGTTTCTTTTGTTTTGGCATATGTTTTTATTTCTATCGTTGCGGGATATTATACCAATCCGGCGAATGAAGTCAAGTACTTTATTCAAGAATTTTTTACCAATGCCGAACCGGGGAGTATGAGAATCATCGCCGACATCCACCGCTTCCAAATCTTTCAATGTCTCATTAGACCGAGTATTGTTTTCATGTTTTTTTTGTTTTTGTTTTACTGAATTACCGGAGTGGCTTTCCAATTCACCACAGTTTCACTGACTTGCCGACCTTCTTTGTCAGTTGTCATAGCGACGAGACGAGCCTGACAATGTTCAACCAGAACACAATCAAACGTGTTGCCTTTTTTAATGGGGCCAAAATCTTCGGTGAACTCTACTTTGTAGAATTGAACGTCACCGTAATCCCCGCCTGCTTCATCCCACCCGTCATAGACGAATGGAAATCCCTTTTCTTGTGTTTTTGCCATATGATTACTTTTGTTTTATCCGACTGTGTATGCGTCTATAATGTTTCCGTTTTGGTCCACGATATCCACTTGATCGGCACCGGTAGGTCCAATTCTTCCCTTGTATCGCTCCTGCACAAAGGCACGAGCTTGTTCCAAGGTGTCTTTCTCGTCAATTAGAATAGTTGTATTGTCAAACGTATCCCAATGATAAATCCCAAATTGCTTTTTGTGTGATATCATAAACCAGCCTTCCCCAATTGAAGAAACGATATACCGCAACCGATTGCCACGATATAGTTAGGCCAAAATGGCAAGGGCCAGATTGCGGCGATAAAAGCCAGCCATGTTAGGAGATACCAAATCTGCCAGTTAGACTCTGAGTTTTTCATGTTAATGTAAAACATTAAGACCTTTGACGTGACAATCACAGTCACAGACGTATAGTTCCTCACCTTCTTTGAGAACAACGGGATGTTCCATGAGTGAATAAAGAACGGTCCAATCGATAGACCCGTCTTCGTTGATATACTTAATTCCGCAGAATTCGCAACACGCCATCATATTAGGATTCTTTCTTTTAATGTTTTAGAATACGTTTCCATTACTTGCATTCCAAAAGGTGAGTGATTTTGACCTGAGAGATACATGTAAAATATCAAAACGCAAAGTATTTACAATCCAGTATGAGTTTCTATTTACACTCAAGGAGATATTGAATTTTTACTTGCGTATTTCGAAAGACTACGAGTTCATCATTATAGAGGTTTGTGCCTGCTTTTGCCCATATTGAATCATATCCGGATGGTGCCCCATTTGGGCACGATGAATGAGTAGTGTATGTTCTTCCCATTGCAAAATTACAAACCAATAACCATCCCGCATCTCCCGCTCCACCTTGCCCCCAACGCCCGAAAGTATAACCAAGAGATTTGCTTGAATTAATGGCTCCGTAAATACCATTGCCCATCATTTTTCCTGCAATGGCGGCAGTACTTGGTGGAGAGATTTTTAACCCGCTTTTTAGGATCGAAAGGATGTTTGCTTGCGAGCTTCCATGCCAAACTTCCTGATGGGGCACCGTGCGGCTCTCATACGCATTGGTCATTGCATGGACGTTGATCGTATAAATTTGGCGAACTTTAACGTGTCCATAGTTGTGCATGTCCTTTTTGGACCGTTCATACCAAGATACTAGCCGTTGATATTCTGGCCCTTGTGGAAGGATATCCAAATCGACTTGGAACACTTGTTCCAATGGCTTACCAGTAGGAGCCGTAACGGGTTTCTGGGTTTGGAGAGCCTGATAGGAAGCTTCCAGAGAATCCAATACGTCAGATTGCTTTTGAACGGCATTGGTATCTGGGAAAAATTCGGAAATTTCCAGTCGCTTCATTCCAATGTCTTGCGGAACAATTCGAAGGTATTGGTTGACCACGCTTTTGCATTGAGTTGAAGCGTAGTCCCGGCGTGAGACGCATTGATTCAATGTCACCAGAAGATTTCGAGCTTCGGCAATACCCTCGGGAGTTACAATACCCAATGGCGTTGAAAACAACCCAGTACTGCTATTAAAAGTGATTTGTGTTGAACTGGTAATGCGATGGACGTTCGCTTGAACGAGGCGGTCAATTAAACGATCCAAAGTCGGGTTCTTGGACTTGACAAGCTGAGCCTTGGCAATTTCCCGTAATTCATTACGGCCCACGTCTTGTACCTTGGCAGCAGTCGGGGAGGCAGGCCCGCCCACCGTTTTCAACTCGGTGTATCCTTTCTTCATTTTGTCCCGCCGCATTTCTTCCAACTTGGCCTTGCCCTCACCGGGAAACAGCTTGGACTGCGGGGTCTTCCCCACTCGGCCCCAGAGAGCTTCGAAATCGCCGTTGTCATAGACTCGTCCCGTCCAGAAACGATTCATATTGGAATCGATTTCGATGTTGATCAGCCGTAGTTCTTCAATGACGTTTGCCATATTGGTGAGGATTATACGAATTTCCGGCAGGAAGTCAAGCCCTTATTTTCGAGAAGATGGGTTGGATAACAACGGAGGCTTTACGATATCGAATCTTTCACAGTCATCCATTCGTGCCGATAATCCATCGCACAAATGCAGAAGCCATGCCACTCGGCTTTTTGGTGCGACCGGGCTTCCGGCTTCTCGGCATCCATGGTGAGCAAGAATGGCATGGATTACGTTATCCTCAAGGGATTTTGGCAAAGAATTCTCCACGGCAGCATCGTGAAAAATAATGACAGACCGGGGAAGGTGGTGAATGAGGCGGCGATGTTCCGTTGAAGTCCACTGGGAGAAATCGGTTGTCACTGGACGATAATCAAACATCTTTCCGGCATCGTGATAAAGTCCCGCCAAAAAGAATTCTTTCGGGTCAACTTGATTTTCCAAATGAAGAGTCGTGATTGTAGAAAATCCAAGTTCTACAATTTCGGCGGTGTGCCGAGCCAATCCATTTCTTTCATAATGATGGAACATCGGAGCATGACTTCCGCTCCAATCTTTGAAATGAGGATATTTAGAAAGCATATACTCAAACATTGGAAGCATTTGAACTTGCTCCGCTCGTCGTTTCAATAATACACAATAATCAAAATCGGGCTGTCTCATGCCAGATACTTTAATGCAAAATAGTTAATTGTCAAATGGAGAAAGTTGTCGTGGATGATATAAAGCCAGATAGACACCGGGAAAATACGAGGCTTGGCATATTTTTCTGTCGAGCCGTCCCCCGAAGTAAACTTGATTGTGTTGTACGGGCTATCATCGTAATATCCCGTTGTGTCACATTTACCATATACCGGATATTCCAAACGAGGATTCAAATGCCCCCGCAACCAAATGAATCGCTTGAGGGGAGTATGCCAGTGGTCCAAAATAAAATGTGTCACGCCGATAACCAACAACGCCTTCCAACTTGTGGTGAGAAGCAAGAAGCAACTGGTGTAAATCAGAACGTGAACAAGACAAGGGATAATACCAACTTTTCCTGGCTTGCTTTTATTCAACGCACACCAATCTGACTGCAAGCAATAGTCGCCTAAACAATGAACTAGGAATTGTTGCATGGTATCCTCACTTGTTTAATTCCAAAAAAGTCTTTGAAATCGCTCAAGGCTTGTTCGGCGGCGTATCCGTAGTTCACATCGTTATGAACCACCAATATTTTCCCATAATGATCTTTATCGGACTGACATGCAATATGATATTGTTTTCGGTCATCGTTGTATTGCGATTCCAGACGATGTTTGATTTGTGTAGGATTTAGCCCCCGTGCTTTCAACCGTTCAAGACGAGTGGTGTTGTCTGTCGTGACAAGAACGACATTATTATTGCAAATGTGTGTCATCCCAAACTCGGCTAACAAGGCGGTATTTACCAAAACAATACCCTTCTTTCCGACAACGGCACGTCGGATTGCCGTCATGAGAGGTTGATACATGATTGCGTTAAGTTTGAGACGCCTCTCAACATCGGCAAACACCTTATTTCCCAACTCATTTCTTTCAAGTTCCGTGAGAGGGTCAGAATCGCATTCTATGCCAATGGACGAATCCATCAGAAACGTTTTCCGAATATTGACTCGCACCGCTTGGTGAGCGGGCGTGTTTACACTCTGAAAAAGAATGAAATGGGCCAACTTGTCAACGTCAAGGTGAAATACATCTTGCCCCGCCGCCCTCAAATGCTCGCAATACCAGTTCTTCCCAGAAGCAATGTTTCCGGTGACTCCAATAATTTCCACTCCGTTTTTGACTTCCAGGGCTCTTTTTACCCAAAGAGGGACATATTCATGAATAAATCCAGCATGGGCATATAATTCTTTGACGGCAGTGGAAGAGACATGAGATAATTTGGGATCTCCACTCAAGAAATAAGTTTCGATGCCATTTTGTTGCGAGATGTTAATATCCCGCATCATTTTCTCGAAATCATAATCAGCAAAATTCCGGACTCCCCGAACAATGGTCTTTATACCATATTCGAAAGCGAAATCCGCCAATAGTTTATTGGTGTCGGTCAAAGCCGCCACAACGACAATGGGGGCTTTCAATGGAATGCCATTGACATTGGTGAGTCCGGACCCGAGTACCGATGGACGCAACGAATGCTGAACCATCTTCACTCGTTCTTCCAGTGAAAACATGTATTTCTTCGCCGGATTATTGGCGACAACCACCATGAGATTGAAAGCCTGTGCGGCTCGCTTAATGATGTCGATGTGCCCGAAGTGAATCGGGTCGAAACTGCCAGCTATGATGGCTCGATTATCCATATCAATAATTGTTTGCTTGTCTCTCTCCCTCAGACCATCCGGCAAAGTAGGCGTACTCGAACGCCCGTCTCAAATCTTCACGGAACACGGGGTCGGCTTGGGGGTAGTTCTTCGCCAACCACTCCTGAAATTCTTGATCAACGTTTGACATACATTAGGATATTTCACAATGAATGATTTGCCAATACTTCCTGAATTGAATCTTTCCAAGCAACCTTGGGGTGGTCTTTCAACTGCTCATACAACCACAATATTTTTTCGTCGGTTTGGTTGGCTCGAACCGCATCACATTTTGCAACAACTTCGGGAGACACCTTGGCAACTCTCCCATCGATTTTGTTCATCTTGCCAATCCAAATCTTGTCAGTGACGTATGGGGCCAAAAAAACAAATGAGTAATAAATTTGATCAACCGGACTCAACATGGGTTCCATGCTAACACTTGTAGAAAAGCCGTGCTCGTGGGCGTACATTAAGCATTTCACCCTCTCCCCAATTATAGGTGCTCCCGGTTCCCAAAACGCCGCATCTTCTTCCGTGTATGCCCCAATGGTAAACCTAAACAAAATCTGAGATCTCCATTGTTCCAACTGTTCACACAATTCAGCGATACACACTAAATGCGGCTTGGATACAATCAAAACGTTATTGCCCTTGACCAATAATTTCTTCAAAGCGTCCACCGCAGCAGGCAAATAGAATGGTGTGATATCGTGGGTTGTAGGAAACATAATCCAACCTTGCTTCTTGGTAACAGCAGGCATCTTGTCCTTCAACCGCTCTTGAGTCCACGCCTCATTTGAGGGGATTTGTTTAAACCTGACCGCCGACGCTCTGGCGTAGCAATACCTACAATCGTGGGCACAGCCGACACCAATGTTGTAGTTCGACTCGGCCCACTCTCTCGTTCCTGTTTTTCTCTTTGCCATCATGAACAAGAATAGCAGAAACACAAAAAATGTCAATAGAAAAATGATTTTCCAACTTTTTTCCAATATTTATACACATGGGAAGACATCTTAAATATAGAACAGAGGAAGAAAAACGTGTAGCTAAAAATGCGGCATACATGAGGTTTTATAAAAGAAACCGGAGACGAGTTCAAAAGGAAAAACTTCAACGATATTATGAAAACAAAATCCGGAATATACCAAATACGTAATACCTTAAATGGACGGAAATATATTGGAAGTGCAGTGAATATCCTTCGGAGATTCAACGAACATAAAAAACATCTTCGAACAGGTCATCATGATAATATTCATCTCCAACGGGCGTGGGACAAATATGGAGAGATGGCGTTCGTTTTTGAAATTATAGAATTTGTTGAAAATAAGCAATTGCTCTGTGAGCGTGAACAACACTGGATAGATGTCACCGTCGATAGGTACAATATTGATTTACTTGCTTATTCTAAACTCGGAACCAAAATGTCAGAGGAATCTAAACGTAAAATGTCCGCTGCTCGAATGGGAAGATTTACCACACCCCGGCCCTCCAATCATATTAACAATAAGAGTTTTTTCGTATTTTTGCATATTCAGTAACTTCCTCGCATAGCCGAATAAAATCGTCACTATTCATTGATTGTTTTGCATAGTTGAGATCTCGATGAACCCATTGAACGTTTGAGATTTCATATGGTTTTGTCGAGTCAATTCTGTCCAAAGATGCACTAATGGGAAAACATTATTTTATTCACCATTTCTCGTTCAAATGGTCTATCACTCTTTTGGTGTAGGCTTTGAACTTTGCTTGTTCTTCTGGGGATAGGTTGACAACTTCTGGAAATAGGGAAAACCATTCCCGCCATTCTCTTTCAATGTGCCATTGAAAGTCATCTTCCGTCGTGTAGCGTCGGCCATCGAGTCTCATATTACTTTTGCCAAGGATAGCACTTCCGACACGGAATCATTTCATTTGTTTTTTCATCGGTGCCCACGAATCCACGTCCGTAGCACCGCTTGCAACCTTTCTTCGGTGCCCACGGAGCACGAAGTTTATTGCCAAAAGTATCTTGCAATATTATGGGTTCTTTCTTTTCATATTTTCCCGTGACCGTTTGTTGCAAATCGTATTGCACTGGAGCAGGCGGTGGTGCCGGGGCTGCTTGAGGTTCATATACCAAAGGATTATCGTTCATAGATCGTAAAATTCAAATTGCCCGATTGGCACTTTAAAAACATATTCTCCCTTTTTGACATATTTATTTGGACTTTCAACAAGGAATTCTGGTTTAATGAATTGTTGTATTTTATTTGCCGAAATGAAACCAAGTCGCTTGTAATTAGCCGACAGAATACAGTAATGCGTATTGCCTTCTCTAAAGAATTTGGCTTTTCTCTCTAATATGTTGACGGTATTAAACGGAAAATCTACTTCACTCCAATTAAAGCGATGTTCAACTTCTATTCGTATTTGGCCGTCTTCTGATACTAAGTCAATGTCGAATTCATTTGGATGATCGACAAGGGTTATACCCCGATCAGCAAAGAATTTTTTAACCAATGTTCTTGTTTTAGGATCATTCTTCGCATGAAGATTTTTACTAAACGGTTTTCTTACTCCTATCATGTACTTCTTTTACAATTTGGAGCGCCGCTTTCATTTCTTTTGATTGATCGGGAAACTCATCCTTTCGGACTTTCTCCCACACTTCAACCAACTCTTGTCGCCTGTGTTCGGTATGATTTTCTTTCATTCCCGCTCGCACACAACAGGGACAGGTCGTTTGTATCCAGCCGACAGAGTTGCGATTAACTAACTCATTCATGACTCCACATTCTTCACATATTCTATAGGACAGAGATTCGGCTAAACTCACCATTCCTCGAATGTATTCATCCCCACCGTAATAATAAAAACGCAATCCTCCAAACTTTTCTTTGACTTGCACCGCTACCACTTGGGGAATTTTTTGCTCCGGTTCCATTATATCTATTCCATAACAATGCCACCGATAAGGAACGTGAAGATGCTTAGCAAGCCAATTCCAGATCCGAATACAGTACGCCTTAAACGTTTTTTCGTAAACATATCGTGGGTTGTCAATATAGTTTTGAATAGAGGAACAGAGAGCATCCAATAGAAAAAACCAGCCATCACCAGTTTCTAAACCCCAACAAAGACACGTCTCTGTCATTGGCAAATTTCGCTCCGCAAAAATCAGCGGATACTTTTTGCAAAGATAATCGTCTAAGTGCTTATTCATGACGCATTTCCTCGAACAAAGAATTCCAATCTTCCTGTGTCATTCCATTTTCCACATTGGAATAATTTGTGCATTCTTTTATTGTTCCTCGAATTATATCGGCCATTTTATCAATCAATCCTTGAGCCGAATCCAAATTGTCTGTCGTAAATCCTCGGGCAGTCAATTCATCAGAGATGCGTTGTGCTGCCTCCAGATACATGGCGATTTCCAAACCTTCGTTCAATTCCTTACTCATAAAACAAAACCCTTTCTATGATGTCGCACGAAGCGTATCACAGATTTGTCAAAGTGGCAAGATATTATATCTCGATTTTTGGAAATGTTGTGATATGTATTGTGAAAGGATTATTATGAGTTACCCGCAAACCGATTTTTTACAAAACACGTCTCAAGACGAGAACATTTATCTTTTAGGATTTCTATGGGCAGATGGATACGTAGAAAAAGCATATCGAATTGGGTTAGAACTCAGACTTAACGACTTTAACCAAATAAAACCATTATTGAAAAAATACGGGTTCAATCATTTTACAAGTCGAATTCGAAAACGCCATGGTAAACTATTCGGAAACCCGCAAGGTTCTTTTAATTACAGTAATAAGAATCTAAATGCCTTTTTGCAATCGATGGATTACAGAAAAAAATCAACTGTTTCTCCATCAAAAATACTTTCAATTATTCCGGAGAATAAGAAGTATCTGTGGTGGAGGGGATTTTTTGAGGGAGACGGTTGTTTCTATTGTATTGGGGCTCAAAGAAAATTCACAATATGGGGTAGCCTTAAACAAGATTGGACAGAGGTTTATTCACTTTATAAACAATTGGGAATCGATAATCCATTGTTCTTTATTTATAAAAGGGAAAACGGGAAACATTGTAGTTCTTGTATTCTCGTGAGCCAGCGGAATGACATTCAAAAAATTGGGAATTACATCTATCAAAATAAATTGGAAATAGGTCTTGAAAGAAAATACAAAAAATATCTTCAATGTATATCGACTCCGATGCCTCGTTTTCAAAAACTTAAGTCATTAAAAAAGGGAGTGTATTTTTCTATATGGACTGGACGGTGGATTGTAAGAAAAACAATTAACCACAAACGACTTGTTCTTGGTTCATTTTCTAACTATCAGAAGGCTTGTTCTGTATATGATAATTTCAGTGATGCCCGACTGACCGAACTGCCTTTGCATCCATAATAGTCTTTATCTCATTGAACGATACAGGTCTTTTGAAAAAATCCCAAGAGCAATCAAGGATTTTTCCATCCTTACCACTTGGAAGATGATTTGGAACTTGCGAATGTTCATGGCCCGACAACATCCAAGTGTTCTTTCCCATGTGATTCCACGAGTAAAGGGGATAATGGCAAAGCACGATCAATTGCCCGTTTACAACGATTTCCTGCAAATGGTTAATATATACTAAGTTTTTATATCGCAACGGAAAAATTTCAATGGAGAGATGATACTTGTCCCCAAGTAATTCTTTTACCAGCCTTCGATAGACTAATTTATAGTGCGGGTTTGAGTGATTCCCCATCATGCAATATACTGTGCGACAAACAATTTGATCCAAGTAAGAATCAAATGCTTCAACCGAACAATTGAGGCACAAATCACCCAAGTTGAATAAAATATCATCTCGGCGAACATGTTCATTGATAGCATTGACAATGCATTGAGACATATGTTTGGGAGAATTATAGCCTCTTGATTCCCATAGCGGAGTTGCCCCTTTGGGGCCTTCGTGGTTTAAATGTAGATCGCTGGTGAACCACACCTTTAGCTCGGGGGATTCGATTATATTGAACATAACGTTCCTTTCTTTTCTTTTTTTGCCAGTCCCCTATGGACCAGCCGTGATTTTATTCACTGTTTTTACTAAATTAAGTAGTGCTTTCAAAACCGAAACGGTCTGCAATGTATCCACTTTTGCGTCGTGAAGCTCACCCTTGCTTGGCAACTTGAAATATCCAACAAGTGAACCCAATGATCCCGATACATTGTCGGGGAACAAACCGGCAGCCCTCAAAAACTGAGCCGCATTCCCGGTGTCGAGCAATCGATATGAAACAAAATTTTCCCATGAACCTTGACTAATCAATGTCGGCTGAACACGCCGAACATCGAAATAAATGCCGTGTCCTACGGGGATAAGCTTCTCGCCTTGAAAGTTCTTTTCTAGGAACTTGTACATCGGCGTTTTGGCTTCTTTGTACGGAATGGCGATTTTATCGTGTTCCACTAAATTGATTTTGTTAATGGCAAGAGCCTGAGCCGTGACAACGTAGTTGCCATCATCGGGCTTTACTTTCAAATCAAGCTCGTCCACAACACACAAATTCTCGTCCAATACCGCAAAGAAAGCGGTTAGGAGACTGGTCTCAGGAGTCACACCCCCGGTCTCGGTGTCTAATGCAATATATCTATTCATTTTGACTGAGTATACACAAAACCAATGAAAAGTCAACAATGAAAAACCGCTGTTCCAAAGAACAGCGGTGAACCAACCAATAAATTCCTGTTTACCTGTCGCTTTTTAGACAGTTATTGACATCCAGTTGAGCGTAGTTCGGAGTCCCCAGACCCGTAAGTCCATTGTACTGAACCGTTACGGTCTGCCCAATCCACTTGTTTTTTTCCTTCAGAAAGGTTTCGGCTTGTTCCATTGTGCCTTTAAAAGAACCACCGAACACCGAACCATTCTTCATCCGGAAAGAGATTCGTTTGGCTTTTCCAGACCAATTTCCAGTACCTTCTTCCACGGCAACAATTTCAAACTCATCATCGTCAGTGGGCTTTACTTTGAGAAGATCTTTGGTGCGTTTGTTTTGATATTCTGCATCAATGGTGCGAATGATGCCGCCCTCGTAACCGTCTTCAACAAATGAGTCGTACAGCTTCATCATTTCTTCCTCGGATTTGACGACGAAAAAAGGAACAACGACGATATAAGGAATGTCTTTGAGCAATGCCTTCAATGCCTGCCGCCGCTCAAGACATCCGGTTTCTTTTACAATTTGTTTACCGTTCACCGTGAAACCGTAGCCATCGTAAACGTAGTACTGAATAATTTGCTCCGCTCGGGCGATATCTGCCGAAGTGGCTTTGACTGTCTTGCGAAGCAACTTCATGCATTCATTGAGTTTGAAACGCAAATCATGATTGTAGCCCTCGCCGTCCAGAACGAGATCGGGGAACTGAGCAAATAGAGGTTCAAGGGCTTTCCAAATGTGCGGGATAGTAACGTAATTTTCTCCCTTGCGGGTTTTGAGACCTTCCCGGTTGGCCACTACTCGACCCCCATTATACTTGCGATCCAGCATTACGGGATACTTAACCGATGCCTTGTAATCCACCAGTTTGTAGGCCAGCATCGGCTCGAAGAAACGCACCTTATCAATGTCCGCTTCGTTTTCCCAATAGCCACCGCTCTTGAGTTTCTTCTGCATTGCCGCCTTGGCTTCCTTTTCTGCCTGAGCGTCACCAGATGTTTCGTTGGCACGACCCAAGTTCTTGCCCTGACAAACCGTCCAATCAGAAATAATTTGCGCCCCGTTTTTCTGTCCCGTAATAAATCGATACTTGTTACCCTGAACTTCCACTTTCCACGTCTGAATCGCTCCCGTGGACGTGCGAGAATACAACGTTGGATAAGGATCAAACTGCTTTACCTTTTCCAAGAATTGGTCTAAAAGAGACATTTGAGTTCCATCATTCATCGTGCGGACATTATACCGGTTTACTGATTAGAGTCAAGGAGTTTCTTCCTTTTCTTCTCCGGATTGAAGTCGTTTCTGTATAAGAGCCCCAAGGCCAACCCCATTTGATGGCAGTTGTGCATTAAATCCAGCTATTCTTTCATCCTCTGTGTTTCCAGTAAGACGAATATCCCGATTATTATCAAAAAAATCGAGATATTCCTCGTGAGTTCGAAAGGCGCAAGTTACCGTTAAATACGCTTTAGCCGCATCATGTTCAATCCATTGAAATAAGCGAGCCAAAACATGCAAAGTTGGGGATATTTGATAAACAATATTCATCGACCCGTCTTGAGGACTCGCTGTCCCCATATAACTCACGCATTTTTTGGAATATTTTTTGACGAACAACACGGGATCTACAAGATACGTCAGAGGATATGCCCGGAGTTCTTGGCGCATCCATTTGAAATTGGAATGTTCGCTTAGTTTTGTCAAATAATGCCCGAAATCAGTGATTTGAACCCGATTGCTCAAGTGGGGCATAATTTGGTCTCGACAATAATCGGATATTTTGTTTACGTGATCAAAGTTCATAGAATAGATTGTTCTGAAAGGATAGTGAGAAGTTCAGCATCGGCAATCAACTGATAATCAATTTTCATGCGAGCGGTAACTTTCCCAAATAGGGATAAAGCTCTTCTTTAGTGCCAAAAACAAAGGCACAAGTTTTTTCTGAACGAGTAAACGCAATGGTCTTCTCGTCGGCGGATTCAGGAATGAACTTGACGCCCTTCATGAAGCGAGCGACTTCATGTGTGACTCGCACACAGTAATCGGGGTCGATGACCCATCCCTTCATAATCCATCGTTTCAGTTCTCCCGTGTTGAAAATGGTGTCGATTTGCTCTTTGGACGCCGATAGGACAATACAAGTGCCAAACCCCTGTTTGGTCTGCTTTTTCCAATCGACAACCTCTTGGCGATGACATTTGCTTACCGCTCCAAAGTCATGTTCGAGAACACTGGCGGCATGGTTCGCTTGCGCCATACACCTTCCCGGCGTCATGGACTGCAAATCATTCCGCATCAAAACGTATAGACGATAATCCTGCATATCGGGAACACTATAACAGATTAAGAGTCAGAAGTCAAGGTACTTCTGAGAATGGCATATCATGCCAAAAGAAATCATCTTCAAAACAGTAAATGTGAGAATGCCCCTTCCAAGGCCAGTGTTTACATTCCGCTCGGATATAGGTCTTCCCATTGGACTTCTTCACGGGTTTTCCTTTGAACTCGTAAAGATATGCCCATCGCTGTTGTAACTCAATTGGAACATGCTCGTTCAATCGTAAATCACTTCTTGAAGCTTCCAGTAACAATCTTTGTGAAACCACCACGCCTCGTTGTCGGGAGGTTGAGGTTCGGTACGAATGTTCGCTCCCGGTTTCTTGCACCACCAACAGGTGGATGTCTTAGGTTTCTTCGTCTTTTTCTGGGTCATAATCTTCGGGGTCGGTTGAACAATGCCAGTTGGCGTTCCAATCTGTCGAAGCTGACCAGCTACACACTGGGCAGTTCATGTGGTCGGACGTGGAGTCTCGTTCGTGAAAGAAACATTCAAGGATGTTTCCGCACCGTGGGCAAAGGTAGGGTTTTCCGTGGTCGAATACTTCTTCTACTCTTGGGTTCATTGTGGCTCCGTCCATCGTTTGTTACAATCCTCACAGTGACAGGAATACCAGTAATGGTCATTACTCGGGTCATAGTTCCCCGTATCCCCGTGAGTGGTTTTCTTGACATTAACGTGTTTACATTTCGCCTGTGCCGCTTGTATTTTGTCTGTAAGACGGAACAACTGATTGTGGAGACCTTTGACGTAGGGTGTCATGACTTCACCAATTCTGAGGGTTTGCTGGCGCAGTTCCACCCGTTCAAGTATGGTTCCCCATCGTCAACCGCAATGAATGTCTTGCGGAAACACTTGAACGTGGTATCATAAAACAGCATGTGTCCATCGCCTAAGTCGGCAAGGAACTCACATTTACTCACAAGGTCTCCGGACCAGATGTCTTCGGTGACCTCACCAACGTCAAACTTGAACTTTCTTTTCTTACTCATGCTTCTAATCCTATTGTTCTTGACGGAATTTCTTACGTATCCCAAGCCGAAGCCGCTCGCAAACTTGGTGTATCCATGGGCAGCATTAGCAATTGGATTCGTGGACGGTTCAAACGGCGACAGGCATCTTAATGGTGGGATGGGGATCATACCCAATCAGTTTGATGTCTTCATACTTAAATGAAAACAAATCCTTCACTTCTGGATTTAACCAAAGTTTCGGGAGCACTCTTGGAGTCCGAGTAAGCTGTTCTTTCAACGCCTCGACGTGATTAACATAAATATGCAAATCTCCATAGGTATGAGTAAAAACTCCCGGCACCATATTCACGCATTGGGCGACCATGCAAAGCATTAAACAATAAGAAGTTATGTTGTACGGTACGCCTAATCCGCTGTCGCATGATCTTTGGTAGAGTAGAAGATTCAGCCGTCGCTTCGGGATATTCAACTTATCCATTTCCTCATCGTTGTAGGGCCACGGAACTCCCGTATTACTTTCCCACACGTCACGAGAAACGGTCTTGAAGACGATACTTCGCCGTTCTTCTGTAGTCAGTTCCTCAGTATTGAAGTGGAAAAGGCAATGACATGGCGGCAACGCACAATGGTCAATCCAGTATGGATGCCAAGCCGAGACAATCATACGGCGATCATCGGGGTTGGTTTTGAGTTTATCGATAACTTTTTGTAGTTGGTCAACAGTACCACCTACATTTCCTACTCCTTCTGTAAAGACTGCATACGGGAACGCTCGCCACATTCCACCATAAGTTCCTTCACCAAGGTCACCCCATTTCATGGCAAAGTTACCATCTTCTTTAATTTTCTGAATGAACTGTTCTTGGGTATAGGTGCTGGTGCAAACACCATCAACCTTGTGGGCATCAAAATATCTCTTCGCCGCCCATTCGTCCCAAATGTGAACATCATTATCCACAAGATATTTGATGTTAGTGTCTCCCTTGATGAACCAAAGTAATTCGTGAACTATTCCCTTGAACCAGACCCGCTTGGTCGTCAGAATCGGAAAGGCATCCATACGAACGTCAAACTTCGCCTGAGCCCCAAACACTCCAATGGTATCAACCCCGGTGCGGTTTTTCTTTCTCCTGCCTTCCTTGAGTATTAATCGAAGTAAGCGATTATATTCTTCGTCGGTATGGTTGCCGTTCAGCATGACAACCTCACCACAAGGCAAACAGGGATGTGCTGGACATCCACATTTCACGCAAATCTCATTACACTTACCATCTTTGTGCTTGGAGCATCAATGAAAGGATAAGGTTGAAAACAATGCTCGCAAACGGGAGTGAGATGAAGAAGTTGGGTTTTTTCGGGTTGACCATGGGAGGAATCCCAATCACATTTTCCGGCCCCGTGCTTATGTTTTTCTCCATATTTTATTTCGGCCCCACAAATATTGCAATAGGGTCTATTCCATGTTTCGTCTTGTACGCTCATAAATCATCAACAACAACAACAAATTACAGGGTTTTCTTTCCAATACCTCACGATCCAAAAATCTTTGGTTTCTTTGACAATTTTGGAGTTTGGAAAATCGGCTTCAAACTCGGGCATATAAGTATCGCCGTCGTAGTCCTCTATGATATGGGTGCAAAACAGTTCGGTGCATAAAGGAAGAAATTCCTTATATACTCGTGCTCCACCACAAAGCCAAAAATAACTTGTTCTCCCCGGCCATTTCTGACACCATTCGGTTAGTTCACTTCCTTGGATATAGCGACGATTCACATCTTCATGAGATGCGAGTTTTTTCGGATCTGTAGTCAAGACATACGTGAATCTACCGGGAAGACATCCCACCGATTCAAATGTTCGTCTTCCCATCACTAGCACACTGTCATTTGTTTGGGCTTTAAACCACTTGAGATCTTCAGGATAATGCCAAGGAATTCGATCTTTACACCCAATAACCCTATATGGGTCCATTGCAACAATAGCTTTCATTCGTTGATAATAATATTGGGGTTCCAATTAGTAGCTGTTCCCGCAGGGCATCCACCGCAATTTCTTTTCCCGCACCCCAGACAAATATCGTTTACGAGATATTCATTTAGAATGGCATCTCGAACGATTTCTTTCCACTTATCTTTAAGTTGAAGAGCATATTTGGTTGCTTGCTTCTTAGTCATATTAGTAAATCTCGTTAAACTTCGCTTTCAAAGTATTGAACGCCTCTCGGTCATTCCACATTATGGCGTTGTCTGCCATTGTAGACCACGGTTCAGAGCAATTCGATGATACAAACTGCAAAAATACTACTTCGTGTTTGGTGAGTTTGTTACTTGCATCGTCTTTGAACTTATCTTTGAGAACCAAGGCATCAACAATCAGCATCGCATTGTATCGGTCGGTTGCATGAGCTATAACTTCTTCTGATCCCGTTCCTAAAGAATGCCACACTTCAATAGGTCGGGCGGTTTCCCATCCGTCTTCGAGAAAGCACCATGCCGCATCGTTGCCATACTTTTTACTCATGATAGCGAACTGTAGCAGGATTTCCTGAAATGTCAAGATTTTCCAAAAGCCTTCTGCTGTTCCTCGCCGCCATTCGGCACGAGAGGATAGAACTTCCCTTTTTCTAAAGAAATGGTTTGGTTCTTATGGAAAATTACACCAAGTTGTCCGTTTTCTTTTACAATTTGGACATCCAATATACCCAGGCTCAGGATGGCAGACCAAATTTGATGATACAGTGGGTCCACCGGGGGATATGGGGGAGAGTAAAGAATCGGATGTTTTTCGTAATATTCTCGCATTTCCCGTTCTTGTTCCTCTTTAGGAAGTTTTTCTCGGCGTTTGAAGTCGTCCATTGCCCGAGTAAAATCCTCCACCATTTGTTTTTGTCTTTCAGGGTCGGGTTTGAATAACTGTTTAACCGCCTCATCGTGACGGATTTTTTCTTCCGGTGTCAATTCTGCCCGAGGCAGATCATTGGCCCAAGGACCATAATGTGGTATGCTTTCCATAGTTATTTCGTGAGTTTACCCCAAAAAATCCGATAATCAGAAACGCCAACAGGACGAGAACAAAGGGGAGTAGTTTCATCCCCAACCAAGCCGCCACCAATCCTTTTACCAAAATCAGTAAAAGGAGGACGACGGCAATGATTGTGACGGTCTTATTCATACTTCGGAATCATCGATAATAGTTTGCCTTCATCTTGTGTAAACACCCAAGCATCTTTCGACACCCATCGGGTTCTTTGTACTACGTTGGGAACTACTTTGGAAAGAGCTTCGTCACCAATCCACGTAATGGGTCCATCGTAGGTTTCTTTGACAATAACCCGTCCGTTCTTTTCCCCATCGGAAAAGTCCGTGACCCAATTGACTCCAACTTGGTGGAGCATTTCGTGCATATCCGATTGGCTCTTTCCATGAAGCTCTTTGTGAGAATAGTAAAACTGCGAAACAGCCGAAATACTATTCCTGATTGCATCCTGTTGTCTCCAAACAAGAGTATTGTATGCCTCCCAATGATTGGGAACGTTCCAACATCGGCAATCAAACATTGCCAAATCCTCATTTTCTCTGGCATTACGCTTCCTTCGTAAATCGTTGAACTTAGCAGTAGCCATTGATGCAACAATAGAAGAAATTTTTTGGATGTTTCCATCAAAAAAGGTCTGAGTCCCGAAGTCGTCTGCATTGAAAGTAACGACCGAAATCTCATCTGATTGAACGTATCCGATCTTGGCATTCTGGATATTTTCACAAAGAAATATTGCGGTAGTGTCCATATCTGCCATTAGACCAGTATCGAAGGGACGAAGCAAGCCACGGGTCCATGTATGAAATGCTCTGGCATCAACCCTGATACATACATATCCTCGGGGCATGAGATGTGTTCTCGTCACTCCCTCGTAGGATTTCATCCGGTCTCCAATCGAAGTTTTATCCATAGTGTGAAAAGAATATCACGTTTTTATCTTCTTGTCAATACTTATTGTTGTATAGTCGAATTTTAACCTTACGTAGTATATGAAGAACATTTTCACCGAACAAGAAACTCAATGGCTGATCAAAAACTACTCGACACATGGATTTGTGAAAGCCGCTAAATGTCTTAACAAAACTCCCAAACAAATCAAACATAAAATCGATGTTTTGAAACGAGATAAAGGAATTGTCCTTCATCTTAATCCCGATGTTCATAGTCGCCGCCGTAGCGAAGGACAGATAAAAGAAAAGAAACCAGATGAATACCGAGTGAATCCTCTTCAATTTATCAATGTATCCACACCAGAAGCCGCCTATATTCTGGGTATTCTTTGGGCGGATGGTTATCTCTACATACGTCCGAGAAAATGGAGTGGTAGTATCAACGAAATTCGGTTGAGTATTGTTCAAGAAGATTTCGAAGATATTAGAGATGTTTTTATGAAGACGGGCAAATGGGCCACTCCAACCTTTCAACAAAAAGAAAGGAAGCGGCAAGTTCATTGTGTTACATCTAATAAACATCTGGCTAAGTTTCTTTTAGAAAATGATTATCGAAGCAAAACCTATGTTTCGGCAGATAAGATTTTGTCTCATGTTCCAGAACACCTTCAACACTATTGGTTTCGGGGGCTTATCGACGGCGACGGTTGTTTCACATTTGGCAAATCTTATCGCTTTTCTATTTGTTCAGCATACGAGCAGGACTGGTCATATGTGGAAACCCTTTTTAAGCATCTTGGAATTAAATATTCCATTTACCGTTCAATATCTTCAAAAGGTCATAAGTTTTCAACCATCAATATTGTCAACCGGGCAGGCATCAAGAACCTTGGTGAGTATATCTATGCGGGATATGCGTCCGACAGAATTGGACTGACAAGGAAATACGATAAATATGTTTCTATGTTTGTATAGAGCAGTAAAGCGTTTCACCATTTATTTCACCTGGAAAATTGTGTCTCCATTGAAGTCGGTGAACCGTGTCAAATCGCCGTTTGAAACCAAAGTTTCCAAATCCTTCACTGTTACCCGTCCACTGACATCATAATGAAATTGTAGTAGGAACCGTCCGTTGCTTTCAAGAGAATGCTCAAACAACACGGTGGAATCCGGTTTTACAATAATACGTTTACACGAAGATTCACCGCTTATTATTTTGGTTTGTTTTCCTTCTTCTTTGAAAACCATATTGAAGAGTTGTCTGGTTTGAAGTTCTCGTTTGAGTTGACTCATTCTGTCACCAAGTTGATCTTGCATAACTTATTAGTAGTCGCTTGGGTCGATTTCGTAGGTGGAGGGCTGTTCCCGTTCCTGCACACCCGTTTCGGGATTCACTCCGCATCTGACCCAGTGTTTACGGTGGATGTTGTCTCAGACTTTACTGAGTCCTTCCACTTCTCTTCCTGTAACTCTTTTGGGGTTTTCATAAACTCTTAATCAGATTTTCCATTACTTCACCACAGTTCTCTCGAATAACCAAATCTGCCTTAGCATCAAACGGTGTTACCATTTGATTGATAATAACCAGTTTGGCTTCCACTGGTATCTCATCCACCAAGGTACATGCTGGCGCAACAACCAGAGACGAGCCAATAGCAATCATCAAGTCGGCTTGCTTACAAAGAAAATATGCTGTGTCATACGCATCGTCATTCAATGCTTCATCGAACAATACTGTTCTCGGGCGCACAACCCCCTGACAATCGGGGCATACTGGATACCCACGCTTTTCATTCACGATTTCTTTTGCCTTATGATAATCACAAGTAAATCCACAAGCACTCGTGCAATACCATTGAGTGGAATTGCCGTGAAGGTCAATAACCTTTTGGCTCCCTGCCTTTTGATGAAGGTTGTCAATATTTTGCGTTAATACCGCTTTGACAATTCCTCGGTCTTCCAATTCCTTGATGGCAAAATGTGTGCGGTTTGGTAGCTTATCAACAATACCACCGATGCGGTTAATGTAAAACCGAAAGAATAGTGGTTTATTGATCCGAAACATTTTTTGACTCAAAATCTGTTGCGGAGACAGATTTTCGTAATCTTCACTGTACAGTCCACTGGACGAACGAAAATCGGGTATGCCGCTTTCCGTAGAGACGCCTGCTCCGGTAAACACCAAGGCGAACTTAGACGCCTTGATGAACTCAAGTAGTTTGGCCGGTCGGTCAATCATTTAGGTCCATTTCGGGAACAAGTTTAGCCAGTTCTTCTTTAGTTGCTGCCACTTCGCTCTCGTACTTGTAAGCAGGACAATTGTTATGAAAATCCTCAGTGAGGTTAGCAAAGTAATATTGAACTAAAGAAAATACGTTATCGCCCTGAGAGGATGCCGAAACCTCAATACGGGAGATCGTTCCCCGATAGAAAGCATTACGATGAAGAAAAACAACGGAATCTCCGATGTCGAACTTAGTATTAATTTGCATGACGACATCCTATCACAAAGGCGTCAAATTGTCAAGCAGTTAAATCGTGTCCGCAATGATAATGTATTGGAAGCTGAATGACTCACCTTTCATATGAGCAAACATTTGGCGCACGTGGCTTTCAAACTTGGCTCTTGCTTCGTTGGTGCTTCTGGCGTTAACCAATTTAGTGATGGTTTCTTCGAAGGGTCCGGAAATACCGAACACCCGAATGCTGACTTTGGCTTGAATGTAATATAGCATATGTGTGTCTTTCAAAACGGGGTAGAGATGAGTTGGTCCTCCCTACAGATTATACATACGTATTGATAATCCGGACGATTGCGTGGATTTTTTGGGTAAACCGCATAGAGACGTGTTCCATCTTTATGAGTATAAAAACCCGCTACATGGCCCCTTCCGGAGCCGTAATCAAGAACATCAAACGTTATTTCCTCGCCGGGATCAAACTTCGCAGCGGTCATCGAAATATTTTTTGAAACTTCGGCATTTAGTTGTAATGACGTTGGCCAGAAAGGAAGCTTCCTCGGAAGTCAATTTTTCACTTCGATTGATTCTTTCAAGGAATGCAGTTTTGACCAATAAACACAAATGCCTTCTGGCTTCTGGTTCTTTAATGGAAAACAAATTTCTCAAAATGCTTCCCAGTTCGCTAAGTGTAGAACTGACGTATCTACGTGATCGTGGGTTGTTTTCAACAATTTCAGCCAGCTTGATAGCTGCCGCCGTATTTCCAAACGGAGTTTTCATGTTTCTATTTTTGGAAGCGGAGTGAACGGCACTTTGGGATCTCCCAACTCAACATATTTCTTTGTATTAGTTGACCAGTCGAATTGAAAGTTGTGCCGCACTTCATGTAATCTCATTGGTGTGGTTAACATATACTTTTCAGTGTTTCCACGTTCTAGTATTAAATATTCACAATTCTTGGGATTCGCCCAACTTTCGAACTCTTCTACGGTGGCATGGAAAAACCTCATTATAAAGCATCTCATTGCCATACCATGCGTTACAATGATAACGTTTCGAGGAAACTCTTTCTTTTCAAAATCCCGAAACATTGTATTCATGAAATCTCCCATTCGATCATATACGTCCGCACAGGATTCTCCATCCGGAAACCGGAAATAAAAATGCCCATACTCCTCTCGGGCCTTTTCTTGGTCCCAATGAATTCCACTATGAGATACCATGTCTTGCCCCCATTCCTGTTCTCGAAGGCGAGGGTCTTCATAGAAAGTCTTTACTCCCGCAGGAAACTCGTGAGCGATATGGAGCATTGTTTGACGGGTTCGCCAGAAGGGAGAATAATAGAAATGCACACCCAAATATCCAACAAGCGAAGCCAATTTCTTACCAACATCAATCGCTTGCTGGTGCCCCTTATCGGTCAATTGAACTGCATAATCCGGAGTTTCTTTGTAAATTGTTTTATCGACGTTCCCTTCGCTCTGCCCGTGACGCACTAATATCAAACGGTCGGGCTTCACGGTGTCCTCCGTTCTTCAACAAATCCAAGCTGCTCCAAAGTAAATTTCTTCTCCCGCAGAAGCTTGCGGAGCATTTCAAACCGAAGCGTGCTAAATACTTGTTCGACTGTATGACAATCAGAGAATCGAGTTTTCTTTTTACTGCGGCGGGCCTTGATCCACTCTTCCATCAATTGTTCAGATAGGTCTGACACACCATATGCCTCGGTGTTGGCAAAATGATAGGGGGAATCCATAAACTTGGAAAAATCCCCATAGTCAATGCCAAATTCTTTTTTAAACTCATGGTATTCCTCATACCAGCATGGCTCTGAGTCGTGGTTGTAATTAATGGAAATTTCGTAACACCGCATTTGTCCCGCATCTTCATCGGTGTCATATACGACTCCAGTCATATCGCAAATAAATTGATTGTGATGGTGAAGAAGCACGGGAGCAACCGGTTTTCCAGTGCGGGGATCGAAACGGGCAGAGTCAGTGTAGAGATACATAATTGTTAAGATATTCTGCAATAATTTCCGCATGACATTTTAGAGGCAAACACCAGCAACCTAATACCAAATCTTTCAGTTTCAATACGGCCTCGTGGAACTTTTTATCGGTCTGTATTCTTTTATAGAAATATACCCGATATTTTTCAACACATTCTGCTCGGGTAATGCCAAGTTTGTTATGGTCGAATGGGTTTCCAAAAATGGTGCCCCGATCAACCCGCCTGTCATAAGCCGGGGGCGGTTGACCTTTCTTCCGCCGCATGTTAATGACGGTAGTCACAAAAGGGAAAAGCGTGTGAATGAGGTTATCGCCCACACGCTATTCTTGCATAACTTTTTCTTTGTTCTTAGGCCACCCGCCTGCGAAGTTGCAAGGGCGAGCGAAGAACATAATTGCTAACCAACGATAGCATACCATCTTCACGCCATTGCCGAATTTGACGCTTTGAGAAAGTGACGCCGTTGTAAGGTCCAATAAACTGCCCGTGGCTCTTGTAATAGATAGCAAGGCGGTTGCGAGGACGACGATTTGATTTACGATTACTCATTTTATTTTTTTGGTTTATCATTTCGGGTGTTTGACCCGAGTCTTTTTGTGGGATTCACATTAACATATTTGGAGCCACATGTCAAGATAAAAAAGAAAACCCCGGCATTTCTACCGGGGTCTGGAACCGCTCACCACCACTAAAATTAGTTGCCAGTATCGAGGGCCTCATTCTGGGCAACGAAATTCACCAATGCTTCTGAAAAGCCATTCAACACGATGAACTTGCTGTATCCGACACCGTTGGTCTCGGCGCTAATATCCATCAAGTAATTGTGCTTACCGAATGCATTGGCAGAATCCGGCTTGTTTACCAAGTCACAGTCCTGTGAGTCACAGATAACAATCACTCGGTCTGCGTTCTTTTCCTTTTGGTAAAGGAAATCCATGCACTGCTTGACGAAAATTCCACCGCCACCCAAACGACTAGCGGCTTCCATCACTTCTTTGTGGAGAGCAAATCCACGACGGGCACGAACCAATTCGGTTGCGTGAATACGAGTAGCATCGTTTCCAGCCGTGGCATAGATCACAACTTCCTCGCACAATTCACGCAAGAGCATGGCCAATGAGATTGCCGTATCCATACGGTTCAATTCGCTCTGGCTGGACAAACGTCCTTGCATTGAACCGGACACGTCAACTGCAATGATGGTCTTGCCCTTCAATCGTGGCAGAGCCGCACAGGACTTGAACATCAACTGCTCCAACTCTGGCTCATACTTCGGAGCGTACTTAGCCGCCGTGATGAAACGGAACGGCAACACCTTTACAGGATTGCATTCACGGAGAGCCTTGCGGATAAGAGTATCCGAAACACCTGTCTGTTCCATGTTACGAAGGTTGCGGAGCAACGCTAACGCACCAAGCTTGTTCTCGGTGAGCAAACGCTCCCAAGATTCCTTCTTGTTCTCACCTTTGCCAGTGGAAAGCTCTACTTCCCAAGTGTCGGGAGTAGTCAACTCATCGTTGATGAGCTTCTTCCAAAGAGCCGCCTGTTTGGCGTTCTGAGGTTTAGCGTGACACAAGAACAACACATCACGCAATTTGATGTCGTTGTTACGATTGTACTTGGCCAAGCCGTATTCATCAAACTTGATAAATGCCCGAGCAAGACCTTTCTTGACTTGCTTGGATATCGGTTGTTTCTTGTCTTTCCAGTAAAGACTTAAAAATTCAGAAAGCTCATCGGCCCGTTGGATCACAATAGGCAATACACAAGACACATGTGCCTTGTGCTTGTTGGACTTGGCCATGGCTCGCACAACCCACAATGGGGCATGACGAAGCTTTTGCTGTTCACGAGCTTCGATAGCAATCTGAGCCACCTTTTCAGGAGCCACGTCTTGCACCAAAGAAGCGATTCGGTCACCAACTTTTTGGCCGTCAACGTAGAAGTTGTCTTCCCAAAGTAAGCACGCCATTACAGAACGACGCAATTGAAGTTCTGGGGAGATACGGGATGCGAGTGCGCCCTCGGCGGTGCGAGGAGCAGGAGTAACAGTCTTAACGTTCGTCTTCATATACGTTCCTTTTCTTTTGTCGGGTTAAAATTGTATGGCGGGAACAAACGACCACAGTTTTTTATCTTTAATAGAGAAGTATCTGTGATCTACACCACGCCATACCAAATTGTATGGGTCGGGAATAAGCGATACGGTCCTTTCCATTATCGATGTATCCGTATCTATCACCACGGCCCAAAATTCATTGCTCAGCTAGGAGTGCGACTCCCTTCTCTTCGTCCGCTGGCGGGACTAGCCCTTTCCTCTTCGTACTCAGGCGGGGTCATAAATTAATGCCATAGGGAACAGGCGAGTTCCGTATAGCGATTTATCGTCTCGCATGACTAGCCCCTTTCGGGGGCGCTCTTTTCCTTTGGTTTAGAGAAGTAACGGTACTCTATCACCACTACGGCAAATTGTTCAGTGGGTTGCGTATTACCTGTCGGAATCTTTACGGGGTTTTTCTCCCCAACCATTTTCAGTTGTTGCGCTGCTTACTAGCCCACAATATTCCAAAGATCAATGCTCTTTTTATCGAGCGTGACGGTCATCATACAGATTTCCGTCAAAAAGTCAAGTACTTTCGAAAACTTTCTTTAGGGCACCAGTTTACAAAAATCCACCGCCTCAGAGTAATATCCATTACTCGTTCCATACCAACGGATTACAACTTGCCCCAACATCGTAGTGATACGATAGAAAGTCCAAGTGAAGGAATCCCGATAATAGTCTTCTTCCTTATAATACGGGTCAACAAACCCCTCGGGGGTATTGCTGGTTTCCTCAGCCTTGAGGATTGGCGAATTCAAAATCTCTTCCCAATCGCCGCAGATGTCATCCACGGTCACGGACTCGCAACAATCCTGTTGATGCCATAACATAAACTCTTCACCGTCGGAAGTGCTGAACACAATTCGTTCGTCACCTTTAACACCCTTGACTGAAATCAAGGTCTTACCAACAAGAGCGTTAAAGTTCACTTCTCGTTCGGGCGTACAGTAGTCTGGAATTCTCATATGCGTTCTTTAAGTTTCGGGCATCATCATACCGACTTTCATAAAAAAGTCAAGTACGAACTTCGTTTTTCTGCAAGGTGGAATTGCGTTCCTACCTATTGGAGACTTCGGGTCTTCATTGATTTACATATCTACAAAAAATGAAAAACATTAAAAAAGTTTACAAAGATAACAACTTTATCCATGCATTCATTGCATGAAAATTGTAAACATCCAACCCGATTTTGTTCAATGCATGTAGATGTATTTTTTTACCATAATACGCCAAATAGAGAAATAAAACAATATCATTCACATCCGTTGGGTTTGGGGTTTTATACCATAGATTAAGCCAATTGATTTCTTTTGAACCCACGACTGGAATATTTGCAGTAACCATATCTGCGGCTACGATGTTAAATGTTTCCGAAAAAGAAATCTGCATTCCCAAGTCCATTTCTTTGATTAACGCCATAAATTCCGAATGATCACACCACGGATGCCCCACTAATTGATGTTTGGTTCCCTTGAATAGATGAATTAAGTTACGATGTATATTTTCCCCATTTTGTTCACATCGTCCATTAATGTGAAAATAAAGCTTTTTTCCAATACTATTAGCAAATACCATTGCCGCCATTGCTTGAATCAACGTGTTTTTCATTGGACGAATGGCACCGAAGCACCCCACATTGACAACCTCGGGCGAATGGTCAATTGGTATTTTTGTATATAGTAATGGATCATATTCATCTGGGAAATAGACATTGGGTGAATATACCGTAGAAATTTGTCGTGTTCTCCATAAATCCTTTACCAGTTTGGAAGCATTCGGTGCAATTTGAAGATTGCCGTATTGTTTGCGTATTTCTTCATATCCAGTTATCCATTCCATGGCAATTCCTTCATTCGCCAGAAACGGTGTGTTGCTGTGGAGACGCACGTACCACTTGATTTTTGGATAGCGTGGGAGTAGCACATGAAACTTCGACGGCACGACCCATAATGCTTCAATAAAAACGTGTGTCGGTTTGTAACGATAAACTTCCCGATCAATGCAGTTGTTGTCAATGACTTCAACAACTTTGGCTTCAACTCCAAACCGAGTCAGAGCATTACACAAAAAACGACAAGAATTGATGAGCCCGAATGAGACTCCATATTCCGTTTGACGTTTTTTAACAACAAATAGGACTTTTGGCATATGATTTATTTCTATGGCTATAAGTATTTTACGACGGCAACAAAATTTGTTTTTTGCGTTGACAAATCAGGAAAACCTGCTTTGAAAACGTCCTCCAATGCAAATAATTCCTTTTGGGAAAAACGGGCTTGACTTTTTCGGTGCAACCCGTATAATGGCGACAATATGAGTAACAGATTATTTAACGACAACGAATTCGATTCAATGTTTCGGGCAACCGAGAAAAACGTCAAACGAGCGTTTGGC